>Ga0209580_10000741_pt1 | contig 16256 bp, 9 predicted proteins | sample Coa_R1_5_FD_187153 | JGI IMG/M metagenome (GOLD analysis project Ga0209580, IMG submission 187153) | Surface soil microbial communities from Centralia Pennsylvania, which are recovering from an underground coalmine fire - Coalmine... | ecosystem: Environmental > Terrestrial > Soil > Unclassified... | reverse complement strand
AGAGCGGGATGATCTTGGGGGTTTGGTTTTTTTTGGTGGTTGCTTGATCAGGGATTCCAAGCCGGGAATCCCTTCGGCATAAAGCCTGGGCGAGCTTGGCTCGCCCGGACAGCCGAGGGCGGCTGTCCCCACATGAATCTGGGCAAATGATAAAGAGTTCGACGCCGGCGCGTAAGGATTCACGAACGGCTTCTTCCAGAGCCATGGATAGTCAGCCCACTCCGTGACCAATCCGCGCCGTACCGGATTTTGGAGCACATACTGGATTTTGGCGTCCAAGCTCTCCGACGAACGCAGCACGTGATCGAAGGACTCGGCCTGCCAGACTGGCCCTTTGCGGTCCAGGATCTTATTGATCATGTGAGACGAGGCTCCTTTCGCCGCATCCATGATCTCTCCCAGAGAATAAATCTCCATCGCTTCAGTGTTGATCAACGGAGTGAAGATCATGTGTACATGGTCGGGCATCACCACCGCAACGCGCAGATCGAGCAGTTTCCCGTTGTCGTGTAGGCAAGAGTCCAAGACCACGGACCGAACTCGTTCAGGAAGTATCCAGCGTTGGTATGTGCAAAAGGTTACAAAATGCGGCTTGTCATCACACTGAAGATGCGGCAGTTGTCTGCGGTAAAAAGCCTGTGGCATAAGCCATGTGGGGACAGCCGCCCTCGGCTGTCCGGCGGAGCGAAGCTCCGCAGTTGATTCTAGGTTTCGGCTCCCATATGGTTGAGTGATTTTTTCAATTTTGTGCTGTTACGTTCTGATTTGGGAACTGCAGACGAAACGACCGGCGAGCCTTGCTCGCCCGGACAGCCGAGGGCGGCTGTCCCCACATGGTTATTGGTGATTACCAGCTAATGACCGCGATTCGCAGCTGTTTGCCGACCCTTAGCGGCAATCTCATCGGGGATGGCCCTGTCTGCGAGAAGTACGGTTCCTTCAGCACATGATCGTCGACTCTCACTGAGCCTTGCTTCAGTTTTCTTGCTGCATCTGTTGTAGAGGCCGCGAGCCCGCACTTAACCAAAAGGCGATCTGCCCTTAGTGTTGCAGCGGGGCCGCCGTCGGTATCAGCGACATAGCCTCCGATCTCGGCAAGGGCCAGGAAGATTTCTTCCACACTCTGCGGCACTTCATCTTTCTGAAACTGTTTGGCCCAATCGTCACCCGCTTTTGAAGACGCGTCTGCCGAGTGGAAGTCGGCCACGATGCGGCGCGCCAGATCCTTCTTGGCCTGCATGGGGTGCGCTTCCCGTTTCATTTTCTCGATGTCGGCGACTTGAACATCGGTCAGCAGCTCGTAGTAGCGCCACATCATCTCGTCGGAAATCGACATGATCTTGCCGTACATCTCCAGCGGCGGCTCATGAATTCCAATGGCATTGCCAAATGACTTCGACATTTTCTGCACGCCGTCGAGTCCTTCAAGAATGGGCGTGGTCACCACCACTTGCGATTCTTGGCCGTAGGCACGCTGCAGCTCGCGGCCGACCAGCAAGTTAAATTTCTGGTCGGTACCGCCAAGTTCCACGTCAGCTTCGAGCGCGACCGAGTCGTATCCCTGCACCAGCGGATACAGCAGTTCGTGCACGGAAATCGGCCGTTCCTCCTGAAAGCGCTTGTGAAAGTCCTCGCGCTCAAGTAGCTGCGAGACAGTGTACTTTGCGGTCAGGCGGACGAAATCATCGGAGGTGAAGGCGCCCATCCAGCGACGGTTGAAGTCGATCACAGTTTTCTGAGGATCGAGAATCTTGAAAACCTGTGCCCTGTAGGTTTCCGCATTCTGCTCGATTTGTTCGCGAGTGAGCGGCGGGCGGGTCGTGGAACGGCCGGTGGGATCGCCGATCATGCCAGTAAAATCACCGATCATGAAAATCGCGGTGTGTCCGAGATCCTGAAAGTGCTTCAGCTTGCGCAAAACGACGGTGTGCCCGAGATGCAGGTCAGGAGCTGTCGGATCCATGCCGAGCTTGACCCGCAGTGGTTTGCCGGCGGCGCGCGACTTCTGCAGCTTGGCGCGGAGGTCGGCCTCGCGAATAATCTCAGCAGCGCCCTTCTTAATATAGGTCAGCTGTTCGTCGACGGGAGCAAAGGTTGGCATGGGAAAAGACATTATAAGGAAACCGAGCGAAGAAGGACGGACTCCGAAGGTTAGAATGTCCCCGCGACCTCCTGAGACCGTCATGGCGACATGCTTTCGGATTCGAAAGGCTGATACGTCCGACATCCCGCAGTTGCGGGAACTGATCGATGCCTCCGTGCGCGGTTTACAGGCGGCCGATTACTCTGCGGAGCAAATTGAGCTGTCCCTGAAGACCGTATACGGCGTGGACAGCCAATTGATCGCGGATGGGACATACTTTGTTGTGGAGGCGGAACCGCCGCCGAAGGCCAGTTCTGTGATCGTCGGCTGCGGAGGCTGGAGCAGGCGCAGGACTTTGTATGGCGGCGATCAGTATGCATCGCGCGAGGATTCACTGCTTGACCCCACGCGTGATGCGGCCAAGATCCGGGCATTCTTCGTACATCCGCAGTGGGCGCGGCGAGGAATTGGAGCCATAATTCTCGCCGCCTGTGAAGACGCTGCCAGGAACGCCGGATTTCGGCGTTGCGAGATGGGAGCAACCTTAAGCGGCGTGCCTTTCTATCGGGCCAAAGGCTACGCCGAGCTGGAAAATCTAAGCGTCCCTTTGGCTGATGGGTTGACTCTACCGATTGTGCGAATGGCCAAAGAGTTGGATTGACTCAAGTTGCCAGGGGGCCTGGCAGCTGGTGGGTTGGAGGTTCCCAAAGAAGCCAGCCAGAGCGCGATAGTTGCGTCGAAAGAAACGCTCGTTCCGAATGACAACTCTATTTCTTACACAACTTGCGGCCGACAATTTCGAACTTCCCGCCCAGCACGACGTTGATCGCTTCCGTGTAGGCGATGTGTTCCTGCTCGAGAATGCGCGCCGCCAGTGTCTGCTCATTGTCGCCATCGAGAACCGGAACCGATTTCTGCACGATGATCGGCCCATGATCGAGTTCCTCGTCGACAAAGTGCACCGTGCAGCCGGATATCTTCACCCCGTAGGCGAACGCCTGCTCCTGCGCTTCGAGGCCGGGGAAAGCCGGCAGCAGCGAGGGATGAATATTGAGAATGCGTTGGGGAAACTGGCGCACGAACCACGGGGAAAGCAGGCGCATGTAGCCGGCCAGGCACACGAGGTCGACATTATGTTGATTCAGCGCAGCGACGACTTCATGATCGTGCTCCTGGCGCGCCTTGCCCTTGGAAGCAATTACGAGGGTCGTGATGCCACGCTGACGGGCAGCCACGACGCCCGGCGCATCTGCATCATTCGAGATGACAATCGCGATGCGCGCGTTGGGGATTTGTCCGGCGTCGATGCTATCGGCGATGGCAACGAAGTTCGACCCGCGTCCAGAAATTAGAATGCCGAGCGATTTCATAGGCGGAGATTCATGCTTGAGAGGCTACACTGCCAGGTTGAATTTCAGCTGTATAAAACCTTACGCTCGCCCTTCACGATGCGGCCGATGGTGTAGGCCTTCTCGCCGACGCGTTCCAGCACCGTCTGCGCTTTCTTGAATTTCGCCGAGGGCACGACCAGCAACATACCCAGGCCCATGTTGAAGGTTCGAAGCATCTCGTCTTGCGGAACGTTCCCCAATTGCTGCAGGTGTTCGAAGATTGGCATCATCGGCCAGGAGCCGAGTTCAATAACGGCAGCCGTGCCCCGGGGCAATACGCGAGGTAAATTTTCAGTGATGCCTCCGCCAGTTATGTGGGCCAGCGCCGTTACGCACGCGCTGTCGACGAGCTTCTTTAGCGCAGGCCAATAGCTCTTGTGCGTCCGCATGAGCTCGTTTCCGACTTTGTTCTTGATCTCATTCACGTAGGTCTCGGGCGAATAGTGGGCGACTTCGAAGAGCAACTTCCGGGCCAGGGAGTATCCGTTGGTATGCAAGCCATTCGACGGTAGTCCAAGAATTACATCGCCAATCTGCACGTCCTTCCCTGTGATGACGCGTTCGCGCTCCACGACTCCGACGATGAAGCCCGCCAGGTCGTACTCGCCATCGGGGTAGAAGCCGGGCATCTCAGCGGTCTCGCCGCCAATGAGCGCGCAGCCATTGTGCTTGCAGGCGTCGGCAATTCCTTCCACGACTTTCTCCGCAATTGAGGGATCAAGTCTGCCCGTAGCCAGATAATCCATGAAGAAAAGTGGCGTCGCTCCTTGCACAGCAATGTCGTTGACGCAATGATTGACCAGGTCTCCGCCGATCGTGGAGTGCAAGTCCATCTCGAACGCGACCTTCAGCTTTGTGCCCACGCCATCGACGCTGGACACCAGCACCGGGTCGGTGTACTTGACCTTGTCGATGGCAAATAAGCCGCCGAATCCCCCAATTTCGCTGAGCACACCGCGAGTAAACGTCTTGTGCGCCAGGTACTTAATGCGCTGCTTGGTACGGTCGGCGCGGCTGATGTCCACCCCTGCGTCGGCGTAGGTAACAGCTGCGGGCGGAGGCATGGGAGTCTTGGCCAAAAGTTCTTATTCCGTCGTCTGAGTTAATGGTTACGTGATGTGGGGAACGTCGAATGCCCGACGAAGGGTCACCAACGGCTAAGGCCGGTCATTGTAGCACGTTTACAGGCGGATGCTTTGACTCGAGAAGGAGTGGCTGAATATGCTCCGCCGCTGCACATACACTCCAACTCATGCCGCGAGCGCGCACGCTCGCTCGCCATCGCGGTTCACACTAGTGAGAGATGAACTCTGAAAAGAAGTACGCGAGGATCCCAAAAAGTGCCAAGCCGGATATTCCGTAAGCGGTGAGAACCCAGGCGCCGCGGCCCTCACAATTCTTGCTGGCAGCGGATGAAGCGGTCGAAGAGACGACAGGGGCCCGATCTTCCATGCAAAACCTCCGGTCCGGAAAGATCGTGGCGCAAACAAGATTATGCGTCACGCTTACCCTTTTTCATCCCGGGCAAGGTATATCTGAGGCGGAATTTTACCGCGATTTTGGCCGCTCGCAGCAGAAAAATGTGATTGCAATCACAGGGTCATCGGCAACTTCTTGTTTTGTAGATAGATAGGAGCTCCCTGGATTCTCTAATTACAAGTCAAGTTCGGGCCAAATCGACCACTCGAAAACGAAAGCCACGCCCTCAATTTTGTGCTGAGGGAAAATGTTCCGAAAACGGTTTCAGTTGCACAACTGCGAAGCAATGGGATAAAAACGGCGCAGGGCCCATTCTGCCACTTATGCGCTTTCTTCTCTGCTTGCTCTTCCTCGGCAGTTCTTTATGTGCCGCCACGCCTGCAAACGCCCAGCAGCGCGGCCCAAGCTCGGCTGTGCCCGCGGCAAAGCAAGCTGCCAAGTCCGGGCAGAACACACAGTCCGAGCAGACTCCGGCAGCCAAGGCCGCTGCTTCGACCGCGACAGCGGAAGAGAAGAAGCCAGACTACTCCAAGGAATCCTTTGTCGTTGAAAAACTGCGCTCGTTGTATCGCTTCGAAAGCGACGGCACGGGCCGCCGCGAGACGATTGCCCGCATTCGCGTCCAGAGCGAAGCGGGAGTGCAGCAGTGGGGTCAATTGCAGGTGGGCTATAACTCCGCCAACGAGCGCGTGGAAATTCCCTACGTCCGCGTGTTGAAAGAGGATGGGACGATCGTCAAAGCGGGGGATGATGCGGTGCAGGATCTCAGCGCGCCGGTCCAGCGCGAAGCGCCGGTTTACACCGATTATCGCCAGAAGCACGTCACGGTTCCCGGCCTGCGTCCCAGCGACATCCTGGAGTACGACCTGGTCACGGTGGTGCATACGCCGCTCGCCGCCGGCCAGTTTTGGACAGAGTACAGCTTCGATCAGAGCAACATCATGGTCGACGAAGAAGTCGAGATTGATGTTCCCGCCGACCGTCCGCTTAAAGTGAAGAACAAGTCCGGCATGGATCCGAAGATTACCGAGGAGAACGGGCGGCGGATTTACCGCTGGTCCAGCTCCCACCTCGAACGCGAGGACGAGGAAAAGGACAAAGACAAGAAGAAAAAAAAGAAGAAGTCAGAGGAAGATCGCCCTGATATCGAGCTCTCCACCTTTGCCAGTTGGGAAGAAATCGGACGCTGGTACGCGAGCCTGGAGAAGGATCGTCGCGTTCCTTCGCCAGAAGTCCGCGCCAAGGCTGAGGAGTTGACGAAGGATATGCACACCGACTTGGAGAAAACCGAAGCCCTGTATGACTTCGTCGCCAAGAACTTTCGTTACGTGAGCCTGTCGCTGGGCGTCGGACGTTATCAGCCCCATGCTTCGGCCGATGTGCTGCACAACCAGTATGGAGACTGCAAAGACAAGCACACATTGCTGGAATCGCTGCTGGAGGCCGAGGGCCTACATGCCGGCTCGGTCCTGATCAATTCCAGCAGGAAACTCGATCCTGATATTCCGTCGCCGTCGCAGTTCGATCATGTCATCACCTTGCTGCCGCTGGGCAAGGAAGAAGTATGGATGGACACCACCAGCGAGGTCGCTCCGTTCCGCCTGCTTGCGTTCAGCCTGCGCAAGAAACAGGCGCTGGTGATTCCCGAGGAAGGTGTGCCCCATCTGGAAGAGACTCCCGCTGACACTCCGATGCCGGATCGTGAAGTCTCCGAGATTGACGGCAAGGTCAACGAGATCGGCAAGCTGGAAGCGCATGTGAACTATGTCTTCCGGGGAGATGAGGAACTTCTTCTGCGCTCGGTGTTCCGCCGCGTGCCGCAGGCGAATTGGCAGAAAGTCGTGGAGAACGTAAATATTGGCCTGGGCGGAGAAATCACGAACCTGAAAGTCAGCGATCCGGCAGCAACGCGTGAGCCATTCACGCTTTCCTACGACGTTTCGCGAGTCAACTTTCTGGATTGGTCGAAGAAGAAATCCGATATCGAGCTGCCGCTTTCGTCTTTCAGTCTGCCCGACGTCGACGACGATGCTGACGGTGATTCCGAGCCGCTGAAGTTGGGGCCCAAGGCCGAATACGTCTACCAAATCAAGCTCGCACTCCCGGCAAAATACACAGCGCATGCGCCGCTTCCATTCTCGCTGAAACGCGACTATGCGGAGTATGAGGCCAGCTACAAGCTCGAGGGAGACGTCTTCACCGCGGAGCGCAAGCTGACTCTGCGTGAAGACGAACTGCCCGTCGCGCGCGGCTCCGACTACAAAGCATTTCGACGCGCCGTGACCGCCGACTTGGGGCAGCATCTCTCAATCGAGAACGCGGTGGCGGGAACCATGGTTCCTCCCGCGGATATGAAGGCGGACGACCTCGTCGAAAGCGGCCGCGCCGCCATGGGCAACGGCAACTTTCCGGTTGCAATCGCGCTTTTCAAGCGTGCCGCCGAGGTTGATCCCAAGAATAAGTTTGCCTGGAATAATCTGGGGCTCGCTTATCTTGCTATCCGGCAAGACGACGATGCGATCTCTGCCCTGCGGAAGCAGATCGAGATCAATCCCTATGACGAATTCGCCTACAACAATTTAGGCCGCGCCTACTGGCAGGAGCGCAAGTATGACGACGCTGCTTCCGCCTTCCACAAGCAACTCGAGATCAACCCGCTCGACAAATTTGCTCATGCCAACCTGGGCGCGATGTACGCCGAATGGCACAAGTATGACGACGCTGCCCCGGAGCTCGAGAAAGCCGCGTCGTTAACCCCGGAGAGCCCAGAATTGCAGGTCAGTCTGGGGGATGCTTATCTGAATCTCGGTCAGGACGATAAAGCACTGGCGGCTTTTGACCGCGCGGTAGAACTCTCGGCCACACCGTTGGTCTGGAACAACATTGCATATCAGCTCTCGCTGAAGAAGGCGCATCTCGATCGCGCGCAGCAGTACGCAGAATCGGCTGTCTCGGCCACGGCGGCGGCCCTGCGCAATGTTTCACTCGATCGCCTCACGCAGCAGGATTTGCCGCTTGTACCGTCGCTGATCGCTTATTGGGACACGCTCGGCTGGGTGCATTTCGCCGAGGGCAATTTAGATAAAGCGGAGAAATACGTGGCCGCCGCGTGGACCTTGGGCCAGCATGGCGAGGTCGGGGACCATCTCGGGCAAATCTATGAAAAGCAGGGCAAGAAGGATCAAGCTCTCAAAACCTATGCGCTCTCGATGCACGGATTGCGCCCGATTCCGGAGACGCGCAGCCGGCTCTCAGTCCTAGCCGGAGGCGATGGCAAAGCAGAAGATGCAATCACGAGGTCGAAGAGCGAACTGCAGAATTTGCGGACCATCGATCTGGGGAAGTCCAAAGAAGCGGGCAATGCCGAGTTCTTCGTTCTGCTCAGCGGCGGAGGCGGCTCGGCGACCAAAGTCGACAGCGTGAAATTTGTCAGTGGAGATGAAAAGCTGAAGCTCTTCGCCGAAGCTCTGCGCAATGCCGACTACCATCTCACCTTCCCGGATGACACTCCGGTTAAGATTCTGCGGCGCGGGGTTCTTTCCTGTTCGGCCGGGTCGGGCAACTGTTTATTCGTGGTGATGTTGCCGGATGACGTGAGAACGGTGAACTAAGACCGGGTTCTTTCCCTCAGGAAATCGTGGGCTCGCGCTCGTACCACGATGTCGCCTGCTCGTAGGCATGTGCCAAGCGTATTACGAGATCTTCACGCCAGTGCGGGCCGGCAATTTGCAATCCTATAGGCAGTCCATCCCGCGTAAATCCGCATGGAACCGAAATGGCCGGCAATCCCCAAACGTTGAATGGACGCGTGTCGCGCAGAAGTTTCAGTTCCGCCGGACGCAAGTTGTCCGGATTTGATTTCAGATCGGCGATGGCCGGAGCGGGTATGGGAGTCGTCGGAGTAACCAGTAAATCCACCTCGGCGAACACATCGCGTATCGTGCGGCGAGCCTCGTCTTGCGCGCGGCGGCGCTGGATGTACTCCGCCGCCGAAATATTGGCGCCAGCGCGAATGCGCCGCACGGTCTCGGCCTGATACAGCTCGGGCGTCTTACTCACGGTCTCCGCGTGGACCGCGTACGATTCGGCGGATTGCAGCGAACGATCCGCAGGGACTGTGATCCGCACTTCTTTGACTATGCCCACAATTTGCTTGATCACTTCCAACGCTTGTTCTATGGCAGCAGCAACTTCTCCGTCCAGATCTTCGTAAAAATGCTTCCGCGGCACGCCGACGCGCAGAGCCTTGGCATCTTCACGCAATGCTGCCACGTAATCGGAAACCGGCACCTCAGCGCTGGTAATATCCGCGGCGTCATATCCGGCAATGGCCTGCAGAACTATCGCGGCATCGGAGACTGTCGCCGCCAAAGGCCCCACGTGATCGAGCGACCAGGAAAGCGGAACTACGCCGCGCGCGGGGACCCGGCCATAAGTAGGTTTGAGCCCGACGCAGCCGCACAGCGCCGCTGGCTCGCGAATAGAACCGGCGGTATCCGTTCCAATCGTCGCATAGCACAGGCCTGCAGCGACGGAGGCGGCCGACCCTCCCGATGAGCCTCCCGCGATTCGCGAAAAATCCCAGGGATTGTGAACGTCCCCGAAATGGCTCACCAGCGAACTGGCACCGTAGGCGAATTCGTGCAGATTGTTCTTGCCGAGGATGACCGCTCCCGCCACTTTCAGGCGCCGAACCACCTCGGCATCCTCCGTGGGAATGCGATCCTTATAAAGCGCGCTCGCCGCCGTGGTGCGGACCCCGGCGGTATCGATCAAGTCTTTGAGGGCAATGGGCACTCCATGCAGCGGACCGCGCCACTTCCCACGGCTGATCTCAGATTCCGCCGCGCGGGCTTCGGCAAGCGCGGAGCCGGCGGTGACCGTGATGAAGGCATTGAGCGCGGGATTGAGCTTCTCAATGCGTTCGAGGCAAGCGCGGGTGACCTCGACCGGCGAGACGGACTTCTTCCGAAGCAGCCCTGATAGTTCGGAAACGGTGCGTGGGTTGAGCATATTCTCTGGGGTGCGGCTTATTGTTGGGAACAAAAAGAAACCTCTACTCACCCGGCAGCAACTAAAGCACTCTGGCGAGCATGCGCGATAACCTACCACTCTACCGGAAAAGTCCTATAATCGTTGAGGCGTTTCGCACTGGGGGCTCGAAAAAATCATGGCAGAGATGACGCTCACGCCGGTGGCCGCGGCGCGGGGTTTTTTTCTGGATGGCCGCTGGATCGAAGACGGCGACATCGTTGAGGTGCGCGCGCCATATGACGGCGAAGTGATCGGGCGCGTCGTGCAGGGCCGCCGCCAGCATGCGGAAGCTGCAATCGCAACCGCTGTCAAAGCCTTCGGCACCACGCGACGCCTGCCTGCGTTCGAGCGGCAGAGGGTCTTGCGGCGAATCTCCGCGGCCATTGCCGAGCGCAAACTCGAGTTCGCCAGGACCATCGCCCAGGAAGCAGGCAAGCCGATCAAGTCTGCCCGCGCAGAAGTGGAGCGGGCTATCTTCACTTTCAACATAGCCGCCGAGGAAAGCACACGGATCTATGGCGAGTTTCTGCCGCTAGACTGGCAGGAGTTTACCGCGGGACGCTGGGGTATTGTCCGCCGATTTCCCTTAGGCCCCGTAGCCGGAATTACGCCTTTTAATTTCCCGCTCAACCTGGTCGCGCACAAAGTTGCGCCCGCAATCGCGGCAGGTTGTCCGATCGTGCTGAAGCCAGCGCCACAGACGCCGTTTTGCTCGTTGATGCTGGCGGAGTGTGTGCAGCAGGCAGGCTGGCCCGACGGCGGCCTTAACGTTGTGCCGCTTTCCAACGAAGACGCGAGCCTTCTGGTAAGCGACGACCGCATCAAGCTCATCAGTTTTACCGGCAGCGTTCCGGTGGGATGGGACATCAAGAGCCGCGCGGGCAAAAAGAAAGTCGTGCTGGAACTCGGCGGCAATGCGGCAGTCATCGTGCACAGCGATGCCGATATCGCCTATGCCGCGGACCGTTGCGTGACCGGCGGCTTTGGCTATGCCGGTCAGACCTGCATCTCAGTGCAGCGGATTCTGGTCGAGCACTCGGTCTACGGGAAATTTACCGACCTTCTGGTTGAAGGCGTGAAGAAGCTGAAGGCGGGCGATCCGCTCGAGGAATCGACAGACGTCGGTCCGCTGATTCGGGAGAGCGATGCCATTCGCACCGTGGACTGGATCGAAGAAGCAGTTCGCGGTGGGGCACGCCTACTATGTGGCGGAACTCGCGAAGGCCTTGTGGTCGAGCCCACGGTGCTGACTGGAACCAAGCCCGACATGAAGGTCAATTGCCAGGAAGTTTTTGCCCCGGTGCTGACGGTGGAACCTTACAAACATTTCGATGACGCGCTGCGCCAGGTGAATCACTCCTCGTTCGGACTTCAGGCCGGAGTGTTCACGCGCGACGCAAAACTGCTGTTCCAGGCGTACGAAGAATTGGAAGTCGGAGGCGTAATTGCCGGAGACGTACCGACATTCCGCGTCGATCACATGCCTTACGGCGGGGTCAAGGATTCCGGCTTCGGCCGCGAAGGGCTGAGGTATGCAATCGAGGAGATGACTGAACCTAAACTGTTGGTGATGAACCTGCGGTAAAAATCTGACGGCTTTAATAGAAGTAACGTCGTACAACTCCGTCTTGCCCAGTGAAACTCGCCATGTTTTTTGAAGATTTTTTTGAAAAGGTTCGGCCCTTCAAAAGTTTTCTGTTTTCTGGCCTCAACCCACGACAAATTCAGCCGAACTGTTTATAATTTTCTGTTTTCGACGATCAACGCGGAACGCTGTGGGTAGGTTTCGGTTGCACAACAGCAGTCCACTTCACAAATTGGGATAGACCCGCCGGGTCTGGTCAGCGCTTCCTAGAACGTCACAAGAATGTCGCAGATTTTTCAGCGCAGTACAAATACTCTATCTCGGGCCACCATTTACGGCGCGATATTCGTGGTTGCCGCTTTGGCCTGGGTGGCGATGGAAGTACAGCGCTCGCCGTACCTCACTTATGCCGGAGTGCGAAAGCCGCAGCCAGTACCGTTCAGCCATCAGCACCACGTCAGCGGGCTCGGCATCGACTGCCGCTACTGCCATACGTCGGTGGAAACGTCGAGTTTTGCCGGCATCCCTCCCACCAAGACCTGCATGAATTGCCACTCGCAGATCTGGACCAACGCCGCGTTGCTTGAGCCGGTGCGAGCCAGCTACCGCAGCGGGGAATCTTTGCAGTGGACGCGCGTGAATCAACTTCCCGACTTCGTCTTCTTCAATCACAGTATTCATATCAACAAGGGGGTGGGTTGCAACACGTGTCATGGTCCGGTCGATCAGATGCCGCTGATGTACCAGCAGGAATCGTTGCAGATGGAGTGGTGCCTGGGATGCCATCGCGATCCCGGGAAAAACCTGCGGCCGCGTGACCAGGTTTTCAACATGCGCTATCAGCCGCCGTCGGAAAGCAGCCCCGTGGCGATTGATGAGAAAAACTTTACCGATCAGGATTCGCTGGGCGCTTACCTGATCAGCAAATACAAAATCCGCACAAGAATGATGATGACCAGCGACGGACAGCGCAGCGTTTCCGATATCACCAGTTGCGACACGTGTCATCGCTAGAGGAAAAGAGAAATCGCAGAAGATGGAGATGGACGACCACAACCAGCAAGAGGCGGATAGCCGCAAGCGCGCGGAAGTTTGTCCCAGCAAGAAGGGCAAGCCGGACTTGGAGTCGTTGCGCCTGGAAATTGACCGGGCCGCCAAGACCGGCCCTGAATATTGGCGAAGCCTCGAAGAGCTTGCCGGCAGCCCAGCGTTCCAGGAAGCACTGCATCGCGAATTTCCCAAAGGCGCGTCCGAGTGGGTGGATTCGGTTTCGCGTCGCGGCTTCCTGAAGGTGATGGGCGCATCGATGGCGCTGGCGGGCATGACCGGATGCGTCCGCTTGCCCCTGGAACCGATCGTCCCTTACGTGCGCCAGCCCGAAGAGGTGATTCCGGGCCGGCCGATGTTTTACGCGACTGCGATGACGCTCGGCGGGTATGCCAGCCCGCTGCTGGTGGAGAGCCATCTGGGGCGTCCAACGAAAATCGAAGGCAACGATCTGCATCCCGCCAGCCTCGGCGGCACCGATATTTTTGCGCAGGCGCACCTGCTGACCATGTACGATCCGGACCGCTCGCAGAGCGTGACCTCGATGGGTGATCAGCGCTCCTGGCAGGCGTTCCTAAGCGCAATCCGCGGGCCGCTCAGCGCGCAGAAAGCGTTGCAGGGCGCGGGCATTCGCATTCTTACGCCGACGATATCCTCGCCCACGCTGGCCGATCAGCTGCGCAACTTCCTAAAGATTTATCCGCAGGCCAAGTGGCACGTGTATGAGCCGGCCAATCGCGACAACGTGCTCGAAGGCGCGAAGCTGGCGTTCGGCCAGCCGGTCGAGACGCGCTACGATTTTGAAAAGGCCGACGTAATTGTTTCGCTGGACGCCGACTTTTTGTATGCGGGGTTCCCGGGAAACGTCCGCTACATCCGCGACTTCGCCAAGCGCCGCAATCCCGATGGCAAGATGAACCGGCTGTACGTGATCGAGAGCGGGGCGACGACAACGGGGGCGAAGGCAGATCATCGATGGCCGATGCGGGCAAGTGACCTCGGAGCCATAGGCGACGCCCTACTTGAGGCCGTGATAGAGCATACGACTTTCTCCGGGCGTGTCCGTCCGCCCGAACCCAAAGTGCCGGAGTTTCTGCAGAGGATTCTTGCTGACCTTGCAAAGCAACAAGGATCGAGCATCATTGTGGCAGGGGACCATCAGCGTCCAGAGTTGCATGCCAAGGTTCACGCGGCGAACATCTATCTCGGTAACGTCGGCAAGACCGTGTTCTCCACCGATCCCGTCGATGCCAATCCCGTAAACCAGACCGAATCGCTCAAGGATCTTGTCGCCGATATGCGCGCGGGCAAAGTCGAGATGCTCGTCATCCTGGGCGGCAATCCGGCTTACGACGCTCCGACTGATCTTGGTTTTGCCGACATTCTGGAATCCGGCTCTGTTCCGTTACGCGTTCATCTTGGCCTTTATCAGAACGAAACCGCCGAGCTGTGCCAGTGGCACGTGAACCAGGCGCACGAGCTGGAATCTTGGGGCGACGCCCGTGCCTACGACGGCACGGTCAGCATTATTCAGCCGCTGATCGCCCCTCTTTATGGCGGCAAGAGCGCGCACGAATTTATCGCGCTGCTCTCCGGCCAGGCCGACGCCACCGGTTACGATCTCGTCCGCGCCTACTGGCAGAGACAGCAGCCACCACTCCCGGTGCAGCATACCTTCGCGGATTTCGATGCCTTCTGGCGTAGGTCGCTGCACGATGGCTGGATTGCGGGAACGGAATCCTCGACAAAGCAGCTTGCAGTCAGGTCTGAGCTGCCGAAAGAGTGGGCGGTTCGCGACAACATGCCTATCGAGCTCAACTTCCGCCGCGATCCCACGATCTACGACGGACAGTTCTCCAACAACGGCTGGCTGCAGGAACTGCCCAAGCCCATGACCAAGCTCACCTGGGACAACGCCGTTCTGATCGGCCCTAAAATGGCGGACCGGCTGGCGATCAAGACCGAAGACGTGGTCGAGCTCGAGCTGAATGGACGCAAGGCCAGAGGTCCGGTCTGGATTCAGGCCGGACATCCCGACAATTCCGTGACCGTGTTCCTTGGCTACGGGCGGCAACGCGCGGGACGCGTGGGAACGGGCACCGGCTTCGACGTTTATCCGCTGCGGACCAGCGCCGCCCCGTGGATCGCTACCGGCGTGCAGATTCGCAAGACAGGAGAGACCTACAAGCTGGCCTCAACCCAGGGCATGCAGAGCATGGAGACGCCCGATGGTGCGAAGCGTCCGCTTGTGATGGAAACCAGCCTCGAGGAATACCGCAAGGATCCCAACTTCGCCAAGGCGGAAGAAGTTGATCAAGGACTCACGCTTTATCCCGCCTACAACTACAAAGATGGAACCTACGCCTGGGGCATGGCCATTGATCTGAATGCCTGCGTCGGCTGCAACAATTGCATCCTGGCGTGCCAGTCGGAGAACAACATTGCCGTGGTCGGCAAAGAGCAGACTGTCCTGGGCCGACACATGCATTGGATTCGCGTGGACGCTTACTACCAGGGCGACCGGGACAATCCCAAGGCATTTTTTCAGCCCGTGCCCTGCATGCAGTGTGAGAATGCGCCCTGCGAAGTGGTCTGCCCGGTCGGGGCCACCAATCACAGCAGCGAAGGCCTGAACGACATGGTCTACAACCGCTGCGTGGGGACACGTTATTGCTCGAATAACTGTCCCTACAAAGTCCGGCGCTTCAACTTCCTCCTGTTTCAGGATTGGGTCACGCCGCAATACAAGATGATGCGCAATCCCGACGTGAGCGTCCGCAGTCGCGGCGTCATGGAAAAGTGCACTTACTGCGTGCAGCGTATCAATGAACGCAGAATCGATGCCGAGCGCGAAGATCGCACCATCAACGACTCTGAATTGCAGACGGCGTGCCAGCAGTCTTGTCCCGCGAACGCGATTATTTTTGGAAATATTAATGATCCGCAGAGCCGCGTATCCAAATTGAAGGCGCAATCGCGTAATTACAGCCTGCTGGCGGAAACCAATACGCGGCCGCGAACCACGTATCTGGCGGAGGTGCGAAATCCAAATCCTGAGTTGGAGAAGGGATAGCTGTGGAGACTGAGATCCTTCGCTACGCCTGAAGAACGGCTTCGCTCAGGATGACATCGACTCGCTAGAACGTTGACAGAGATTCGAGTATGGACGAGCAATACAAGATGACGGTAGAGGCGCAGCGCGCGCCTGTGATCGAGCCGGGCCACACCTTCGGCACGGTCACAGAAAAGATCAGCGCGATCGTGCTGACGCGTCCCGCTTCGAACGGCTGGTTCGTGGGCTTTGGTCTGTGCTTCATACTCACGATGATGATGCTCTACGCGATCGGCTATCTTTTTCTGAAGGGCATCGGCATCTGGGGCGTGACCATCCCCATCGGGTGGGGATTCGCCATCGTCAATTTCGTCTGGTGGATCGGAATCGGCCATGCTGGCACGCTGATTTCAGCAATCTTGTTATTGCTGCGCCAATCGTGGCGCAACTCGATCAACCGCTTTGCCGAGGCGATGACTTTATTCGCCGTCGCCTGCGCCGGGATCTTTCCGGCAATTCACATCGGGCGGCCTTGGCTCGCATACTGGCTCTTTCCTTATCCCAACACCATGAAGGTGTGGCCGC
>Ga0209580_10000740_pt1 | contig 16259 bp, 8 predicted proteins | sample Coa_R1_5_FD_187153 | JGI IMG/M metagenome (GOLD analysis project Ga0209580, IMG submission 187153) | Surface soil microbial communities from Centralia Pennsylvania, which are recovering from an underground coalmine fire - Coalmine... | ecosystem: Environmental > Terrestrial > Soil > Unclassified... | reverse complement strand
GTGAATGCCATCGGCAATCATCTCGGCGGTGAGCCGCGGATTGGTCAGCACCTCGCCTAGGATGCCAGGAGCGCGGTGGTCGAGAGGGCGCATCGCATTAAAGGTGTGGGTCGCATGACGCGCGCCCGCGGCGACGCCTTTGCGTGCTTCATCGAGTTTGGCATCGGAGTGGCCAATGCTCACGCACACGCCGCGCTTCGTGGCTTCCGCAATCACTTCCAGCGCGCCGTCGAGTTCCGGAGCAATTGTCATCACGCGAATGTTGCCGCGCGAGGCCTGCCATAGCTTGTCGAATGCTGCCAATGTCGGTTTCTGCAGGTCTTCTGGCGGATGCACGCCGCGGCGCGCATGGCTGAGGAAAGGCCCTTCAATGTGGATCCCGAGCGGCTGGGCGCGTCCGTTGTATTCTTTCTTCGCAGACTCAATTGCGTTCGCCAGGCGCTCGAGGGAACTCAGAGTTTTGTCCATCGGCGCGGTCACGGTGGTGGGAAAATAACTGGTCACGCCGTGCCGTACGAGAAAACTTTCCATCTTACTGTGAGCGTCAGCATCCGCCTGCATCAAGTCGTATCCCGCGGCCCCGTGCGTATGCATATCGAGCAGCCCGGGCGCGAGGACGCAATCTCCGAAGTCAGTGACTCGGCACTTGGGAGGCGCTTCGGCTGCACTCTGCGGGCCTAGTCTTACGATGGCCCCATCCTGGATCAGGACCATGGGCCGATCGATCTTCTCTAGCGGCGTGTACAACGCTTTGGCAGTGATGCAAAGCATGAATGGCCATCCAGTATAGCAATGTCAATCCGGCGGGGGTGATTCGGCACTGAGCACCTATTAACCCTCGAGCAGCTCAGAGTTGTGCTTCTCGAACACGAGTTTCAGGGCCGCGGAAGATCGCTCCTTCATCGAGTGGATTTCCTGAATCAGCGAATAGGTGTTCGAGGTCATCACCAAAAGGTATCGAACGAGACCTGGCCCCGCATTGCAATATGTGTGAGGTGTTCCGCGAGGCACGAACACGGCACAACCTGCACTCGCCTCGTGTATTTCCTCGCCAACTCGCACTTGCAGCTTGCCTTCGAGTACATACCAGGCTTCGTCGTCATCGCGATGCAGATGCAGAGGCGCAATCCAGCGCGGAGTGCCTGGAATGCCACCAGCGTCCTTCCATTCGGCAATAACGAAACCCCGAGCGGGTGAGCTCAGTACCTTTCCCGCGAGAGGAGAAACAATGATCGGTGTAGCCATTGATCACCTTATTCCAAGCTGTCCTTTGATGTTCAACTATTCGCCGTCGGAATTCTGGTCACCAGAATTGATACCACAGTTCACGTTGCAAGGTGGCCAAGGTATTAGGCGCGATTCTGCAATGTAATCTATCGTTCATCGAGCGGAATGGAGATGTGTGCTGGTGACAGCGCGGCAGTGCGAACTCTGTCAGCTGACATTGATTATTCCTGGGCAGATAACGATAATGATTCCGTAATTTTCTGCCTCCTGAGAGCACTTCCCACGCTGGAGTAACCCCCGAAGGCGGAGGGCCGAATGTCTGACGCAAATCTTGTGGTGAAACGCTTGCTTTTACATCTGGCGCCGCTCGCGCTTGTCGTCGGCGCCGTGTGCACCGCGATTCCGGCTTTAGAAGCCCAAACCGCGCCAACCCAAGCAGGCAGCACTAAGTCGTACAACATCGAGGTATCGGGAAGCAAAGAATGGGTGGACACAAAAATTGATGTCCGCGGCGGGGCCAAACTGCGCTTCACTGCCACTGGCCAGGTTACATATCCGGCCGACCAATCTTACGGCGGAAAATTGCGGACCGCAGGGACGTTTGGGCCCGACGGCCTTGCTCGAGGATTCGCCGACCTGGTCCATCAGTATGCGGTTGGCAGCGCCGGCCACGGTGCCTTGATCGGTCGCATCGGTTCTGAGTCTTACGCGCAGGCGTTCTTGGTCGGTGCCAGCAAGGAATACGACGTGCCGGTGGCGGGCCGGCTGTTCCTCGGGATCAATCAAAGCGCAAAGGATGCATCCGTCGCGAGCGGGAGCTTCCAAGTCAAGGTCGAGGTTCTGGACGAAGGATCGAGTGAAGCCGTGAATGCCGGAGGCCCGGCCGAGACGCGAGTGTCAGGCATCACTCCGGACTTGCTGAGCAAGATTCCGCGCCGCGTTTCCGATCCCGAGAACAATCCCGGGGACATGGTGAACGTTCTGATCGTAGGGACGCAGGACCAGGTGGTTCAGGCATTTACCAGCGCTGGCTGGGTGCAGGTAGATAAAACCGTACGCAACACGGCTATGAATGCCTTGCTTGGGTCAATAGAAAAGAAAGACTATCTGACCATGCCGATGAGTGTGCTCTATCTTTTCAACCGGGCACAGGATTATGGTTTCGCGCACGCCGAACCGGTCAAAGTTGCGATGTCACGGAATCACTTGCGTGTCTGGAAATCTCCCTACGAGGTCGACGGACGGCCGTTATGGTGCGTGGCGGCTACGCACGACATTGGATTCGAGCGCGATGAACGCAACAACGGCGTCACCCACAAAATCGACCCAGCAATTGATGGCGAACGCGAATATGTAAACGGCACCCTCTCCGGAACTGGACTCGTCGTCCAGCGGGATCACGTGACCCCGGCCGATGCGCTCACTACTGCCAAGACTGCAACGGGAGGAGAGTTCCACTCCGACGGGCGCATCCTCGTGCTTGTGCTGAAAAACACGGCGAGCCAGAGCAACTGATTCTATCGGCTGCAGGCGATCAGACTCATTGGGGTCAGTGAGTGAAATTGATTTATCGCCAGCCAGGGGGAATCGAGCATGAGAGCTGTGATCCTAATCACAGCCGGGTACCCGCGCTGAGTGTTATAGTTCAGAACTGAATTAACCATGTTGCGCCGAGCTTGCAATCAAATAGCCGTCGCCCTAATTTGTGTTCTCCTGGGCCAGCCGCTCGCTGCATGCGTCACGCCCGGTCAAACTATGACCGAAGCGGAGCACGACTGCTGCATGAAGATGGCCAGCACGTGCGAGAGCTCGGCGATGCCGATGTCGCACTCCTGTTGCAAGCATGCGGTCTCCCATCAGGTCGCCGCTCTCTCCAAAATCTGGAGGGGTGATACGGCAGTTCCCGCGGTCCTGGTTTCTGAAATTGCTCCGGCCTTTCCCCTATCTCTTCGCTTGCGTGATTTATATAGTTCTGATTCACCGCCTGGAAGTCCTCCTAAGTTAAGTACTGTCCTGAGAATCTGATCTCTTCTTCGTCGCGGCAGAACTGCGAGGGCGCAGTCGTGTCCTCGCGCGAACTCCATGCTCAGAAAATCGTGTGAGGAGAAATGACGAAGATAAGAAATCTGTGTACCTGGCTTTTGTTCGCAGGTGTTGGGCTTGGGCAGAACGGCGCAACCAGTCTGCAGTCGTTGATCGCGGAAGCGCGGCGGAACAACGCGGCAATCCAAGCCTCAGAAATGGCCGTCGCCACGAAGCGATTTGGGCCAAACCAGGCATCCGCATTGCCTGATACCGAACTGATGGCGCAGCACTTCAGCGTTGGCAGTCCGCGCCCCTTCGCAGGTTATAGCAACAGCGATTTCGCCTACATAGGATTCGGTGCTTCCCAGGAGTTTCCGTATCCAGGCAAACGCGGGCTACGGGCGAAGGTTGCTGAGCATGAGATCGCGATCTCGGGCGCGGAGAAGAATGTGGTCGGGTGGGACGTGCTCACCGGGTTAAAGCTCGCTTATTTCCAGCTTGCGGCGTCGCAGCAGGTGATCGCAATTCTGGAAAGCAGCCAGCAGATCGCGAAGCAGATCGAGGAGGCAGCTGAGGCGCGTTATCGTGTCGGGCAAGGAGCGCAGGATGATGTCCTCCGGGCACAGCTCCAGCGCACCAAGCTGCTGAACGAGCTTTCGATGCAGCGACGCGAGAACGCCCAGGCGCAGGCTGCGCTCAAAGCGTTGCTGAATCGCCCAATGGGATCGCCGGACGTGCTCGCCCAACCGTTGCGGGCCCGCCAGCTGCCTGCGCCTGACACTCTGGTTCGAGCACTCGCGGAGAGGAACCCTGACCTTCAGGTAAATGCAGAGCAAATTTCGCAGGATCATGCCGCTGTCGAACTCGCCCAGCGCGAGAAGAGACCGGATTTCGGCGTCCAATATATGTGGCAGCACACGGCCTCGGAGTTCCGCGACTACTACATGGCCACCTTCTCCATCAAGCTGCCGAACCGCTCCCGGGTTCGTGCGATGGAGGGTGAAGCACAAGCCAAGCTGGCTCAAGCCGAAGCCGAGAAACAATCCCGCCTTAAACAAATGGAAAGCGATCTTGGCGAACAGATCGCAATCGCTGAAACTGCCGAGCAACAGCTCAAGGTGTATGACGATGGCCTGATCCCACAAAGCGAAGCCGCGCTCAACGCGGGACTCGCCGGCTACAGTGCGGGCAAGCAGCAGTACCAGGGGCTTCTGGCTTCTTTTGCCGACACCCTTCAACTCGCAATCGAGCGCGAGCGAACGCTTGCGGAACATGAGTCAGCCATGGCACGGATCGAAGGCCTCATCGGGGAGGAACTGCAATGAATTACCGCCGGCTTCTTGTGATCGCAGTCATCTTGAATATCGCCCTGGCCGCAGGAGCGTACTGGATATGGAGATCGTCTCGCCCGGCGACCGTCGCTCAGCCGATTCCGGCCGAACACCCGCCCATGGAAGGCTTCACGCTAAACATCCCACCGGAGGGCGCAACCCCTGAATTGACGCCGGTCGAGTTAACTCCGGAGCGCATGCAGAGCATCGGCGTGCGCACCGGGCGCGTCGAGTACAAAAACATCGAAAGCGACATTCGCGCCACCGGCAGTGTGGAGGTTGACGAGCGGCGCATCGCCTACGTGCAGAGCCGCTATCCAGGCTGGATCAAAGACGTTCGCGTCGATGCCACCTATCAGTTGGTAAGAAAAGGCCAGCCGCTGTTCACGATCTACAGCCCAGAACTCGTCGCCAGTGAGCAGGAATACCTGATGGCGAAAGCGAACGTTCAACGCGTAGGTCAAAGCTCAGTTCAAGGTGTCGCTTCTGGCGCGGACACGTTGCTGAGCGCATCCCGCGCACGCCTGTTGCAATGGAATCTCTCCGACGCCGACATCGCAAAGCTCGAAGCAAGCGGGAAACCGCAGACCGAGTTTACCTTCAACTCGCCAGTCTCCGGATACGTCACCGAGCGCATGGCGCTGCCCAACGCATACGTGCAGCCCGACACGCGTCTGTACACCATTGCCGATCTTTCCAGCGTGTGGGTCGAGGCGCAGGTCTTTCAGGAGGACGCCGGCAAGCTCAAGCCCGGCGATCCCGCCGATATTACCGTGGACGCCTATCCCAACCGCGCCTTCCGCGCGCGAGTCGAGCAGGTGCTTCCGCAAATGGATCCCGCCACACGCACTCTGCGCGTGCGCCTGACCGTGGCCAACTCCAACTTGTCGCTGAAGCCAGGGATGTTCGTCAACGTGCGCTTGCGGGCTCCGCTCGGCCGCCAGTTGTTTGTTCCTGCGTCCGCTGTGCTGCAGGGCGGAACGCGACAGGTCGTTTTCCTCGCACGTGGCCAAGGACATTTCGATCCACGTGAAGTGCAGCTTGGAACGCGAACCGACGATGGCTTTGCAGTATTGAAAGGACTCAAGGCCGGCGATCTCGTCGCCACTTCCGCAAACTTCCTGATCGACTCCGAAAGTCAGTTGCAGGCAGCTGCAGGTTCCTACACTCCTCCACCTCCCGGTGCCGCGACAGAGGCGAGCGCGACCGCACAGGTCTCCGCCGAGCTCACCACGAACCCATCTCCGCCGCATAAAGGACCGAACTACATTCAAGTGAAGCTAACGTCAGCGAACGGCAAGACCCTCTCCGGCGCACTCGTTACCGTGCTGTTCTTCATGCCCGCTATGCCCCAGATGGGCATGGCCGAAATGAAGAACAGGGTCGAGCTCAGCGATCCCGGGAACGGCGTGTACGCAGGCCCGATCGAACTCGGCTCCGGCGGCACGTGGCAGGTCACCATCACTGCAGAACAAGGCGGGAAATTGATCTTGACTAAACGCCTGAACCTCAGCGCTACGGGAGGTATGTGACCATGATTGCTCGCGTAATTGAATGGTGCGCTCGAAACCGCTTCCTCGTGTTCGCTGGAGTTCTATTTCTCATCCTGGCCGGAATCTGGTCGCTGCAGCACGCGCCCCTCGACGCGCTGCCCGACATTTCCGACGTGCAGGTCATCGTTCACACGCCCTGGCCGGGACGTCCGCCCAACATTATTGAAGACCAGGTAACGTATCCCATCGTCACCACGTTGCTTGCGGCACCGCATGTTAAAGCCGTCCGTGCGCAAACCATGTTTGGCGACTCCTATGTCTTTGTCGTGTTTCAGGACGGCACCGATCTCTACTGGGCGCGTTCTCGCGTTCTCGAATACATTCAGCAGCTCAGCGGACGCCTTCCCGCAGGCGCACAGTCCATGCTTGGCCCAGACGCAACCGGAGTTGGTTGGATCTTTGAGTACGTTCTGGTTGACCGCACCCACCAGCACAGCCTTGCCGACCTGCGGTCGCTGCAGGATTGGCAGGTGCGCTACCAGCTCGAAACGGTTCCCGGGGTTGCTGAAGTCGCGAGCATTGGCGGCTTCGTGAAGCAATATCAGGTGCAACTCGACCCCAACAAGCTGCTCGCCTACGGCATTCCGCTCTCAACCGTGATCGACCGCGTTCGCGGCAGCACCAATGAAGTCGGCGGACGTGTGCTGGAGATGAACGGTGCGCGCTACATGGTGCGCGGCCTCGGATATCTGACCTCGCTAAAAGACCTCGAGGAAGTTCCCGTCAACGCGAAGAACGGCACGCCCGTGCTCTTGCGCGACCTCGGTACTGTGACCTTCGGGCCCGACATCCGCGAAGGCGTTGCGGAGTGGCAAGGCGAGGGCGAAGCCGTGGGCGGCATCGTGGTGATGCGTACCGGGGAAAACGCTCTCAACGTCATCAACGGAATTAAAGCGAGGGTCGCTGAGATTGCGCCCACGCTTCCTCCTGGAGTCGAAATCCACGCCGGATACGACCGCTCCGGGCTGATTAGCGAATCCATCAAAACCTTGCAGCGCGACCTGCTTCTCGAATGCGTAATCGTCAGCTTCGTGACCATTAGCTTCCTGTTTCACTTCCGTTCCGCTCTGATTCCGATCCTCACGTTGCCTGTTGCTCTGCTCGCGGCGTTCATCCCGATGTACTTTCTCCACATCAGCAGCAACATTATGTCGCTGGGTGGATTTGCGCTTGCGATCGGCGTATTGATTGACGCTTCCATCGTCATTGTCGAGAACGGATACCGCCATCTTTCTGAAGCCGGTCCAGTCAACGAGAAGCAGCGCCGCCGCATCCTGATCGACGCCGCCAAACAGGTCGGCCCGGCGCTTTTCTACTCGCTGCTGATCATTGCTGTGTCGTTCCTGCCTGTGTTCTTGCTCGAAGCGCAGGAAGGAAGAATGTTCCGGCCGCTGGCCTGGACCAAAACTCTTTCAGTCGCATTCTCGTCTTTACTGGCAATCACCGTCGTGCCTGCCCTCATGCTCTATTTCATCAGCGGCAAGCTACGGCCAGAGTCGCAGAATCCCTTTTCACGCATCAGCCAGGCGATTTATCTTCCAATTCTTCGCTTCGCGCTGCGTCATCGCTGGCTGACGATCGCGGTCAATCTGATTTTTCTCGTCGTCACCATTCCGTTGGGGCTGCGACTCGGCAGCCAGTTCATGCCGCCACTCTATGAAGGCTCGTCGCTCTATATGCCAACCTCGCTTCCAGGGATCGGCATCACTCAAGCTACCCAGCTCTTGCAGGAGCAAGACAGAATCATCCGCAGCTTCCCTGAAGTGGACAGCGTCTTCGGCACTGTCGGCCGCTCTGACAGTCCAACCGACAACGCTCCACTGGACATGTACGACACCACAATTATGCTCAAGCCCCGCGAGCAGTGGCGTCCCGGATTGACGTACGAAAAGCTCATCACCGAAATGGACGCAAAGCTGCAGTTTCCAGGCCTCTCTAACACCTGGACGATGCCGGTGCAAAATCGCCTGGACATGCAACTCACCGGTATCAAGACGCCGATCGGTATCAAAATTCAAGGCCGGAACGTGGAGGGAATTCAGGCGGCTGGCGCGCGCATTGAGCAACTGCTCTCAAGGTTGCCTGAGACACGCGCCGTTTACGCTGAACGTGTTTCGCAGGGCTTCTATCTGAATATCGACGTGAACCGTTTAGAAGCAGCACGTTACGGTATGACCGTCGAAGACGTGCAGCTGGCCGTGGAGTCCGGGATCGGCGGCGAGAACATTGCAGAGAATGTTGAAGGCCGTGAACGGTATCCCATCAACGTCCGCTACCAGCGCGACTTCCGCGATACCCCCGAAGAGATGGGCCGTGTGCTCGTGGCGACGCCATCCGGCGCACAGGTTCCACTCAACTCGGTGGCGCATCTGTCATTCTCAGGCGGTCCGGCGATGATTCGCGACGAAGGTGGCCAACTCACCGGTTATGTTTACATCGATCTCAAGACCAACGACTATGGCGGCTTCGTAAAAGAAGCGAGCAAAGTGCTTGCGCGCGAGACGAAGCTGCCAACCGGATTCAGCTATCACTGGTCGGGTGAATACGAGTTCCAGGTACGCGCCAAGGAGCGCCTTAAGCTCATCCTCCCTGTCGTGTTCCTAGCGATATTCGTTTTGCTTTATATGATTTTCCATTCCGTCGGCGAGACGCTGGTACTCATTTTCCCAACGGTATATGCCGCAAGTGGCGGGCTGCTGCTTCAGTGGTATCTCGGCTACAACTTTAGCGTCGCGGTCTGGGTGGGATACATCGCGCTCTTCGGCATCGCGGTGGAGACTGGCGTGGTCATGGTCGTCTATCTTCACGAGTCTCTAGACAAGCGGTTGCGGTCGAATGTCCAGCTTACGAACCAGGAAATCGAGCAGGCGGCTATTGAAGGCGCAGTGCAGCGCCTTCGCCCCAAACTGATGACCGTCACTGCCGTTCTGGCTAGCCTTGCGCCGATACTGTGGGAATCCGGCATCGGCTCTGACGTGATGAAGCCCATAGCCGCGCCCATTGTCGGGGGCATGGTCACCTCAACGATTCACGTTTTAATTCTCGTTCCAGTGTTTTTTGTGATGATGAAGGAACGCGCTCTACGGAAAACAAAGTTGCGGTTGGCTGATATGGCGAATGCATCGGAGGAGCTCGTACCGAAGTCCGGTTAAATCGACCATTCCCAATTATCAGCAACATCGCGGGCAACTCGGCATTGATCTTCAATTGAATCCTATTTCTGCTGTGCATTCTTCTCGGCGGCCTTCTTCTTTGCCTCGGCTGTCCACGGCGGAACAATACCGTTTTCGCGCGCATAGGCCACAAGCTGACCGAGGTGCTCGTGCGCGTCCGCAACCAGGATGTACACCACATCGCCGGCATTCGCCTGCGGACCTAGTTTAGGCAGCAGCTTTGCGAAATCGGCGTTGCTCATGCCATTGATCGTTTTTTGAGTGAACTCCCACGTCTGGTTCAACTCGTCAACAATGCGCGATTTGTCGGTAGTCGATTTTTCAAATTCTTTTCCGTTGAATCCCGACGGAGGCGTTGCCCCCATCAGCCCCAGGATTTGATACCGCTCGCCGGCAACATGCAAGAATACCTCGGCGAACGAGCGCGAATCGGCCGAGGGACGCCACGTCAGCTTGTCGGCAGGGATCGCGTTCGCCAAATCCACAATCTTTTTCTGCACGACTTCAAGATCAAGCACCGACTGTGCCTTCATGTCGTAACTGGGAGCAGTGTTGTCGGTTGGGGCCGGGGCATCCAGTGCCGATACCCGAGTGACGCCAGCCATGAGAGACATCAAAACCAGCGTTAGTATCAGAAGCGATCTGTTCATTGGAATCCTCCTCAGAAATGCGCTGCTTCGATCGGTGGATCCGGACGTAAACGGTCGTTCACGGTTGGGCAATTTGTGTCCCGCTCGGCGCTCCTCCCGTGAGCTGCCTTCTGCGCCGTTCCCACTCCGAACTGCGAAACACGTGCGGGCCGACTTCGATCAACCGCGGGATCATCTCGAAGACCGAGACCGAGGTCCACTTCGCTCCTTCTCGCGTGCGAAATCCGCGACGATTGATTTCGTCGGCGATCCTCGCGTACGAGCCTTCCTGAACGATGAGTTCCATCAGCTGGATCAGGATCTCCCGCTCGCCCGGATTGGTTTCCAAGCGTTTGGTCTCGGGCGCGATCTGCAGCCCAAAGGGGACATCAGCGGGCAGTTGGTCTTCAGCGGTTTCGACCTCCCGCTCCCACTCGACGGCCACCAGCTTCCAGCCTTTTTCGGCTTGCTGTTTGAGAGTCTCGACTTCCAGAGGGCCTGAGACGACCTGACGCATCCGCTCCGTCTTCTTCATACTGCTACACCTCGACCTGGCAGCTTGGAGAACCGTGCAGCACTTGCAGTTCCTGATTGACAACAGAAAGTGCCATGGCTGCAACAAGTCGATTTCAGAAGAGGGAGGAAAGCGTCCACTTGTGGACGGGAGTGTCCGGAAACAAACAAGGATATCTTGCACGCGCTCCACGAAGTTTAGGCATACCGGTGGGATGCACCGTCTCGGCTTAGTGCTAGTCGGCTTCTAAAATGTCCAGGAAAGAATTTCCTGGGTCGCGGTGAGCCCGCCGGTCCCGCCGGTGAAGCCTGCGAATGCAGTATTTGCTCCCACGGTGCCGGGAATATTTATCGGCCAACTGGTCGTAAACGTGTCCGCAGGCACACTCGAGTCGGTAATGGTCATAGTGAGCGTTGTACCGTCGTAGGTGATGTGCACGTTGAAGACGTCTCCGCTATGCAGGTTCACTCCTCCACCCAAGGTCACAGCTGAAGTAGTGGGTGACGCGCCATTGACGTAAAGGCCGGTGGAATTGGTCCCTTCCCCGGAGTTGTTATAGAGGTCGAATTTCACGGCAACACTCTTGCCAATCCCTCCGTAACCTAAACCCCCTCCGGTTGAGCCTAAAGCTGTAGTTCCGGTGTTTTGAAGGACAAATGTTATTCCGTCAGCATTCGGATTCGTCAGCTGAAAACTGAAGTTGGTAGTAAATGATTGCACGTTCACGGGCGTGTTATAGAAACCGCTGCCGGCTTCGGTGGTGCGGCCGTCGGTGAGCCGCAGCCGGGTCCCGTTCAGTGAGGCAAAGCCGTTGAATGTCATACCGGTCGCCGAAAATCCATTGGCGAAGTTGACGCTAGGATTGCCGTTCGTGATCGTGTACGCGCCAGTAGCCACCGCGCTGTTGTTGTACCCACTGGCTGTGGCGATCACCTTGATGGCTTCGCTCCCAGTTACAGAAATTGGTGAAGTGTAGGTCGTGGATGAAGCCGAAGGTGTGGATCCGTCGGTGGTGTAGTGAATGGTCGCCCCGGAAGTTGTATCGGACAGGGTCACCGATTGCGCTGACGTGTATGTTCCCGGCACCGGGCTGAACGTGGGCGTCGCTGCCGTGGGCAGGGCGGAGGAATAAGTCCAACTGATGACTTCCTGGATCGCGCTCAGCCCGCCCGTGCCCGCGGTAAAGCCCACATAGGCTGTGTTTCCTCCAATGATCGCCGGAATGTTGATCGCCCAGCTGGTGTTAAAGGTCTCGGCTGGCACGCTGGCATCGGTAATCGTCATCTTCAGCGTGCTACCGTCATACGTCATATGCACGTTGAACACGTCACCACTGTGCAGGTTCACGCCGGAGCTGGTCATGTCCACTGCAGGAGTTGTTGGCGACGCGCCATTTGTGTAAAGACCAGTAGAATCTTTCCCTTCGCCTGCATTGCTATAAAGGTCAAATTTCACAGCGATGCTCTTGCCAATTCCAGGAGTTCCGGTGGTGGAGTCCGGGCCATAGCCGAGGCCGCCTCCGGAGGGCCCTAACGCATTTGTTCCAGTGCCTTGGATCGTGAACGTCATTCCATCAGCATTGGCATTGGTCAACTGAAAGCTAAAGTCAGCGGTGAAATTCTGGACGCTGATCAAGGTATTAGGAAACGCACTCGCTGCTTGGTTCGTTCCGCCATTAGTCAGCCGAAGACGTGTCCCGTTGATCGCGGCGCTTCCATTCAATGCCAGACCAGTGCTGGTGAAACCGGAGCCGTAGTTAATCCCGCTGCCAGAGACGATCGAATAGGTTCCCTTGGTGACGGCGCTGTTGCTGAACCCGCTCGCTGTCGCAATCGCTTGCAGCAGCGTGGTCGAACTAATTGTGACGGAGTTGCAAACCGGAGAGCTGGCAGTTGGCGTGCTGCCGTCGGTGGTGCAATGGATGGTAGCTCCGGAGGTTGTGTCGGAAAGAGTCACGGTGACCGAAGTTGTATAGCTGCCGGGTGCGGGGCTGAAAGTTGGTGTCGCGGCGATGGGAGTGTTGCTCACGATGCCGAAGGCGCTGACCTTGCCTTGGCTTCCGACATATACCTTGCCGTTCGCTATGATTGGCGCCGTGAACTTAACTGCACCGCCGGGAACGTCCCGGCTGCCAGTTGCCTGATTGCTGTTGTAGAGCATCGTGCCGAGATTGCTTGCATTGAACGCGTACAAGACTTGGCAGCAACTTGAGCCAAAACTGCTGTTGTCGAGAATCCAAAGAATGCCGTTTGAAATCCCATTTGCCGAGATGACCGGAGCAGCGGTAGAGAAGGAAAATACCTGTGAGGTCTCCGAAGCGGGCGAGGTCGAAAGTATGCCGCTGTTGTTAGCGTTGAACGACCAGGCTTTAACGTGATCTGCACTGCCCTCGTCCTTGCCTCCTCCCCAGAACACCGTGTTGTTCCAGAAGGCCGGTGAGCCCCATATTCCGGTTGAGGCGCCGGGAATCTCCTGGACGATATTCGTATCGATGCTGGTGCAGGTTGAGCAAAACTTTCCCATGTTGTTGCGGTCAAGCAAATAGATTTTGCCTTCTTTACCCATCTGCACCAGCAATTGCTGATGGGCCGATCCGGTCGGTAGGTCAGGAAGCAGCAGAACTCCGCCCGCACCTAGATCGGTGTCCCCACCGTTCAGGCTGCTCTGATTGAGCGGCGTGAACCAGTCGGCAGCGGTAAAGGTGCCGCTTGCGGGTCCAGCAAGTTTGAGGATGGTGTTGCCAAAGTCGGTGCTGCCGTTGTAGTCTCCGTTGCCGGTCGCGAGATACAGATTCCCATTTGCGTCGGCCGCGACTCCGTCTCCTGACATCCAGATTCCGCCGTCAAAGCCAGAGATAGTATTCAGTTCGGTATTGAAGACGGCTTCCTGCGCCAGGGTCGAGGCGCTATATGACATGATCCAGCCCTGGTACGGGCCGTTGTCGCAATGTGAGGCCCAGGTAATGACGACGTGTCCGTTTTCCAGCAGCAAACCGGGGCGGTTCCCTTGTTTCAGCGGATCGAACGTCCTTCCTTGAAAGGTGGCGGAAATCATCTTGGGGCCGCCAAATTTCTCCGCATGCGTGACCACGTCCAATGCGTGCAGCCGCTGCACGAATTGACCGTTTTCTTTGGTTCTGGCGACTACATAAATTGTCCCGCTGGCAGCATCGATAACCGGCGTGCTGGTAATACCAATCTCGGGGGCCAGGTCGTTGCACGCCACATCGGTGGTGGACAGCGTCGTGATACCCGCAGCTGGATTAGTAAAGCTCTGCTGCCACAGCACCGCCCCGTTGTCGGCGTCAATCGCATAGACGCTATCGTGCTCCGTAGCAATGTAGAGCACGTTGTGCGTCCCCCCGGAAATTGTCACCTTCGCGAGATAAAGTGGTTGAGCATAGACGTAGCCGTCCACGGCGACCGAAAATAATTTTCCGAATTGGCTGCTGTTTACATTGCTGGGAGTCAGAACGGTTTCAGCGGTGTTCTGCCCTGTTCGGGAATTATCATTGTGGTAGGTCGTAACATTGACTTGTGCTGCGCTGAGTGACACCAGGCAGCACGCCGCAATGAGCAACAGAATCCGCTTACCATTCAGGAAAGTCTTACTAGGCATAAATCTCCGGGGTGCCAGGCTAGCGGGGGGAACTAGCGCGGTCGCTACTACGGTACTAAGGAAAGTACGAAACGAGAAGGAGCAGATAAAACTTTTGCTTTTTCGACGGTAAAAAACGTGCACATAAGATGCAATCGATTGCGCGATAGGCGTTTTTATATTCCGCCCACAAGCCAGCGACGACGCAGGTGACACTGAAGATGCATCGGTCAACGATTTCAAGGTACTTCTTTGACGTACTCTGGATGCATCAGGATGTCTTTGCCAATTCGGGAAATGCAGCCGAGGCCACATGTCGGATTTTGCCATCGCTCAATGTCTATGGCAGAATGCCGAACTGTTTCACCCCCGGAGGACATGAATGACTTGGTGTGGCCGGGCTTTTCTTTTTGCTGCAACCCTCGCGGTCGTCGCCTCGGCGAGCGCCTACAGCGAGGTGCCGCCGTCGACGGTAATGACGCTGGTAGTGGATGAATCGCAAGCCGCGCGACGTATCGCCTTCGTGCACGAGCAGATTCCAGTACGGCCGGGAGCGCTCTCCTTGGCGTACCCCAAATGGATCCCGGGAGAGCACGGGCCCACCGGCCCGATCTACCAATTCGCGGTGCTGCGGGTCCACGCCGGCAGCACGAACCTGCCTTGGACGCGTGATCCCGAGGAAATTTTCACCGTTCATGTCAATGTCCCAGCAGGGGTGAATGCGATCGATGTCGATTTCGACACTTTGGCTGAAAACACAATTTCCGATCATCAGTTATTGCTCGCCTGGAACACCACTGTGCTGTACCCGCGCGGCGTGGACAAAACGAAGTTAATGATCCAGCCCTCGGTGATTTTGCCGCGAAGCTGGAAGCAAGCCAGTTCGCTGACCGTCACTTCTGCAAGTGGCGATCGCGTGAACTTCGCGCCGGTATCGCTGGAACGGCTGATCGACTCGCCGGTGCTGAGCAGCGAGTTTCTGCGCACTTTCCCGCTTGCGTCCAGTTGGCCTGCCGAACTCGACGTCACCGGCGACAGCCAGTCCTCGATCGACAAAGCCGATGACGCGCACGCGGTGGAGTTATTTACGAAGCTCATCGATCAGGACCGGGCCATGTTCGGCTATCGCCATTGGGAAAAAATGCACTTGCTTGTTTCCCAAAGCGAAGCGCGATCCTACGATGGGCTGGAGCACGAAGATTCGCCCTACAATGCAATCGGCGACTCCGGGCTTTCCAAGAAAAGCGAATTGGAAAAGTTCGGCTTCCCGCTGCTGGCGCACGAGCAATCACATTCGTGGTGCGGGAAGTATCGCCGCGCGGCAGAGATGTATTCGAAGCCTGATTATCAGGGGCCGGAGCGGACCTCGCTGCTATGGGTTTACGAAGGCCTGAATGAGTACATTGGCATGTTGCTGGCGACCCGCGCGGGTTTCAACGACGCGGAATACATGCGCGATTACCTGGGATTTACGACCGACGATTCTATCCATGAGACCGCCCGCGAAACAACTCCTCTGGTGGACACGGCCACAGAAGATTGGGTATTGCGCAACGAGCTTGGAGGCTGGTACGATCTGCGCCGCGCCCAGGATTACTACGACGAAGGCGCTCTCATTTGGCTGCGCGCCGATACCATCATTCGCGAGCAGACGCACGGCCAGAAGTCGCTGGACGATTTCCTGCGCAGTTTTCTTGGCCAGCGCGATACCGGGCCGGTGGTTGCGCCTTACACGCGAGAAGAAGTCGAAGCCACGCTGTCGGCCATCTGTCCCTATGACTGGCACAATTTTTTCGAAACTCGCATTTATCAGGTGAACGGCAAGCCGCCCACCGACGGTCTCGAGGCTGCAGGCTGGCGCCTGGTGTACAACGACACCCCAAACAAGGAGTATTTCTTTTCCAACCTGGTGCCCATTGGTGTTTTTGCGGGGGATTCGATCGGAATCGTCGTGCAGAAAGATGCCTCGATCTTCGATGTGGTGCCAGGTTCGCCCGCCTACGAGGCCGGTTTCGGGCCGCACATGACGATCATGGCCGTGGATGGACGCATTTATTCACCGGAAGCTCTGAACGATTCCATCGCCCACCCAAAGGACGGCAAAATAACGTTAGTGGTCCGCAACTTCGATTCAGTCGAGACACGTGAAATTCGCTATGCCGGAGGCGTGCGTTATCCCCATTTGGAGCGAATTCCGGGGACGCATGACT
>Ga0209580_10000739_pt1 | contig 16264 bp, 10 predicted proteins | sample Coa_R1_5_FD_187153 | JGI IMG/M metagenome (GOLD analysis project Ga0209580, IMG submission 187153) | Surface soil microbial communities from Centralia Pennsylvania, which are recovering from an underground coalmine fire - Coalmine... | ecosystem: Environmental > Terrestrial > Soil >... | reverse complement strand
GTTGCCGCCGGCGCCGCGTCCGCCGGCGCGGGGGCCCAGCTGGACGACGGGATCGTTCGGGTCCGGGACGTACCCGGCCCCGGCTCCGGCCCCGCGGCCGGCGCCACGAGCAGCCTGAGGCGCGTAGGGATCGGACGGCTGGCGTCCGGTCGCCTCGGCGATGGCGTGATCACGCGCCTGGTGATCGGCGGTGTCGGCGGCCGCTCGCGCCAGATAGTCGGTGACCTTCGTCGTCAGCCGGACATCAGCGCCCTTCGCGAGCAGGAGCTTCATCGCGGCGAGTCGATTCTCAGACGTCGCAAAGATGAGCGGCGTACGGCGGTACACGCCGTCGCGCGCATTGATGTCCGCGCCGTGATCGAGCAGGAACTGCAGGGCCTCGGGACTCCCCGCCTGCGCGGCAAGATGGATCGCCTGGACGCCCGTCTCGGTGACGGCGGCGACCGGGCTCCCGGCCTCGAGCAGCCGACCGACCACAGCCGCCTCGCCGCGGGAACTCGCGAGATGGAGCGGCGTGTAGCCGCCGAGCCGTGTCACCACGTCGGTCTTCGCCTTCGCCGCGAGGAGCAGGTTCGTCGTCTTGAGGTCGCCGTTGAGCGCCGCCCAGTGAAGGGCCGTCATGCCGTCGCCCTGCGCGGCGTTGACATCGGCGCCCTGGCTGAGCAGCGCCTGCACGGCGGCGGCCCCCTCGCCGTGCATGACCGCGTCAGCGAGCGGGGCCGTCGTCGTCGCCTGCACGCGGCCGAGGACAAGAACCAGCGCCAGTGCGCTCGAAAGCACGACGGCCTGTCGGCTATTTCGCATCGTTCTACTCCGTGGCTGAGATGGTCAGTCCTGAACTGGACGCGTCACAGGTGCGACCGGCCGCTACGCATCGGCCGCGAACGTGAACTCACCGTTGCTGTCGCCAAAGGTCTTGACGTCGTCCAGGCCCAGTCGGTGCATCACGCTCAGCATCACGTTGGCCATCGGGGTGCCGTCAGCGGCCTTGACGTGCACGCCGCCCTCGAGTGCGCCGTTGCCTTTGCCAAGGAGAAGCAACGGACAGTTTCGATGGTTGTGGACGTTCGCGTTCGCCATCGGCGATCCATAGAAAATGACGGTCTTGTCGAGCAGATTCTGGTCGCCCTCCATCGTGTTCTTCAGCTTGTCGAGGAAGTACGGCAGCATCGAGACGTGGAACTTGTTGATCTCGGCGAACCGCCGGATGTTCTCCTCGGCGACGCCGTGGTGAGACGCCGTGTGGAAGCCCGTGTCGACCCCGCTCCCGGGGTAGACGCGGCCGGATCCGTCACGGCCAAATTTGAATGAGAAGACGCGCGTCGTGTCTGACGTGAACGCCAGCAGCTGCAGGTCAAACATGATCTTGACGTGTTCGTCAAAGGCATCCGGCACGCCCGCCGGCGCGCCTGGGAGCTCACGTGAGTCGCCGCTCAGGTTGCGGGCCTCAACCCGCTGAATCCGCTGCTCCACTTCGCGGATGTTCGTGGCGTACTGATCGAGCCGCTGCCGGTCAGACGGCCCGAGGGATCGCCGCACAGTGTTCATCTCGCCCAGGAGCATGTCGAGAATGCTGCGATCGGTCGCGCGGAGCTGCGCCCGCTGTTCCTTGGTGCCGCCGGCGCCGAACAGGAGCTCGAACACCATCCGCGGGTCGCGCACCATCGGCAGCGGCGTGTCTGGCGCGGACCAGCTGATCGTGTCCGTGTAGACGCACGCGTAGCCGTACGCGCAGCCGCCCGATTGATCGACGGGCTCGATGCTGAGCTGCATCGACGGAATCGGGGTGTCCTGGCCGTACTTCTGCACATAGAGCTGATCGAGCGAGGTGCCCACGAGCACGTCGGAACCCTCGGTCAGCTTCGGATGACACTGGGTGTACATCACCGCACTCGATCGGAAGTGGTCGCCCCCGACTTCCGGAGCGGTTTTCGCCTCGGCCTGGCGGCTGTCGGTATTGCTCACGATGGTCAGGTAGTCCCGGTACGGCTCGAGCGAGACCAGACTGCCCTTGCTCAGGTCGAACTGTCGCCCGGTTTCGGCCGGGTTCCAAAGATGCGCGGTGTCACCGAACGGGCTGCAACCCGCGGCGCCATGCACCTGCTCGATACACACGAGTCTCGTGCGCGCGGCGGCCTTGCCGGCCTCCGTCTGCGCAAAGAGCCTCCGCACGGGGAGCATCGCCTCGAAGAGTGGGAGCGCGATGGTTGCGCCGACGCCGCGAAGCGCCGTGCGCCGTGACATGTGTTTGCCGGTCAGATACATGGTTCCTCCGAGCGGGTGCCCGCTCCTCGTCAGCTTACTGCACACCTTCCGCGCGGGCCGTTCGAAACGCCGCGCTGTGTGTTACGCCAAGAATCAAATCCGACATTCGATCATCGTGCGGCCGGGCCTCGCGAAGAATCTTCCGTATCGTCGGCATGTCGTACGGCTCGATGCGGCGGCCCAACGCATAGGACATCAGCATTTCGGTGAAGTGCGTCAGCATGACATCCGAGTGCGCCAGGAGCGCGGCTCGAAGATCAGCGGCGCCGGAGAGCTTCGTGCCGTCATAGAGCTCGCCGGATGTGTTCACGGGAACGCCCCGGTCCTTGATGCGCCAGGCGCCCGTGACGTCGAAGTGATCGAGCGCCAGGCCGATCGGGTCAATCACGTTGTGGCACGAACTGCAGAGTGGACTCGCACGATGCTGGGCCAGCTGCTCAGCCACAGACAGGAACTTGCCGTCATGCACGGCCGCCGTTTTTTCGAGAAGGGGCACGTCCGGCGGCGGTGGTGGTGGTGGAGTGCCAAGCAAGACCTCCAGGACCCACTTGCCGCGGAGCACGGGCGACGTGCGGTCGCCGTGTGAAGTCAAAGTCAAGATGCTGCCTTGACCGAGCAGCCCGCGACGCGTGTCGTCAGGATACGACACTTGGCGAAACTCCGGTCCGCTCACGCCCGGAATCTGGTAGTGCCGCGCCAGCCGCTCGTTGACGAAGGTGTAGTCGGCCGTCAGCAGTTCGAGCATCGGCCGATCGGCCCGCACGACGTGGTCGAAGAGCAGCTCGGTTTCCCGCCTCATCGCCTCGGCCAGCGTCTCGTCGTAGTACGGGAAGGACAGCGCGTCGGGCTCGATCTTGCTGAGGTCCTGAAGTCGCAACCACTGGGAGGCGAACCGCGTCGAGAGCGACATCGACCGTGGGTCGGCGAGCAGACGCCGCACCTGGGCGTCGAAGATCTCCGGCCGGTTGAGCGTGCCCTTCGAGGCCGTGTCGATGAGCTCGCGATCGGGAATCGTGCCCCAGAGGAAGAACGAGAGGCGGGACGCCAGGTCGAGGTCGCTGATGCGATAGATGTCGCCCGGTTTCACGCCGATCGGGGCATCCTCAACGCGGAAAATGAAATGTAGACTTGAGAGAATCCCCTGAAGCGCGGTGCGAATCCCCGCGTCGAAGCCGCCCGCGGCGAAGCCCTGGTGATAGAGCGGTAAGAGTTCGCCGAAGTCTGCGGCGGTTGCCGGTCGGCGATACGCCACCGTCGCGAGTCGTTCGAGGATCTTCTGCGCGCAGGTGGTGCCGTCGGCAGACGGCGCCGGACGGCACACGAAGATCTTCTCCCGGACCGGGTTGTCCGAGACGCCCGTCACATGGACCGGGCCGACGATGGCGAGGTTCCGCAAGTGCGGGAGCGTCGTCACGCCGTAGCCGACCCCGATCTGAGTATCGGCCAGCGTGTGATCGATCGGCTTCATCAGATCGTCTTCTTCGCCTTCGAACTCGCGGATGAAGGTCGCGGCGACCACATGCGGTCCTGCCTTCACGGGCAGTGGCGCGGTTGACACCGTCAATCCACTTGGATCGGACTCCGAAATCCACCGATCGACTTTCACGAGGGCCGCGCGCTCGCCGTCGATGGTGACCTCCATGCTGATCGGTCCGACGGTTCGGCCGAAGAGCGCACCCGTCGGCTCGCCGTGAAGCAGGAGCTGAAACGTGTAGTTGCCGTCGGCCAGAAAGTTGTGTGTGACGACCAAACCACCGCGCGTCCCGAAGGGGGCGCCCTCGACGCGTTCCTTTTGCGATTCCGTCCGCGGCACCTCGTAGGTCGTCGAGGCGGGATCGGCGGATGGATCGCCGACGGCCGCGCGGCTGACATAGGCCGCGGCACGCAGGTAGCCCTGCATCACCGTGGCTGACGGCATCTGCACATCGGCGATGTTGTCGAAGCTCTCGCTGATGGTGTCGGCCGGGAGGTACGCGTTGACGTCGAGGTCTATGCCGAGCATCGCGCGCACGGCTGCGGCGTACTCGGCGCGATTCAGCCGCTGAAACGGTCGGCGTCCGGGATTCGGTATGGCCTCGGCCGCGTCGAGCGTCGTCTCAAGAGTCGTAGCAAGCGCCAACCGGGCGGCCGCGTCAGGTTGCGGGTTGCCCTTCGGGGGCATCAGGCCTGTGCGCAGCTTCCGAATCATCTTTTCGGCGAGCGTCGGATCGTCGGCGGCACGCGCGACGTCGAAGCCCTCGAAGGAGTGCCCACCCGCCTTCATGTCCTTGTTGTGACAGTCGACGCAGAAGGTCTCGATGGTGTCGTTCGCCGCGCGGGCCGCGGCCGGCGTCAGCACGGGACTCGCCGTGTTCGTGTCCGGCGACGCCGCGCGCGATCGGCCACCCGACACGTCCGCTTTCGACGCGAGCGTCGTGAGCAGCAGGGTAACGACGAAGGCAAAAGCCAGCTTTCTCAAGACAGTCTCCGACAGTTAATAGATAAAACTACTCTGCTGGGGGCTGGTTGTCAGCCGGATTCTTGGACCCGCGAAGGCGGTAATTCCGTCCGCCCGGCGGAAGACGGACGGCGCCAGCCGGGTCAAAACAGGCCTGAAATCGAGGAAAACCTGGCACCGGGGGACAAGCGGGACCTCCCTCCCGTTGCCTCCGGTGGGCGCGCGGGTCGGTCGGTCCGGGACGCGCGAACGCGCTGAACTGTGCAATCCGTCCCGCCAGGCCAGCCCAAGCCGTTGACTTACAATCCTCCAGCGGCCGGTCGCGCACAGCACGCGCGGCGTGTTCACTGCTCGGTCTCGTCACGTCGTCAGACATCCGCGCACGCCGGGCATGCGCGCGGCTGTGCCGGGGAGGGCGTATGCGAAAGGGATTGATCGTTGTTGGCGCGGGACTGATGGGCGTGGTCGTCGCGGCGCAGCAGCCGGACGTCTCCGCAATCGTCAGCCTCGAGCTACTCACCCACACCGAGGTCTACGAGAAGATCCACACCGGCGGCTACACGTCCGTCCTGATTGTCGCCGGCGGCACCGAGGAGCGTGGACCGCACGACGTGCTCGGTGGTCACACGCTCTTGGCGCAGCACCGCGCGGCGGCGATTGCGAAAGTGCTCGGCCACACACTCGTCGCGCCCGTGCTGCCCGTGGCGGTCGCGGCGACCGGCCTTCGTGAAAACACGATGCAGCCCGGCGGCGTGCAGATGCCCGCTGACGTGTTCAAAGCCGTACAGATCGCCGAGATCGAGAGCATGGCCATGAACGGCTTCACGGACATCTTTGTCATGGGCGATCACGGCGGGGGCCAGGCCGAGATGAAGCAAGCGGCGGAGGAGGAAGATGCCAGGCTCGCGCCGAAGGGCGTGCACGTGTATTACGTCGCAGACTTCTATCAGAAGACGCACGACGACATCGATCTCTATATGTACGAGCATCATCTGCCGATTGGCGGTCACGGCGCGATGATGGAGACGTCTGAGATGCTGTATTGGGAGACGGCCCCCGGCGTGTACGTGCGGCCGAGCTACACGACGGTGCCGTTCGATCCGACGGGACAGACACCGGAACAGTGGAAAGCTGCGCGCGATGCGCGCCTGGCCCGCGAGGCGGCGGCCGCCGCCGCGTCGGCGGCTGGGACGACCGGGGCAACCGCGACGGCCGGAGGTGCGGCCAGCGCGGGTGCGGGCACAGGCCAGCGCGGGCGCGGCGCCAATCCGAACGCCCCGCCGCGCGTGAACAACGGCTTGACGGGCGATCCCCATCCGGCGACCAAGGCGATTGGAAAGGACGTCGCCCAGATCGGGATCGACGACACGGTGGCCGAGATCAAACGGCTGCTCGCCGCGAAGCACGGCGCGAGTTAGGGCCGGGCCGACGGCCTATTCGGACCGCAGAATCGACACCGGGCTCGCGTCCTCCTCGTCTGGACATGGTTGGAAAACGCGTCTCCCACTACGACATCGTCCGGTCGCTCGGCAGCGGCGGGATGGGCGTCGTGTATGAAGCCGAGGACACGCGGCTGGGCCGACGCGTGGCGGTGAAGTTCCTGCCGCACGAGCTGGCTCACGATCCGCAGTCGCTCGAGCGCTTTCAGCGCGAGGCCCGGGCCGCGTCAGCGCTGAATCATCCGTGCATCTGCACGGTGTACGCGATCGAACAGCATGAGGGTGAGCATTTCATCGTCATGGAGCTGCTGGAGGGCGAGACGCTGGCGCAGCGGCTCATGCGACAGCGGTTCGAGACCGGCGAGCTCGTCGACGCGGCGATTCAAATTGCCGATGCCCTCGAGTCGGCGCACGCGAAGGGGATTGTCCACCGCGACGTAAAGCCGGCCAACATCTTCGTGAACGTCCGCGGCCAAGTGAAGATTCTGGACTTTGGACTCGCGAAGATCGAACACGCGCGCAACCGGCCAGGGCCGGGGGCCGAGACACAACCGGCGCAGGACTTGACGTCGGCCGGGACGGCGATGGGCACGGTGAGCTATATGTCCCCGGAGCAGGCGCGGGGGCAGCTCACCGACGCGCGCACGGACCTGTTTTCGCTTGGCACCGTGCTCTACGAGATGGCGACCGGATCGCTGCCGTTTCCGGGCGACACATCGGCGGTCGTGTTCGACGCCATCCTCAATCGCGATCCGATACCGCTCGTCGAGATCGCGTCGGGTGCGCCGCAGGAACTCGGACGCGTCGTGGACAAGGCGCTCGAGAAGGATCGAAATCTGCGCTACCAGACGGCCACGGAGCTGAAGACCGATCTCGTCCGACTGAAGCGCGATCTGGAGTCGGGCCGCAAGCGGGCGGTCTCCGACTCGTCACGTCAGGTAGCCGCGGCCGAGACGGCCTCGGTGGCGGTCCTGTACTTCGAAAACCTGAGCGGCGTGAAAGAGGACGAGTATTTCCGCGACGGGATCACCGAGGACATCATCACCGAGCTGTCGAAGATCAAGGGCTTGAAGATCTTCCCGCGGCCCACGGTCCTGGCCTATCGTGACAAGTCCGTCACCGCGCAGCAGGTGGGGCGGGAACTGTCGGCGTCATTCGTCCTCGGCGGCAGCCTGCGCCGCGCCGGCAACCGGCTGCGGATCACGACGCAGCTCATGGACGCGCGCACGAATTTTCCGGTCTGGTCGGAACGGTACGACCGTCAGATCGAAGACGTGTTCGAGCTGCAGGACGAAATCGCCCGCAAGATCGCCGAGGCGCTGCGCGTCACGCTGACGCCGCAGGAGCAGGCGGCGCTCGCCGCAAAGCCAACCGACAACCTGCAGGCCTACGACCTGTATCTACGCGGGAAGAGCTACGCGCGCCGGTGGACACGGCAGGACCTCGAGTTTGCACGACAGATGTTCGAGAACGCCGTGTCGCTCGATTCCCAATTCGCGCTGGCCTACGCCGCGACTGCCAATGTCTGCGCGCTGCATCATTACCTGTACGGCCGCGACCCCGTGTGGATGGAGCGGGCCCAAGCGGCGGCCGAGCGCGCCACTGCGCTCGGTCCCGGGCTGCCGGAAGTCGCGGTCGCGCAAGCGTGGGTGCTGTACGCCGGCGGCCATCTGGACGACGCGATCAACATCGTGAAGCAAGCGATCGCCCGGAAGCCCGATTGTGAAGGCGGATACTACCTGCTCGGCCGCGCTTTGTTTTCGACCGGACGTTACCAGGAATTGTCGGACTTGGCCGAGACGGCGATTGAAGCCTCCGGCGAGGACTACAATGTCTTTTCGCCGATTCAAAACGCGCTCGGCGCGCTTGGCAAGACCGACGCGCTCCGCAATATGCGGCAGCGGCGCACGCAAGCCATCGAAGCGCATCTGCGCAAAGTGCCCGAGGACGTGCGCGCACGTATGATGATCGGCATCGACTATGCCATCGCCGGCCGCACGGAGGACGCGCTGCGCGAGGTGAACATCGCGACGCTCCTGCGACCGGATGAGGCGATGGTCCTCTACAACGCGGCTTGTGCCTACTGCACGATGAACAAGATCCCAGAGGCGATTGACTCCCTGCGCAAGTCGTGGGACGCCGGCTACCGCGATGCCGTCTGGACGCGCCGTGATCCCGACTTGATCAAGCTGCACGGCCATCCGGAGTTCGAGCGCCTCTACCCAGACCGCGGGAACCAATCCATGTGACGGGTCTCAGTTCTTGTCGAGGAGCGCCAGACCCCGATCGATGATCGCAAACCCCTCCCGCAGCTCGGCTTCCGTGACACAGAGCGGCGGATTCGTGAAGAAGTAGTTCCAGCGCACGAACGTATACAGTCCCTCCTGACGGAAGAACGTGGAAAGAGTCGCCATTTCGGGCGACGTCCCGTTGAACGGCGCGAGCGGCTCGCGCGTGTCGCGGTCACGGACGAGTTCGACGACCCCGAACAGCCCGATCGAGCGGACGGCCCCGACGCACGCGTGCCGATCGGCAAGATCGGCGAGCAGCGTCGCCATGAGCTTCCCGGTCTCTCGCGCTTTGTCGACGAGTCGGTCCTCCTCGAAGACCGCGATCGTCGCCAAGGCGGCAGCGCAGGCCAGCGGATGGCTGTTGTAAGTGAGACCGCTCGGAAAGACATGGTCCGTGAAGAAGTCAGCGATCGTCCGCCGGAGACCGACCGCGCCGAGCTGCACGTAGGCACTCGTGAGGCCCTTCGCCATCGTGACGAGATCCGGCACGACCTTCCAGTGATCGACCGAGAACCAGGCACCCGTGCGGCCGAACCCGGACATGACCTCGTCGGCAATCATGAGAATGCCGTACCGGTCACAGAGGGCGCGGACGCCCTGCAGGTACCCGTCGGGCGGCACGAGCACGCCATTGGTGCCCGTCACGGGCTCGAGGATGAACGCGGCAATGGTGGTGGGGCCCTCGAGCTGAATGACTTCGTCCAGATACTGCAACGATTGGGCCGCGGTGTCCCAGCCGCGCTGAATGCCGTGATACGGATCGAGCACGTGCACGATGCCCGCGAGCGGAGGCTGCGTCCAGCGGCGGGGATCGCCGGTGAGCGCAATCGCTCCGGCGGTGCCGCCGTGATACGACCGGTAGCGCGCCAGAACCTTCTGGCGGCCCGTGTACGCGCGTGCGATCTTCACGGCGTTTTCGTTCGCCTCGGCGCCGCCGTTGGTGAAGAAGAACACGTCGATGTCCCCCGGCGCGATTTCCGCCAGCTTGGCGCCCAACCTGGCCCGCGGCTCCGTGGCCATGAAGGGATTCGCATACGGCAGCACCGCGGCCTGATCCTGAATCGCCTTGACGACGCGCGGATCGCCGTGGCCGATGTTCACGCACATCAACTGGCTGTTGAAGTCGAGGTACCGCTTGCCGTCCGGCGTCCAGAAGTACACGCCACGGGCGCGTGCCACGGGGATCGGATCCACGGTCCCCTGCGCGGACCATTCGAAGAGCGTGTGTTTCTTGGCAAGCTGGACGATCTCGTCGCTGGTCATAACGGCCGCGGCTGGTCCGACATTCGCCACACGCTCACCGCGTGCTTCTCTTCACGAACGCCCCCGCTCCGGCCTTGCCGGTGAAGGTCCCGCCGTCGACGATCACGCGGCCGCGCGAGATCACGGTCTCAGTCACGCCCGTGACCTCGCGGCCTTCGTACGGGTTGTAGTCCACGTTCATGTGCAGGGTCTTGTAGGACAGCCGCTCGGTCTTGTGGGGATCGAAGATCACGAGATCGGCGTCCGATCCCGGCGCGATCGTGCCCTTGCGCGGAAAGAGGCCGAAGATCTTCGCGGGAGAGGTGGAGGTGAGCTCGACGAACCGGTTGAGCGAGATCCGGCCCGTCCGCACGCCGCCGTCGTAGACCAGGCTCATCCGCGTTTCGATGCCGGGTGCGCCGTTGGGGATCTTTGAGAAGTCGTTCTGGCCAAGCACCTTCTGCTCCTTCATGCAGAACGGGCAGTGATCGGTCGAGATCGCCTGGAGATCGTTGAAGGCCAGGCCGCGCCACAGCCGATCCTGCGCGTCCTTCGAACGAAGCGGAGGGCTCATCACGTACTTCGCGCCGTCAAACCCCGGCTCCTCGTAGTTGTCGTAGGACAGAAACAGGTACTGCGGGCACGTTTCGGCATACGCGGAAAGACCGCGGTCCCGCGCCTCGGTGACCATCTCGAGCGCCTCGGCCGCCGAGAGATGCACGATGTAGATTGGGACGTCGGCGATTTCGGCGAGCGCGATCGCACGGTGCGTGGCTTCGGCTTCCGCACGCGCGGGACGCGTGAGCGCATGGTACTTCGGCGCCGTCTTCCCCTCCGCCAGCGCCTTCTTGACGAGCACGTCGATGACCCCGCCGTTCTCGGCGTGCATGCAGATCGTCCCGCCGTTCTTCCCGGTCCGCAGCAACGCCCGAAAGATGCTGGCATCGTCCAGCATGAAGACGCCCGGATAGGCCATGAAGAGCTTGAACGACGTGACGCCCTGGCGCACGAGCGCGTCCATTTCTTCTTCGACCTGCTCGGTGAGCTCGGTGACGATCATGTGAAAGCCGTAGTCGATCACGGCCTTGCCGGTGGCTTTCTGCATCCACGCTTCCCAGGCGTGATGAAGCGTCTGACCCCGGTACTGAATGGCGAAATCGACGATCGTCGTCGTCCCGCCGTGGGCAGCCGCCCTGGTCCCGGACTCGAAGTCATCGGCCGACATCGTCCCGCCGAAGGGCATGTCGAGGTGCGTGTGAACATCGATGCCGCCCGGCAGAACGTACTTGCCCGTCGCATCGATGACGCGATCGGCGGCGACCGAAAGGGACGATCCGATCGTAGCGATCGTCTCGCCGTCGACGAGCACGTCGCCCCGATACAGATCGGACGCCGTGACGATCGTGCCGTTCTTCACTAGTAGCGTCATCGTGTGCCACTCGTTCGCGTGGCCGCAGCCCGCGCGCCCTCAACCTTCCGTCAGCGGTCCGTACGTCTCCGGCCGGCGGTCCCGGTAGAACTGCCAGATCCGCCGCACGTCTTCGATCTCGTCGAGATCCATCTCGGCGACGACGAGTTCGTTCTTGTCCTCCGAACCCATCGCGAGGACTTTGCCGCGCGGATCGACGAAGTACGACGACCCGTAGAAACGGCCGATGTTCCACGGCGCTTCGGTCCCGACGCGATTGCTGCACGCCATGAAGTAGCCGTTGGCCACGGCGTGCGCCGGCTGCTCGAGTTTCCACAGGTACTGCGAGAGGCCGGCGACCGTCGCCGACGGATTGAAGACGATCTCGGCGCCGTCGAGCCCGAGCAGGCGGGCGCCCTCGGGGAAGTGGCGGTCGTAGCAGATGTAGACGCCCACCTTCGCGAAGCGCGTCGTGAAGACCGGGTAACCGAGGTTGCCCGGCTTGAAGAAGTATTTCTCCCAGAAGCCCGACGTGTGCGGGATGTGGGTCTTCCGATACTTGCCGAGGTAGGTGCCGTCCGAGTCGTACACGGCGGCGGTGTTGTAGTAGACGCCCGCCTGCTCGCGCTCGTACACCGGCACGACCATCGCCATCTTGAATCGCTTCGCGTACTGCGCCATCAAATCGGTGGTTGGGCCGGGGACGGGCTCCGCGATGTCGTACCAGTGGGCGTCCTGCGAAGGACAGAAGTACGGCCCGTTGAAGATCTCCTGGAGGCCCAGAATCTGGACGCCGCGCTTGCCGGCCTCCTCGATGAATGGAATGTGGACGTCGATCGAGGCCTGACGGACCTTGTCGATGGACACCGTGGGATCGGTGATCGGCGAGGCGGCCTGAATCAGTCCCCCCAGCACTTTACGAGGCATGAGATCTCCGGAGAAGTCGCTCGGCGCAGGCGTTCACAGCCACCTCGAGATCGTCACCTTCTTGTCCGTGAAGAACTCGAAGGCGTCCCGGCCGTGAACCTTCAGGTCGCCGAAGAAGCTGTCGCGCGCCCCGCCGAACGGAAAGTACGCCATCGGCGCGGCGACGCCGATGTTCACGCCGACCATCGACGCGGTCGCGCGGTGCGCGAACTCGCGCGCGGCCTTCCCGCTCGAGGTGAAGATCGAGGTCGCGTTCGCGTTCGGATGCGCGTCCATCATGCGGAACGCGCCCTCGAGATCGCGCACGGGCGCGACGGTGGCGACCGGTCCGAAAATCTCCTCGCGCCCGATGCTCATCGCCGGCGAGACCTCGTCGAAGACCGTCGGGCCGACGAAGAATCCGTCGCGCGGCAGCTTGTGTTTGCGGCCGTCGGCTACGAGCCTCGCGCCCTCCGAGACGCCGCGCTCGACGTATCCGAGCACGCGCGCTTTGTGGCGCGCGCTGATGACGGGGCCCATGTCGATGCCGGGCTCGAGCCCGTCGCCGACGCGCATCGCTTCGACAGCCGCCACCAGGCGATCGCGCACGTCGGCGTGCGACGATCCCACCGGCACGAGCACGCTGCCCGCCAGACACCGCTCGCCGGCACAGCCATAGAACGATTCGGTGATGACGGGTATCGCCTGGTCGAGATTGGCATCCGGCAGCACGACAATGAAGTTCTTGGCGCCCCCCAGCGCCTGGACGCGTTTGCCGGCGTGCGTGGCGCGCTGGTAGACGAGGCGCGCCACCGGCGTGGAGCCAACGAACGACACCGCCTTGATCCCCGGATGATCGCAAATCGCCTCGGCGACATCCTTGCCGCCATGGACGAGATTGACGACGCCCGGCGGCAAGTCGCACTTCTCGAGGAGCGCAAACACCTTCTGTTGCGAGAGCGGCACCTGCTCGGACGGCTTGAGCACGAACGTGTTGCCGCTGACGATGGCGAACGGCAGGAACCACAGAGGCACCATCGCCGGGAAGTTGAACGGCGCGATGGCCGCGCAGACGCCGAGCGGCTGCCGCAGCGCCGTGCAGTCGATGCCGTGCGCGACGTTCTCGAGCCCGTAGCCCATCAGCATCGAGGGCGCGCCGCACGCTACCTCCACGCACTCGATCGCCCGCCGCACGCTGCCGCGCGACTCGTCGAGCGTCTTGCCGTGCTCGATCGTGACCGTGCGCGCCAGGAGCTCGAAGTCCTGCTCGAGCAAAGCCCGGAACTTGAACATCGCGCGGGCGCGCACGACCGGCGGCGTCTCACTCCAGGCCGGAAACGCCGCGGCCGCAGCCTCGACGGCCGCATCCACGTCGCGGCCGGTCGAAAGCGGCGTCTGCGCGATCACGATGCCGTGTGCAGGATTGTGCACATCGAGACGCTCGGTCCCGGACGAAGGCACCCAGCGTCCGCCAATGAAGTTCGAGAGCACCTCGGCTGACTGGGACATGGCGCCTCCACGCGAGCTCGAATCCGACGCAAGATTATAGGCGTATAGTTAGCGCCTTCCGGAGGACTCCATGGCCCCCACGACCGGCGTCACGTTCACCGGCCTGCGGTTCGAGAACCCGTTCCTGCTGTCGTCGGCGCCGCCGACCGAATCCGACAGCAACATCCTGCGCGCCTTCGACGCCGGATGGGGCGGGGTCGTCACCAAGACGATCGGACTGCATCCGGTCGTCAATGTCGCCGGACCGAAGACGAAGTTTCTCCGCGCCGCGGCCGACTCGGGCCAGTTGTCGATGCAGAAACGGCCCGGGACCGCGCTCCATTCCTCCTGGAACTGGGAGCTGATTTCGGACAAGCCGCTCGACTGGTGGCTGCCGCGCCTCGCGCGGATCAAGCAGGCGTATCCGTCGCGGGTGCTCGTGGCGTCGATCATGGCCGGGTCCGGGAGCGACGACGAGTTGGCGCATTGGCAGACCCTGGCGAAGGCTTGCCAGGAGCAGGGCGCCGACGCGTTGGAGCTGAACCTGTCCTGTCCGCACATGGACCGCAAGGACATGGGCTCGAATATCGGCAAGGATCAAGGGTTGATTTCGATCGTTACGCAGGTGGTCAAGGAAGTCGCGCGCGTGCCGGTCTGGGCCAAGCTCACACCCTCCACGACAGACATCGTCGAAGAGGCCCGCGCGGCATTCCTCGGCGGCGCGGACGCGATCGTCTCGTCGAATACGTTCCCGGCGCTGCCCCTCATCGACCCCGAGACGCTCGAGTTCGAGATGAACGTGGATGGCCTGGTGTCGAGCGGTGGCATGGGCGGGCCGGCGATCCTGCCGCTGTCGATGGCGAAGATGTCGCAACTGACGCAGGCGTTTTCGGACGGATCGTTCTCGGGGATCGGCGGCGTCAGCGATTTTTCGCAGGCGCTCAACTACTTCCTGCTCGGCTGCGGCACGGTGCAGGTGTGCACGGCCGCGATGCTCGATCACGCGATCGGACCGACCGTGATCAAGAACCTGATCGCGGGTATGACCGCAGCCATGGAGAAGCACGGCTGGTCCTGCCTGGAGGATTGTCGTGGCATTCGGCGCGACCGCGTCGTGACCCACTCGAAGATTCGGCGCCCCGACGCAAAGGCGTATCACGGGGGCTACGAGACCGAAGGCTACGCCGCGCCCGCTGCGACCTCCGAGCGCTGACGCGTGGCGGCCCGGCCACTGGTCGCACCGAACGAACGCCGGCTCGCCGACGGCCGGGTCGAACTGGTCGACACGCGGCGAATCGAAGCCAGCGCGCTCTACAACGACGACCTCGCGCCGGTGCCGATCGCCCGGCGGACGTGGACGACCTATAATTTCGCCGCGCTCTGGGTCAGCATGGCGCACTGCATCCCGACGTACATGCTGGCGTCAGGGCTGCTCGCGGCGGGCATGAGCTGGGCGCAGGCCCTCCTGACGATCCTGCTCGGCAACACGATCGTTCTGGTCCCGATTCTGCTCAATTCACACCCGGGCACGAAGTACGGCATTCCGTTTCCCGTGTTCGCGCGCGCCGCCTACGGCGCCCGGGGATCGAATCTGCCCGCGCTGATGCGCGCGCTGGTCGCCTGTGGCTGGTTCGGCATCCAAGCGTGGATCGGCGGTGAAGCGCTGCACACCATGTTCGCGACGATCATGCCGGGGTGGCCGGCACTCCTGGGGACCGGTTTCGGTGGCCACACCACGACCGCATGGCTGTCCTTCCTGCTCTTCTGGGCGCTGAACATCTTCATCATCTATCGCGGCATGGACCTGCTGCGGAGGGTCGAGAACTGGGCGGCCCCCTTCGTGCTCGTCATGGCGGCCGCCTTGCTGTGGTGGGCCGTCCGAGCGGCCCATGGGTTCGGGCCCCTGCTGTCTCAACCAGGGAGGTTTCAATCGTTTCGCGACTTTCTGCCGGTGTTCGTGCCCTCGCTGACCGCGATGATCGGCTACTGGGCAACCCTGTCGTTGAACATGCCCGACTTCACGCGCTTCGGCCGGAGCCAGCGCGAGCAGATGGTCGGCCAGGTCGTCGCTTTGCCGACCACGATGTCGGCGTTCGCCGCCATGGGCGTAATGATCACGAGCGCGACGACGATCATCTACGGGCAGGCCATCTGGGATCCGATCCAGCTCGTCGGCCGCTTCTCATCGCCGGTCATCGTCGCCGTGTCGATGTTCACGGCGGTGGTGGCGACGCTGGCCGTGAACATCGCCGCCAACGTGGTTTCGCCCGCGAACGATTTCGCCAATGCCTTCCCTCGACTGATCAGTTTCAAGACTGGCGGGCTCATCACCGGACTCCTGGGCCTGGCGATTCAGCCGTGGCGCCTGTTGGCCGATCCGTCCGGCTACATTTTCACGTGGCTCCTCGGCTACTCGGGCGGCTTGGGGTCAATCGCCGGCGTGCTGATCGCCGATTACTGGATCGTGCGGAGGCGGCGGCTGCGACTCGAAGACTTGTACCTGCGGGACGGCGTGTATGGTGGCTGGAACCCGCGGGCGATCGCGGCCACGATGCTTGGCTGCGCCCTGGCGTGGGGAGGTCTCGTCGTCCCCGCGATCAAGCCGCTGTACGACTACGCCTGGTTCGTCGGGTTTGCCGTGGCGGCTGCCGCGCACGTGGCCATGTCAGCCGGGCGAGGCCATGGCCGACTCTCCCCCAATCCGTAAGTCCTGCGGCTTCAATTCGGTCGTGGCAGCCAGACGCTCGGCATCGCCGCCCAGCAGTCTCGCCAGCACGGAGGCAGCGTA
>Ga0209580_10000738_pt1 | contig 16299 bp, 15 predicted proteins | sample Coa_R1_5_FD_187153 | JGI IMG/M metagenome (GOLD analysis project Ga0209580, IMG submission 187153) | Surface soil microbial communities from Centralia Pennsylvania, which are recovering from an underground coalmine fire - Coalmine... | ecosystem: Environmental > Terrestrial > Soil >... | reverse complement strand
CCTTCCGCTTCGCGGCAGCTCGACAATGACAATGGTCACTTCCGCGACGGTCACGACCGGCCCGAGCATCTTTTCGAACGTCCGGCAGGTGCTGCCCGGGTATTTTGAGGCGATGGGCTTCACCGCCGTGTCGGGCCGCTTTCCCTCAGACGCGGATCTCGCCAGCGGACGCAGCATCGCGGTGATCAATCAGAGCGAGGCCCAGCGGCTGTTTCCGGACAGCACGCCGATTGGCCGAACGATCACGATCAACAAAACCACGGCCGAGGTAATCGGCGTCACCACGGACATTCGATGGCACGGGCCAACCTGGGGGCCCGAGGACGCCCCGGGTGAAGTGTTCGCGCTCTATCGGCCGAAAGCCGGCCGGCCTTCGGCGCTCATCGTCGTCGTGCGACCGGCCGGCGGCGCGCGCATTGTCGGCGAGCGCCTCCGCCAGGCGGCGCAGCATATCGGCGCACGCGCGCTCGTCGGGCGCGTGCGCAGCGGCACGGATTGGCTCGACGACCGGATTGTGACGCCGAAACAGCGCACGGTGCTCTTGACGATGCTAGGTACCCTCGGACTCGTGCTCACCCTGGTCGGCATCACCGGCATGACGGCCTACGCCGTCGCGCTGCGCACACAGGAGATCGGCGTGCGGATGGCTTTCGGCGCGCGGTCCGCGGACGTCGTGGGGATGATGCTCGGCGACGCAGCCGGGCCCGTCGCGATCGGTTTGCTGCTCGGCATTGGCGGCGCGATGCTCTCGACGCGGGCGATTGCTACGTTCCTCTTCCAGACGACCCCGACGGATCCGGCGACGTTCGCGGCCGTCGCCGTGTCGCTCGCGACGACGGCGTGTCTGGCCGCATGGATTCCCGCGCGCCGGGCCGCGCGGGTCGATCCTGTCACAGCGTTGCGCACGGAGTAAGCGGCGCGCAGCGTGTATCCGGCGGGATAGTGCTCCGACGTCGTCTACTCTCCACATCACTCCGCGCGCAACGCCACCAGCGGATCGACCTTGGTCGCCTGCCGGGCCGGGACGCAGCTGGCAGTCGTCGCGACGACGAGCATCAGCGCGGCCGAGGCCGCAAACGTAGGAGGGTCGAGCGGTGTGACGCCATAAAGTGAGTTGGCGAGGAACCGCGTGGTCGCCATGGCCAAGCCCAGACCCATGACCACGCCGCAGCCGGTCAACACCATCGCTTGCCGAAGCACGAGTCGGACGACTGCGCCCGGGCGGGCTCCGAGCGTGATGCGGATGCCGATCTCGCGGGTGCGCTGCGCAACAGAGGCGGCCATCACGGCCGTCAGTCCGAGAAGCGCCAGTCCAAGAGACATAGCCGCAAACGTGCCCATGAGCCACGTCACAAAACGCCGCTCACCCCGCGATCCAGAGAGGAGCTCTTCGAACGGCGTCACCGAGGTCAGCACCTGCGTGGCATCAACGACGGCGGCCTCGTGCCGAATCTCGGAGGCGAGGTTGCCAGGACCCGTATCAGCCGTGCGCACGATCACGTCCGCTTCAGGTGACGGGTCCTGCGCCATCGGCACGTAGAGTTCGGCGGACGGACGCGTCGAGCCGCCATTTGTACGAATGTCGCTCGCCACGCCCACAACGAGACGGGGCGTGGCGCTAGCTGTGTCCGCTTTTGGAGTGATCACGGCGCCGATCGGGTCGCTGCCGGGCCACACGCGTCGCGCCAGCGTCTCGCTGACAATCGCCACCGGCAAAGCCCGCGCGTTGTCGGTCGGTAGAAACCCGCGCCCTCGCGTGATGGACATCCGCATCTCATCGAAGTAGTTAGCCGTCACCGCGGACGTGTCTACCACGACGTGACCGTCGTCCAGGTCAGGCCGGCCGGTCACGGTGATCCGCTCACTGTCAGTCATGCCGCTGAACGGCGCGAGGCTGATGACGCTGACGCCCCGGACACCGGGGAGGCCGGCCAAACGGGTGGTGAGCCCGTCGAGAAAGGCTAGGCGCGACGCCGGCGATGGATACCTAACGGTTGACAGTCGCATCGACGCGATGATCTTGTTCGACGCGTCGAATCCAGGATGGGTGGGGCGAAGAATCAGGAAGCTGCGCATCGTGAGGGCGGCGCCGACGAGTAGGCCGACCGAGAGCGCGACCTCGGTGACGACGAGAGCGCGTCTGGCCCAGGACCGGCTCGGAAGGGTCACCGCCCGGGCATCGTGCAACCAGATCGTGAGATCGCGCGACGAAGCTTGCGCCGCCGGCACGAGGCCCGCCAGGAGTCCCGCGAGGACGCCGGCCGACACCGCGAAAAGGAACACGCGAACGTTGAGGGCAATGTGGCTCGCATGCGGCAAGCCGAGTGGCAGCAGTGCCACGAGCGTGCCGAGCACCAGCCGGGCGGCCACCACGCCGGCGAGTGCACCGAGGGTCGCGAGCAGCACGCTCTCCGTCAGCATTTGTCGCACGAGCCGGCCGGGGCTTGCGCCAAGGGCGAGGCGGGTGGCGATCTCCCGACGGCGGCCCACCGCCCGCCCGAGCAGGAGATTCGCGACATTGGCGCACGCGATGAGCAGCACGAAGCTCACGGCGCCGAGCAGCATCAGAAGCGTCGTGCGATCGTCACTGAGGTTCGCGTTGTCCAAGGACACGAGGCCGCGGGTCCCACCCGTCATGGCCTGGAGTCGCGTCTCGGCGGTCCGGAGCGTCAGGTCGGATCGAATCCGTGCATACACCGCGGTGCCGAGCCCAACGTGGCATCCCGCTGCGCTCGCAGGGCCCGCGCCCTGACCGAGCGGCGCCAGCGCGTCAGGACTACGGAGGGCGGCGCCATCGAAATCGGCCGCCATCACGCCGATGACCGTCACGGGGTGACCGTCGAGCACAAGGGATCGCCCGAGGGCACTCGCCTCGCCACCAAACGCCTGCTGCGACAACTTGTCGCTGATGACGATGACCGGATCGGCACCCGGTCGATCCTCGGCACCGCTGAAGGCGCGACCCACCACGGGCTGAACGCCCAAGACGCGGAACAGGCTCGCGGATACACACTCGACGAGCAGCGTCCGAGGTTCCCCGACCCCCGTCAGCGTCGGCTGCGCGAAATCGCCGGCACTCACGCTGTCGAAGACGTCGGTCATGCCTCGCAAGCGGCGCATTTCGTCGGGTGACGCCCATAGAGCCGATTCGACGCCCGGGCGTTGCCGGTCGAGGAGCTCGACGACGCGCGCGGGATCGCGGAACGTCGAGCGTACGATGACCGCGTCGACCACGCTGAACATCGCGGTGTTGGCGCCAGTGCCCAGCGCGAGCATGAGGAGCCCGGCTGTCGCGAACCCTGGGCTCTTTCGAAGCGATCGCAGGCCGTAGTGCACGTCCCGCCAGAGCCCGCTGAACAGGTCGCGTCGGGATGGAGCGCCGATATGCCACCTCATTGGAAGACGCCTTCGGCTTTCTCAAAGCACGCCCTGGCTTTCTCGCGGCGTCGCTCGGCCGGGGCGTAGTCGCTCATCCGGTGCTGCCCCAACGTCAGATCGCCCCGGCGTAACCAGCGGAACATGCGCGCCCTTTGCCTTGTGCCGGTAATTCTACGGCTCCCACTACCCGCTTGGCGGTTCGAGCGTGTCGCCGCGTTGCGTCGGGTGAAGAGTTCGGATCGCCTGCATCGCACAGAATGAGTCACTCGTGTCGCAGGGCGATCAGGGGATCCACGATCAGCGCCCGCCGGGCGGACAGGAGGACCGCGATCACCACGACGGCGCTAAACGCGAACGGCGCCGCGACGAACGTCACCGGATCCAGCGGCGACAAGCCGAACAGGAGTGTCTGCAGATAGCGCGTCACGATGGCTGCGCAGAGGATCCCTACGGTCAGGCCGACGGCGGTGAGCACCACGGACTGTCGCAGCACGACGCCGAGCACCTGCCACCGGCCGGCGCCGAGCGCGAGGCGCACGCCGATTTCGTGCGTGCGCTGAATCACCGAGAACGACACGATTCCGCCCACGCCGGCGACGGCGAGGATGACCGCCACGCCCGCAAACAAGCCCAAGAACACTGCATAGGCGCGCGGACGCACGAGGGTCGCCGAGACGACCTGTTCCAGGGTCTCGACGCTGTCCATGGCGGCGTGTTCGTCCAGCTGTTTGAGGATCGACCGGATCGTCGGCGCCACCGCGGCGGGCGCCCCGACGGTCCGCACCGCGACGTGCGGCGGTGAGGTGGACGCCAGCGCCTCGCCGTTGGGCAGCTCCCTGTATGTCAGAAAGACTTGCGAACCCGGGTCCTGTGCGAGGCCGTGCTCGTGCGTGTCTGCCACGATCCCCACAATCTCGGAGGGCGCGCTGCCGGCGGCAAAGACCTGCATGCCGATGGGATGGGCGCCGAGAAACCCACTCTGCGCCAAGGTGCGACTGACGAGCAGCGGACGACGCGGGCCCGCGCGTTCCGTGTCGCTCAAACCCCGTCCATCGATCACGGGCACGCCGATGGCGTCCAGAAAACCCGGACTGACGATTTGGGCCGCGGGAAACTCTGGTTGGCTTGGCAGGCCGGGAGGGGCCGGCGCCGGCGGATTCACAGGTGGGGCGGGGGTTGTTCTCAACGGCACCGTGCTCCACCTGAGACTCAGGGGCAACTGATCGGCGTAGCCCGCCGCCCGGACACGAGGCATCGCCTGAAGACGCGCGACAAGATCATCCAAGAATGGGAGGACTGCTCGCCCAGGTGGCAAGGCCACTTGAAATGTCAGTACATGCGACGTGTCATAGCCAGGATCGACGCGCGACAGCTTGGCGAAGCTGTCGAGGAGCAGCCACCCGCCGATGCAGAGGAGCACCGCCATCGCCATCTGCGCGATGATCGATAACCCTCGCACGCGGTGCCGGCGGAAGAGGTCGAATCCAGAGACCGCGGCGTGCTGTTCCCGGAGCACGTCGGTTTGGTCAGGCCGGGACTGTCGCAGCGCGACCATGAGCCCGACCAGCGTGCCTGTGGCGAGCGAGAGCGCGACTCCGAACTGCAACGTCGCCGAATCCAGGCCGACTTCATTGAGACGAGGCAGACTGAACGACCAGGCCAGGTCGCGCCCGGCCGCCGCTGTTCCGAGCGTCTGCAGCAGCCGAAGCCCGGCGAACGCCACCCCAATGCCGGCGGCGCCTCCGGCCGCCGCCAGGACCACACTCTCCGTCAGCACTTGACGCATCAGGCGTCCGCGGCCGGCGCCGAGCGCGGTGCGCACCGCCATCTCGTGCGCGCGCGCCGCCGCACGCGCGAGCAAGAGGTTGCCGACGTTGACGCTCGCGATGAACAGCACGAGACCGACGGCGGCCGACAGCACGCCCAATGCCGGCCGCACGGGCGCGATCGCTTGCTCCTCCAAACCCACAAAGCGAAACGCCGGACGACGAACGGGTGGGGCGGACGCGGACGGCCGCGCGCTGCCTGGCGGCGGCGCAGGAGAGCGTACCTTCCGCGCGACCGACCCCGGTGGCGGTGGTGGCGGCGGAGGTTCCGGCAGGCCGAGTGCAATCCAAGCCATCGCGGGATCCAGTCGCTCCTGGCGCAAGATCATCGTGACCTCGTCGCTGGCGGCTTGGATCGATGCGCCGCTCTGGAGCTGGCCCGTCAGCACCAATCGCGCGCCAGGCGGCCAGGCAAACGGGACCCAGAACTGCGTCTCGACGTCGGGGAAATGAAAGCCAGGCCCCATCACGCCGACCACGCGGTACGGCACGCCATCAAATGACAGCGACCGGCCAAGCACGTTCGGATCACCGCCCAAATGGCGCTGCCACATCGTGTCGCTCAGGATGACGACTTGATCCGATCCGTGTGCCTCTTCGCCCGGTTCCAGGCTACGGCCGATCCGGGGCGTTTCGCCGAGCATGGCAAAGACGGTCGGCGAGATCTTCACGCCGTCGACCCGGGCGGCCTCTCCCGGTCCACTGACCGTCACGGTCGTCGGCAACCACACGCCCAGATGCGACACGGTGTGGGCGCGCGCGCGCAGGGCGTCCAATTCGGACCGTGTGATGCCCGCGAGGCCACGTGGGGACGAATCAGTTCTCTCGGGCATCAACCGCACGAACCGATCCGCGTTCCGGTACGGCAGGGGCGTGAGCAGGACGGTGTGGACCACACTGAAGATTGCGGTGTTGGCACCGATGCCGAGCGCGAGAACGATCACGGCCACGCTCGTGAAGCCCGGCGCCCGACGCAACATCCGGAGCGCGTAGAGGACATCGCGGCGGAGATCGTCGAGCGCCCCAAACGATTGCGCCTCACGATGTCGCTCTTGCGTCTGGGTCACGCCGCCCAGCGCGCGTTTCGCCTCACGGCGAGCCTCATCCACCGTAAAGCCACGGCGGGTGAACTCGTCTTCGAGCAGGGCCAGATGGGAGGCGAGCTCGCGTGTAAATTCCGCGTCGGCATGATTCGGCCGAAAGAGATTGACGCATCGCCAGAACAGGCGCCGGAGGGCCCCCATCACTCCTCCTCACTCTTTGTTCGCGAGCAGCTTGTTCACCAGTCCCGCCGATCGCTGCCAGCGGTCAATCTGATGCGCCAGGGCTCGTGTGCCGGCTTTCGTGATGGCGTAATACTTGGCCTCGCGCTTGTTCTCGGTCGTCTGCCACGTCCCTCGGATCCAGCCCTTCTGCTCCAGGCGGACGAGCGCCGGGTACAGCGTGCCTTGATTCAGTCGGAAGGACTGTTCGGCAACCTGGTCGAGTCGCGCCGCGATCGCGTAGGCGTGCTGAGGGCCAATCGTGGTCAGCGTCCGGAGGACCATGAGCTCGAGCGTGCCGGGGAGCAGTTCGGTGCGGGGCACGTTCGGACGGTCGCCCATCAGTGGCGAGTCTGCACTCATTCCACTTGCTAGTCAAGTGGAGCCGTGTTCGAGTGGAGCCGTGTTCGAGTGGAGGTGCTACTGGGCGTCTTGAATCAGCCCTCGTGGATCCACGCGCACGGCCCGCCACGCCGGCAGGGCCGACGCGATGAGAACGAGACCCGCGACGGCCGCCCCTGCAGTGACCACGACGAGGGGAGCCGGAAGCCGGGAGGGCATCACGAGATGACTCAGGAGAGGCGTGCCAACGGCTGCGCCTGCGGCGCCGATCAACACGCCGAGTGCCCCGAGACGCAGCGCTTGGCTCACGACTCCGCCACGAGAGAACACGAGCGCCCACGGCTGGGCGCCGAGTGCGAGGCGCAACGCCAGCTCTCGTCGCCGCCGGAGGACGAGGTCGGCCATGACGGCATACACACCGGCCACCGAGACGATCAACGCGACCATGGCGCAGGCGCCGAGCAAGGCCGCCGCGATCCGTTCCGGAGCAAGCGCCGTCTTGGTCATGTGGGACTCCATCGTCTCGAAGGACTCCCACACCGTGCCCCCAGGAATTCGGCGAACGGCGCGGTCCAACACCGAGAGGTCCATCGACGCGGCCGTGCGGGCGGCCAGGGTCATCGTCGGCGTGTAGGCCTGCGACAAGGGAAAGAAGATCGCTGGCGCGCCGCCACGCTGGGCGGCACCGAGCGTTTCATCACCGACGACGCCTACCACCTCAATTCGATCACCATCGGGATCAATCACGGCGCCGCCGATCGCGCGACCGTCGAACAACGTGCGTGCCGCCTCCGCCGAGATCACCCCGACCCGGCAGTCCCCGGCACGATCGTCCGAGGTCAAGGCTCGACCACCAAGCGGCTTGTCGGCGAACACGTGGAAGTAGTCTGGCGAGACGACGTTGACGTCGATGGCGGCTAGACGTCGAGGGGCGTCACCTGCCGGTGCTTTGAACGCGACATCGAGGCTGGTGTCGTGCTGCTCTGGAACTTGCGTGCTGGAGTAATACAGCACCGGACGCGCCTCTCTGCCGCCCGTCCGCTCGACGACGCCAATGATGTGCACCAGACGGCCGTCGGCCGCCTGGACGAGGCGGCCGATCGCGTCGCCGTTGAAGTATCGATTGGCCGCCACCGTGTTAATGACCGCGACGCGACAAGCGGCCGGCCCATCGCGGTATTGGAACAGACGACCGGTGGCGGCGTGCACACGGGGAGCCCCCTTCACAGCGGTCGGGAATGTCGTGACGTCGAATCTGAGTTCGCGCCAGTCGAGAGGGGGCGATTCGATCACGACGTCCTCTGAGATCGCCCGGCTGCCGGGCAATGTGGCGATCCAGGCGGTGCCGGCGACCGACGGCACGTGCTGGACGGCGGCCTGGACCGCGGTGAAGTAGTCGAGGCCTCCGGTGCCATCAGAAGATGGAGCCATGGCCTGCACGCGCGTCACCGCGAGTGACGCGAGCACACGGGCCCGCGGCGTTCTGAGCGCCTGATGCAAGTCTTCCCTGATGACGCCGGCCCCCTCGACCAGCAGGACACACAATCCAATCTGGGCGACGACGAGCCACCGGCGGAAACGGTTGGGCGATCCCAACATGCTCGGCCGGTCACCCTTGAGCACGCCGATCGGGGCGTCTTGCCGGATGACCAGCGTGGGCACCAGTCCACAAGCGGCGATGACACCGACCCACACTAGGGTGGTGAGCGTGAGGGTCGTCCAGTCCGGCGACCACGTCAGTCGTTCGGCATCTTCCGCAAAGAGCAGCATCGGCACGAGGTGGGAGGTCCAGAGATGGGCGACGGCCGCCACACCGCCGCCGCCGACGGCGACCAACGCGCTTTCCAGGAGGCTTTGCCAGGCCAGGCGGCGCCTGGATGCGCCGAGTGAAACTCTAATGGCCGTTTCGCGGGTTCGCGCCGACGCGGTTGAGAGGCGCAATCCGGCCACCGTTGCCCCGGCCAGGAGGAGAATCAGACCTGAGGCCGCGAAGAGCAGCATGCGCACGCGGGCGAACTCGAGGCGGTCAGCGGTTGAAAGGGTGGCTGCGACGTGGGCGCTGAATCCGCCCGCAAAGGCGAGGATTGCGGCGTCTCCGCCGGCTCCGACGCCGATCGTCAGGACGAGTATTGCCGCCGAGCCGGGAGACTCCAGGTAGCTCCGCGCGGCTTGCCGCACGTCGACGACCAAGGACATCGAGCGATCATCGTGCAAGACCCGGGCCCTTCGTTTCGGTTGGCGCTCCGGCGAGGGCCGGGCTCCTGAAGCACTTTGACCCGGGCAAATCCCGATGTCGATGACTGCGGTCCAGCGGACGCGACAATGCTTCGACTACCGTCGCCGTCCCCCCGACATGCCACGGACACTCCGGGGGGTCTATCCTGAAGCATGCAAACACTGCGGACGTATGACGCGCATCGCCGGGTCGAGATCCTCGATGACCTCTGGACGCTGAAGCGCAAAGGCCGCACGCTTCGCGTCCAACTGAGAACCCACCCGCTGGGCTGGGAGCTGCAGGCGCTTGTCGGCGGCGAGCTGCATCGGTCGCAGGTCGTCAAGACCGAGCAGGGCGTGTCCGACGCGTCGGAGAAATGGAAGGCGGAAGCTTTCGCGAAGGGCTGGAGTGAGGCGTAAAGCGACGTCTTACGACGGCTAGCCTCGGGCCCTAGGTGTGACCTCGACTGCGATCACCTTGAGCCGGTGTTTCCTTCGGCTCCCGATGCCTGAATTGGCGCGGCCGTCACCAGAAGGATCAACGCCCGCGCATCGTCGAGGCGCGAGGTTCCGACGACCACTGTCTCACCGACCTCAATATTGAAAGTCGTCTCGATGAGGAGTGCGGCGCCCTTCTGAGGGTCCGCAGGCGCAACGTCCCACAGTCTCAACGTGTCCACGGTCATGACCGTCGGATTGACTAGGTTGACCGGCGTCAGGTGCATAGACTTGATGCCGGCGACAGTCTGGGCGGAACCTGACCCTCAGTAGATCAGTCCCCAGTCGGAGGCCCAATGGGATGGCGACACGGCGTGACGACGGCGGTCGCCCTCATCCTGCTGTTCGGGCCAGTCGGCGCGCGGGCGACATCTCAACAGCCTCGGTTCAAGGCCGGCGTCGACCTCGTGCAAATCGACGTCGTCGCCGTCGACAAAGACGGTCACCCGATTCGAGGTCTGACGGCGGCGGATTTCACTCTCTTGGATCGGAAAAAGCCGCAACCGATCACCACCTTCAAGGAGGTCACGATCCCGAGCTCAGACGCCCCGGGCGCGGCCGTGCCGCTCCTGAATGACGCCCACGAGCCCCTCAAGATAGACGTCGCCAGCAATCAGGACCCACCAGCCGACCGGTTGGTGGTGATGGTGTTCGATGACCTCCACACGTTCGATGGGTTGTCGGACCGCGTGAAGGACATCGCGCACAAAGTGGCGACGGCCCTCGCGCCCCAGTCCTCCATCGCTGCCCTCTTCACCGGCGGTCACCACAATGTGGAGTTCACGCGGGACGTGGCTGACGTGTTTGACGCGATCGACACGTTCACCGGGGCGTCGAGGATGCGGCGCCCGACACCCGGATCCGATACGAGCCCCATTGAACCCAAGCGGGGCTCCATCCCTTCGTACATGGAGGAGCGGGACGGGCAGCTGTTCTTTGCCGACCAAACCCTTCTGAAAACGATTGGTGATGCGGGCCGGATGCTCGTGACGACGGCGAGCACGCGTCGCGCGTTCGTGCTGTTCTCCGAGGGTACGGCCAACGACCTCCGGGGCATGTTTCAGGGACCCGAAACGCCCTGCGAAACAGACAGACGCAAGAGCTGCTTCTATCAGGACTCCCTGCTCGAGGCGATGAAGAACCTGGAACGGGCGAACATCACCCTCTACATTTTCGACCCGCGTGGGGCGGTCGCCGATGACGACATCCCCTTTCAGTGCTTGCCGGGCGTGCTGGGGCCCCCTCGCCGTGACCCGTGCGTCGGCGAGACACTCGACATGCCGGAAGGCTGGCTTCGCAATGCGCAGCGCGGGCTGGACATCACCGCCGCAGCCGCGGGCGGGTTTGCCGTCACCAACAGCGACGATTTCGATGGTGGCATCACGCGGCTTCTCAACGAGATCGACCACTACTATCTGCTCGGATTCTCACCAGCGGACCGGCAACGCGGCGGATTCCGGCCTGTTGAGGTCCGGGCCAACCGGCCGGGCATCACGCTTCACTATCGCCAAGGCTATGTGCTGGGTCCTCCCGAGAAAAAACAGGATCAGGTCGATCCGCTCGTAGCCATGTCGTCGGACATTCTCCCGAAGACCGACCTGCCCCTCCGCCTGACGGTCACACCAGTTGCCACCGTGTCGGGCTCGTCTCCCGGCAAGGGCTCAACTCGGATGCTGGCGATTCTCGAGGCGGCGCTACCGAGCCACACCGAAACCAGGGAACTCAAGTACACGCTGCTCGCGGCAAATCTTGACACGGGCAAGGTCGCAGCCTCCGTCAGCCATACGGCCGCGTTGCCTTCGAACTCCGCGGCGGCATGGGCCGCCGCGCCGAACTGGCATCTCGAACTGCCGATCGAGTTGTCGCTGCCGCCGGGCCGGTATCAATTGCGGGCCTCAGCGCTCTGTGCCGGACTTGAGAAGGGAGGCAGCGTCTACCTCATCACGACGGTACCAGCCTTCCCGCCGTCCGTACTGGCACTCGGTGGTCCCCTTCTCGGATCAGCCCGGGCGACACCTGCTGTGTTTTCACAAGGGCCGTCCGTGCCGGGGCTGCTGTTCACGCCAACGCTAGACCGCACGTTTGAACGGGACGACACGATGCGAGTGTTCTCCCCGGTAATCAACCCGCCCTCCGCTACCTATCAGGTCAGCCTGCAGATGCTGGACTCCACCGGAAAGGCTCGCATTTCCACTCTGTCTCAACGGGTCGCCGGCGATGGGCAACCGATCGATGCCACGCTGGCTCTGGCGGACTTGGCGCCTGGCATGTACCGGTTGCAGGTGATTGCTCAGGACGCCAACCAGGTCGCGCGGCACGAGGTCCCGATCCTGATCAAGTAATTCAGGCCATGCTCCGGCTACGTGTCGTCTCAGCTCACGGCACCGCTCCACGCTCAGAGAATGACTATGATTGTGGGCCAGCCCATCGGAAGCGGTCGCTGGTGGCTCGCCAGAACGTCGCCGCCGTCCAACTCCAGCCCGCCGTCAGCATGCCCGGTGCCAGTTCCCGCCCGCATTTGCCGAACAGCGCCCCGAGCAACAGCAACGTCATGCCATGTTCACGGACGCCTGAGAAATATCAAGTAGACAGCCGTGAACACCACGACAATGGCGATATTCACCGTCAGACGTTCCCAGAATCGGTTTCTGAAGAACGCGAAATCCACACCGACGATGACGGCTACCATCGCCACTACATAAAGTGCCAGAGCAACTTGTCTGCCCATTTCAATTGTGACCCCCATGGCGATCCCGCCACGACCGTAGTTGCCAGCCGGATGCCGTGACAAGCGCGAGACCTGCCAGGGTGCTCACGTACCACGGCGGTGGGATCACATCCACGATTGCTTCACACACCATCCCGTAGTGTGGGGTGACCGTGGAGGTATTGCCGGAGCGCGACGTTTGGGGCACTCGGCGAGCCGAGATAACCCATGAAATGTCTTCGCGAGGACCGACACCGAACCACCAGCCGACGCAAATCACAACAGCGGCAGAGAAGAGCCCGATGCCTAGACTCTTCAGGTAGACGAAAAGGCCGTTCGGCACGGTCACGAATCCACCTCGATCTCCCCGAGGCACAAGGACTAGCCCGACGCCAAGAGCTGTCACCAAGATTAGCAGCGTATCCGCGCCCAGCCGCGAGTGTTGGAGTAACGCCATGTATGCGACAAAGCTGGCAAGGATGACAAAACCGATCACAGCGAGCGCCCCACTCACTTGCCGGGCTCGGGAGCGTCTCGCGATGGAAAAACGAACAATCGTCGCCAAGGAGAACACCCACGCAGCGACGAGCGCATATTGGAACGAATACGGGTCTACCGCCACGGCGTAAATCGTCAAAACCAGCACCGCCGCCGCAAGGACGAACGCCGTGTGTTTCGCGTGGATGGACAGCTGCTGCATGCCTTAGCGACCGCCCGGTCCCTTCGGCACGAACCCGTCACCCTTCTTGACCATTTCGACCCATGCCACACCTGCTGGCTTCAGGTTCTCGCCGAACACATGGAGGCATTGGAAGAACTGGTCGCCCTGCGGCGCAATCGCCCCAGGCGAGTACTTGACGTCTGTGGGCATCGTGCAAAGCGGCTGCTGGGGAGTTTGCTCGGATACGGGCGCTGGACGCAGAGTCTTGACGATTGAGGCTGTGGTGCACGACGAGGATGATCTTATGCCCGAACCGTCTGGTGGGAATGCGTTCCCAGAGCGGCGTTTCGGCGGCTGGTCGCGTGCGCTCATAGCCGGACGCCACACGCTGTCGCAAGCCGTGCGGCCGTTGATCGAGGGGGCTCTGCGGGTAGCGAGGGCGGCGTAGTCCGCTCGCCACTAGCCAATGCGGCTCACGCCAACACGCGGGTGTAGACTCCGCGCCGGGATGCATGAATACGACTTGATCGCCGACTGGTATGCGTCAGACCGCGTGGATACGACAGATGGCGGCGGAGTCCCCGAAGTGATGGCGCTCGCGTCATCGATCCATGTCGGTGGGCGCGTCCTTGATATCGGGTGCGGCAACGGCGTACCGCTCACCAAGGCGCTGTTGGCTTCAGGGCACCGGATCGTTGGACTCGATAGTGCGAGCAACATGCTGCGTCGGTTTCGCGCCAACTGTCCTCATACACCCGTCGTCAAGGGAGTCGTTCAAGCCTGTCCGTTCGCTGCTGATACCTTTGCCGCCGCGATTGCCTGGGGCGTGATGTTTCATCTGAAGCAAGCGGAACAGGTGCAAGCCATTGCCAGCGTGTCCCGCGTTCTCAACACTGGCGCACCGTTCCTCTTCACGGCAGGCGACGTGGACGACGATAGCGGCGATCACGTTGGCACGATGAACGGTGTGGAGTTCCACTACTATTCCTTCGCGATGGACGGCTACCGAAGTGTTCTCGGCGACCACGGCTTCACGCTCGTTGCTCTCCATCACGACAGCAGCAGGAACCTCTACTACGTGGCGCGGAAGACTGCGTGATGAACCCTCGGTGGGACTGAAAACGGCTGGCGATATTCTGCCAGCGGTGCGCTGCGCTTAGCGACTTCGATTGCGGAGTCTGAAGATCGTCCGCATGATGACGAATGCGAGGTAGCCGAACGCCCCGAGCACGAGCAGGTTGTACAGGTGGGCTGGCTGCAGGAAACCGTTAGACATCTGCCCTCCCCGTTTATGTTGCCGGAGCCGCGGCTTCAAGACCGGACAAGTTCCGGACAAGTCGTCGAAACCGCAATCGCCGTAAGTGGTGCCGGGGGTGGGGGTCGAACCCACACGGGCCTTGTGAGCCCTCAGGATTTTAAGTCCTGTGCGTCTGCCAGTTTCGCCACCCCGGCGCGATCGAACAACCTGCCATTTTTCAATAGCTTAACTTGACTCGTCTCGGCCGGCCCCCGCGCGAATTGTCGGGGGTGGAACGGCCCCCGGGCGCATCGGGGCGTCAAAATGGTTAACAATCGAGAGGCCGGCCCTGACTTCTCGCATCGCCGCTATCCTGAAAGGATGCCGATCCGCATGACTCGTGTCTCGCCTGTCGTTCTTGCCCTGTTTCTGGCAGGGGTTCCTGTTCTCGCTCACGTTGGATCCCGGCCGACCGCGCAGCAGACCACCCCGCCGCCGACCACCCCGCCCGCCACGGGCCAGACGCCGGCGCCGAAGCCAGCGGCGACACCAGCACCGCCGCCCCCTGTGTTCCCCGCCGGGGCCACCGTCGCGTATGTCCAGATACAAGCGGTTATCGCCTCTTCCAAGATTGGCAAGTGCGGCAGCGCGGCAATGAAGGCCTTGAAGGACAAGGACCAGGCGACGCTCGCCGCGAAAGAGAAGGAACTCCAAACCCAGCAGCAGAAGATGCAGGCACAGCAAGGCCTCGTCAGCGACGCCGTGATGGTGCAGATGCAGCGCGACGCGACTCGCATTCAGCTCGAGGTGCAGACGATGCAGCAGCAGTTCAGCGCCGACGAAGAGAACAAGAACCAGGACCTGCTCAACGACCTTCAGGTCAAAGTCGGACCCCTGCTCGAGGCCCTGCGCAAAGACAAGGACCTCAGCTTCATCCTCTCGGCCCAACCCGGGGGCTCGATTCTCGCCGCCAACACCGCCCTCGACTTGTCGGCGGAACTGGTCAAGCGCCTCGACGCGGCCTTCCCGGATCCGTGCAAGGCGCCGCTAGACTGACAACGTCCAAGGGGTCAGGCCCGGCTTACGCCAAGCGGGGCCAGCGTCGGACCTGTCGATCGTTTAAGGGGTCAGGCCCGGCTTACGCCAAGCGGGGCCAGACCCCATTCTCAGTGCACGGTCGGCGATCCCGATCCGGCGCCTGACCCTCGAATCACACGGGCGATCATCGCGTCGAATTCTTTCTGGCCGATCGCAAAGGGCCCAGCCACGGCCGCCCCCATGGGGATTTCGATGGCCAGCACGACGCCTGAGCCGCTTGGCTCGACGATCCAACTGAAACCACGGAGGACGACGCCGCGGTCGGCCTCCACGTCGGGGTGGCCGGCGCGATCAATGGCGCGAAGGATCGATACGAGGGCGTCGCGCACGGCCTCATCGCCCCACGAGGCCGGCTCTCCGTGAGGAATCGTCAACGCCTCCGTCACCGCGAAGTCGCGGCCCTTCAATACGATCTCGACCTCAAACGTCATGCGGTCCTCGCTACGGCTCAAGAATACGTCTCGGCGCGGTCGCGTCCGCTACGAGCGCAGCGAGCGCCGACGGATCGGTCACGGGCGCCTGGCACGTGAAATCGCGGCAGACATACGCAGCCGCGCGCCCAGCGACCGGTGCCATGGCCGCCACCCACGGCAGCACCAGACCGATCGCCTCCTGCCGAGTACCGGACTCGACCGGCATCTGCGTCATGGTCGGCGCGTACACCGCCGCGACCGCGCGTTCGAGCGCGCGCGTCCCTTCCTCCCCTCCGGCGCCGACGATGACGACCTGCGCGGACGGGCTGAGCCAGAAGACGACGTTCGAAAGCATCATGGGCATCACGCGCGCGATTCGGCCGAGCGCCGCGCCGTACCGTTCGAGCGTGCGCTTGGCGCGGTCCCTGAGGCCCGCATCGCCGACAAGATGGCTCAACGTGATGAGGTTGCGCACCGTCACCGAGGAGGCCGCCGGCTCGGCGCCGTCGTAGTCTTCCTTGAGTCGCAACAGGACCGAAGGATCGGCGCCCGTCGTGTTGAACCAGCCTCCGTCCCGATCGTCGAAAAACAGCGTCGTCTCGGTGTCTACGATCTCCTGCGCCCACGTGAGCCACGTCGGGTCGCCCGTCGTCTGGAAGAGTT
>Ga0209580_10000736_pt1 | contig 16333 bp, 19 predicted proteins | sample Coa_R1_5_FD_187153 | JGI IMG/M metagenome (GOLD analysis project Ga0209580, IMG submission 187153) | Surface soil microbial communities from Centralia Pennsylvania, which are recovering from an underground coalmine fire - Coalmine... | ecosystem: Environmental > Terrestrial > Soil >... | reverse complement strand
GTGGCAAGATAAATGCGAGGACATGACACCCTTTTAACATGCATTTATTCTGATCATAATCGATCTTAGAAGTTGAGGAGGGTTATGTTGAGACGGTCAGTGGTATTTTTCTCTCTTTTGCTGTTGCTGCTGCTGATTGGCTGCGTGATTTCGCCCCGAAGGACGGTGGTTTCCAGCGGCGGAGGCGGCGCCGTTGGCAAGCTCTATGTCACCAATGATTCAGCGAATTCCATTGTCCGTTTTGATAATGCCTTTACCGCCACCGGCAATGTGACTCCGGCTGCGAATATTTCCGGGGCTGCCACCCAGCTTTCTAACCCTCAGTACATTTTCCTGGATGCATCTGCGGACCGTTTGTTTGTAGCCAATGCCAGCGGCAGTAACATCCTGATTTTTGAGACTGCGAGCACCAAAACCGGGAATGTTGCCCCCAGCCGCGTGATCACCTCGACCAACCTGGCTACGCCTACAGACGTGGAACTGGATAAAGGAAGAGACCTCCTCTACGTGGCCGATACCAACAGCATTCTGGAATTTGCCTCCGCTTCCACCGTGAATGGCTCAACTGTGCCTGTCCGGCTGCTATCTCCCGGATTCACGCCCGGCGCCATCCTGATCGATGCAGCGAATGACCGCCTGTTTGTCGCCGATCCCACTTCAAACGCCATTGATATTTACGATGGAGCCAGCACTCTGCCCACAGGCAGCATCGCGCCTTCGCGTCAGCTCGCTGGCTCAAACACGCAGTTGGGGCAGCCTTTTGGACTGCAAATTGACGCAGCCGGCCGGTTGGTGGTGAGTAACGCTGCTCCCACGCCCAGCATCACTATCTATACAAACGCCGCAGGGATCACCGGCAACGTGGCGCCGGCGGCCAACATCAGCGGCAGCAATACAACTCTGGCGGGACCCACCCAGATCATCATCAACAGCGCGGCGTCCGGCGGAGAACTCTTTGTTGCCGACCCCTTTGGAGGACACGTTCCGGTCTTTGCCAATATCAGCACCATTACCCTCGCGCAGAACATCGCGCCTGCCCGCGACATTAACGGAGCCAATACCACCCTGACCAGCGGCGGCTCAGCCACCGCGCGCGGTGTAGCCATAGATACTACGCGGTGAATGTTCAGTGCAGCATGTATCCCCATATCATCACAGCTACCCCTACCACCGTGCTCATGAAGGAAAGCTTCCAGAACAGCCGGTTTTCCGCCAGCAAGGCAATGGAGCAGAGCACGATGGATATTTCCAGGAATAGTTCAGCGCCGTCGTAGTAGTTCGCGCGACGGCCGGCCAGCACGGTTTCGGCATCTTGTTCCTTCGCCTTTTCCTGGAGTTTGTCAGCCCCGTCTTTCGCCGGCTTGCCATTTTTTGCGGGAGCCCCTTCCCGCTCGACTTTCGCTTCTTCCGCGAACTCCTTTGCCAGTTCCTGTCCATTGGAGAGCAGCGCTGCGATCTTCGCATCCGCCTCGTACATGTGGACGCGGGTGTTCTTGGCCTGATAATAGGCCCACTGGTCGTTGGCATCCCCTTTCAGCACCATCTCCTCTGTGTGTGAGTTATGGCCCATCAGGGTTGCGAGGGCCAGAAATCCTGCCCATATAGCCATGGTAAGTCCAATTGCTTTTTCACCAGAGTGATGGGCGTGTTCGGCGTGCTCTTGCAGTTCATGTGGTTCCAAGGTGCTCCACGACCTCCGTGTTCAGGTTAATGAGTTAATGACAAGTGCCAACTGCTAACTGCCAAATCGCGACTGTACTTTTAATGCCGGTTTAAGAACTTCATGCGTTTGTGCGGCTTTACGTGATCGGGTATATCGTCATATTTCAGAACGCTGATGGAACCATCCACCTCCAGTACAGCCAAAGCCACTTCGCCGATGGCGCCGATCCCATGCTCGCGCAGCGCGCGCTGTACTTCGTCAATGGTCACATGCTCCTTGGCGCAATGGGCGGCAATCAGCTCTCCATTATGAATAAGCAAGGTGGGGGATCCCTGGATCACGCTCCGGAACCGGCGATTGATCCCCGAAAGATCAGCCAGCAGATAATTCAGGGTCAGGAGGACCACGGCCGCCACCACGCCGCCCATCAGGGAAGTGTCCGGGCCTGTCATGGCATTCTGCACCGAATTACTGAGCAGCAGAAGGAGTGTAAGGTCAAACGGCGTCATCTGCCCGACCTCGCGCTTTCCCGTAAGTCTGATCCCCACCAGCACCAGCAGGTAAATCACGCCGGTGCGTGCGGCAATTTCCAATGCAGTATGCCAGTTCGTCAACATTTTTTTGAGAAAGTTGTCTGAGGAGATTCTACGGTCGAAGTTTTGATTTTGATATTGTAATTTTCGCTTCCCTTCGCCCCTTATCTCTTGCAGGGCAGCAATGTCCCGCCGCTTCAGATTGGGGAGCTGAGCCTGCGATCGACGAGCTGCTATCCGACTTAAGGAACAGATACCTCGAAATAGATATCGACCAGATGAATGAAGTTGCTTGGACGAAGTATGTCGCTTTCATGAAACGAGAAACAAAGCTGTCCAAGAAATCACGGGAGCTCCTCGAAAAGCGCAAACCCGTTGCGCCGGGCAGTCGGCCCGGCAGAATACGCCAGACACGGAGCAAGGAACTGCTGCCGAAGCACAAACGCACACCCGAGATAACCGGCGGAGGGCAGCATTGACAAACCCATTTATTGAAAATACGAAATAATGCATTTGACGGCATAATGCACTCTGAGGCATACTAATACTGTGCCTTGGACTGTCGAAATCGGCGATGAGTTCGAGCCGGAATTCAATGCTCTGCACGAGGATGTGCGGACTGAAATTTTCGCTCTTACACGCCTGTTGCAGCAGTTCGGACCTCAGTTGGGCAGGCCTCGCGTTGACACGCTGAATGGTTCCCGTCACGCGAACATGAAAGAGCTGCGTTTCAGCGCGGCTGACGGCGAATGGCGCGTGGCATTTGCTTTTGATACAAAACGCAAAGCGATTCTCTTTGTGGCGGGCGATAAATCCGGCGTGAGCCAAAAGGCATTCTACAGGCAGCTCATCACCAAAGCCGACAACCGTTTTGATGCGCACCTAAACCGAGTGAAACAACAGGAACTGAAAGAAAAAGTAGCGGGACAGCAGGAATTGAAAAAGAAGAAAAGGAAATGACGCCATGTCCAGAAATGTAAATGACATCATCAAGAAACTCAGCCCGGCGCAGCGGAAGAAAGTTGAAACCCGTGCGACTCAGCTTATTGCCGAGGAAATGACGCTGAGGCAGGTGCGACAGGCATGCAAGCTTACCCAGGAGAAGGTTGCCAAATCCTTGCGCATCGGCCAAGAAGGTGTCTCGAAGCTCGAAAAAAGAAGCGACCTTCTCATTTCCACTTTGCGCGATTATGTCAAGGCAATGGGCGGGCAACTGTCTCTTGTTGTCGAGTTTCCCGACCGTGAGCCGGTTATTTTGTCTGGCATCGCCGACTTTGTAGAGGTCCAGCGCCACGGAGGAACCTGATTGCAACTAATTCTCTAAGTCCCCGAAGCCAAGGCCACCCCACGTAAGTTGAGGGCCTCCTCTACGACGCGGCGCGTCGGCCCCGCAACCCACTGGTCCGCCCAACCGGTCCCGTCGAACAACAATCGTTTGGTTCCTAACATTGTTGGGTGCCCGTCGCTCGGAATGCGCAACGGACGAGAGCTCTATCGCATGCGGATCGAAAATATTGACTTCCAAAGTCGGAGCATTTTCATTCCCGACAGCAAGACTCAGGAAGGCAGGAGAATAGTTCCGATGACTGACAGAGTTTTTGAAATTTTGCGCCGCCGGTGTCGCAATAAGAAAGAGGGGTGGCTTTTTCCAGCACGCCGCAAAGATATCAAGGTGTCCTATTTGACCTCGATCACGAAGCATTTTGCGCAAGCAAGGGAAAAGGCTGGTCTTCCGAAAACTCTTGTTCTCTACTGCGGGCGTCATGACTTTGGCACGATGATTACCGCCAAGACCGGCAATCTCAAAGCAGTGATGAAGGTCATGGGACACAAGGATTTCAAAACCGCGATGCGATATTAGCGCCCCGAAGTTGATATTGTTCGCGCCGCACTCAATCAAACTCAAAATGACTCGCAGCAATCTAGCGCGTAGAAAAAATTTTACGGCACATTCGGCGGCACACCTGGAAAAACAGCAACTCAGTAAGTTATTGAAAAGAATGGCGCGCCCTGAGAGATTCGAACTCCCGGCCTTCTGATTCGTAGTCAGGCACCCCCGGAAACCACTCCATATTGTAATTTACTGAAAAGGAAAGAGTTTTTCTAAAACTAGGCGCGCACGGATGGGTGCTCTAAGTGCTTGAAACGTTCTAAGTAATCCGCAATGTACAGCAGCACTTACAGCAGCACCTATCAGTTGATCGTTTCCACTGATTTTTCTACCTGGAGGCTCTCAGCGGCTCGCGATTGGGGGATCGCCGGGGTCGATTCGGCTGGTGAGGGCCAATACCTGACCAACATCGTCGCCCAACGAAATAGTACCTGAAGCGGTGGTAGCGCCGTCTCCCGGAGCGGATGTTCTGCTGCGGATTGAGAAGAATCCGAATGGAGGCACTACGAAAGAAAATGGCGGCGAGTGGCCAACTGTATTTGTCGGGCAGCCCAATGAATCTTTCCTTCCACCGTACGCGCAACGCCATCAAGCGGTTCTGGTACCTGAATTCGGCGTGAATGTGAGTTCAAAGCAGGCTTTCAGCCCCATCCAATCTGCGTTTCGAAGCATCTTTGCGATCCCGCGAATTTCTAACCAAATGTTAGAATTTCGCGGAAATGCCACTTTCCTTCACTTTCGCGTTTTCTGTCTTTGAGGAAGAGCGCTAGAGCGGAGGCGCCGCCAGTCGGGCTGGAATTGTACCCACCTCGGATGGCGTCAGCTGAGAACGGTCGCAGTATCCGTAATCATTGAGGCATGCAGTGTAGTTGCGCTGGTGCTCTGCGGCTGCCAACGCGCCGGCTTCCGATTCCGTCAGCTTAGAATAGTCGCAAGCTGCTCCGCCCGCCGTGCACTCGGCAAGATTGCGTTGGTGCTCGGCATGGGCTACAGCAATGGTTTCCGGCTGGGTTAGCGTGGAATGGTCGCAATGCGCCCAGCCCTCAGTGCAATTGGAAAAGTTGCGCTGACGTTCGGCGGCAGCCACCTCACTCTCTTCCCGCTGCGTGAGCGCAGAGCGATTACAAGAGTCAAAGCCGCTGGTACAGTCGGAGAAGTTGCGCTGGCGTTGCGCAATCGCCACCTCACTCGCTTCCGCCGGACTCAGTTTGGAATGGTCGCAGGCAGCCACGCCATACCTGCAATCGGAAAGGTTGCGCTGGCCCTCAGCAATAACCACTGCGCTCGCTTCAGAATGCGTCAACTTGCTGCGGTCGCACAATCCCCAGCCGTTCATGCAATCGGAGAGATTGCGTTGGTGTTCGGCCACTGCCAACGCTCGGTTTTCGTTGGGCGTCAGTTTGGAATGATCGCAGGACGAAAATCTGTCCCGGCAATCGGAGACGTTCCGCTGGTGCTCGGCAATCGCTACCTCACTCGCTTCCGATTGGGTCAGCGTGGAATCATCGCACAGACTACCGCCCTGCAGGCATGCTGAGACATTCGAGCCATGATCCGATGATTGTGCAAATACAGGAACTTGCGTGAGGCTGAGTACCACCGCCCCGACCCAAAGACATCGCATCATTCCAGGTTTCATATTTCTCCACCTTCCTAATATTGTCCAGCGCGGGTACCAGACCGACCGCATCCATCGGGCTTCACGAATAATCAAAGTTGCAGTCAGTTAAACTTTAAACCGACGCTGCTGCGTTCACTGCGTTTTCACTCAGTATGGTCCGCGGACCGGGCAATCTCATGCAAAGCACGCTCAACCATTGGTGTGCGACCTTCTCAACCTGGCCCTGTGCCGCGCGCGCTTCTGCTTCTTTTTAGCCATTCGGGCTTGGGCAAATTTGTCAGTGGACTGATTTGACAAAGCATTCTTTTCAGGCTTCACTCGAGTCTCCTGCTGGGGTGGAACTGGTCCCGCATGGCCAACTGCAATGGTTTCCATCTTTAATTTCTCCTTGGATGGTTCGCTCTTTAAAAGCATACCCAGCGTGGAGTCACGACAACTGTTCAATTCTGAGCATCTTTAGCAATTTGTCAAAGGCCATACTTAACAGCAGGTATCAAGGAGGTGCATGATGCTTTGGACAGGTTTCATGCTTTTCATGTTTGTCTGGATGCTGGTACTGATCTTTGAGTTTCACCTGGGCGTGATGCCGCTGATGATCGTGCTTGCAACCATGATGGCCTTCATTCAATTGGTTCGCCGTGGCTTGTTCCGATGGCAGTCGTGGCGGCGCTCGGCAAAACCGGAACATCCGGTTGGAGTTAAGTAACGGTCGATGGTTATTCAGAGTCTCTGGTTTGTGATTCCAAGTCCGGTAGCCTGTTCAAGCATGCCGAGACTTCCAGCCCTGTTGGTGCGGAGTTTTGCTTAATCTGGCAGAACTCCATCAGGAGCCTATACGAGGAGGAACTTGCAACCCCGGCATGAGTGGACCAGCAAACAGGCGGCGGCATGACTTTGCCAGCCAACGCGCCCAGCGGGCGGACCATGCGAGGCGAGCACTATCTGTGGCGATCCCGGTGTCAGCATACATGCGCCGGTAAAGCTTGGAAATTAACAGGAAGGCGAGCCGGCCCTTCATGGAAGGAATGAACCGGGCGCGCCTCCAGATCAAGCCAAGGCTGTAGAAGCGGTCCCATACCGCTTGTGTCCTGCGCCGGATTTCGTCTGCCGACATTGCCGGATGATCCCAGAAAAGTTGAGGACGAACAGCCCTGGGAATGAGCCACACCCTTGTAAGAGGCACGCCACCAATCCGGGTGGGATTGCCCTCCATGGCTTTTTCCCATCGAGCAAAGTCAACGGTTCCGGGGTACGGCGTCAGCATTACAAATTGGGCAAAGGCCAGGTCTGCTTGTTCGGCCAGGGCGGCTGTGGCTGCAAAGGTCTGGGGACGATCGCTGGGCAGGCCGAAAATGAAGGAGCCGAGGACATAAATCCCATGGCGACGAAAAGTACGCAGCCGCTCGGCCAGGCTCGCTCCCACACAGTTGAAATCTTTATAGACATCCTTCAGTCCTTCCGGAGTCACGGCTTCCACGCCCACCAGCACACCTTGAATGTGCGCAGCTCGCATGGCATTGAGAAACTCAGGATCTTCTCCCGCTTCCATCGTGATCTGGGTAAACAGAATTGTGTCCTTGGGAAGCCTGGCCAGACGCGCCATCAGCTCGAACCGTTCGACGCGAATAGCTTTGAGTTCATTGAACCGTCGGGTATTGTTCTGCTTCTGGGCCAGTTCGAGATCGGTGAGGGTCACAGGATAGAAATTATCGTCGGCCAGAGCGATAAAGCGGAAGCCGAGCCGGCGCAACTGGACGACCTCTTCTATGACAGCGTCGGAAGAGCGCTGACGCGGGCGCTGCCCGTCAGTGCGCCACACCGAACAGAAGGAACAGTGCTTGGGACAGCCACGAATGGTTTGCACGGAGGCCCACATGTAACGGTTGCGAGGCATCAGGTCCCAGCGCGCAGGGACAAATTCATCGGCTTCAATCCGTCCGCCATTGTACATGGGCTTAAGAGCGCCCTCGATGTGGTCAGCCAGGACTCTGGCCCACGCCACGTCGCCATCGCCTTTTACGACGGCATGTGCGCCGCCCAATTCCGCGGCTTCTTCAGGATAGAGCGTGGCGTGAATTCCGCCGAAAACCACAGTGGCGCCACAAGCACGAGCCATTTTGCCGATCTCGTATCCGCGCAGCGCGTTGCCGGTGTGAATGCCAATGCCAACGACATCGCCAGCGTGGATGTCGGACGGCCTCACGGGAGACAGGGTTTCATCCACGATATGCGGAACACCGTAGCGTGAGGGTGTTGCCCCGGCCAGCACATACAACCACCGGGGAGTTATGACCGCCGTACCAAAAGATACGCTGCTGGGATTGATTAGATGGATCTTCACAGGGTGCTGTTCCTCAGACATGGATTTTCAGAATTCCCTACTGGCCACTGGTTATCACCTTGCACGAGCCGGCCTGACGGCAATCACGATAAGGCATGGGAGTGCTGCCGAGAGGAGGTTGCGGGAATGCTTCAGCAACGAGCGGGCCGCAGGAATGAGGTGCCCACGGCCTGCATCATCCGTCGGTTGAAGTTGCGCCAGCCATCGGGTGGAAGTCCCTGTGCATGATCAACGGACTTTGGAGGCCTGATCTGCGAGGCTCCCCGCCTCTTGATCCTGCCAACCCCTAATCTTCCCCACCTGGAGCTGGCACCCTTAAGGCTGTGATCCACAAACTGAATCATAGATTCTATGAAGTCAGACTGTGGCACTGGGACCTGGTTTCCCTTGCGGCTGGACAACTCAGCACCGCCTTTATCTAGCAGAATCTTCTCACGCAGAGGCTTGAAAAATCTGTTCAAAAGAAGACAGCTTTTTTTATTGCTGTTCGAATCTTATGCAGGTTTTGAGAGTCGTCTCGAGTCTCTGTCCAGCACCTGGTACCCGACAAAGTCTTCAGAAATGATGTCATCCGGATTCACCGAAGCGCCGGCGAGCACCTGCCGCATGGCGGCGACCATGGAAGGAGAACCGGCCACGTAGTAGATGGGACCGCGAAACTGCCTTAAATATCTGTCGAGCATTTTCCGGTCAATGAAGCCGGTCTCACCGTTCCACTCCTGTTGCGATTTGTCCATCGCTGTCATGGTGGGAATAAATTGCAAATTGGTGTTTTCGTCTTCCAATTGCCGCAAGGTGCGCAAAAAAACCGTATCTTCTGGGCGCCGGTTCGAATAGAACAGATATATGAGGTGGGGCAACATTTGCCGGGTTGCGTGTCGGACCATGCTCAGAAAAGGCGTAATACCGATTCCTCCCGCCAGCAAGACTGCCGGCTTGTTGGCGTTGTGATGCAAGGTGAAATAACCGAACGGCCCTTGCAACCTCACCTGGCCATTGAGGGGAACCGCTCGCAGAGCACGCTTAAAAGCGGTATCTCGCATGCGTGTGACCACCGTGAGATAGTCTTCTTTCGGTGAACTGGCAATGGAAAATGGTCGTATGTTGTCTTCCGGACGAATCTGCTGCGGATTCGTAAGGGTAACATCCAGATACTGGCCTGGTTTGAAAAAGAAGCCATGCGGCCTCTCAAAATGAAAAGCCATAGTATTCTCGGCCACGTCTTCCTTCTTTGCGAGCCGGGCTTCGTAGGTCAACGTGAGCATGATCGCCTTTTCCTTTCGTAGAGCTTGAGAAGCATAGGAAAGCAGTAAACGGGCCTATTACTGGGCTTCCTGAGCGCAATATTCACGCTGCCGAGAGATGGAACAGTTTCCGTACGTTAATCCAGATCACCAGTATACGAAGGGCGGCCCCGATCATTGTTTGGAAACCTGGGGGAGCCAATCCGGTACTGCTTGATTTTGTAAAGAAGAGCTTTGTAACTGATATTGAGCCTGCTGGCAGTAGCTTTACGGTTGCCATGGGCTACCATCAAGGCTTCTTCAATTGCTTTTGATTCGGTCTTGTCTTTCAGATCGCGCAACAGTGTTTTCAGGCCAAACTCGGTTCTGCTGGAATTTAGATTGTCTGCAGCTTCGGTTTTAATTTCGTGCTGCCTGCTCTGAGAGAGCTCCGAGATGGCAAGGTCTTCATCCCGAAGCACCATATAACGTTTCACAAAGTTTCCCAGCTCACGCAGGTTCCCTGGCCAGTCATACTGCATGCAGGCGTCCATCAACTTGCGCGAACAGGCCTGGGCGGGTTGAGCGTATTTCCGCGAAAACTGGTCCATGAAGCGCTCGAACAAGAAAGGAATTTCCTCCCGCCGTTCCCGCAATGGAGGAATATTGATGGTAAACGCATTCAAGCGGTAGTAGAGGTCTTCGCGAAAGGTCTTGTTCGCAATTGCCGCTTCCATATTGATGTTGGTGGCGGCCAGCACCCGGACGTCGGCCGTAATATTGGAGCGCCCGCCCAGCCGGGCGAACTGTCCATCCTGCAGGACGTGGAGAAGCTTGGCTTGCAGAACAGGACTCATTTCTCCAATTTCATCGAGCAGGATTGTGCCTTTATGGCAGCCCTCGAATTTGCCCGGTTTAGCGTGCAGGGCGCCGGTGAAGGCGCCCGCTTCGTATCCAAAGAGTTCGCTTTCCAGCAGATGGACGGGCAGCGCAGCGCAGTTTACCTTGACCAGCGGATGATGTGCCCGGGGCGACAATTTGTGGATCAATCGCGCCACAATTTCTTTTCCTACACCGCTTTCACCCAGCAGGAAAACGGGAACGTCCACCTTAGCAACCAGCTCCAACTGCGACCGTATCTGCTTCATGGCTGGACTTGCTGCCAGGAAAAATAAGTCGTTTCCCAGGTCCACCACCTGCTCCTGGCAGCTAGCGGCAAGCTCTTGAAGGACTGTGGCGGTCGCACCTTCCGGGGCCAGGGAACGCTTCAAGACCGCATCGAATTCCGCCTTATGAAAAGGCTTCCTGATGTAATCGAGTGCCCCCAGTTGGATGGCGCGCACCACAGTGCGGGTATCATTCAGGCACGAGCAGGCCACAATTTTTTGTTGTGGATTCACTTTCCTGCAAGCCTCAATTGTCTGAAAACCATCCATCCCCGGCATTATGATGTCCAGGAGAATAAGATCAACCGCAGGCGCCATCTGAAGGCGTTTCACGGTCTCTTGGCCGGTGGCGATTGTTTCCACCGTATAGTTATCCATCTCCAGAAGGGCCCTGGTGGAGCTAAGAATGCTGGGCTCATCATCAACAACCAGAATGGTTTTTCTTGCTGAAGCAGCGCATTGCGTTTTCATTTATCAGTCCTGATTCTTTCAATCGCTGGGCGTAGGTCGCATCCGGCTCAACAAAGCCCGAGCATACGTCCACTCCAAATTCGGGTAAAAGATAGTCTCATCCGGCAACTCTGAAAAAATGGTCAAAAGAGGACAGTTTGGCCGCGCCGGCCTGAGGTGCGGGGAGAAAACCTGAGCGGCACAACATCTGGGATGCCAGGCAGCATCCTAGTGCAGGTATTTCTGTATTTCCCTTCTACTCCTCAGAGAAAAGAGAACTTTTGCCGCAAATTACCCTGCATCGGAAATATTCTGAAACCGTACCTCAACTCAAAATGATTTCTGCGAGAGGGAAAATCCTTCTCCAGAAAAAATCAGTTCTGGCAGCCGAGATGACAGAGGCTGAGGTGATTCGCAAAGCACAGGCGGGTGATGTGAGTTGCTTCGAAGCGCTTTATACCAGGCACAAGCGGCGCATTTTTTCGCTGTGCCTGCGTATGACGGGAAATCACGCCCAGGCGGAAGATCTGACGCAGGAAGCATTTCTGCAGCTCTATCGCAAAATCGCCTCGTTCCGCGGTGAATCTGCATTTTCAACGTGGCTGCACCGCCTGTCAGTAAACATCGTTTTGATGACCTATCGCAAAAGACGCATCGCAGAGGTTTCGCTGGAGCAAACTCTGGAACCGCAACAAGAGGAGGGGCCAGTCAAAGAGATGGGAATAAGAGACGATGTGCTTCATGGCTCGATTGATCGTCTGACACTGGAGAAGGCAATCACAGGGCTTCCACCTGGCTACCGGATTATCTTTGTGCTCCACGACATTGAAGGATACGAGCACAACGAGATTGCAGAAATGATGAGTTGCTCAATCGGCAACAGCAAGTCGCAGTTGCATAAAGCCCGGATCAAGTTGCGGATCTTGCTGTCTGGGCGTAGCGAGACGGCCGTCAGCCAGCTTGCAGCCGCCTGATACTGCAGGAAAAACTCAAACTGAACCATCCGCGAGTACCACTAACGCGGAGCACGGTTCGCCCGCATGCGCTCATAGCAGTGGCCTTGTGCGGGGTACGCAAGCATGGCTGAGATATTGTTCGGCATCCCGGCAAAGCAATTGGCATTTATGGCAACGGATAGGGCCCTTAACTACAGCTTTGGGTCGAGGAATTGGTGGAGCATTCACATTGATTGGGGGCATATCTTGAGACTACTCTCTTTAGCGAGCTTGCTGCAAATGTGGTAGTGGGTTGGTTTCGCGGGAAATCATTATCGAATGCGCGGTTTCATCGCTAGCACGATGAACGTCTTGTCGCTGCGCTCACCAAGACTAAAGTCCTGGGCTGGAGCCCGCGATTCGCAAGCGAATTGCTGGACGCTGGCACTCGGTAGTGAGTCAGGGCCCACTACCGGCTCTCTCCTTTTGAAGAACGCGAACCTCGGCTGCGGTTTTCTTGATGAGTTCCGCTGACAGTGCGGCCACTCGTTGCAGTTCAACCTCCACAATTGACATCAGCTCACGCACGTCTGCCTTGATACCACGCTTGGATTGAGCGCAGAAAAGGGCCAGCATCGCTCCTTGCAGCGGGTTGTTGATATGGTGAGCCATGGCGTCGACGACCTGTGCGGCGGCCGTCGCACGTTCAGTTTCCAACATGGTCTGTTTCATTAGAATTGCGCCCGAAGCAAAGCCGGCAAGGCAGCTCATCAAGCGAACATCTTCCCGGTCAAACTTGCGGTGGTCGCTATGAGCAACAACCCAGAGAGTGCCTGCCGGACCACCTCTTACTGCCCAAGGCAGCAATAGAGCTTCCACAAACGGGCGCGGCGCTTCTCTGAAGTAGGGATAAAAACGGTCGAGGCGCTCCATGAGGAGGGGCTGATTCTGGTCCACACACACTCCACAGGGACTGAAGTTGCGGGGAGTAGTGCCGCCAATGAGGTGCTTCAACTCGCCGGCCATGGCAACCCAGCGGAAAATCTTTTCGCCGGTATCGGAGGTCTGTTCCACGCTGATTCCAACTGTACCTGCATCACACAGGTTCACCGTTATCTCAACCAGCCTTTGCAGAAATGCATCTGGTGCAGACGCGAAATGATCCGCCAACTCTCGAAAAGCAGCATTTTCCCGCTGCAGATCAACTTGCCGGGGTGGCCGCCACTGGAGTTGGTCTGTAACCACCACACTTTCGAGTTCTACTTCGGCAGGAAACATTTGAACAGAATCCATTGAAAGCCCTTTTGGCTGCCTCGTTCGCCTGGGTTCGAGCAAGATGTTTTCCTCTTTGCCTTGAATGGAAGACTACTACGGACGACCTAAGGAAGAATGCGCAATAGTGAACACCGTAATGCGGTTCGAATGTCGAGAACAAGGTTTACGGACCACCAGCGTGCTGATTGCATGAATCGATTCGGGACGTCCAGTTTTGAACAGCTTTGCAGCAAAATGAATGAGACGATTTTGATGATCGGTTGCGTTCACACCGCTGCACGGGGCGGTTTTCGGAGCGCCAGCGGAAGGACGAGAAGAGAGGGTTTCATGGATGGGAGAGCTGTGGGTTGGATCGAGCTTGCGACGCTGCCCTTGTTACTGGCACTTTGGAACCCCTCACCCGATTACGGAATATTAGTCCGATTGGCAGTATTTGTAAGCGCCTGCGCCGTGGCTTTTCAAACGGGCAAAGAGGGAAGATACTTTCTGACATCGGTGTTCGCGGCAATTGCCGCTCTCTTCAATCCCGTGTTGCCGGTTGTGCTCTCTGGCGCTGCTTTTCAGTGGGTGTGCTGGGCCAGTGTGGGGGCATTTGTTTTCACCCTGGTTCGGCTGAAGAAGAGGGAGCGAATGCCCATAGCGTCAATTGCAGATGCTATCAAGAGAAGCGATTCGGTAGAGGCTGTTTGGGCGTGGAAGCGTTAAATCAAGCTGACCTGGTTTCAGACGGTGGCCGCGGGCAATCGCCCATCCATGCATTTGTAAACGCGGCACACGCACTCTTGGTATCGCATGAATGCGGCGCATGGGCGCAGGCATCAGCGAACATCGGTGCCGTTCGGGGACTGGCTCTTCTGCGTAGGAACCGGCACCTGAGACGCCTGGCGTTGCGTGCGCCAAACGTAAAAGTACTGGTCGTCGGCGGAGGTAGCCACAGAGATCTTTTTCTGCCTGGCGGCGCGGTTCAACGCCGAACGGACATTGGCCATCTTCTCCCCCCTCAGATCATCCAGCGGAACCAAGATCGCCGTCTCCAGGTCCAACCGGTCAAGGTCAGAGAGGATCTTGGCAACAATCACGTTGTGTTTCCCTTTTCTGCCGTGAGGAATTGAGGCGATCAACCTGTTAGCGAAATTGAGCGGTTGCTGGTCTTTGCCGTTTCCTGCGTTATTTCCGTTACTTTCCATTTTTCTTTGGCTGCTGGGCATGAGTCGCCTCTGATTGTCCGGCATTGCGTAGCACTAACCTATAGAGCCGGTCAACATAACTGAAGTCTAAACCTGCGCGACGCGAATTGCAAGGAAAGGCTCTCTAGCGCAGAAATTGCCTGCGTACCGCAGAAGTATCCCCCCCCCGCCCTATTTTTGGGCATCGCAGGAGCAATCAACGCAACCGATTGGTCGCTAGCGCAGGGAAGATTTTGGCGCAGGCCAAACGCTTTTCCCCGTAGCTTTTGCGGCATGGTAGCTTTTAACAAGGAAGGCAGAGAATCCAGGTTTGCAGTGAAAGCCAGGAGCAAAGAACGACTGAGCGGCGCCACAGCTTACGAGGGGGGCTCCATAGGAAAGCAGCTCAACAAAACAAGTCCTGAGGGAATCATGAGTTCAAGCGACATCGTTATCCCACGGACTCCCGTCAAGAAAATACGACTTTTCAATCCCGGTACTTTTCTCGCGCAAGCCGGCCTGGGAAGGACGATTATTGATCTGAAAAAGAAGCAGACTGTCTTTTCCCAAGGAGATCCGGCGGAAGCTGTCTTTTATATTCAGCGGGGGAAAGTCAGGCTCAGCGTGATGTCCTCGCGCGGCAAGGAAGCGACGATTGCCTTGTTGGGGGATGGAGACTTCTTAGGAGAGGAGTGCATAGCCAGCTCCCATCCGCTGCGTATGGCCACGGCGACGGCAATTGCCGACGGCTCGGTACTCAAGATCGAAAGAAAAGAAATGTTGCGAGCGCTGCACGAGCAAGGCTCCCTCTCCGACATCTTTGTTTCTCACCTGTTGTCCCGTAACCTGCGCATTCAAGAGGACCTGGTGGACCAGCTTTTCAATTCCAGTGAAAAGCGCCTGGCCCGAACTTTGCTGCTGCTGGCCCAATTCGGCCAGGAAGGCACTGCGGACGCAGTGATTCCTAAAATAAGCCAGGAAATACTGGCGGAGATGGTGGGTACAACCCGGTCACGAGTGAATTTTTTTATGAATCGCTTCCGCAAGCTGGGTTTTATTGAATATAACGGCAAACTCCTGGTCCACCGTTCGCTCTTGAACGTGGTGCTTCATGACTAGCCAAAAGGCACGCGGCTGGGATTCGGCGTTTTATGTGGAGCTATAATACTCCCCACCAAAAAACACTAGCCTACGGGCACTAATTCTGGGGTTCGCCGGGAATTATGGATGGATTTGACGGCGTCTTCAGCCGTGAATCTTCCCATAAGGAGTGCCAGCTTACGGTTGGTTGTCATCCGGATGCCGGCCCGATCAATCCGCTGCACATACTCAGGGGCGCGAGTGGCGCCGCAGTTCACTTTCACAAGAAATTTGATGCTCTTCAATGCCTTTTCCTCTCGCTTAGGCTGACAAACAAATGGGAGGCGAGATAATCCGCCTCCCATCTCTCTCACGCGCTCGTGGCTTTATGCGGCCTTGCCCTGAGTCTTGGCTTCGAGGGTCTTCTCGCTGCCAACGTTTACCTTGATCTGCTTAGGCTTGGCTTCGGTCTTCTTGGCCAACCAAATCTTCAGCACGCCCTTGTCATAGTCGGCGGTCACTTGCTCCGGATCCACGGAACTAGGGAGCGTGAACGAGCGGGTGAAGCTTCCGTACTGCCGCTCGACGCGACGGAAGTTCTCCTCTTTCTCTTCCTTCTCGATCTTGCGCTCACCGTGGACGGTGAGGGTGTTGTTCTCGATGCGGACATCAATATCTTTTTCTTCGATGCCCGGGACTTCAACCTTCAGAGTAATGTTGTGCTCATCTTCGTAGATGTCCACCGGCGGTGCGAAGCTGGTGGTTGTCAACGCCTCTTCCGGACCTTCGGGGCTATAGGACTCACGGAATAAACGGTTCATGCGGTCTTGCAGGGTGGAAAATTCACGAAAAGAATCCCAACGGGTCAATAGTGTCATATTGCAGTTCCTCCTTCAGAGGGAAAGCTAAGAGGAAAAGATTTCAGATGGGCTGACTTAGTTCAGAGGACCTGAATGAGTAAGAAGAGTACTTGCTCTAACTACAATCCT
>Ga0209580_10000734_pt1 | contig 16386 bp, 16 predicted proteins | sample Coa_R1_5_FD_187153 | JGI IMG/M metagenome (GOLD analysis project Ga0209580, IMG submission 187153) | Surface soil microbial communities from Centralia Pennsylvania, which are recovering from an underground coalmine fire - Coalmine... | ecosystem: Environmental > Terrestrial > Soil >... | reverse complement strand
TACGCTGTGAATCGCGGAATGGGCAGAGTACGGGAGGGACATGTACTGCACGAAAAAGTACAGGTAAGGGGCAGGTAATCGCGGAAGGTAATCAGCGCGCCAGGACTGCGTTTTTGGGCGGACTCTCCTTGGTCTTGTGTCCATCGCGTTTATGTTCGTGCTTAACAATTGACGGAATGCGCCCGGAATTCTAAGTGGAACACCTGAAAATCGGCGATTTCAGCGATTTTCTATTGCTTTTGCGCAGAAAGTGCTTCTCTGAAAGGGGTGCGTGGTTGATACTTACCTCACCCACTCTGGACTTGCTGTCCTTCTGTTCCGCGCGGACGGGCTGTATCAAGCCGGGTCTCAGAAAATTTTGGAGGCTGTTGTTATGCGTTGCGCGCGCTTTTTGCTTCCCATTTGTCTTCTCTTTTCTGCGAGTGCTGTGCTCGCTCAAACGGCTGGTACCGGATCGGTGACGATCAGCGGCTCGCTCCAAGGACCGATCTATCCCTGCGGAAATACTTCGTGCCCAACCTACGATTCGGGACAAATCGCAATCACGGTGAACGGCTTCACCGCTAAGACGAATTACAGCCACTCCGCAGGACAGCGCAATGCTAATCAACTGGCGAACTCGCTCACCACACTGCTGAACGCCGCGGCTTCGCCGGTCACAGCCAGCGTTTCGAAATCTAAAATCGCAATCACGAGCAAGATAACTGGGACGGCTTCGAACTATCCGTTGTCAACCTCGGTGACGCACAGCAGCTTGTTTACAAATGCGTCATTCACGACCACCGTCACCGGTCCTACGCTGACTGGTGGTACCGGCGGCCCCGCTCCGATAGGGGCTTTGCTTCAGCAACTGTCGAATAACACAAGCGCCTGCTCCTCCTCCAGCGATCCAGGCGGGAACTGGCCTTATTGCTTCGCTTTTTTCAATGGGTTCAATACAAATCCAAACGATGCCGCTGCGCAGACGCTGGTTCCGGACTCGCCCGCAGGCCATGCTTCGAACATCAGCGTGAAGCAACTCATGTATCCGGGATGGACAGGCCGCCTGATCTGCGAATACCAACCCTGGTTCGGATTGAGCAGCCACAAAAGTGTTGGCTACAACGAAAATAATTCCGCGACGGTTGCCGCGCAGGATTCTTTCATGATCACGGAAGGTTGCGACATTAACCTCATTGATTTCTACGGCGCGCTTAATCCGAACCAGAGTTTCAATCTGGCGACGACCAATGCAGTATTCGCGGACTTGAACGGCCGCTCCGGATTTCCATTGAAATTCGGGATCATGGAAGATAAAGGCGCGCTAACCGCCACCTGCCCGACGTCAAACCAGACAGAAAGCGCGACGGTGACCTGCTTGGAGAGTGCGCTGATCGCGGAGATGGATTACATCAACACGCATTATGCGAATAGCGGAGTTTATTTCACGGACGCTGGCCATCCAGTTGTTTTCACCTTCATCCCGCCAGCGGTCTGGCCAGTACTGACTTCTACGGATTGGAGCACGATCTGGTCGGCGGTGAAAGCGCACACCGACACCTACACCGCATCATTCAAATACACATTCGAGTTCGGCTCTTTCACCACGGCCTCCTATGACAACGGTCGTTACGGATGGCCGCAGCCCCCTGCCTACACTTCCACCCAGCAGTTCTGGTGGGGTTCGAGCACCAGCTCCTCTCCTACTTACTTGGACACTCTGTACAGCGCAGGTCTGACGCATCCGTCGCAACTGACGATCGGAGTGCTGTACAAGGGCTTCGACGACAACAACGCCTCATGGGGGGCCAATCGAGTGGTCGCTGAACAGTGTGGCCAAGTGTTGCTGAAAACCGCGAATGAAATTTCCAAATACTTCGGCGGCGCCAATCCGCAAATTCCGTACGTTCAGATTGCCACTTGGAACGATTACGAAGAAGGAACTGCTATTGAAGACGGGATCGACAATTGCTATACGGTGAATGCGTCGCTCTCCGGCAGCCAGCTCACCTGGTCTCTCGCGGCTTCGGATTCGACCTACGCCTCAACGTCCACCATTCACCATTTCAATGTGTACTATGCCGATTCCGCTGGAAATCTCTATGCGGCCGGTTCGAATCTTCCGGTTACGACCACGAGCTTCGACCTTTCGACCGTGGTTCCCGCCGGGACGTGGAATGTTTATGTGGAAATGGTCGGCCAGCCGCTCATTATTAATCGGATGTCGAATGCGCTAACGTACATTCACTGAGGCGGGCATTCTCGATCAGAGCTGCTGACAAAAACTTTGTGCGGAGACGAGCTAGCCTGATTCCTGATCGCTTATCTCGCCGCGACGTTAACTTGCGGTCGCTCGGATGAGGGCGGGATGCCCCCTTGCGGAATGTAGTAAAGGCTGATCGTTTTTCCCACTCGCGTCACCGGTGAATATTTCGTCAGCCAATCGAATGCGTTCGCAGCATACGCCGTGTGAAAGACATCTCCCTCCAGACGTGCCCTATCGCTCACGGCTAGCCATCCGCTGGTTGGTTGTGACGGTTGCAAAATATCAAAATCCGGCAATCCCATCCGAGAGATGTCCGCGCTGCTCCACATGGCTAAGCTGACGTGGGAAATTTGCCGTCGTCGAAGTTCATCTCTAAGCCTGAAAACATCCTGTCCGCAATCCAAATCGCAACCGTTCACTAAAACCTGGCTGGGATCAGGACCCGCAAATTCGTTGAAGTAGGCGATGTAATCGTGACGAGCCTCAATCGTTGATATTGCCTGCCAGCATAGCAACGAGATGAGAAAAGCCCGCGACAGAAGTCGTTCGCGCCCCGAAGTCTCGAGTAGCACCGAAGCACCGTAGCCTCCTAACACCGCCATTAAAGGAAAGACGACCAGCACGTGCCGCACTCCGGCGTTGTACTTGACCGGCATGGTGATCAAGAGAATGGCTGTTATGGCTACTGCGGGGGCCAGCGCGCTCCATCTTCCTTCGTAAGCCCCACGGATGGCGAATCCCATGCCAATTGCGGCCAAGATGACGAGCGGAACTGGAGCTTTCACCGCGATCCCGACCAGAAAGAAATACCACCAACCACCACTCTTGGTTTTTCCCAGCAGGTAGGCTCCAGGCGCGCTTTTATTCAGGACCCAGGCCTGAGCTACGCCGCGAAGAAGCGCCGGGGCCGGAACGACGCTATCTTTCACGATGAATGCTCGCGCGACGCTTCCGACCACGCGAGGGAAATGCTGAAATGACGGCATGGATTCAGGCAAAAGTTGCATGCTCTCCTGCACACGCCCGAATTCAAAACCGTAAGTGCCCCATAGAACGGCAAATGCAACTAATCCAGCCACGGACAGGCCTTTAACCCATGTCGATAACGAAGCAGTTGTCTTTCCGGCCGTCGACACCCTGAGCAGTGCAACGCTTGTGCCAGCAGCAAACAGGAAGAGCACCGAAGTCAATTTGCACGCGAGCGCCAGCCCCAACGCTGCTCCCAACAGCAGCGTTCGTCCCGGTGATGGCTCTTGCAACCACAGAACCAATGCCACTATGGCGGCGAACTGCATGCATGCTGTGGGCATGTCGGAGTACGCCATCCCCGCAAACGCAAGCACGGTCGGGACGGTGGTGAATAGCGCAACCGCCATCAATCCAGCCAGGGCTCCAAACTCACGCCACGCCCCAGCAAAAACTAGCGCCGCGCAAAGAATGAAGAACGGCAGAACTCCGATTCGCGCCAGCGACAAATTTCGAAGGTAATGATTGTCGTCATAGAGGACGCTGTTGCCGACGTCGTTGTAGCTACGCAGCCGGGGATCGCCCTGCGGCCATTTCGGGTATCGCTCCCCGGCAAGATACAGCGGCAAGCCTATCGCGATTCGAGAAAGCGGTGGGTGGACGGGATCGAGTGTGTACGTATGCTTGTCCAGGTACTCAATCCCAGCGGCGACGTGGCAGGGTTCGTCAAATCCCTGGGAAGTTGTTCTATACGTGGCAGCGATGCGGGTAACTGCTACTGCAACCGTGATTGCCGAAAGGATGCCAAAAAACCAATTTCGATTCACGCCATTCCTCGTTCACTCGGCGATCAATTGCAAGCATTATAAGGGCGCGGGTTCTTGGGTTTTCGACAGCCTAATCACAAGAGTAAATACTTCCTCCGCTTAAAAAGACGAAAATGAAACGATGGTGATTCGAAGCATCGGCACAAGCTCGCACAAGACGAGAGGTCCGGACTTGGCCGGTTGGAGCCTGAGCTTGACGACCGTGCTGCTCCTTGGTTTCTTTGCGAACCAATTTGTGAGTGATTGGAACGTATTCCGGTCTTCATACCGTGACGTACAATCGGGCGATTTCCCGCACTATTACATTGCCGCAAAAATGGCAGCACTGGGGCCTCAACATTTACTCTATTACCCTGCACGTAGCAGCAAGGAAGCAGGCCTCTCAAAGATTTCCACGGATACTGAGTGGAATCAGTTGGCTCATAGCTGCGGATTGCGAGACACATTGCATTTCAGCGCTCCCCCGGAAGTGGCGCTGCTGCTCATGCCCATCGGTAAACTGCCCTTCCAGCAGGCCTATTTGGCGTGGACGGTCTTTTCGGAGCTTTGTTTTTTCGCTGCAATTTGTGTCTGCCTTAAGCTGTGCGGGGCCTTCACCCCCATGACAGTACTTGTCTGCACTTTTGCAGGTTTCGCGTTTCAGCCGGTGGTGCTTACCTTCGAAAAGGGCCAGTTTGGAACGGTGCTCCTGCTGCTCTGGTCTTTGGGCACTCTACTTGCCAGCAGAAAAAAAGATACGGCCTCGGCGCTCATGTTTGCGCTGGCAACAATCATCAAGCTGACGCCCGCGCTTGCCCTTGGAGTTTTTGTAATGCGGCGACGTTGGAGGTGGCTTGCCGCCTACGCACTCTGGATGACCATCATTCTTGGCCTCGGTATGGCGAGCTCGGGTCTGGAAAACCATCGGATTTTCTTAAACAAAATGAAAACCCTCTCCAGCGGTGTAGCTGGACCATACAACTATTCGCTCACAGGCATCGTCCAGAACGCGTATTACCATACCGTCCCGAACAATGAACAGATGCTCGATGACACCCCAGTGTCGGTTCAGGCGCTAAATAAACTTCTCGGGTTAGGAGTTTACTTTTCTGCCATCGTGATGCTTTGGAAAATGAACGAGGAAGACATCACGTTCGACCTTGTCACCGCTAGCTTCCTCGTGCTCTTGATAGCCCCTTTCACCTGGCGACACTATTATGCATTGGAAGTCTTGCCATTGATATTTATGTGGGTGCGGCTAAAGGAAGGTTTTACTAACGGAAATCGCTGGGTACTTCCGCTCATATCCGTGTGTACGCTTGTTCCGGCAACTCGATATCCCGATTACCTGCAGACGCATCTCTCGAACGGCCCCATCCGGATACTGCTGGTGGGCCTGCTCCCAGCTAGCGCTCTTGTTCTGCTTGGCACTCTTGTTGTCGCGTTTGGAAACAGGGCTTATCAAGAGACCGGTAGGAATGAGCCTATTCACTCAAGGCCAGTAGCTGTCGCTGTTTGATTGATCCATCGAGATAATCACGTCCTAACCTGCTCTTGCTTCTAATGGCCCCTTCTGGTACTGCTTTGAGTAAGACCATGATCCTTGACGCTCTGCACCGCATTGTGACCCATCGTGAATCGCTATCGCGGGATGAGGCGCGAGCTGTCATGACCGAAGTCCTGACCGGCAAATGTACGGATGCGCAGATCGCGGCGCTGCTGGTCGGGCTCCACATGAAAAGCGAGACCGTCGAAGAAATTGTCGGTTTCGCCGAGGCGATTCGCGCTGCTGCTACGCCAATCCCTGTGCATCAGGATTCGGTGCTCGACACCAGCGGTACCGGTCGCGAATCTCTGGTCGATACCTGCGGCACCGGCGGCGATGCGGCCGGAACATTCAACATTTCGACTGTCACAGCATTCGTGGTCGCAGGCGCCGGAGTGCGCGTGGCGAAACACGGCAACCGCAGCTCGACGCCCAAAGTCGAGGGACAAACGATGAGCGCCAAATGCGGCGCGGCAGACGTGATGGAAGCGCTTGGCGTAAACATTCAACTTCCACCGGCTCTGCTGGCCCAGTGCCTGGAAGAAGTGGGGATTGCGTTTCTGTTTGCTCCTGCGATCCATTCCGCAGCGAAGTACGTTCAGGCGGCCCGTCGCGAGACCCGGCTGCGCACGGTTTTCAATCTGCTAGGACCCCTAACGAATCCCGCAGGAGCGTCGGCGCAAGTAGTCGGCGTGTATTCGCTGGATCTGGTCGAAAAAGTGGCCGAGGCACTGAGCATGCTGGGAACGCATCGGGCTTTTGTGGTTCACGGGCTGGATGGACTCGACGAGATCACGATCACCGGACCTACACGAGTGGCAGAAGTTCGCGAGGGATCGGTGCGGTCGTACGAGGTTGATCCGGAGGAGTTCGGATTACAACGTGCCTCGCTTGACGAGATCTCCGGCGGAGATGCGGCGGAAAACGCCAGCATCGTACGCCGAATTCTGGGTGGAGAGAAATCTCCACGTCGGGACGTAGTCCTGATGAATGCGGGAGCCGCATTGGTCGCCGCGGGGAAAGCGGAACATTTGAGGGCTGGCGCAGAAATGGCCGCGCAATCGATTGACTCTGGAAGCGCGGCTCAGAAACTGGAAGCACTGGTCAGTTTCACATCTACGCACTCCTAAAGATTGGCTAACCAGGCTCTCTGTGATAAAACTCGCATATTCTCTGTCGCGTGAGGCTGCAATGAAACTTCTGTCGGCGTTATTCCTGTTTGCACTCAGTGCCACCCTGATATTCAGCCAAGACATCCAAGTTAATCGCCAGAACAAGACCATTGCCGTAACCGCTGACCAGTCAGTCACGGTGGACCCGGAACTTGCGATCCTAGCGATCGGTTACCACAACTACGCATCTACTGAGGACTTAGCCTTCCAAGACAATGTGCGTCGGGCAGACGTGATCGTAAAAGCTGTGCTTGCAGCCGGAGTCCCTAAGGACAACATTGAAACAGAGAAGCTGCATCTCGGCAGAACCGAAATTGACGATAAATGGACTCCCGATATGAAGAAGGAGCGTCAGTTTGAGGCACGCCAATCTTGGAACATTACCCTGCCCGTTTCAGAAGCGCAGGGCATTGTGAATATGGCGGTAAAGAGCGGTGCGAATGAGGTTGAAGATGTCAATTGGGACGTATCCGACCCGGTCGCTCTCCAGGCCAAGGCGAGTGGTGCTGCCTTGGCCAAAGCGCGCGAAATAGCCGATCAGATGGCGAAGGGGCTGGGAACAAAGTTGGGTGAATTAGTTTACGCAAGTAACCGCGCCCCAATTCTCCGCGCATTCAGAAACATTGTTCTCAACACAGAGTCGGCGTCCGTAAGCAGGGTGGTAGAAGAAAAACCCCAGTTGACCTTGTTTCCCCAAAAGGTTAAGAGTGAAGCCACTGTTTACGCGGTGTTTGCGATTGAATGAGGTTTGCGAGTGTTTCTCCATGGTGAAACGATTCTCATTTCACTTCCACTTTTTGCATCCATTGCGCGATCTGCACATTCCAGCCTAGTTCCTTCGTCATGGCACCTCGCAATTGGCTGGATGCGTCCGGCTCGCCGTGTACCAGATAAGTCGCAGCCGGCTTTGATGAGAACGTATGCAGCCATTCCAGAAGTTCGGGCGTGTCCGCGTGATCGCTGAATTGTTCAAGCGCGGCGACTTGAGCGCGAATCGGAACCATCTGGCCAAAGATTTTCACCTCGGGCGCACCGCTTTTGATGGTGAAGCCACGCGTGCCCGGCGCCTGAAATCCGATGAAGATGACCGTGTTCTTGGGATCGGGAAGCCGCTCAATCAAGTGATGCTGAATGCGGCCTCCGGTCACCATTCCGCTTGAGGAAATAATGATGCACGGAAATCTGCTGTCATTGATCTTCTTCGAATCCTCGGCAGTTTCGGCGAAGGTGACCCCTTGCCACTTCAGCGGAGAGCCATACTTGGCTATGAGCTGCTTGGTCGCGTCGCTGTACTCCTCAATATGCTTGAGAAAAATTTCAACGGCCTTAATCGCCAACGGGCTATCACAGAAGACAGGCACACGCGGCGCCTGGCCGGACTCCATCAACTCCTTCAACATAAAAAGGAATTTCTGGGTGCGCTCAACGGCAAACGCTGGCACAACCACGCTGCCGCCGCGTTCAACCGTTTTTCGGATCAGGTCCGCGAGTTCGGGACGCGGATCGTCCGTGGGATGCTGCCGGTTTCCATAAGTCGATTCCATGACCATAATGTCAGCGGATTCCCCGGACTGCGGCCCCGAATACACCACTTTCCCGGGCGCAATATTTTGGTCGTGCACGCGGCCAATGTCTCCTGTGAACAGCAGGCGTGTGGGGCGGGCACCATTTGCCGTCAGTGTGATCTCGGCCATTGACGATCCCAGGATGTGGGCCGCGTGCACGAAGCGGAATGAAAGCTCGGGGGAAATTTGCTTGGCTTCGCCGAATGCGACCGGCTGGAAATATTTCAACGATTCGTTCGCTTCGTCCTCGGTGTATAGCGGCAGCGCCGGATCGTGCTTCGATGTTTTGAACTTGTTGTGAAACGCCGCATCTTCCTCCTGCAGGTGGCCGGAGTCAGGCAGCAAGATGCTGCACAGGTCTACGGTCGCCGGAGTCGCATAAATAGGACCACGAAAGCCCTGCTTCACCAGCCTGGGAATCCAACCGCAATGGTCAAGGTGCGCGTGGGTCAAAATCAGGCAGTCGATTTCCTTTGCGTCCAGCGGCAGGTTCTGCCAATTGCGCTCACGCCATTCTTTTTTGCCTTGGAATAGGCCGCAGTCCACCAATACCTGCAGTCCATCTTTGCTGGATCCATCACCCCAGGTATTGATCAGATGCTTTGATCCGGTTACAGTTCCGGCTGCGCCAAGAAATTGAATGTAGGACAAAGAGCCTCCAAGAATTGGTCCATTGAATCATTAAGCGATTGAATCATTGAAAACCAGAGCAGCCGCGTGACCATGATTCAATGATGAAATGAATCAATGTCTCAATTGCCCCGCCTCAATCTTATACACGTGATTGCTAGTGCCGCTCTCCGGCACGCTGCCGTCGTTGACACTGACTTCTTGCGGAGCAGCGGGTGCGACGATTCTAACTGAAGCCTTTGACTTTCCCGGAACGATGAGGCGCTCGGTTGCTTCGCCAGTGGTCATGTGTACGGTGACGGGAACTTCGGCCCCTGCGTCGCCCAGGTTTTCCATCGTGACTGTAACCATCTGGCCCCCATTCTCCAGTTGGCGCGAGTAGACCGAGGCGATGTGCAAATCCGGCAGCCCGCGGTCCCGGTAGACCCAGTCGTCGAAGAACCACTGCAGATCGCGATGCGCGTGCGCCTCAATCAGCTTTTGCATGTAGTGAGCGTCTTGGTCATCGCTGGCTTTGTAATTGTGCAGCGCGGCGGACAGCGCCGTGTCACCAACCATGTCTTTGAGCATCCACCAGGCGTTCATGGCTTTAGCTTGCACGTAAAAGTCGTCAGTTGCGCTGATGAGGGAGTGCTCGGATTCGCGATTAGCCTCGTGCGAGGTGCTTTCTTTCTCCGTCTGAAGTAACGCGTCCCTGTGACTTTGAAGATATGCAAGCGCCGCGTCGCGCCCTTTTTCTTCCTGGAAGTAACTGGACTGGGCATAGCCTGCGAGACCTTCGCTGATCCACGCACGCGGGGACGGGAAATAAAGGTGGGTCAATTGCCGGGCTGCCGTGAGCAACAGCATTGTTTCGTCTGCGGTGAGCGGCATCAGCAGCATGTTGCCCGATTCAAACGGCGCGTCATCAGGGTCGGGAAGTTCAATCACCTCGGCCTTGGATTCTGGCTTCTCGCGATGATCGCCGAACCACTTGCTGAGCAGGGGCGCGACTTGCTCGACGGCGAGCGCATAATCGTCGGCGCCGGACTTGTGCGAAGGCAAGTAAGAAATATTCGCATTGGGTCTGTCGAGTGCCTCATAGTGGCCGATTACGAATAGTGGAACAATCCCATCCAGCGAATCAAATGAGCACTCGCTTTGGACGGAATACGCCCTCCCCATCTCCTCGTAGAACAGGAAGCGTCCTCTTCCATCGCAGAACAAATTCGATCGAATTCCCGAAGCACCAGAGTGAGTGAATTTGATCTTCATTTCCGACTGCGCTTCCCGCTGCTTCCACTTCCCTGCTTCTTCGAAAACGCTGTTCCCTTCTGACAAACTTACGGCGTCGGTCGCAATTGGATACCACGCGACGTAGCCGATCCCGCGCACCGCAGTGAAAGCACTGCCGATCTGGTCCCAATCAGAGTGCTTTGCGATATCCGCGGGCACGCCGATGCGGGTCAGACGGGTCGCACCCTGCGGGACAGTTCCCTCGTAACCGATTTCAAGCTCGATGCTCTGCTTGGGTGAAACCAGCCGCGGCAGCACGACTATGGCTTCAGTCAATACTCCAGTGTGATCAATGTCTGAGGTGTAGGTCTGGGATACGAACTCCACGGACTTGCCCTCGAACTGGATCGAGCTCCAATTCAAGGTGGAAGAAATTTGCAGAGAGAGATTCTTCTGCGCTGAATCTGAATCATTCCGCAGGGTGATTTTGCCGCGCACGCCCAGCCGCTGTTGCTCTGGCTCGATTCGCGCGTTCAGGTCGTAGCGAGTGAAGGTGAAAGCGTGGCGATCGAGCGAAAAACCCAGAGAAGCGTAACCACAGAGCACGGAAAGCACGCAGAGGAACCTTGTCACGCCTGCCGCCTCTGGCGCACTACTTCATACAGCACCACTCCCGCGGCGACGGACACGTTTAAAGATGGCACTTTGCCAAGCATGGGAATCGAAACCAGAAAATCACATTTACTGGCGACCAGATCGTGCAGCCCTTTACCCTCTGCGCCAAGCACCAGCGCACAATTCATCTTGTAATCGATAGCGTCATAATCTTGCTTTCCGCGCTCGTCTAAACCAACAACCCATATATCTCTGGCTTTGAGTTCCTCGAGCGATCGGGAAATATTTGTCACCTTGGCGACCGGCAGATGTTCGCTCGCTCCAGCCGACACTTTTGCGACTGTGCCGGTAACGCCAGCTGCACGACGCTCCGGAATCACAATCCCATCTGCTCCCGCAGCATCGGCCGTTCGCAAGATTGCGCCTAGGTTATGCGGATCTTCAACTCCATCGAGCACGACGATGAGCGAGTGCTGGCCGCGTTTGGCGGCAATTACATCATCCAGATCGGCGTATTGCTTGTAAGACGTCACCGCAACTACTCCCTGATGTGATGCAGTTGCTGCCATGCGATCGAGTTCCACGCGCGGCACAAAACGCACTGGAATGCTATTGCGCCGGCATTCCTGAATGAGCTTTTGCAGGCGCAGGTCGTTGCGCTCTTTCGCCACGCCGACCCATTCGAAAGCGCGTCCGCGAGCCTTCAGGGCTTCGGCGACGGCATTGACTCCAAAAATTACATTCATCGGAAGAGTTAGTTTAAATGCTTCCTTGCGCAACCGCCTCTCAGCACTTCCAGTCGAGAAATAGCGGGTGTACACTTAGCCGCCTCAGAAGAACTCATTTCGTTCGAAGAACAGAATTGGAGGGAGCCGTGAAAAAATCTATTCGCTTGCTGCTGATCGCCTTGATTGCAACCGCATTCGCCCCACTATCCAGGGCTCAAATGGGCATGGGAATGCGCCCTCCGGACATTGCGGGCGTGTTTAATCCCGTGGTCGGCTCCGGCGCCAGTTATGAAATGGTGAAAACGAACGGCGAGAAGATGACGTTCGACATGACCGTGGTCGATAAGGATTCCTCCGGCGGCTATTGGATCGAGTATGCCATGCAAAATCCGCGGATGAACGGGACGGTTTACGCGAAGAACCTCATGGTGAAGCAGGCCGACGACATCATCATCGAGCGCTACATCGTGCAAATGCCTGGGCGCCCGCCTATGGACATGAGCTCGATGATGTCGATGAAGGCAATGCAATCGCAGAAATCGAAAGCAGACTTCCGCGCTAATGCTCAAAACATGGGAACAGAGTCAGTGACGGTTCCAGCGGGGACGTTCTCTTGCGAGCACTGGCGCGACGCGAAAGACGGCACCGACGTGTGGCTCAGCGAGAAAGTCGTCCCCTGGCGGCTGGTCAAAATGACGGGGACGAACAACACTTTGACTCTGGTAAAGATCATCTCCGACGCGAAGACGCACATCACGGGCACGCCGGTCAGCATGCAAGAGATGATGAAGCAGCGCATGGGTAACCCGAATCAATAGGCACAAGAGGGCGCTCGGGCCAAAGTTTCATCAGCTATACTTTTCTCAGCGAGGAGCTACGAGTGTCTCTATCCGCAGTGATTGTGGACGATGAGCAGTTGGCCCGCGACGAACTGGCTTATCTGCTCAAGAATATTGGCGATGTTGACGTAGTGGCGCAGGGAAAGAACGGCCTGGAAGCTGTAAACCTTATCCGCGAACACAATCCCGACCTGGTTTTTCTAGACGTGCAGATGCCCGGACTCGACGGCTTCGGCGTCATCAAAAAGCTGCTCGACAAGAAACTTCCCCTCCCGAAAATCGTTTTCTCTACCGCGTTCGATCAATACGCGGTGAGAGCGTTTGAGGTCAACGCGATTGACTATCTTCTGAAACCATTTGACCGCAAGCGCGTGGCGCAGTCGGTCGAAAAAGCCCGCACGAAAAAGGAGGCGAACAATTCCTCATCGGACAAGTTGGACACGCTCGTCCGCATGCTGGAGTCACAGAAGCCGCAGCAGGCCAAGATTCTTCTGAAGGCCAGCGGAAGACTTTTTCTGGTCAGCCAGCGTGATATTTGTTTTGCTTCGATCGAGGACGGGATCATCACGGTTGTCACCACCGGCGTGAACGGCATGGAAGGCCAATCGAATTGTCGGACGCTGGAAGAACTTCTGAACAGCCTTGACCCCAATCTCTTCTGGCGCGCCCATCGATCCTTCCTCGTGAATATCAATCGCATCAAGGAAGTCGTGCCCTGGTTTAAGAGTTCCTACCAACTTCGCATGGACGACAAGAAGCAAACGGAGATTCCCGTCAGCCGCGCACAAACGAAAAGGCTGAGAGAGTTGTTTGGGCTGTAGGTCAGATCACCGCGCTTCCAGGGCCGCGGCAGGTGGTATTGCGAGCGCAGCTACTCCGTGCGCACTCAACTTCTCATTCACAAATGACTAGACTCAGCTGCGCTGGCCGGCACCGGAAAACATGGCCGCGTAAGGACGGCCGTCAAAAGCCGATCGGGCATGAAATATTTTGCCGTCCTTTACCTGGTGCCATTCAGCCACCAGGACCCGGGCTTCTGCGGGTGCTTTGGTCTCCAATTCGAAGAATACCGCGGCATCGTTACCCTCGCCAATAATCGTCTTCACATCGAGCTGTACTGTAATTTGCAGTAATCCGGCGAAGGTCTTCATGTATTCGTCAGCGCTGAGGTAGCTTTCAAAAAGACCCTCAAAGACCATGTTATCCGCGAGACATCCGCGGGCCGCCGTCAGGTCCCTTTTCACCACGGCGGCGTAAAATTTTCTGAGAACTTCCCCTGCGTTGTCCATTTCTCATCCTTTATCTTTGAGTCAGAATTGCGGATCAGACAGCGAATGACTACTCTTTGCGTTCATTGCGATTCCTCCGCCTAGTTACTTGCGGGAGGAGGCTGAGGATTTGAACTCTGTCTGCCAATGCGACCACTGTTCGGGTGTGGGCTTTCCAGAGATTAATTCGTAGTCGGTAAACACAACTTCTTCCCCGACCAACTCCGGCGTATAAACCGACTCAAAACGCTTTACCGCTTCCGATTGACCGTGGCGAGTTTGTGCGGCTTTATCCGCGAAAATGAAAAGATGCAAGAAACGCGTGGGATCGTTCTTTTCCTGCCAGGCCAGGTACATCTGCGAGCCCGGCTCGTGGGTTTGGACGTACTGCACGAATTCCTTAATGGCCTGTTTCACTTTATTCACGGCTGACGGCTTGACCTGATAACCACCAGTTTGAAAAATTGGCATCAACAAGTCCCCCTTTCGATTGGTATGGAATTTAATCAATCAGCGGCGTGGGTTGAGCTTCCAAGTTGCGGCAGAACACCGATTTGCTGCAAAAGTTCCATGGTGCTGATTTCTGCCCAGTGCTCTTTGACCTTGCCGTCCCGCAGACGATAGATGTGAATCTCGCTCCAGGCGATGCGCTTGTTGGTTGGCTTTTCACCCATCATTGATCCCTTGTGCGTCGCGGTAGCCGAGCTTCTTTCGACCACCCGGTCACCTGATGCGACCAAGTCCTCTTCCTTGACCACGACGTCGGGGAAGGCCCCATTCATCATGCGCCCGATTTGCTTCAGGCCCTCAAAGCCGCCCGCAACCGGATTTCGAAAGTGATGAACAAAGTTCTTGGTGTCGAAGAGGTGGTCGACGCCGTCCACGTTGTGCTCGTTCTTGAATATGCGGGTGAAATCCCTGATGACCTGCTTATTGCGATTCTCATCTTGCATGTGATTGCTCCTTTTGGTCGATTCCGAACTGGCGCTTTTCTGAACTGGTGGATCACTGGCTGTTTATCCGATGTCCACATCGTCCGGGTAGGGAGCGCCTTTACCAGTCTCGCACAGCCATTTCAAACCGAGAAGATAGGCACCCCATTTCGTGCTGCAGTAATGCATGAATTCGACTTGCTCCTTCCAGCCACGCTGCGCGAACAGGAGCACGGTGCCCTCATCCTCCTGCCGCAACTCAAAGGTCAATTGGGTGCCGATCCACTCCTTCGCACCGTCTACGCACAACCACTTCACGCGTTGGCCGGGCGACAATTCGAGAACTTTCATTGCATTGAATCCTTTGTCCCCGAAACGGAATTGGTTGATTGCGCCAACGCTCGGCGCAGCTTTCACGTCTTTCGTCCACCAACCGGCGAGGCCGCTCTCCTCTGAAAGTGCTGCGAAGACTTTTTCAGCGGGCGCTTTGATTCCAACGCGATGAAGAATATTGAACACTGTTCTAGGGCCTCCACTGTTTATTTCGGCGAAAAAGACAGGCACATCGCTACGTTGCTGGTCGCGGTGCCGTGTCGCAGTTCCTTCATAGGCGCGTTGCCAGGCGAATCCCAAAACGCGCGCAACGATGCTTCGTCAGGGAAGCGCACTAATGCGGTCAGGGCTCCGACGGGCCAATCCCCCTCCATCACTTCTTTGGCCTGGACCACATCCAGCACCTCGCCGCCGTACTGCCGAATGACCTCGGTGGTGTTCGCGACGTAAGGAAGAAATTTGTTCATGTCGTGGACAATCACCTGTCCAATAAGGTAAGCAGCCATTTCCCTCTCCATTTGAACTTGATTGCTGAGGAATGCTATTCGATGGACTCGAGTAGCTCCTCCGGCTTCGCCGTTACCGAGATCGAATCGGTCGAGGGAAGCGCTATTGCTCATCAATAATTTCGTAAGACAGAACTTGCGGAGGCTCGGCGACGATGTCGGACATCGCGTCGGCCAGTTTCTTGAAGTGCGGCCCCTGCAGATGGCGCTCGTGGTGCTGCGCTGAAGCCCATCGCTCGAAGCCCACCACGATTGCGGGATTTTCGAGAGAACGAAGCAAAATGAATTGCACGCTGCCGGGCTGGGCGCGGGTAGGCGCCGCGACGTCGCACAACGCACGCTCCAAGTCCTTCTCTTTGCCGGGCTGTGCTCTTGCGGAAGCAATAATGATGAGATCGGATTTATTCATTGACTTATTCCCTCCAATGCGACCCCGGATTCTTGCCTTCCGCATAGTCCTTCAAGCGGTACATCAACTCGCCCCAACTGCTATTGCAGATCGCGAAAAAATCAGTTACTGCTTTCCAATTTCCGTGGGTAAAACGCAGCATTGTCACGCCATCCTGCGCGGAAATGTTCCACGTAAGCTTCGTTCCACGCCATTCCGGATGTTTTCCATGACAGCTCCACACCACAGCTTCATTTGGCTTCAAATCTTCGATGGTCATGCGAAAAACCATATCTCCGTTATCAAAGCCGAATTCCGCTGTGCCGCCGGCCTTGTCGTCGGTTTTGCTGTCCGCTGTCCACCAGCCACTCAGGCCTTTGACCGTCGTCAAAGCTGCATAGACCTTTTGCGGCGAGGCATTGATTGGAATCTGATGATGCAGGTCCGCCATGTACTTTCTCCTTGGCTCAGCTTGGAAGTATGATTTGCGAGAAACCCCCGTCTACCAGCAGCTCCGACCCGAGACAATAGCTGGAGTCGTCGGAAGCCAGGAACAACGCGGCTTTTGCCATTTCTTCTGGTCTCGCACGCCTACCCAGTGGGATAGTCTTCGTGATCATTGCGGCGATCTC
>Ga0209580_10000733_pt1 | contig 16404 bp, 13 predicted proteins | sample Coa_R1_5_FD_187153 | JGI IMG/M metagenome (GOLD analysis project Ga0209580, IMG submission 187153) | Surface soil microbial communities from Centralia Pennsylvania, which are recovering from an underground coalmine fire - Coalmine... | ecosystem: Environmental > Terrestrial > Soil >... | reverse complement strand
AGGCTCACGCGCGCCACCAGGCGTACGTCCGCGCCCACGGTCACGCCCTGATCCAGGCTCGAGTGCGGGCCGACGAAGGCGCGCGCGCCGACGCTCGTGCCGGCGCCCACCACCACGTAGGGGCCGATCTCGGCGCTCGGGTCGATGCGCGCGCCGCTCGCCACGACGGCGGTGGGATGCACGCCGGGCAGGGGCGGTGGTGCCGGATACAGCAGCGCCGCGATGCGGGCGTAGGTCGCGTAGGGGTTCTCGCACAGCAGCAGCGCCGCGCTGCAGTCGGCGGAGCCGCGCGGGCTCAGCACCACCGCGCCGGCGCGCGTATCGGCGAGCTGGGCACGGTAGCGAGGGTTGGCGAGGAAGGCGAGCGAGCGAGCGTCCGCGTTGGCGAGCGTCGCGACGCGCTCGACGCGCGCCTCGGGGTCGCCGCGCAGCTCGCAGCCGAAGCGCACCGCGAGCTCCCCGAGCGATACCGACATGGCCAGCCTTGAACGACCGCGGGCCGCTGCTGCGACGGCTACTTGGCCGGCGGTTTTGCGGGCGCCGGGGCCGCCGCGGGCTTGGCCGAGGCACCGCGCGCCTGCAGCGCGCTCAGCACCGCCGCAGTGATGTCGGAGGCGGAGGCGCCGTACATCACGGCCTCCTGGGCCAGGATCAGGTCGTAGCTCTGCGCCTTGCCGAAGGTGCGCACCTCTTCGAGGATCGTGCGCTGCAGGCGCGACAGCTCCTCGTTGCGACGCGCGGTCTCATCGTCCTGCAGCTCGCTGCGCGCACGCTCGAAGTCGCGCGCCCCGTCGCGGAAATCCTTCTCGGCCCTGGCGCGCTGCTCCTCGCTCATGGTGGCGCCGTCCTTCTGCAGCTTCTCCTCCTTGGCCTTCACCGTCTGGGCCTGGGCCTGCAGGGTGCGCTCGCGCGGTGCGAACTCCGCCCGCAGCGACTCCATGACCGCCTTGCCCTGCGGGGACTCCATCGCCAGGCGCTGGAAGTCGACCACTCCGATCTTCTGGTCGGCCCATGCCGGCAGGGCGGCGAGCGCCGCGCCGGCCGCGACCAACCACACCGCCATCTTGCTGCTGCTCAGACGCTTCACAGAACCTACCTACCCTCGTATGACTGTTTAGGACGGCGGGCCCGCGGGCGGCCCCGACTAAACCTCTAGTATCGCGTAGAAACCGCCCCGGCGGCTCGTTCTTTTAGAAGGCGTTGCCGACCGAGAACTGGAAGCCTTCGGTTTCGTCGCCCCAGGTGGTGACGCCGTCGCCGTGCTTGGCGTTCAGTGGCACACCGAAACTGAAGCGGAACAGGCCCAGGGGCGCCAGCCACTGTACCGCCACGCCCACCGAGCGCTTCAGGCTGTTCCAGCCTTTGAACTGGTAGTCCTCGGGGCTCACGCCGTCCGGCCCGAAGAACTTCAGCTTGGTGCCGGTCTGGTAGATGTTGCCCATGTCGAAGAACAGGCTCACGCGCGCGGTCTGCGCGTACTTGGACGGCATCGGGAAGATCAGCTCGTTCTGGCTGGTGATGCGCATGTTGCCGCCGTACGGGTTGCCGAACTGGTCCTTCGGCCCCAGGCGGCTCTCGCGGAAGCCGCGCACGTTGTCCGGACCGCCGCCGAAGAACTGCCGGTACGGCGGGATGCCCGTGGTGCTGCCGAACGGCGCGCCATAGTCGATGCCCTCGAGGAACGACAGCGTCCAGCCGTGCCACACCGGCACGTACTTGATGAACTGGTAGTTGCCGATCCAGAACTTCACATCGCTCCCGGGGGCGGTGACGGATGCGGACACCGACTGGCGCATGCCGCGGTCGGCGAACAGGCTGCGGTTGCGCGTGTCCCAGTCCCAGCCGACGACGCCCTCGAAGGTCTTGAAGTTGGTGCCGTAGAACACGAACTCGTTGTTGGTCGCGTCGTCGTGCGCCAGACGCGTGTAGGGGTGGCCGTTCTGCCGCACCCACTGCTGCGCCTGGAAGGCGCTGCTCAGGGTATTGGTGAGCAGCTGCGAGCTGTTGAAGGTGCCGCCGAAGCGGAAGTACTGGAACTCGGTGATCGGGTACGCCCAGGTCGGTCCAAAGGCCAGCGTCTGCGACGAGAAGGTCGAAGACGAGGACACAAACTGCGTCACGTCGCTGTAGGTCAGCGAGATGGTGCGCTGCAGGTTGTCAATGTTGGTGTACGGGTTGGTGTGCTGGATGTTGTACACCTTGCTGAACGCGCCGCCATTGAGGTTGACGGCGATGCGCTGACCGCTGCCGAGGAAGTCGGAATCGGCGTAGCTGCCGTTCAGCATGAACTTGTAGGTCTCCGAATAGCCGATGCCGCCGGACAGCTGCGACGCCGGGCCTTCCTCGATCTTGTAATTGACGTCCACGAGGTCCGGCGCGCCGGCCACGGGCGTGGTCTCGAACTCGACGTTCTTGACGTACGGCAACTTCTGGATGCGCTGCTTGGAGCGCTCCAGCGAGGTATTCGACAGCCAGCCGCCCTCCAGCTGGCGCATCTCGCGGCGCAGCACCTCGTCGTTGATGCGGTTTTCGCCGCTGAAGGTGATGTTGCGCACGTACACGCGGTTGCCCGGGTCGACGAAGAAGGTGAGCGACACGGTGTGCTTGGCGTTGTCGGCGGTGGGCACCGGCTCGACCTTGGCGAACGCATAGCCGTCGCGGCCCATGCGGTTCTGCATCAGTTCCTGCGAGCCGGTGATCAGCTTGCGGTTGAAGGTCTGCCCCGGATGGATGAGCAGCAGCTGCTCCAGGTCCGCCCGCGGCACGACGAACGTGCCGGCCAGCTTGACCTCCGACACCTTGTAGACCTGGCCCTCGTTGACGTTGACGGTGATGAAGATGTCCTCTTTCTCGGGAGCGATCGCCACCTGCGTCGAGTCGATCTGGAAGTTCGCGTAGCCGCGGTCCATGTAGTAGTTGCGGATCTTCTCCAGATCGCCCTGCAGCGACTCGCGCGAGTAGCGGTCGTCCTGCTTGTACCAGGACAGCCAGTTCGGGGTCTTGAGCTCCAGGGTCTCGAGGATCTCCTTGGGCTTGAACTTGGTGTTGCCGACGATGTTGATCTCGCGGATCTTGGCCCGCGAACCTTCCTTGATGTCGATCTTGATCTTGACGCGGTTGCCGACCTCCTCCTCCACGTGTGTGTCGATGCGCACGCCGTACTTGCCGCGGGCGAAGTACTGGTCGGTCAGATACTGGGTCACGTCCTCGAGCACCGAGCGGTCGAAGGTCTTGCCGGTCGCCAGCCCCACGTTGCGCAGCGACTTCTGCAGGTCCTCGGTCTTGATGTCCTTGTTGCCGGTGATCTCGAAGCTCTCGATGGAGGGGCGCTCCAGCACCACGACCACCAGCGTATTGCCGTCGCGGCGCATCTGCACGTCGCGGAAGAAGCCGGTGGCGTACAGGGCGCGGATCGCCTCGCGCACGCGCGCCGGCGTCAGGTGATCACCAATGTTGACCGGCAGGTAGTTGTACACCGTGCCCTCGGAGACGCGCTGCAGGCCCTCGAGCTTGATGTCGCCGACGGTGAAGTCCGCAGCGCCGGCATTGGATTCGCCCTGGGCGAACGCCAGCGCGCCCCACACGGCGAGCGCCAGCGCGGCCAGGACGATGCGCAATCTGATACTCCCCACTTAGTTCTCTTCTTCAGCTCTGCGCCGTCGCGCGGTTCAAGCTCTTGCGTTGCACTATTCGAGAGCTGCAGGCTCGCGCCTCCAGCTGGCCATTAGGCGCGCATCACGCGCCCTCGTTCACTCGGTCAACTGAACTGACGCGCAATATCGTTGTAAAGCGCGACGCCCATCAGGACGATGAGCAGGGCGATGCCTACCTGCTGTCCGAACGCCTGGGCCCGGTCCGACAGCGGACTGCCCTTCAGCCACTCCACCAGCTGGAACAGGATCTGCCCGCCATCGAGGATCGGGATGGGCAGCAGGTTGAGGAAGCCCAGCGACAGGGAAATGAGCACCAGAAAGCTGAGGAACGAGGCCACGCCGGCCTCGGCCGAGTCCCCGGCAAACTCGGCGATCGACACCGGCCCGCTCAGGTTCTTGAGCGAGACGCGCCCCTCCACCATGCGCCAGAACATGCGCGCCTGCAGCACCGTCATCGACCAGGCCTCCTGCGCGGCGCGTCCGAGCGCGGCGCCGGCACCGAGATCGGTGTGCAGCATCATGCTGGCGGGCAGGCGATTGACGATGCCGAGCCGCCCGATGCGCCTGCCGCCGGACTCCTCGCTGCCGATCACGAGCGGCGTGCTGTGCGGCACGCCGGCGCGCTCGTAGCTGAGCGTCACGCGCGCGCCCGGGCGGTCGCCGACCAGGCGCAGAATGTCATCGAAATCCTTCACCGCCGCGCCGTCGATAGCCACGATGCGGTCGCCGGCTGCGAGTCCGGCGCGTGCCGCCGCCCCATTTGCCGCTACCTTGGCGATCACGGCGGGGGCCTTCCAGAAATCGAACCCGAGTCCGGGCAGGAGTGCCGCCGGCTCGGTGAGGTGGCGGCGCTGCGCCGGATCCGTCACCACCAGCCGTGCGGCGCGGGTCGCGCCGTCCGCGCCGCGTACGGTGAGGTCGGCTTCGCCGCCCCCGCTCATGGCATCGAGCAGACCGAACACCACCTCGCGCTGGCTGCTTACCGCGCTGCCGTTGATGGCGCGAATGTCGTCGCCGCTTGCAAGTCCGGCACGCGCCGCGACCGAGCCCTGGGCGACCTCGCCGACGCGCGGCGTGACCTCGGTGACGCCGCTGGCCCACAGCATCCCCCACAGCACCAGCACGGCGAACACGATGTTGAAGGCGGGCCCGGCGAGCAGCACCAGGATGCGCTGCCACGGCGGGCGGCGGGTGAACGAGCGCGGCAGGTCGGCGTTCGCTACCGGACCCTCGCGTTCATCGAGCAGCTTGACGTAACCGCCGAGCGGCACGGCGGCGATCACGTACTCGACCTGGTCGCGACCGACGCGCATGAGCAGCGGCCGGCCGAAGCCGACCGAGAAGCGCAGTACCTTGAAACCCAGGCGCCGTGCGACCCAGAAATGTCCGAACTCGTGCACCGTGACCAGCAGGCCGACGGCGACGACGAACCACAACACGTACCAGATGATACTCATGCGTGCGCGCCCCTAACCGCTGCACTTCGTGTCATGCCGACGATCCGCTCACGCGCGCGCGCCCTGCCTTCTGCGTCAGCCGCCAGGACGTCGTCCAGGCCGCCGATCGCGCCCCCCGTGCCCCGCTCGACCACGGCTTCAATGACCGCCGCGATGCCGGGAAAGTTCAATTGCCGCGCGAGGAAAGCCTCGACCGCCACCTCATTGGCGGCGTTCAGCACCACCGGGTACAGGCCGCCGGCGCGGGCCGCGGCCTGGGCCAGTGCCAGGCAGCGGAAGCGCTCGGCATCGGGGGCCCGGAAGTCGAGCCGCCCGGCCTTGAGCAGGTCGAGGAATTCTACACCGGAGTCGATGCGCTCGGGCCACGCGAGCGCATGGGCGATGGGCGTGCGCATGTCGGGCGAACCGAGTTGCGCCAGCACCGAGCCGTCGACGTACTCGACCAGCGAATGCACGATGCTCTGCGGGTGCACCAGAATCTGAACCTGCGCCGGCGCCAGGCCGAACAGCAGGCACGCCTCGATCAGCTCCAGCCCCTTGTTCATGAGCGTGGCGCAGTCGATGGAGATCTTGCGCCCCATGACCCAGTTCGGGTGCGCCAGCGCAGCTTCCGGGGTCACGTCCGCGAGTGCCTCGCCGGGCAGGTCGCGAAACGGGCCGCCCGAGGCGGTGAGCAGCACGCGTCGCAGGCCGGGCGGGGCGACACCGGTGCGGGCTCCGGGCGGCAGACACTGGAAGATCGCGTTGTGCTCGGAGTCGATCGGCAGCAGCGTGGCCCCGGCGGCGTTGACGGCGGCCACCAGCAGCGGGCCGGCCATGACGAGCGACTCCTTGTTGGCGAGCAGCAGGCGCTTGCCGGCACGCGCCGCGGCCAGCGTGGAGCGCAGCCCGGCCGCGCCGACGATCGCCGCCATGACGCACTGCACTTCGGCGAGTCGCGCGATCTCCTCGAGTGCGCCGGGACCGGCGAGCAGCCGCGTGTTGGGAGCGGCGGCGCCGACGAGCGCGCGCAGCTCCGCGGCCGCGCTCTCGTCGGCGAGCGCGGCGTAGGCCGGCTGCCACTCGCGCACCTGCCGGGCGAGCTTGCCGGCGTTGGTGTGCGCCGCGATCGCCACCAGACGGAAGCGCTCGCGATGCCGTGCCAGCACGTCGAGAGTGCTCTCCCCGACCGAGCCGGTCGAGCCGAGCACCGCCACGCCGATCATGCCACCACCCCGAGCAGTGACAGGCCGAGCAGCAGCACGGGCGCGGCACCCGTGAGACTGTCGATGCGGTCCATGACGCCGCCGTGGCCGGGAAACACGCTGCCGCTGTCCTTCATGCCGGCGAAGCGCTTCAGCAGGCTCTCGGTGAGATCACCCACGATCGAAAAGCCCACCGCCGCCAGACACAGCGGCAGGAACGTCACCAGCGGCACGTGGAACCAGGCGCTGCCGGCGACGGCAACGAGCGCACTGACCGTAGTTCCTCCCAGAGCGCCCTCCCAGGTCTTGCCCGGCGAAACCGTCGGCGCGAGCAGCACGCGTCCGAAGCGCCGGCCACAGAAGAATGCGCCGATATCGGCCGCCCATACCAGCACCATGACGAACAGCACCCACTGCGCCCCGTGCGGGAAGACCAGCCGCAGCCGCACCAGCGCCAGCCAGGACGGGACCAGTGCCAGTACGCCGGCGAGGGCCGCCGACCAGGCCGACACCCGCCGCGGCGCAAACACGATCCAGCCGAGCGCCACCAGCCACCAGCCAACCGCAAGTCCGAGCACCCAGTCGCGCCCGGCCGCGCTCGCCGACACCTGCCACGCGCCCCACAGCAGCGCCACGATAAGCAGCACGTAGCCGAGCCGCCAGGCGCGCTGCGGCAGGCGCAGGAACGCCGACCACTCCCAGGCCCCCGCCAGCAGCAGCGCGGTCAGCACCACCACGGTCGCCCAGCTCGGCAGCCCGAGGAGGATGACGAGCAGCGTCGCCGCGAGCACGACGGCGGTCACCACCCGGGTCTGCAGCGTGCCGCTCATGCCCCGACCCGCCGCGCCGGGGCGCTCGCACTGGCACCGAAGCGCCGTTCGCGCCCGGCGTAGAAGGCGAGCGCGGCCTCGAAGTCCGCCAGGGCGAACTCCGGCCACAGCACTGGGGTGAAGTACAGCTCCGCGTAGGCCGCCTCCCAGAGCAGGAAGTTGCTGATGCGCTGCTCCCCGCCGGTACGGATCAGCAGGTCCGCCTCGGGCAGCCCGCCGAGCGACAGGGCATCCGCAAAGCGCTCCTCGTCGATCTCGCCGGCGGCCAATGCACCGCTCGAGCATTGCTGCGCAAGCTTCTGAGCTGCCTGGACAATATCCCAGCGGCCACCGTAGCTCAAAGCCACCTGCAGGCGCAGCCCGGGGTTGGCACGGGTGCGCTCCTCGGCGGCGGCGATGCGCGCCTGCAGACGTACCGCCAGGGTGCGGCGCTCGCCGATGAAGCGCACGTGCACGGCCTTGGCGTGCAGCTCGTCGATCTCCTTGTCGAGCGCCTCGACGAACAGCGTCATGAGGCCGCTCACCTCCTCGGCCGGACGGCGCCAGTTCTCGCTCGAGAACGCGAACAGGGTCAGCGCCTCGATGCCGCGCTGCGAGCACTGCTCGATGCACATGCGCACCGTGGCGAGGCCGGCCTTGTGGCCGGCCACGCGCGTCAGGCCGCGCGCGGCCGCCCAGCGGCCGTTGCCATCCATGGTGATGGCGATGTGGCGCGGCTTGGCGTCCGGTGGGGGCATCAGATCTGCATGACCTCTTTCTCCTTGGCGGCGAGCAGACCGTCGATGTCGGCCACGTGCTTGTCGGTGAGCTTCTGCACCTCGGTCTCGGCGCGCCGCTCATCGTCCTGCGACACCAGCTTCTTCTTCAGCTGCTCCTTGACGTCGTGCATCACGTCGCGCCGCACGTTGCGCACCGCGACGCGGGCGTTCTCGGCGTCGTGCCGCAGGACCTTGGTGATCTCGCGGCGCCGCTCCTCGGTGAGCGGCGGCATGGGGATGCGGACCACGGTGCCGGCCGTCATCGGCGTCAGCCCCAGGTCCGACTTGAAGATCGCCTTCTCGATGGCCTGCACCACGGTCTTCTCCCAGGGCGAGATCACGAGCGTGCGGCCATCCTCGACCGTGATGCTCGCCACCTGCTGCAGGGGTACGTCGGAGCCGTAGTAGTCGACCTTCAGGTGCTCGATGAGGCTCGGGTGCGCGCGCCCGGTACGCAGTTTCTTCAGGTCCGCCTGGAACGTCTGGACGCACTTCGCCATCCGGGTGGCGGCGTCCTTCTTGAGATCTTCGAGCATGGCTTTGTCTCTCCTCGCTGCCGGCGGGTGCGCGCTCTAGGCGAACGTGACCGCCGTGCCCACGTCCTCGCCGCGCACGATGCGCGTGAGGTCACCGGGATTGTTGAGATTGAAGACCCGCAAAGGCAAGTGGTTGTCGCGGCACATGACGATGGCGGTGGCGTCCATCACGTTGAGCTTGTCCGCCAGTACCTTGTCGAAGGTGAGCCGCGCGTAGCGGGTGGCCGTCGGGTCCTTCACCGGGTCGTCCGAATACACCCCGTTGACCTTGGTGGCCTTGAGCAGCACGTCGGCGTTGATCTCGATGGCGCGCAGCGCCGCGGCGGTGTCGGTGGTGAAGAACGGGTTGCCGGTGCCGGCGGCGAAGATAGCGACGCGCCCCTTCTCCAGGTGCCGCATGGCACGGCGGCGGATGTAGTCCTCGCACACCTCGTTGATGCGGATCGCCGACATGACGCGCGCGTGCATGCCCAGGCTCTCGAGCGCGTCCTGCATGGCGAGCGCGTTCATGACGGTGGCCAGCATGCCCATGTGGTCGGCGGCTACCCGGTCCATGCCGGCACGCGCCAGGCCCGCGCCGCGGAAGATGTTGCCGCCGCCGATCACTACCGCGACCTGCACCCCCATCTGCACGATGTCGCTGAGCTCCCCGGCGATGCGTTTGATGACCGCCGGATCGATGCCGTAGTCGCCGCCTCCCATCAGGGCCTCACCCGAGAGCTTCACCAGGATCCTCGAGTAGTGCGCCTTGGCTTGCGTCATCTCATTCACCTCCGATGGAAAAAACCCCGCACGCGGCGGGGTTTGAATCCTTGGTACCTCCGGCGCGGCCGTCAGTGCTTGACCGGGGCTTCCGAGCCCTTGACCTGCGCCATCACGTCGGCCACGAAGTCGTCGGCTTTCTTCTCGATGCCGGCGCCGACCTCGAAGCGCTCGAACGCCACGACCTCCGCCTTGGCCCCCTTCAGCAGCTTCTCGATGCTGACGTCCGGGTCCTTGACGAATGGCTGCCCGGCGAGCGTGATCTCGCCCAGCGACTTGCGCAGGCGACCCTCGACCATCTTGGCGACGATCTCCGGCGGCTTGCCCTCGCCCTGCGCCTGCTCGGTAAGAATGCTGCGCTCCTTGGCGACGACCTCCGGCGGCACCTGCGCCGTCGACAGATAGCGCGGGTTGCTGGCGGCCACGTGCATGGCGAGATCGTAGGCGAGTGCCGCCTCCCCGCCCTTGACCGCTACCAACGCGCCGATGCGCGTGCCGTGCACGTAGGCGCCCAGCTGTCCGGGCGAGGACAGCACGGTGAAGCGGCGTACGCTGACGTTCTCGCCGATCTTCGCCACCAGCGTGCGGCGGCGCTCCTCGACGCTCTCGCCGCTCGCAAGCTTCGCCTCGGCGAGCGCCGCGAGGCTCGCCGGCCGGCTGTCGAGGGCGCTGGCGGCCACGGCCTGCGCGAAGGTCCTGAAGTCCTCACCGCGCGCGACGAAGTCGGTCTCGCAGTTGACCTCCACCATCGCGGCCGTGTGGCCATCGGCGGACTTGGCGAGCACCACCACGCCCTCGGCGGCGATACGCGTCGCCTTCTTGTCGGCCTTGGCCAGGCCCTGCTTGCGCATGAGCTCGGCGGCCGCGTCAAGGTCACCCTTGGTTTCGACGAGCGCCTTCTTGCACTCCATCATGCCCGCGCCGGTGCGCTCGCGGAGCTGCTTGACCGCATCTGCTGTGATGTTCATGAACCCAATCCCGTCCTTGATGTCACTCCGGCGAGCCGGCGCCGGCTCCGCCGCGTCCCTTGCGCCGTGCGGGGCCGCCAGGCCGGCGCGCCACAGCCTCGGGCGCGGGCACAGTGGCGGCCGCGGCCGCGGCCACAGACTCGAGTTCCGCGTCGGCTTCCAGATCGTCGTCCTCGGTCGCGGCAGCGGCTTCCGCCGGCGCCGGCTTGGCAGCCGCCGGCAGCTTGCGCCGCGTCGGCACTTTCTTGCGCACCTGCGCCGCCGGACGCTGCTTGCCGCGTGCGGTCTTCTTGCGCGGGTTGCCGGCCTCGTCGAGCTCGACGAACTCGTCCTCGCCGACCGCCACCTGCGGCACCGAGTCCTTGCCCTCGAGCACCGCGTCGGCGATGCCCGCCGCATACAGGTGGATGGCGCGCATGGCGTCATCGTTGCCCGGAATCACGTAGTCGATGCCGTCGGGTGAGCAGTTGGTGTCCACGATCGCCACCACCGGGATGCCGAGCTTCTTCGCCTCGTGAATGGCGATGTTCTCGTGACCGACGTCGACCACGAACAAAGCATCGGGCAGCGACTCCATGTTCTTGATGCCGCCGAGACTCCTCTCGAGCTTGTCCATCTCGCGCCGCAGCTGCGTCGCTTCCTTCTTGCCGCGCTTGTCGAGCGCGCCGGAGGCCGCCAGTTCGGTAATCTCGCCGAGTCGCTTGATGGACTGGCGGATGGTCTTGAAGTTCGTGAGCATGCCGCCGAGCCAGCGCTGGTTGACGAACGGCTGGCTGGCGCGCTCGGCCTCCTTCTGGATGGACTCGCGCGCCGAGCGCTTGGTGCCGACGAACAGCACCGTGCCGCCGTCGGCGATCACGCCCTTGATGAAGTTCGCAGCCTCCGAGTACATGGGCTGCGTTTTCTCGAGGTTGATGATGTGGATCTTGTTGCGTTCACCGAAGATGAAAGGCGCCATCTTCGGGTTCCAGAAGCGGGTCTGATGTCCGAAATGGACTCCCGCCTCCAGCATCTGTCGCATGGACACGCCGGGCATAGAAACTCCTGTTTGGGTTAAGCCTCCGCGCATCCCCGTGACCATCCCCGGCGGCTCCCTCGCGGAGACTCGCCCGGAACACCCAGTCACCGAGTGTAACGATGCGCGTGTGGGTTGCGTTGCCAAAAAAGGCCGCGCTTTATACCATGAAGACCTCGTCGGAACAATGTCTTACGCTCGCGCGCGGACCCCTTGCCCGGAAGTCCTCCCGGCCCCATTTCATGACCCCCATGCACGTCACAATCAAGAGCCCCGAAGAGCAGGAAAAGATGCGGGTGGCCGGGCGGCTCGCCGCCGAAGTCCTCGACATGATCGGCGAGCACGTCGTCCCGGGGGTCACGACCGAGGAGCTCGATCGCATCTGCCACGACCACATTGTGAACGTGCAGCGCTCGGTGCCGGCCAACCTCAACTACCGGGGCTTTCCCAAGACCATCTGCACCTCGGTGAACCACGTGGTCTGCCACGGGATCCCGAACGACAAGCGCCTCAAGGCCGGCGACTTCGTCAACATCGACGTCACGGTGATCCGCGACGGCTTCCACGGCGACACCAGCCGCATGTACTTCGTCGGCAAGCCGCCGCCGCATGCCCAGCGCCTCGCCGAGACCTGCTTCGCGGCCATGTGGCGCGGCATCCAGACCGTGCGCCCCGGGGCCCACCTCGGTGACATCGGCCACGCCATCCAGAGCTTCGTGGAGCGCAACGAGTACTCGGTGGTGCGCGAGTACTGCGGCCACGGCATCGGCCGTGTCTACCACGAGGACCCGCAGGTGCTGCACTACGGCGAGCCGGGCACCGGGCTTGAGCTCAAGCCGGGCATGACATTCACCATCGAACCGATGGTGAACGCCGGCAAGCGCCACGTGCGCCTGCTGCCCGATGGCTGGACGGTCATTACCAAGGACCACTCGCTCTCAGCCCAGTGGGAGCACACGGTGCTGGTCACCGACAGCGGCGTAGACGTCCTGACGCTCGGCGCGAACGGCGCGCCACACTGAATCGTCAATGAATCCGATGGGTGCCGGCGATGCTGAGGTCCTGGAAGAGCCCGCCCGCCCGCTGGCCACGGCTGCCTGGCCGCTGCTGACGCGCCTGCCGGCGCAGTTCGCCGCCAGCGCCGACGCTCCCACCTGGCGTGAGCTGCTGCGCGAGGCGCACGCCGAGCTGCAGCGGCGCTTCCTCGCCGAGGAGCCGGTCGAGGACCTCGTGCATGCGCGCGCCGCGCTGATCGATGCCGCCCTCGGCGCCGCCTGGCGCCGGCACTGCGCCCACGAGTCGGGCTGGGCCCTGGTGGCCGTCGGCGGCTACGGCCGCGGCGAGCTGCACCCGGCCTCCGACATCGACCTGCTGCTGCTCGTGCCCGCGGCACCCGACGCCGCCGGCGGCGCCGCGCTCGAGCACCTGATCACCTTCCTCTGGGACATCGGCCTCGAGGTCGGCCACAGCGTGCGCACCCTCGCGCAGTGCCGCGAGGTGTGCATTGGCGACGTCAGCGCCATGACGACGCTGCTGGAAGCGCGCCTGATCGCCGGCAACGAGGCGCTGCTCGTGCAGATGCGCCAGGCGCTCTCGCCGGAGCACATCTGGCCGGTGAAGCAGTTCTTCGAGGCCAAGGTGCGCGAGCAGACCGAGCGCCACCTCAAGGCCAATGACACCGCCTACAACCTCGAGCCCAACGTCAAGACCGGGCCGGGCGGTCTGCGCGACATCCAGACCATCGCCTGGGTGGCCAAGCGCCACTTCGGCGCCGCCAGCCTCGATGAGCTGGCCACGCACGGCTTTCTCAGCCAGGCGGAGCTGCGGCGCCTGAAGCAGGCGCAGGCCTTCCTGTGGAAGGTGCGCTTCGGCCTGCACTCGCTCGCTGGCAGGCACGAGGACCGGCTGCTGTTCGATCACCAGCTGCGCCTGTCGCGCAGCTTCGGCTACGAGGACGCCTCCTACACCCTCGCGGTCGAGCAGTTCATGCAGCGCTACTACCGCACCGTCATGGACGTGAGCCTGCTGAATGAGCTGCTGCTGGAGCTGTTCCGCGAGGCGATCCTGAGCGAGAGTGAGCCGCCGCGGCCGCTGAACGCGCGGTTCCAGGTGCGCAACGGCTCGCTGGAAGCGGTGAGCGAGGAGGTGTTCGCGCGCACCCCGTCGGCGCTGCTGGAGCTGTTTGCGCTGCTGCAGCAGAACCCCGATATCCGCGGCGTGCGCGCCTCGACCATGCGTGCGGTGGCCAAGAACCTGTGGCTGATCGACGAGGAGTTCCGCCAGAACCCGCGCCATCACCGCCTGTTCCTCGAGATCCTGCGCTCGCCGGTCGGCGTGACGCACGAGCTGCGGCGCATGAACACCTACGGCGTGCTCGGGCGCTACATCCCGGCTTTCGGGCGCATCGTCGGGCGCATGCAGTACGACCTGTTCCACGCCTATACCGTGGATGCGCACACGCTGTTCGTGGTCAGTAACCTGCGCCGCTTCGCCATTCCCCGCTACGACCAGGAGCTGCCCGAGGCCTCGCGCGTCATGCAGCAGCTGCCGCGTCAGGAAGTGGTGTACCTCGCCGCCCTGTTCCACGACATCGCCAAGGGGCGTGGCGGCGATCACTCCGAACTCGGCGCCGTGGACGCCGAAGCCTTCTGCCTCGAGCAGGGCCTGTCGCCCTACGACGCGCGCATGGTGGCGTGGCTGGTGCGCAATCATCTGCAGCTGTCGATCACCTCGCAGAAGCAGGACATCGGCGATCCGCAGGTCATCAGTGCGTTCGCGCGCCAGGTCGGCGACGAGGCCCACCTCGACTACCTGTACGTGCTCACCTGCGCCGACGTGCGCGCGACCAATCCGAAGCTGTGGAATTCGTGGAAGGCGACGCTGTTCCGCGACTTCTACCAGCGCGTCAAGCGCGCCCTGCGCCGTGGCCTCGAGAGCCCCATCGACCCGGAGCACCTGGTGCGCGAGACGCAGGACGCTGCGCGGCGCCTGGCGGTCGAGCGCGGCGTCGCCGAGCAGGACATCGTCGGGGTGTGGACGCGGTTTACGCCGGCGTACTTCCTGCAGCACTCGCCCGAGGAAGTCGCCTGGCATACGCGTCTGCTGGCTGAGCGCGACGCCGGTTCCGACGAGCCGCTGGTCGCGCTCGATCCGCGCAGCGTACGCGGCACGACCGCGGCGCTCATCTTCGCGCGGCCGCGCCGCCACGGCTTCGCGCGCACCACCGCGGCGCTCGACCAGCTCGGGCTCAACATCGTGGACGCGCGCATCACTCCGACCGGCGATGGCTTCACCCTCGACCTCTACCACCTGCTCGAGGACGACGGCGCGCCGATCACCGACAGCGACCGCCTGACCGAGATCGAGCGCGCCCTGTGGCGCTCGCTGCAGGGACCGGCGGATGCGCCGTTCGCGGTCTCGCGCCGGGCGCCGCGCCAGGCGCGCATGTTCAACACCCCGACGCAGATCGCCCTCAGCACCGATGCGCGTAACGGGCGCTCGGTGCTCGAGCTCACCGCGGGCGACCGGCCCGGCCTGCTGTGCGAGGTCGGGCAGGTGCTGATGGAGGAGCGCATCGAGCTGCACGCCGCCAAGATCATGACCGTCGGCGAGCGGGCCGAAGACGTCTTCTACCTCACCGACTTCGACAACCGCCCGCTGGAGGCGGCCGCGGCCGAGCGGCTCAGGGAACACTTGGTCGCGACCCTCGACCGGCGCCAGGCCGCGCTGCGCGAGCCCGCCACCCGCGCATGAACCCGCATCTGGCGGCGCTGCACGCCTACCCCTTCGAGCGCCTCGCAGCTCTCAAGGCCGGGCTGACGCCGCCGCCCGGCCTCGGCCACATTGCCATGTCGATCGGCGAGCCGCAGCACCGTCCGCCGCAGCTGGTGCTGGACGCGCTGCAGGACAATCTCGGCCGGCTCGGCAGCTACCCGGCAACGGCCGGCGTGCCGGAACTGCGCGCCGCGTGTGCCGGCTGGCTCGAGCGCCGCTACCGCCTCGGCCGCGGCAGCGTCGACCCCGACACCATGGTGCTGCCGGTCAATGGCACGCGCGAGGCGCTGTTCGCGTTCGTGCAGGCGCTGGTGGATGCGGGCAACGCGCCGCTCGTGGCCATGCCCAACCCGTTCTATCAAATCTATGAGGGCGCGGCGCTGCTCGCCGGCGCCGAGCCGTACTTCCTCGACACCACCGCCGCCAGCGCCTACCTGCCGGAGCTCGATGCGGTCCCCGCCGAGGTGTGGCGCCGCTGCCAGGTGCTGTTTCTATGCACGCCCGGCAACCCCACCGGCGCGGTGGCGCCCCTGTCGCTGCTGCAACGTGCGCTGGAGCTCGCCGAGCGCTACGACTTCGTGATCGCGAGCGACGAGTGCTACGCCGAGATCTACCGCGACGAGCACGCCCCGCCGGCGGGCCTGCTCGAGGCCTGCCGCGACGCCGGGCGCACGCAGTTCGAGCGCTGCATCGTGTTCCACTCTCTCTCCAAACGCTCGAGCGTGCCCGGGCTGCGCTCGGGCTTCGTGGCCGGCGACCCGGTCGTTCTCAAGCGCTTCCTGCTGTACCGCACCTACCACGGCAGCGCCATGCCACTGCCCACCCAGCTCGCCAGCTGCGCCGCCTGGCGGGACGACGGCCACGCCGCGGCCAATCGCCGCCTGTACCAGGAGAAGTTCGCGCGCGTGCTGCCGCTCCTCGCGCCGCTGCTGGAGGTGAGCGCGCCGGCCGGCGCGTTCTACCTGTGGCCGGACGTCGGCGGCGACGACGAGCAGTTCGCGCGCGAGCTCTACGCACGCGAGCACATAACCGTGTTGCCGGGCAGCTACCTGGGACGCCTCGCGCACGGGCGCAATCCGGGCGCCGGGCGCGTGCGCATCTCGCTGGTGCCCGAGGTGGCGCAGTGCGTCGAGGCCGCCATGCGGCTGCGCGAGTTTCTCTCCCGCCGCTAGCGCGACCCACCTGTCATGCCGCGCGTCCCCGTGCGAGACTGCCGCGCATGACCGAGCTGGCAGTACTGCGCGACCTCATCGACGCCGCCTTCGAGCGGCGCGCGGAGCTCACGCCGCAGAATGTGCCGGAACAGGTGGACGCGGCGATCGAGGCCTGCCTGACACTGCTCGACTGCGGCGCGGCGCGCGTCGCCGAACCGCTCGGCGGCGAGTGGATCGTCAACGAGTGGCTGAAGAAGGCGGTGCTGCTGTCCTTCCGCGTGCGCGAGAACCGCGTCATGGACGCCGGCTACAC
>Ga0209580_10000732_pt1 | contig 16407 bp, 20 predicted proteins | sample Coa_R1_5_FD_187153 | JGI IMG/M metagenome (GOLD analysis project Ga0209580, IMG submission 187153) | Surface soil microbial communities from Centralia Pennsylvania, which are recovering from an underground coalmine fire - Coalmine... | ecosystem: Environmental > Terrestrial > Soil >... | reverse complement strand
AGCGACAAACCGCATTCTCTCGTCTATCACCGAACACTCCCTCCAGGGCATCGTCCCTCCCCCTTTCAGGGAAGGAGTGTTACCCATGTGTCCGGTACAATCTGTTACCTATCTCTCAGGTCGCTCACTGGGGTTTCTACGTTAGACGCACTGTCGTTTGCCCGATTTTGGACACGGTTTGGGCACGGCAAGGGCAGTGGAACCGGGGTGCCCTTGGATCTTGAAGCGTCACAGCCCCTACAGCGAGGCCAGAATTTTGTGAACACGTTGTCGATCAGTGGCTCGATGTGCGAGGCTACCGTATTTTCGCCGATTTGGTAAGAATTTGGATGCCCGCAGGCATTTACGAAGCGAGTAAAGCATGTCATCGAGCATATTGCTACCTGTTGCATTTCAGGATGGAGTGTGCAGCCGGCACTGAAAAACTGCTGTCCGAAATAAACGAGTGACGAGCCAACATCTCACCTGTTACTTGTTCTTGACGAGATGGTGATGCGCAAGAAGGAACATATCTCTAAGACAGGGATCCAAGGAGGTAGACTGCTATGTGGATGACGGGTCGTAAGATCGTAAGCGCTATGCTGTTTTTGTTGGTGGTGCCCGTGAGGGTGGCATCCGCTCAATACAATTACCCAGCGACTCCCCAGCCGACCCAGCCACCTAGCCAATCCGCTAGCACCCTCAACGTGGCCAGCGCAATGATTGGGGGGAAGTCCCAGCCGATTCTAGTGGACGCGAAACGCATGAGCCTCTACTATCTGACATCCGATACGGCGACATCGAGCGCCTGTACTGGAGGGTGTGCAGGCAATTGGCCGGCGCTAGTTAGTGACAGTGTTCCAGCGGCACCATCCTCCGCAATGGGGAAACTTGCGCTAGTCAAAACCGCCCACGGATCTCAGGTTAGTTACAATGGCCATTTGCTCTACAGGTTCAAGCCGGATACGAAGCCTGGTGACGTTAACGGGGAGGGCATCAACGGACCGAAGAATGGCGTGTGGCACGTGGCCACCCCTGACGTGAAGCCTGCTATGTAAGTTTGTACTCAAGAGAAGAGAGTCGGCGGCTGAGCAAAGGATGCCTTCTCGATATCGAGGCGTCCCTTTTTTCTTCTTGTGGCAAGAAAGGTTCACAACCTAATGATCGAGACTCAAGGTTTAGATATCGAGCATTTGCGGTATTAAAGGTTGGCCCGAAAGTGCGGGCCACGCCGTAAGAGACCGCAGAGGAAAGGAGGAACGTGCAATGCTAGTGCTCCTTCTGCTCTTCGGGCTTATCCTGGCCGCGACAGGCCATCTGCTTTTGCGCTAAGCGCGAAAGGTCGCTTCAGTTTATTCGAAATTCCTGAAACAGCAGCCGCATTAGGCCGGGGGAGGGGCTTCGGATCGCCCCTCCCCCGGTCGTTCAACGACCGTCGGATTAGTACAAGCCCAAACAGAGCACTCTAGTCGGTAAAATCCTCGACGACAATCACGCCACTGTTGCCCGTTTTAATCTCGGTAACGATTATTGCTGATGGCAAATGAAATCTCCAAGGACAAGACGAAGGGACGTGGCGGTGCTCACACTGATCCCAGGAAGCCCTCGCCCCGCACGGCTTTATCGGGGTAGAGACACAAGGTACGGACGGTATCCCGCGCCGGGCCACGGGAGAGACCGTGCCGGCCGTGGTCGGCCGGTAATCCCGCCGTCCACCGGCTGATGCGCGCCGCCACGGCCTTCGAAGTCCCGGGGTATCGCTGGCTCTGGCTGAGTTCTGTGGGTACGTCGGCGGCGTACACGGTAGAGGTGCTGAGTCACGGCTGGCTCGTGCTCATCCTCACCAATTCGCCGTTCTGGGTCGGCGTGGCGGTGGCGGTCCGCGGGGTCAGCCAAACGCTCTGCGGCATCCCTGCCGGCCTGGCCGCCGACCGCTTCGACCGCCGGACAGTGCTCATCGTTACGCAGGCGGCCGCGGCGGCGGGCGCCTGCGTGATCGGCGGCCTCGTGCTCGCGCACCGCGTGGCGTTGTGGGAAGTCTTTGCCTATCTCGTGATGGTGGGCTGCACGACCGCGATGAACCGGCCGGCGATGAACGGGCTCGTGTACGACGTCGTCGGCGAGACGCGCCTGCTCAATGCGAGCGCCTATCAGTTCATGGCCGGCAGCGTTGTGCGCGTTGCCGGAGCCCTGACCGGCGGCTTCTTGATCGACCGCCTCGGCGTCGGCGCCAACTGGTTGTTGATTGCCGGAGTGTACGGTGCCGCCGCCGCGTCGGTCAGCGTGCTGCGGTCTCCCGCCGCCCAGCGCCGGCCGCTGGAGCCGTTTGGCCGCGCGATCGCCGAGGGCTTCCGCTACACATTCCGGACGCCGCGCCTTCGGCGCCTCATGTTGCTCAGCCTGTCGATCGAGGGCTTCGGCTTCTCGACCAACTCGATGCTGCCGGTCATGGCCCGGGATGTGCTGCGGGTCGGCGGCGCCGGCCTCGGCTACCTCGTCGCGATGAGCGGCGCCGGCCAGTTCGCGGCGACGATGCTGGTGGCCAATCGCGCTGAACTCCGGCACCTCGGCACGGTGGCGGTGGGTGCGTCGATCGGATTCGGAACGTTCATCGTGCTCTTCGCGCTGTCGCCGTGGTTCGCGCTGTCGCTGGTGCTTGTCGCGATCGTGGGCGCGATGGGGACCGCCTACGACACGGCGATGTCGACGTCGTTCCAGGTCGGAGTGGACGACGCGATGCGCGGCCGCGTGCTCGGACTCTACTCGGCCACGTTCGGCCTGAGTTCAGTGGGCGGCCTGTGCATCGGCGCCGCGGCGATTGTGGTGGGCACGCCCGTAGCCCTCGCCCTCAGCGGTGCGGCCGTCGTCGTGAGCGGCGCGGGCCTTGTCCGTCGCCGCCATACGCTCGGCCACCCGGCCGGCGCACTGTCCCTGCCGGAGACACCGTAGCGCCGCGAAAGGTAGAGAGCTACAGCGTCAAGACCCACTCACCGACGCAGCCGCTCTGCGTGATTGAGCCGTCGTATGACCACGACGCGTGGCCGCTGTAGTTTGTCCACGTCACCGACCAGCCGCCATCCTGAGACTTCACGGCAATGCCGCCGGAGGCGAGGAGTGCGGTGTCCCCGGGCGGATAGTCCCAGTGGGAGTTCTCGAATCCGAACGGATGGCGGACCTTGATCGTGATGGAGTTCCCCGTGGTGTTCTTCACGTAGAGGCACGATCCTGGATGATCGTGGTTCATGCCGTCTGACGGCGGTACCGGCTCCACGGGTTCAGACGGATCATAGACTGTCAGCACCCAGGTGCCAGCGCAGGTGCCCGTCTGGCCGCGGCCGCCCGTCAACTCGTCATGGAACGCAAAAGAGGCATTGGAGGTGTTGACCAGGCTGCCCAACGCTCCGTGAACCGCAAAGGAGCCGTTCCGGTTCGGGCTTTTGATGTCGGTCCCTCTGACCGATACGTAGGACAGTTCCTCGTTTGGGCCCCATGTCCAGTTGAGCCGATTCCAGCCGTCGACTGTGAAGCTGAACGCCCTCGGCGTCGTGTTGACGACGGCTAGGCAGGTCCGTCCGCGCGCGGACGCGGGCTGCGCTGCCACCAGCGCAACGGCCATTACTAGGCTCGTCGTGCCGTAGAAGATTTTTCGTACGGTCGTCAACTGCGTTCCCCCCCATGTGGCGGCTGATGCTCGCTTCAAATCGAGCCGCCGAACGGTGGCGATCCACCACCATCCATTGAGATTGCCCAAGGCGGAGACGTAACAGCCGTCCCCGTTCGCTTATCGGCAGCTCGCGCGGGTAGTGGTCCCGTTATAAGACGGTGGCAGCGAAGCAAGGAAGGAGGGCACGGACGCTTGAGCCTCCGTTACCCGCTCGTTGCCAGCCCTCCGCCATGCCTTGAAACGCAGGGGCTGGCAATGCGATAATCGGACTACGAATCCGTAGGTCGGGGGTTCAAATCACTCCGGGCGCGCCAAATTCTTCTGGGGTTTCCGCGTTAGAAATACTGGCTTTCATTCGATTTTTGGGACACGGTTTTACGCAAGCGGCGATCACGGGATTGTCGCCTAGATCGACGAGTCGCCGCTCTCACAGGAGGTTTGGCGATGCACTTACGGGTCACCACTACGATACTCATCGGCGTTCTGTTGATCGGTTCGGTTGTAGCCCCCCTGCGCGCGGCTCCGAGTGAGGCTTGCTCGCTTCTCACGCAGGCAAATGTGAGCGCGGCTCTTGGCGTGGCCATCGGCGCCGGCCAGCAGATTGCCGGGCCATCAACCTGCGGATGGTCTGCACAGGGCAAGCGCGTCACCCTCACCATAACGCGACCGGCGGCCGGTCAGAGTCCTGTGGATCGCTTTAACAGCGGCAAGACACCCATAATCGGCGTCACGAATGAACCGGCCGCCGGCGTCGGTGACGATGCCTACTACGTCTACTTCACCAAGGCGCCGAATTCCGGCACCGGGCTGGTTGTCAGGAAGGGGAGTTTCGTGTTCGAGATCCGAGTGTACGGTTTTGCGCTGGACCAGGCCAAGACGATTGCGAAAACTCTCGCGCAGGCCCTGACGGGCAGGGTCTGAGGGACCCTGGAGACTCGGTAGAACGATCTCTCCGGGCGCGCCAGATTCCCAATGCTTCTAGCACTTTAGCCTAAATCGCCAGGATGCCGGCGAACGTCGCGTTGGACCCGGCGGGCGTGACAGCCGGGAGAGCCCGATGAACAAAGGCCGAGTGGAAGCCTTCAGCGACGGCGTGTTCGCGGTCATCATCACGATCATGGTGCTGGAGATGAAGGCGCCTCAAGGCGTCGACCTGCGGGCGCTTGCCCCAACGCTTCCGGTGTTTCTCAGCTACGTGCTCAGCTTCACGTACATCGGCATCTACTGGAATAACCATCATCACCTGTTCCACGCGTCGGAGCGTGTGAGCGGTGGAATTCTCTGGGCGAACTTGAACCTTCTGTTTTGGCTTTCGCTTGCGCCATTCACGACGGCGTGGATGGGCGAGAATCACTTTGCAGCGGTTCCCGTTGCCGTGTATGGTGCGATGCTGTTGCTTGCCGGGGTCGCGTATTTTGTTCTCACGAGGAGCCTGATCGCCCAGCACGGACGGAACTCGATGTTGGCCAAATCGATCGGACGTGATTGGAAGGGCGCTGTGAGTCTTCTCGTCTATGCCGCCGCTCTCCCATTGTCGTTCGTGAGGCCGTGGATCGCCTTCACGTGCTATGTCGTTGTCGCCCTCATGTGGCTGTTGCCCGATCCCCGCCTTGAAAGGGCCTTAAGATCCTAATGGAGCCGACGTTTCGAATTGGGCAGAGGACGGACCTTGAACCACTGCTGGTTCTCATGCAAGAACTGTTCCTCGAAGATCAGTTGCCCGACCAGCGCGGCTTTAATTTGTCTCGTGCGCGATCCGCCTTAGCCGGCCTTGTCGACGATCGGTCACGAGGCAGTGTATGGCTTATCTGCGACGGCGACGTGGCCGTCGGCTATCTTGCGCTCACGTTCGGGTACAGCCTGGAATTCCATGGCCGGGACGCGTTCATCGACGAACTCTATATCCGGCCATCCCATCGAGGGCGAGGTTGGGGTACCCGCGCGGTGGGACATGCCGAGACAATTGCGCTGTCAGAGAATGTTCGGGCCATTCATCTGGAGGTCGGCCATCGCAACGTCGCGGCACAGGCCTTGTACAGAAGACTGGGGTACGCGGATCACAAGCGGCATTTAATGACGAAGTGGATAAAATCCTAAGCGAAAACGTCACTTGGAAGCTAAGCAGAATCAACACTCGCCGCTCCCGTTAAGCTGCTGCTGCCTTGCTCGTACGCCTGGTTCAGCATGATGTCTTGCGCAACACCGGGGAACCACGCGGCCCGTGACCGAAACATCGAGAACCAGGAGTGATGCCTTCGAAAGCGGTTCGGTCCCCAATCGCTCCAAAGAGAAGGGAGGGATAGACCGTGAGTATCATCGCATGGATCGTCGTAGGCATCATCGCAGGATGGCTCGGCAAAATGGTTGTCCCCGGCGAGGGGCCGGGCGGAATTCTGGGAGACCTGGTCATCGGCATTATCGGTGCGATTATCGGCGGATGGATCTTCAACTACTTCGGCCACGCCGGCGTCACCGGTATCAATATCGGATCGATCATCGTCGCGTTCATCGGTGCCGTAATTCTTCTGTTGATTGTTCGCGCGGTGACCGGCAGGAGAGTTAGAGCGTAGCGCTCCAAGACCCGCCCCTCTGAACCTCAGCAAGCGATGAGCCGGGGCGGGCTGCGGCTCGGATATTATACGTGTGTCCGTGCACGGACCTAGCAAGGAGAACAACATCGGCCGTTTGTTCGATGGTCGTTCAGCAGGGACTTTTAAAAGGACCGAGAAGCCGATGGGCGGGCGGCAGTCGTCGGGTCCGGGTATCGTTGGAAGGGGCACTTTTGCCATGGTATACGACTCTGCCTTGAGACATCGAACCAATCATAATTGCACGCGGCACGGGTACATGCAGGCGCCGGCGGCCCGACCAAAGGTGAACCCATGAGACTCGTGGCGTGGCGCTATTACACCGCCGTGTTCGCGCTCGGGTTCGCGGTCACGGCCATTCTTGCAAAGCACACGGCGCCCACGGTTCCTCCGCGCCACCACGTCGCAGCCGAACCCTCGCTGCGGACCGCCACGTCGAGGCCCGCAAACCCGCTTCCGGCTCGATCGCCACTCGTCGCGGGGCGACCTTCATCGCAGAGCGGCGCAATCCGGGCGGATTCCGCCGGTCTTCATGTGGTAACACGCACCCCATCCGCACGGACCCAACGGAGTACGCCGCCGGCACCGGCTTCTCACTCGTCTACGGCGTCGGATGCCGCGCGCGCCCCGGCGCCGACGCGCACGACGTCTGTCGGACAGACGTCCGGTAGCGCCGTACCGAACAACCCCGGCACTCAAGGGTCTTCAGCCGGACCGGCTCCCGACGGAACCGCGGGAGACCCGCCCACCGCTGCGCCTGCCGGAACACCGCCGGCGTCGGTTTACCTTGTACCCGGGGCCGGCACTCCCGCGCCGGCCGCAGGCACGCCGCAGCCGGCGTGGCAGACTCCCCGTTATCATGTTCAGGTGGGTGTGTTCGACAAGCCCGAAGACGCCGACGCCCTCGTCCAACGGCTGCATACTTTGGGGTATGTCGCGACGACGTCGGAGCATGACGGATACCGGGTTTGGGTAGGCGGGTATTTCGAGCGCGAGACAGCGGAGAGTCTCGCCGCTAACCTTCGCAAAGCGGGATTTGATGCCACGCTCGTGCCCTGAAGAGCGGGAGCGAGGGGGCGGAATCCCCTAATACGTCAGCGGCGCACTATCGAGATGACGCTCCGCTTCAGGAATAGTTCCTGACCGTCGGCGGTCTCCACAAGCAGCGCATAGACGCTCACGTCCCGGACTATCGCAGAAGGCACATCATAGCCGTCCAGGCATCGGAGATGGACCGGCGCCCGTTCGGCTACGAGCGCCCGGTAGAATACATCTTCGGGATCCGCGCCATCGGGCGCCTGCGGCGCGGCCCGTGGCGGCGCCGTCGGTCGCGACTCGATACCGGCGGTCTTCGAGGCCGGTATGGCGGCAGCCGTTGTTTCTTGCTCGATCGCCGCCAATGCGCGTGCAAGTTCACGCTCGCGGCGGCGATGGCCAATCTCCGCGGTTACGGCGTCGCACACATAATTCAGGACCGCCGCGTCGGGACGGTCCCGTTGTTCGGACTCAAGCGATAGGATGAAGCCCGCGAGATGTGACACCAATTCAGCGAGCGCCGCAACATCGGCATTGCTACCGGCGAGCACGCCGGTAAGCCCAGACCCTCGGATGAAAGGTCGAGCCATGTCACCCTAACCGGCCGCACGCCGGCGCGCAGGTTGCAGTGCTTGGCGGCCGACAGGCCGCCGAACGGTTAGGCCGGACCCGCTACGGCGTGAACGGTCTCGATCTCGATGAGCCTCCGATCCAGCTCACGCATGCGCCGCCGATAGTCCACCTCAACAGCCACCGCGTCGCGCACGTAGGACAAAATCGAGTCGTCCAGAGGGCGTTCCGTCTGCTGCTCCGCCTGCCAGATCAGATCCGTCAGATTGTGCACGATCTCTTTCAGCTGCATCTCCGGTACCCCCTTGACGGACGCGCACGCGAACCCGGGTGACTGCCGAGGTTCCTTGCGGTGCATCCAGCGATTAGCGGTCATCATTCTTGCCGATGACGGCGGTCTCCTTGCCGACGAGCGCGGTCGAGGAAAAAATCTTGAAAAATTTTCTCGTGCGATGCTTAGCCATGCCGCGGGAAGCACCGCGGAGGCGCTCTCACCTTCCAGGCGCGTCAGTTGTCGTGCCGAGTGATGGAACGGCCACAGCGGGTATACCCTCGCTAGGTTCAGCCGCGGGGTGACTGTCCGCCCTGATCAGCGCGTCTATCGGGTTCCCCGCCGCCGTGGCCGGACTGCGCCGCCGTGACCACGGTGAGGAGCAAAGGAGGACGCTTGTGGAGAGCAAGAGGGCCGCTGGGATTCCATGCACGGGATAGCGCTGGTGCTGACGGCCATATTGACCGCGACGCCGTCCCAGCGGTTCGCCGTCACCGAAGGGATCCCGGTGGCGCCGACCGCCGCGCAGGTTCGGACATTCCTGCTCTTCCAATTCGGGGGCTTTGGGCTCGTGGCGCTGATCGGAATCATCATCTTGTGGATCATGTGGCGGAAGGCCGCCCTCACCCGCGAAGAACGGCGCGAGTTAGAGGCGGCCTGAGGAGCGGGGGATCTAAGCACGACCGGCGGCCCGGAGGGCCGCCGGTCGTGCAACATCAGGACGGGATGTCTCGAGCCTACGCGGCTCCGTCGAGCGACGTCAGCACCTCGCCCGGCTCGGGGCGCCGGCCGGCTTGCTTCTTCGAGAACACGGTCTTGCCGTCGGCGACGACCTCAAACACGCCCCCGGAGGAGGGGATCAGGCTCAGCGTCGCCACATCGTTTTTTTTGGCCTTTAGAATCTCTTCCGCCACACGGACGGCATGAGGGAGGTACCCTCAACTGGTGCAGTATTCTATCGTCACCTTTTGCAAGCGCGGCATCTCGTCCCTCCCAATGTAGTTCTATGCTCTTCAGTTAGTATGGCGGGCCGGGGCCGTTCTGTCCAGAGCGTGGCGGGCGAACGCCTGCCGGCGCGCGTCTTCGGCAACATTGACGCCCTCGCAAACGTTAGTACACTATGGGTGGTGGGCAAAGAGTCAGTGACGGGGAACGCGTAGCACCGCGAGTTCACGCGAGTCCCGCGACGTTCAGCGAGTCCGCGCCGATCGCGCCGCTCCCCACATCGAAGACGGCGTTTCATCTCGACACTCGCGTGCCGGAACGTTTCTAGCACATTAGTCCTGGAGGGTCTTGCGTTATGGCGGGACAGCTCGATCGTATTGAAGGGATGCTGCGCGCCTTGTGCGCGCATCTCGGCGTCCGCGACATGGAACACGCGGGCGCGGCCGCGGAGGCGATCCCGGCGGAGAACGGCGCCCGATACACCGGGGTGGTCTCACGGTTCGAGCACGGATGGGGCTTCATCGAATGCGCAGCCATGAACCGCAATTATTTTGTGCACTACAGCGACATCGAAGGCACAGGGCTCCGGTCCCTCGACCCGGGCGACACCGTTTCGTTCGAGATCGGGCCCGGTCGCGATGGGCGGCCCAAAGCCGTGCGGGTGCGCCGCGAGTCGGGCCAGCCGTCGGCTCGCGCGGGGCGCATTGAGGCAATTCCGCGCGCCGTCACACGCGGCAACGGGGATCGCCGCGGCCTTCCGCAGGTCGAGGACGAGGAGGAGGACGAGGCGCAGGCCGAGTCCGCCGGCGGCGAATAGGCCGCCGCTAACGACCGAGTAGTGTGGTTGCCGGTCCGCCCGCGAGGGGCGGGCCGGCCGCATTTCCTGCGCGTCTCGATTGTTCTGCCCGCAGGTGGGTGGGAGCCGGCCACACCGACGCCGAAGCCCTTTTACGCGACGACATCCGGGGGGTGCACCGTGATTGTTCATCTGACGTTCCACATTCATCCGGATCAGAAGGAACAGGCGAAACAAGAGCTTCGGAAGTTGCGGGGCGTAGTCGAGCGGCACGGGGGCAAGAACTTCCGGTATTTCGCCTCGACGATCTCCGGGACGCCCAACCGGCTGTTCATCTACGAGATCGAGTCGTTCGCGCACTTCGACACCTTGCAGCATGACCCCGAATTCCGCGCGGTCCGGCTCGACTCGCTCTATTCCGGGGCGACGGGGACGACTTGGGCGGAGGTGCCTCTGTAAGCGCCGTCCGCCGGCGCGCCGGCGGGATGCCTATCCCTTGACGACGGCCAGCGGACGCAGCCGCGCGACGCGGCGCGTGAGCCCCGCTCCGTCGCTCGCGCGTACGACGTCCGCGACGTCTTTGTAGGCTTCCGAAGCCTCTTCCGCCGCCAGTTCCCTGCTCGCCGCGCGGAGAATGATGCCGCGCTGTGCCAGCGCCTCGCCGACGTCGACGCCTTTGAGCAGGCGCCGTGCGTCACCGCGACTGCGTGCACGCCCAGCACCGTGCGGGGTCGACCCGAAAGTCTCCCGCATCGCGGTCTCCGTGCCGACCAGCACGTAGGAGTAGCGCCCCATGTCGCCGGGGACCAGCACGGGATGCCCGACCGCACGGTACTCCTCCGGCACCTCGGGATGGCCCGCGGGGAACCCTCGCGTGGCGCCTTTGCGGTGAACGCACACGCGCATGCGCCGCCCGTCGACGGCATGGTCTTCCATCTTGGCGATGTTGTGCGCGACGTCGTAGACGATCTCGAGGCCGAGGCGTTCTCCCGCCTGCCGAAACACTTGTTCGAACGTCTCGCGGATGTGGTGGGTGATCACCTGACGGTTCGCGAACGCGAAGTTCGCCGCCGCCGCCATGGCCCCGAGATAAGCGCGGCCTTCCGGCGACGCGAGCGGTACGCAGGCGAGTTGCCGGTCGGGCAGCGCGATGCCGTACGTCGCGGCCGCGCGGTTGCTGACCGCGAGGTAGTCGTCGCACACTTGATGACCGAGTCCCCGGGAGCCGCAGTGGATCAGGATCGTGATCTGGCCGGGGTGCCGCAGGCCGAACGCGGCCGCGGCCTCCGGATCGAAGATTTCGTCGATGCGCTGAATCTCGAGAAAGTGGTTGCCCGAGCCGAGTGTCCCGAGTTGATCCCGCCCGCGGGTTTTGGCACGAACGCTCACCCCGTCGGGATCGGCGCCCGGGAGCGTGCCGCCGGCTTCGATGCGGCGCAGGTCCCCGTCGTTCCCCCAGCCGCGTCCCACGGCCCACGCGGCGCCCCCGGTGAGGACGTCCTCGAGCGCGGACGCCGATAGGCGCGTGTGCCCCGTCACACCGACGCCGGCGGGCACGCTCTGGAACAACCGGTCGGCGAGCCCCTGCAGGTGCGGCCGGATTTCATCTTCGGCGAGGTGGCTCGCGAGGAGCCGCACCCCGCAGTTGATGTCGTAACCGACTCCGCCGGGCGAAACGACGCCCGATTGGGGATCCATCGCGGCGACGCCGCCGATCGGAAAGCCATATCCCCAGTGGATGTCGGGCATCGCAATCGATCGGCCGACGATCCCGGGCAGCATCGCGACGTTGGCGACCTGAAGCAGCGATTGGTCGGCGCGGATCTGGGCGATCAACTTCTCGTCGGCGTACACGCGGCCCGGCACGCGCATGCCCGGGACGGCGTCCGGCGGGATTTCCCACCGGTAGGCGTCGACTTGTTTCAAGGTCAGCGGGGCGTCGGACACGGCAGCGCACTCCTGCGTGTGGCCTCAGAGGTCAAGAATCACACGCGCTTCCCAACGGCCGTTCGCCTGCGTGATGCGCAGCCCGTGGTACGTGGCCGCCTTCACGAGCCGGCGCAGCGTGTGCCGGTCGCGCTCAACCCGTTCGCCCCGGAGTTCGGCCACGATGTCGGTCTCGGTAAGGCGCGTGATGCGGCAGCGGCGGGGAAGAAAGCCCCGGCTGTCCAGGAGATAGAGGAGTTCGTTGAGCCACGCGATGAGGAGCGCGTCCCGGTCCATGGCGGACAGCGCCACCTCGATCCGCGCCGTCTCGCGCAGCCCGGCGGGGTCGACCATGAGGTCCACGAGCCCCATCGCCGCGTTTGTGAACAGTTCCTCGAGCGTGCCGCCACGCGCGGCGAGCCCGATGTCCGCCGTGTGCTCAAATGTCTCGAAGGGACGCATCGCCGCCGCCTGGGGTTGCGGGCTTCGGCCCGTGCGGGTGTTCCCCCCTGCCGAGGTCGCCCCGCGGCCTCGGCAGGGGCACAACGCGGATGGACGTACCGCGACGCCGCGGGGGGTGGAGCGTGCGCGACGAGAACAAGGCGCGCCTCGACGAGGTGATGGCGCGCTACGAGAAGCGGCTCGCCGAGATGCGGCGGCGGCAGCAACTGGCTCACGAGTTGCATGACGCGTTCATCGACGAATTCGAGCAACTGGCCGACGGGGCGATCCGCCCGGCCATGGAAGACGTGGGCGCGGCGCTCAAGGCGCACGGGCACGACTACGACATCTCAACCACGCAGGGCTATACCGACACCCGCGGGCGAATGCATCGCACTCAGATCACGATGCGGGTCTATCCGACCGGAATCCAGCGCTCGTTGTTCAGCTCGACGAGCACGCCGTACGTCGCCTTTGCCGCGGATTGGCTCGACAAGCGGATCGCGGTCCTCGAGTACACGCTCCTTCCGCTCGGCGCTTCCAAGACCACGCCCGGCAACGGCCGGTCGGGCAAACGCGCGACCCGCACGCTTCCGCAACTGACGCCCTCCGCCATCGAGCGTGAGATCGTCGACGTGCTGACCGCCGTCTTCGGCCGCGATCAGATGCAGGATTACCGGCAGGGCGCAGCGTCCGCGGGTTCCGGCCGTGAGCGGGCCGGCTAAAGACTGTATATACTAGAGGCAACGGGCCCGTAGCTCAGTGGATAGAGCAGGGGACTCCTAAGCCTCAGGTCGGGGGTTCGATTCCCTCCGGGCCCGCCAGTGTTTCCAAGGGTTTGCGCACAGCCACGCATCGCCAAGGTCCCCGTTCTGCAAATGCCTGCTAATGCCGGTTCCCAGGAGCCGATCCGCGAGGAGCGATGATGCCTCGGTCATCGTGGGGGCCAAGCGTGACTGTACGTGTTCATCGTTGTGCCAATTCTAGCATGACGAAGGAGTTCTTGCGCGACCCGGGCATGGACGCCGTAGCGCAGGAGCATCGTCGCGCAACAATGCCGGAGATCGTGAAACCGGATCCGGGGCACGCCGGCCCGCTTGATCACGCGCCGGAAGTCCCGCATCGTGAGATTGTGTGCGTGGAGCGGTTGCCCGTTCGGTTGACAGAAGACGAGATCATGCGGCGCATGTGAATGTTGAGTGATCAACGGTTCCATTTTGGGTTTCCTGAAACGGACCGGTGCAGCCGGCCAGCGGCCGGCCCGGAGGAAAGAGCTCCCGCTAGTTGAGCTTCGTGTCCACGGTCGAGGACGGGGACCGTGCCTGACCGTTGCTATCGACAAGCCCCGCGGAGATCGTCAAGTTTACCCCCCGCATCGGCGGCGACTGGCTGAACGTGGCCGACCAGTTGCCGTTCGCGTCCGCGCTGACGGTCTGCGAACCCAGGGTGCCGTGCACGTTGAAAAGCAGCACGGTGCCGCTGTAGTCCGCCGTCACCTTCACCAGCGACCCCGGCGTCGCGGTGCCGGTCACCGTAAAGGGCGTCGTGATGCCGCTGCCAGGCGTTGGGCTTGTGATGATCGGCGCGCCGGCCGCGGCCGGCGGAATGATCGCCGCCGCGTTGATCGACACCGGCACCGGCGCCATCGCGGTCAACAACTGCCCGGTCGGGACAGTGAGAGACACCACCACGCTGCCGTTTGCGACGTAATCGCCGGGCTGGATCGCATAGCGGCCGATGTAGGTGGCGGGCTGCGCCGCCGACGCCGTCATGGGAAGGCCGGTCCGGAGACCGGAGATCGAGAACGTCGCCCTGCCGCTGGCCGGGCCCACGGCCGTGATGGTCATGACGTCACCCGCGCCGAACTGCCGGCCGGCTGGCGTCACGGTCACGGATGTAATGGCGCCCGGGGCCGCCGCAGCCTGCTGGACGGCAATGGCCGTGACCTGGTTCGTTTGCGGGTCCAGGCGCAGGCTCACGACGTCACCCGGTTGGAGTGCCGCGGCGCTCACGGCCATGTCTTGGCGCGTAACCTGCACCGACGGACTCAGCGGGTAGACCTGGCCGTTCTGGAGCATGATCTGGTCATATCCGGTCGAGGCGATGGTGCCCGTGATCTCGCTGAACGACGCCTGGATGCTCTGCGCGGTGCCCGCCTGATCCGCGGTGACCTGCACGATGTCACCCAGGCGGATCGCGCTGAGTGAGACGGGACCGGTCACACCCGTGACCGCGTTCATCCGCGTAATCGAGGTGCCGGACACAACCTGGTAAGTGTACACGCCGCTCGGCGTCTGCACGATAAGTTGTCCCGGATAGGCCGCCGCGTTCACGCGGACGACCGTGCCGGTGATCGTCTGCACCGTGGACTGCGGAGCCGGAGCGGGCGGTTGCGCCAGGACCGGCGGAGCCGGCGGGAAGTTCTGTGACGGCGGGATGGTCTGCGCGGGCGGGATGCTGAGCGCGCCCTGGCTGGCAATCTGCACCGTGGATGTCGCCGCGTCCCAATTGACGTCGGCGCCGAGCGTCTGGCTGACGAACCGCAGCGGGACCATGGTCCGGCCGCCTACGAGCAACGCGGGCGCGTTCATGAACTGCGCCTGCCCGTTGACGAACGCCTGCGGCGAACCGATCCGAAGCGAGACACTGGTCGCGCCGCGCTGCGCGAGCACGGTCTGCGAAGCCGGGTCCCACGCCACGGTCGCGCCGAGCCGCTCAAAGACGCCCCGGAGCGGGACGAGCACCCGTCCGTTTGCGATCACCGGTGCCTGATCGAAGGACACCGGACTGTCGTCGACAAACACCCGGACATACGGCGCTGAAGTTTGCGCCGCGGCCACGGACATGAGGCCGGCGCCCAACGCCATCACGAGGACGGCGCTGCCAAGAATTCCGTGTGGTCGGGGAATTCGCACCGCCGACACTTCCCTTCTCTACGTCTACCTGTGATCTACGGCCAGACTCCCGCAGAAGACCCCGAAAGCCTGGTCGTATGCCCGTGACACACGTCCGTCAGCCTATTGGCCGCGCTGCTGCTGCACAATCCGTCCCGCTTCCTGATACGTTAACCATTGGCCGGTCTGCTGGTGCACAAGGTACCGGAGGTACCCGGCCTGGGACATGTAGTTCGTTGACGCACTAAACGCAGTGAGATTGGAGACACTCGGGTACTGTTGCGCCGACGCGATACCCGACAGCGCTGCCGAGAGCATCACAACACCAAGAACGATGACCGCAAACTTTCGCATGATCTTCCCCTCCCTTGAGTTGCTGGCACGGAACAGGACCGGACAGTCCACCTGAGGCTCACTTTGAATGCTAATCGCGGATTATCATAGTCCGAGCCTGCGCTTGGCGCGGTTGAACAACGAAAAGATGCGTGGTGAGCGCTAGGTTCCTGGCGACGACGAGTAGGATACGAAATACGCTCCCTGGGCTCCCCAATAGCAGAATTCGGCGGCGGCGCCGCCGACGCAGCGCCCCACCGGTCCGAGCCAAGCGAGTGTGCCGGCTGTTCGAACATCGTGACTCAAAGTGTATCCGCGATTCAACTCTCGGGGAATCCGTCGAGGGATTGGGCGTCAAAACTCGTTCGGAGAAGACGCCCCCTTTCGATTGACGCTCGTTCGGAGAAGACGCCCCCTGTCTATTGACGGTCACGCAAGTACAGAGCAAGTTCCACCTGCAATGCTTCTTACGACCTCATCGGGGCCTTTAGGGCAACCTCGGCAGCGACGGGAGACTCGGTAGGCTCGGCATCCCGGGAACAGTGCCGCCCCGGCCGTACCCCTGCTGCGTCACCCCTTGCGCTCATTTGTCGAGAATGATCCGCAGCGACATGTCGCCGACCACGTCGAGGGATTGCACCGCCTTGCCCCCACGCGCGATCTAGAAGGGCCTGCGCCGCGGCCACGCGGGCCGCGTCCTGTCGCCGTGCTGCATGATGTGCGCCAGAGTCTCGATGGCGAGGCTCGTATACTGCCGGGCAAAGTCACGGACTTCCGCGTTCGCCTCAACGGTCAGCAGCCCAGGTTCTCGGCCTGGGTGAGGATTGAAACGGGCGACCCGGCCGGTGGAGCTACATCTTGGGCGTCAGAATCCGCAGCGAGTGGATGATCTGAACCAAGAGCGGGACCCGAGCCGCCCGTGCCGCCGGCGTGTTGCTCGTCGTTCCGGTCACGACGTAGGCGGT
>Ga0209580_10000731_pt1 | contig 16408 bp, 13 predicted proteins | sample Coa_R1_5_FD_187153 | JGI IMG/M metagenome (GOLD analysis project Ga0209580, IMG submission 187153) | Surface soil microbial communities from Centralia Pennsylvania, which are recovering from an underground coalmine fire - Coalmine... | ecosystem: Environmental > Terrestrial > Soil >... | reverse complement strand
GACGACGGCGCCGTCGTGGATCAGGCGGTCGATGAGGTTGCCGAGGCCGCCGCCGGTGAGGAGGGAGAGGGCTACGAGCTGGACGGGGTTGGCGCTGCGGAGGCGGAGGGTGAAGGCCAGGGTGAGGGTGAGCGCGCTGCCCACGAGGACGACGAAGAGCATGTAACGGGCGATGGCCGGGAGGCCCTCGCCGAGGCTCAGGAAGGCGCCGCGGTTCAGCGCCAGCTCGAGGCGCACGCAGTCGGCGAGCAGCGAGACCGGCGGCGAGGCGGCGAGGGAGGCGCGGGCGAGGGTCTTGGCGACCTGGTCGCAGCCGACCGAGCAGAGGAGGACGGCGCCGACGAGGGCCAGGCGAACGGCGCGGGTCATGGCCGCGGCTTCGGCGGGTGCCGGCCACGGGTCTTCCGGCGGGGCGCCACCGGCGGGAGGGATGTCTGGAGACTGCGTCGCGGCGGTCATCGGGATGTCTGGGGGATGCCTGGAGAGTCCTCTGCGGGGCTCATGGCTGCCAGGGGCGCAGGCGGGCGGACTCGGGGTCCCATCGCCAGGCTGGTTGCGGGCCCTGGAGATGGACGCCGCCCAGCCAGAGATCGATGCCGCCGCGGATGGCGATCCAATCCTCCTGGCCGGCAAGCACGCCGAGACCGGCGGCGGTGATGGCGGCCAGGGGGTTGAGCACGGCGCTGGACCAGGGCATGGAGGGGGAGTCGAGGCGCAGTAGCGGCCGCGGCCCGGCGGCGAGGTCGCGGAGGCGCCGCAGCAGGGAGAGGTCGGTCATGAAGACGCGCTCCTCCTGGCTCTGGACGGCGGCGAACAGGGCGGTGAAGGGAAGGGGCCCGGCGGCCACGGCCGCCAGTGCCTGGCGCTCGGAGCGGGACAGGCCGTCGCGGGTCCCCGGGAACTCCTCGAGGTGGCGGCGCAAGGCCGCGGCGAGGTGGGGCAGGGCGGCGGTGTCGGCGTGCAGCAGCGACTCGAGGCCCGCCGGGTCGGGTGCGCAGAAGGCCTGCCAGGCGAGGCTCGCGAGACGCAGCTGGGCGTCGCTGACCGGCTGCCGGGCGTCGAAGAGGGGCGCGAGCCGCTCGGGCGGCATGCGGCCGAGGTAGTCGCCGGCCTGCACGAGGCTGAGGTCGGTGAGGCCGGTGTCGCGCGCGGCGAACCAGGCCAGCAGGCGGCAGAGATGGAGCTGGTCGAAGAGGTCGTGCTCGAACCAGAGCACCACCTCGTCGTGGCCATGGAAGCCTTCCAGGGCTCGATCCCAGGAGCAGAGCTGCGCGAGGCACTCGTCGTAGCCGTCGTAGCCGCTCGCGGCGAGGAAGCGGGCCCGCTCGCGGCGCCAGCGCTCGGGGCTGGCGGGGACGGCAGGTCCCTCGTAGAGCACGTCGGCGGCAAGCGTCACCTCGCCCGCGATGCCGGCGGCGCGCAGGCCGGCGGTGACGGAGTCGCCGTTGAGGACGTGGAGCACGCTCGCGCCGGGGCGCGGCTCCCGCGCGGTGTCGCCGATCGAGGAAGGTCCTGATTGGAGCATCGCGGCCGGAGGTCGGTGGGCAGGTGCCCGCGGTGCGCAGAGTGTGCCTGCGTGCGCAGCTCGCGCGCGCAGCGGGCGGGACAGAGTCCGCCAGTATTCTAGTTCAACGCTGCGCGAATCCGATGTCCCGGCCGCGTCAGCCGCGTCAGGGAGACAGCGAGCGCCAGAGATGCAGTGCGGCATAGGCGCGGAAGGGGCGCCAGCGCTCGGCGAGGCCGGCGATGCCGGCGACGGCGGTCCGGGGCGCCAGGGAGGCCAGGGCCTTGATCACGCCGAGGTCGGAGGCGGGGAAGGCGTCCCGGTCGCCCAGCGCTCGCATGCGGATGTAGGAGGCGGTCCATGGCCCGATGCCCGGCAGTGCCAGCAGGGCGGCCTGCGCGGCTTCCGGCGCGGCGCCGCGCAGGCCTTCCCAGTCCACGGCGCCGCCGGCGGTGGCGGCCGCGACGGCGATCAGGGCGGCGGCCTTGGCGCGGGTGAGGCCGAGGGCGGCCAGGCGCTCGGGAGAGGCGGCGGCCATTGCCGCGGGGTGCGGGAAGGCGATGAGGCCGCGGCCGGCCGCGTCGACGGGCTCGCCCAGCTGGCGGATCAGGCGATCGACCACGGTGCGGGCTGCCGCGACGCTGACCTGCTGGCCGACGATCGCCCGCACCGCGCCCTCGAAGGGATCCGGCAGCTGCGGCAGGCGCAGTCCCGGATGGCGCGCGACGAGAGGACCGAGCAGCCGGTCGCGCCGCGCCAGCTCGAGGAAGGGGCCGAGAGCGGTGTCCAGGTCGAACATCCGCCGCAGCAGGCGGCGCAGGGGGGCGGTGGCCGGGCCGGCGGCTGGAGAAGCAGCGAGGCCGGCACCGGGCGCGGCCGCGATGGCCTCGCCCGCGGTGGGCGCGCCCGCGGTGGCCGCGCCTGCGGTGGCCTCGACCGCGAGCCAGCGCGCCTGCGCGGGGTCGAGCGCGTGCCGCACGGTCAGCACCGCCGGCACGTCTGCCAGGCGGATCACCCGCACCAGCAGGCCCGGCTCGACGCGCTCGAGCGCGGGGGCGGCGCGGCCGGCCAGGAAGCCGATCATCCAGCCAAGGTCGTAAGGCTCCGGCAGCCGCAAGCGCATCCGCAGGGACCATGCCGTGAGACCCGGCGCCGGCTCTGGAAGAGGCTGGCCCGCAGCCGCCGGGTCCACGTGAGGCAGGCCCGGCGGCTGCGGATTCAGACGGTGCTTCCCTGCCGGCGGCGTCACCGGCGCGCGGTGTCGGTGGCGGCGGCGCCGGGAGCGGGGGTGGCGTCCTCGCCGGCGAGCAGCTGGCGCTTGCGCTCGGCGCCCCAGCGGTAGCCGCCGGGGTCGCCGTCGGCGCGGACCACGCGATGGCACGGCACGACGAGCGCGACGCGGTTGGCGGCGCAGGCGCGGGCGACGGCGCGCGCCGCGCGGGGCTGTCCCAGGGCCGCGGCCACCTCGCCGTAAGAGCGCGTCGCGCCGCGCGGGATGCGCTGCAGCTCGCGCCACACCCGCCACTCGAAAGCGGTGGCGCGCACGTCGAGGGGCAGGCTGGCCAGCGGCGGCGGCGCGGCGCCCGGTGCCGGGGCCAGCGATGCGAGGATGGCGTCCACCCAGGCCGCAAGGGGATCGCCGGCGCCGGCGCGCTCGAGGGTGGCCTGGGGATAGTCGCGGCGAAGCCCGGCGGCCAGCGCCTCCTCGTCGTCGCCGAGGCGGACGGCACAGATGCCGCGCTCGGTGGCGGCGACCAGCAGCCGGCCGAGCGGCGCGGCGGCGAAGGCAAAACGGATGTGCGCGCCGCGGCCGCCGCGGCGGAAGGTGCCGGGGGTCATGCCGAGGCGGGCGTTGGACTGTTCGTAGAGACGGCTGCCGGCGCCGTAGCCGGCCTCGTAGGTGGCGGTGGTCACGTCATCTCCCTCCTTGAGTCGTTGTTTCAACCGCTCGGCGCGCTGCGCCAGGACGTAGTCCTTCGGGCTCACGCCGAGCAGCCGTTTGAAGGTGCGTTGCAGGTGAAAGGGGCTCACGCCGAGCTCGCGGCCCAGCCGCTCGAGGGTGACGTTCTCGTCGAGATGGGCGGCGAGGTAGGCGCGGGCCGCGGCCACCCGCCGCTCGGCGTCGGAAGCGCCTCCCTCGAGCGGCCGGCACCGCCGGCAGGCTCGGTAGCCGGCGGCTGCCGCGGCGGCCGTAGCGGCGAAGAAGGCGACGCGGTCCCGGCGCGGGCGGCGGGCCGAGCAGGACGGGCGGCAGAAGACGCCGGTCGAGGCGACCGCGTAGACGAAGCGGCCGTCCCAGGAGCCGTCGCGGGCCACGACCGCGGCCCAGGCACGCTCGGCCTCGGCACCCTGCAGCGCTCCCGCGGGCGCCGGGTCGGCCGGACGGGCCGGGCGGCGAGCCGCCGCGGCGTGTGGGTGCGGACGGTGCTGGCGGGAAACGGTGCGGTGTCTCATGTCCGGGACTCTACAGGCCGGCGGCGGCAGCTGCCATCCGCATCTTGCGCTGGAACCGCGGGCCAGCCGCGGATGCGAAGGACCCACGATCTGGCGATGGTCAGCGGGCCGTCGCAGGTGATAGAACAGCGAGCAGACGTCTTGGTCCCGGTGAGAGCCTCCGAGCATGCCGCGTCAACGTCCGCTCGACCGCCTGCGAGCCCTCTGCCTCGCGCTGCCGGAGGCCACCGAGAAGCTGGCCTGGGGCAGCCCCACGTTCCGGGTCCGCGACAAGATCTTCGTCACCTTCAGCGAGGCCGACGGCGGACCCGAGATGTGGTGCAAAGCGTCTCCTGGCGGCCAGGAGGTGCTGGTGGGCTCGCAGCCCGAGCGCTTCTACGTGCCGCCTTACGTCGGGCACCGCGGCTGGGTGGGGGTGCGGCTCGGCCGGGGAGTCGACTGGAGCCAGGTCGCCGATCTGGTCGAGGAGAGCTACCGGCTGACGGCGCCGAAGCGGCTGCTCGCGCTGCTCGAGCCATGAAGCGGCCGCGGTGACCGAGGAGGGAACCGATGCGAATCCCGGCAGTGCTCGCGGCGACGTCGTGGCTGGTCTGGTGGCTCGGTGGCTGGAGCGGATCGGCCGCGCCGGCGAAGGTCTTGCGCTACCTGGCCCTGGGCGACTCCTACACCATCGGCGAAGGGGTCGAGCCCGCGGGCCGGTGGCCGGTGCAGCTGGCGGGGCTGCTGCGGCAGCACGGCCTGGCGGCGGGCGAGCCGGAGATCGTGGCGCGCACCGGCTGGACCACCGCCGAGCTGTCCGCCGGCATCGACGCGGCGCCGCCGCGTGGGCCGTTCGCATTGGTGTCGCTGCTGATCGGGGTCAACGACCAGTACCGCGGCGGGCGGCCCGAGGACTACCGGCCCGCCTTCGCCGCCCTGCTGCGGCGGGCGATCGCCTTCGCGGGCGGCGAGCCCGGGCGGGTGGTCGTAGTGTCGATCCCGGACTGGAGCGTCACCTCCTACGCGATCGCGAGCGGCCGCGACGTGCCGCGCATCGCCCGCGAGATCCGCCAGTTCAACGCGGTCAACCGCGAGGAGACGGCGCGCGCCGGCGCCCGTTACGTCGACGTCACGGCCGCCTCCGAGAAGGCGCTCGGCGACAGCACGCAGCTCGCCCCGGACGGCCTTCACCCTTCGGCGGCGATGTACGCTGAGTGGGCGCGCCTGGCGCTGCCCGCCGCCACGGCGGCGCTCGCCGAGCGGCACTGATTGCCGGTTCACTCCTCCGGGATCAGGCCTTGGCGAGGTCCCGCTGCAAGGTGCCGCCGGAACGCGGGGCGGTGGCGGCGCCGGGGAGCGGGCGAGCTTCGGGTGCGGTGCGGCGCGGGCGGACGGGTGCGGCGGCCAGGGCGCCCAGGGCGGCGGCGCGCGCCAGCAGGGCGCCGGTGCGGGTGCGGGCGATGCCGGCGCTTCCCGCCATGCCGGCGGCCATGCGCGAGCGGGCGATCGCGGTGGCGCGGCTCGGCTTGGCGCCACGCACCGGACCGGCCGGGACGGTGCCGGCGGCACCGCAGTTGCCGGAAGCGCCGGCAGTGCCGCCAGTGCCGGCAAGCAGGCCACCTGCCGTCTCGGCGGACGCCGCGGCGCGAGAGCCGCCGCTCGTGCTCAGGACGGCCCGGCGCGCGAGCTCCCGCTCGAGGAGGCGTGCGACCGCGGTGCGCAGCCGCAGGCCCCGCAGCCAGGCGCGCGAGACCGGGCGCAGGCGGGCCAGGGCATGGGCAACCCGACGCGCGGTCTGCTCGGCGCCGAGGTCGTCGAGGTCTGGGGCGGCGCTCTCGAACGAGAAGAAGGAGAGCGCGTCGGCATCTTCGAGCAGCGCGATCTCGGCCGCGAACGGGTCGGCGGCGGTGGACGGATGCCGTCGCCCGGCGATCAGCCGGTGGACGCGCACCCGTACCGCCAGGTCGACGTCCAGCTCGGCCAGCAGCTCGTCGGTGACCCAGCCGCCACGCCGCTGCGCGTTGGCGTTGCTGGGAGCGATGGCGGCGCCGGCCGCCGCGGCCAGCCGGTCGACGTCGTGGAAGAGCGCCGCGAGCTGCGGCGCCAGGCCGGCTTCGGGCTCGAGGCGCAGCAGCCACTGCCAGGTGTCGAGTGCGTGGGCGTGGACGGAGGCCGCCGGCGGGTGGATGTGGTCGTGGAGGCGGCGATGGCCGGCGAGCACCCTCTCGAAGAGCTCACTGGCGGAGGCGGCGTTGCGCCGGGCGGCCAGCCGCTGGCAGCGAGTGACGACCTGCTGTGCCGCCGCCGCCAGCCGGCGAGGCTCGCCGCTCAGGCGGATCTCGAAGGCGCCGCCGGGCGCGTCGGCGGCGAGCGTCTCGGCCAGGCGGTCGAAGTCGCCGAACGGAAACGAGTCGGATTGCCAGTCGGCGAGAGCCAGATCGAGCCCGGGCCGTGCCCGGGCCTCGCCCGCCGCGTCCGCCACCTCCGCCGTCTCCGCGGGCAGGCGGCGGCCGGGAGTGAACAGGATTCGCAAGTCCGACGCATTCATGCTTCGCACCACACCTCCAGCTTCTTCAGGAGGCGAACCTGCAAGCCACGAGCCAGCAACGCAGCGCGTCCGAAAACAACGCGATGCGCCGGTCGCCGCCCCGGCGAGGCGGTGAGCGGGGGCACGAGCGCGGGCCGGGAGCGTGCCGAAATGCCGCACGCCGCGCCGGCACCCTGACAGAATTACAAGTGCCGCGCCGCGCGGGACCAGTTCACTTCAGCCATTCGTAGAGCGCGTAGTGCTCGGGGGTCATGCCGAGGCGCTCGTAGGTGGTGCGGGCGCGGCGGTTGCGCTGGTCGACGTAGAGGCGGATGCCCTTGAGGTCGGGGGTGGCCTCGACGCGCCGGCGCAGCTGCTCGTAGAGGGCGCGATAGATGCCGCGGCCACGGCTCTCGGGGAGGACGTAGACGCCCTGGATCCACAGCACGGTGCCGTTGCGCCAGTCGCTCCACTCGCGGGTCACCAGCAGGCAGGCGGCGACCCTGCCGTCGAGCTCGGCGACCCAGTACTCGCCGAGGCCGGGGTCGTCGAAGACGGCGCGCACGCCGCGCCCGAGGGCGGCGGGATCCAGCTCGAGGCCCTCGGTCTCGCGTGCCAGCAGCGCCTGGAGCTCGATCAGCAGGTCGGCCTCGTCCGGCAGGGCGGGGCGGATGCGCGGCATGGCTCCGGCCGCGGCGGACCGGCGCGGTGACCGCCGTGGGCGCGGTGGGCGCGGTGGGCGCGGAGGGGAGGATGGCCGGCTCATTGGAGGTTCGCCGTGAGCAGCCGGTCGATGCGGCGGTACTCGTCGAGCCAGCTGCTCGGGCGCTTGAAGGCGTGGGACTCGACCGGGTAGGGAGCGAGCTGGAAGCCCGGCTTGCCGAGCTCGATCAGCCGCTGCGCCAGGCGCACGGAGTCGGCGAAGAAGACGTTGTCGTCGACCATGCCGTGACAGATCAGCAGCGGCCGCGCGAGGCCGGCGGCGAACTCGATGGGCGAGCTCCGCTCGTAGGCCTCGGGATCGACCTCGGGGGTGTTGAGGATGGCGCCGGTGTAGTCCTGGTTGTAGTCCGACCAGTCGGTGACCGGCCGCAGGGCGGCGCCGGCGGCGAACAGGTCGGGGGTGCGGAACAGCGCCATCAGCGTCAGGAAGCCGCCGTACGAGCCGCCGTAGACGCCGACGCGGGCGCGGTCGACGTCCCGGTTCCGCACCAGCCAGTCGACGCCGTCCGCCAGGTCCTCGAGCTCGGGATGGCCCATCTGGCGATAGATGGCGGTGCGCCAGTCGCGGCCGTAGCCGGCGGAGGCGCGGTAGTCCATGTCGAGCACCACCCAGCCGCGCCGGGTGAGCAGGGTGTGGAACATGAACTCGTGGAAGTAGTACGACCAGCCGTAATGGGCGTCCTGCAGGTAGCCGGCGCCGTGGATGAAGACCACCGCCGGCCGCTTGCCGCCGCGAGCGGCGACGCCGGCCGTCGCCGGCGCGGCCGGCGCGGCCGCCGGGGCATGCAGGTCGTAGACGCGCGAATAGATCACGCCGGCGCCGTGGGAGGAGGGGACCGGCACGATCTCGGGCACGGTCCAGCGCTCGGCCTGGAACGCCGGGGAGACGGTGTCGGTGATGCGGCGCGCGTCCGCGCCCGGGCGGTTCGGCTGGACGTAGAGCTCGTCGTGGCGGGCGAGGCTCGAATGGACGATGAGCAGCTGGCGCTCGTCGATCGACGGCCAGAAGCCGGTGAGCCCGCCCAGCCGGGTGAGCTGCTCGGACCGGCCGCTGGCGGCGTCCACCCGCCAGACGTCGTAGTTGCCGGGGTGGCCGGCGTTGGCGACGTAGTACAGCGTGCGTCCGTCGAAGCTCGGCTCGGGCGAGCTGACCTCGAACTTGCCGCTGGTCAGCTGGCGGATGCGGCCGTCGCGGGCGTCGAGAGCGTAGAAATGGTTGTAACCGCTCTCCTCGGACTCGAAGTAGAGGGTCTGGTCGTCGGCCAGCCAGCCGATGGTGTTGTGGTCCCAGTCGATCCACGCGCTGTCGGTCTCGCGATGCCGCGGGACCAGGCGAGCGCCGTCGAGATCGACGGTGGCGATCCAACGGTCCTTGTTGTCGCCGGCATGGATCTCGACGGCGGCGCGGCGCCCGTCGGCGGTCCAGGCAATGTCCATCACGTCCACCGCCCGTGTCGCCGGGGCGGCGGGCTTGTCGGCGGTGGCGGGCTTGTCGGCGGCAGGCTTGTCGGCGGCGGGCGATTGCTTGGCGCGCTCGTCCGCGAGCGCTTGGGCCCGCGCCGCCGCCGCGTCGCGGAGGGCCTTCAGCGGGTCGTCCTTGATGCCCGGCAGGACGGCGAGATCGAGGTCGTGGCGCTGGTGGCGGCGCAGGTCGAGAAGGATCAGGGCCTGCCCGGCGCCGCCGCCGGTGCCGACCAGTGGACGCTTCTCCTCCGGGTCGACGTAGCCGCTGTCGGTAACGAAGCGAGCGACCACCGCCTTCTTGCCTTCCTTGGCGTCCTTCGGGTGGGTGACCAGCAACATCCAGTCGCCGCTCGGCGAGAGCGAGACGTCGTCGATCTTGATCTTGTCGCCGAGGTACCAGGGGATCGGCGTGCGGGTGGGATCGGCGCGCCGGGCGGCCTCGTCGCGCTCGCGCTCCGCCTGCTTGTGATCGCGGTCCTCGCGCAGCGTCGAGAACAGGCGCAGCTGCTCGCGCTTCAGGAAGTCGGCGGGATCCTGCTCGGCCGGATCCTTGGCCAGGCGGAGGTCGGCGGGCTGGCTGACCGCGCCCGAACGAAGATCGTAGACGAAGACCGTCTCCCCGGCGCGGAAGGAGACGCGGTCGTCGCCGGCCATGAACCGCGGCTCGGTCTTGACCTCGGCGGTGCGCGTCAGCTGGCGGACGGCGCCCGTCGCCACGTTCTCGAGGAAGACGTCGCCGTCGCGCGCGTAGGTCATCCATCGGCGGTCGTGAGAGACCGCGCCGCCGGGAGCGCCGGCGGCGCCGCGCTCGGCGTCCGGCACGAGGCGCGGCTCGCGCTCGTCGAGCCGCAACCGGTAGAGATCACGCAAGGGGCTGCCCTGGCGCTTCCGCTCGAAGTAGACGGCCCGCCCATCGCCGGCCCAGTAGGGGGCCTCCGGCGGGTTCCCGATCCAGTCCGGGTCGGCCATGATCTGCTCGAGGGTGAGCTCGTCCGGTGCTGCCGCGGCCGCCGGCGCCGTCGCTCCCCGGGCAAGGGCACCGGGGATCAGGGCCGCGAGCAGCAGCAGCGCGGCGGGGACGGCCGCGGCGAGGCCGTGCGAGCGGCGCACTCGGCGCGGTCGGCGCAGTCGGCGCCAGGGAAGGGTGGTCATGCGTTTCCTTTCTCTGTTCTGCGGGCAGGGCGGGACACTAGTCGTCGAGCTGACCGGCGCGGCGCAGGCGGGCGAGATGGGCGAGGACCTGGCGCGCGGCGAGCGGCCAGGCCTCGCGGGGGACGTCGTCGTAGACCGTGGAGAGCATCGCTTCGGGGTCGCGCCGACCCTCCCGCCAGGCGGCCAGCACGCGGGCCTCGCGCCACAGCCGGTGGTCGATGTACTCGCGCAGCTTCGGCACGGCATTCTTGACCGCCGGACCATGGCCGGGAAAGAGCGTGCGCGGAGCCAGGGCGACGAGCTTGGCGAGAGAAGCCAGGTAGTCGTCCATGTCGCCTTCCGGCGGGTCGACGACGATGGTGCCCAGCCCCGCCACCATGTCGCCGGCGAGCAGCGAGCGCTGGCCGAGCTCGAGGAAGCAGAGGTGGCCGCGAGCATGGCCGGGAGTGTGGACGATCTGCACCAGCAGGTCCGGCGCCTCCGGCCGGCCCTGGCCGGCGAGGGTCACCTGCTGGCCGTCGCCGAGCGTGCCGTCGATCCCGCCGAGAGCGCCGTGCGCGGCGAGGCGCTCGGCGGTGGCCGGATGGGCGAGGACGGGCACGCCGAGGCGCTGGCGGAGGGCCGGCACGCCGGCGACGTGGTCGGGATGGTGATGGGTCAGCCAGATGGCGGTGACCCGGCGCCCCAGCCGCTCGCGGGCGGCGGCGAGGGCAGCCACCAGCCGCTCGATCTCGGCGGGATCGGCGGCGCCGGGATCGACCAGCACCGCCTCGCCGAAGCCGAGCAGGTAGGCATTGGTGGTGAGCGCCGGCGGCAGCGTGCGGGTGGCGAGCGGGAACATGAGCACGCCCGGGCGCAGCTCGACCCGCCGCACCGGTCCGAGGTCGGCCTCGGCCGGGTCGCGCAGGCGCGGCAGGCCGGCGTCCGGCCCGTCCTCCGCGAGCACCTGCAGGAGGTGCAGGATGGGCGGCGCCGCCAGCACGTCGCCGAGGTGCCAGCTCTGCCAGGCCGCCGCGGGCTCGACCCAGGCGCCCGCTTCGAGCTCTCCGGGCAGCACCTCGGGCTGCATCGTCTCGGCGGCCGGCCACTCGAGCAGGAAGAAGCGGTTGTCGAAGCGCAGCGGCGCGAAGGGCGGCGTCAGCCAGCGGCCGGCATCGACCAGGCGCGAGGCGTCGGCGACGCAGCCGAGGTCATGCAGCGCCGCGGCGAAGGAGCCGCCGCCGAGCAGCGCGCGGCGGGCCTCGGCGACCTGCGCCGGGTCCGGCGCCGCCGCCGTCCCGGCCGCGGGGCGGGCCAGCAGGATGCCGGTCTCCTCGAACAGCTCGCGGATCGCGCAGGCCAGGATGCCGGGCGGCAGGTCGCCGGCCGCCGGCGGCTGCGGACCGGCCGGCGCGGCGGGCGCGGCCGGCGGGATGACCGTGATCTCGGCGTCGGAGCGCGACAGGCCACCGCCCGGGAAGGCGTGCCAGCCGCCCATGAAGGCCAGGGCCTCGGCCCGCTTCACCCAGAAGACCTCGATACCGCTCGCGCCGCCGAGCGAGCCGCCCGCCCCGCCGTCCTGCAGCCGGCCGTCGGCGCTCTCGCGCTCGCCGCGCCCGGCGCCCGATCGCCATCTCCGCCATGGCACGACCGCCGCCGACAGCCGCGCGGGGGGCAGGCGGGGCTCCGCGGCTCCCGCGGCACCGGCAAGCCCGGCCAGCACCGCTTCGTAGAGGTTGCCGCTCGCCGCCTCGCTCATGGGAGGCTTATATCAGCTGGCCGGAGGAGCAGCCACTACCCGGGTCAGGGTGGCCGGACACGCGCCGGCAGGAAGAGGCGGTCGGCCCCTTTGTCCGCGAACCAGGCGATCCCCTCGTACACGAGATCGAGCTGCAGCCGGTAGTCGCCCGGCCGCTCCGGCGCGATGACCGGGATCCAGATCGTCGCGGATCGTCCCGGTGCGAGCGGCTCCCTCAGATCGGACCGCGCCCCGTAAGGCCCTGCTCCGGCGACGCTCCACCAGCGGTAGGCGAGGCGGACCGCATAGGTCCCTGAACGCGCCGGGTCGGCTGCCGCCGCGTCCGGCCAGATCCGGTCGCCGGCGTTCCGGACGGCGACCAGCGCCAGCACGCGCTCCCTAGGCGCCAGATCTTCGATCACGCCCGCCGACGCCCAATCCACGGACCAGTTCATCCGCCGCCAGACCACGCGCTGCCAGGCGACTCTGAACGCGCTCTCCGGCGGGCGCGGTGGCGGCGGTGGCGAGCGCTGGCCGCGCCGCGCGAGCCAGGTCTGGAAGTCCTCGACCAGCATGAGGTGGCGAGAGTCCCAGTTGGCCTCGGGGTAGGCCATCATCCGCGCGTGCCAGCTCGAGGCTGGGTAGCAGACCGCGCCGTCGATCTCGACCAGGGCCGACCAAGCGGCGAGCAGCAACGCGCCGGCCCGGCCCCAGAATCGCAGCGCCGGCACGACGAGGCCCGCCGCAAGGCCCAGGATGGGCAGGGTCTCGGTCAGGTAGCGCGGGCCGAAGGAGCCGCCGCCGGCCCAGGTCGTGGTGCTGGCGTGAAGCAGCGCGTACAGCACGGCGGCGGCGCCGAAGGAGGCCAGCAGGGGCTCGCTGCGCCACCGGCGAAAGGCGAGAGCCAGGCCCCACAAGCCGAGGAGTGCAACCGGCGAGAACACGAGGAGGCCTCGATTCGGGCTCAGCAGCAGCCCCGCGAGGCCAGCGGCGGCGACCTTCGGCCGGAAATAGGAAGTGAACTGGTTGTAGCCGCCGAGCAGGGTGTCGAAGTAGTACAGGTTGTAGGCGAACGTCCCTGCGAGCGGCGGCAGGCTGCCGAGCACGAACCAGAGAAACGCGCTCCGCCGCAGCCCCAGGGCACCGCCGCGCAGCCAGAGGAAGGCCGCGCCGGCCGCGAGGAACAAGGCGTTGTGCGGCCGCACCGCGACGGCCATGCCGAGACAGAATCCCGCCGTCGCGACCTTCGCGGCTGCCGTCCCCGTCGCTTCCGGCGCCTGCTCCACGGCCGGACCGCGCCGCGGCAGCGCCAGGAAGAACATGCCCAGCAGGATGCAGAGCACGCCGGGGCCGTGCTGCCAGAGCAGCTGGCTGGCGATCCCCCACATGCCGCTGCCCAGGCCGAAGGCGAGGGCGATCGCCGCCGCCGCGCCGACGCTCACCCGCTGGCCGAGCATGACGAACAGGAGGGCGACGGACGCCGCCGCCAGGCTCGCGGCGGCAAGCTTCTCGGCGCGCTTGCTGGCCTCGAACAGCCAGCTCGGCGAGTCGTGCCCGCGAGCGCGCAGCCAGATGTAGCAAGGAAGGTAGACCGGCACCGCCACGAACGCGGCGCCCACCGGGTAGAGGGAGACCACCGAGGAGCGCCGGTACTGCACGTAGTAGTGAGCAGGGTCCCCGATGACCTGCTCGCGAAACGGGTCCAGCGTCAGCGTGCGATACCCCAGGATCGAGAAGGGGAGCAGGCGGTTCGGGACGTTGTCGCCGGCCGGTGGGAGGAGCCGGCCGTTCGCCAGGTAGGCCGCCAGGCACAGCACACCCAGACAACCGCCGATCAGCCAAGACCGCAGGTTCGGCAGCAGAAGGCCTCCGGTGTCCAGCGGGCTACTAGGTGCTGCCCTTGACCGCGGTGAAGACGACCGCACGGAAAGTGAAGTGCCACCTCATGGGGGCCTGGTCCGCAAACGGCCGGGAGCGTGGGTACCCGGTTCCGGCTGCGCCTCCGGCTCGGCGTGGGCTTGGCCGCGGGGGCGGAGGAGGCGCATGGTGCGCAGGAAGAGGTCGTAAGCCGGGATCAGCAACACCGGCGGCGTCACCACCATCACCGACTCTTTCCAGGAGTGCGCTCCGTGCCGCTTCCACGCAGCCACCACGCCCCTGATCGAGGCCTCCACCACAGGATCGGGCGGCCCCTTGCTGGCGATGCCCAGGACGGTGTGGGGCAGGCGGGCCAGGCCGCACATCTCGACGGCGATGGGGTGGAAGGCGTCGCCCATCAGCGCACGGAAGGCGCTGGCGGTAAAGCGCCAGTAGTCGTCCGGGTAGGCGTGGATGGGGAAGTACCAGACCGAGGTCAGGATGAGGAGCCCCCCGGGCCGCAGGCAGCGGTGGAGCTCCGCCATCGCCCGCCAGGGCTCGCGGACGTGCTCGATGGTATCGAAGAGCAGAGCCGTCCCCACCGAGCCGTCGGGGAGGTCCAGGGCGTGCAAGTCCTGGATCTCGTCCACCCCCGGACCGGTGCGCGCGTCGCAGCCGACGAAGCGCTGGCCGGGGAAGAAGTCACGCACGAAGGGGAGGTGTTCCTGGCCGGGCACACGGAAGGAGCCGAACTCGTAAATCGGCGAAGGGAACGCAACCTTGTCCGCGAGGCTCGCGAGCAGTTTTAGCAGTGTGACTCGCATGGCCTCCCCTGCGGCTCAGAGGGGATGTTGTAGCAGAGCGCTGCCCAACCAACCGTCAGCGTGTCGTGTGTTCGGAGCGAAGATAGCATATTCCGGTTCCGGAACCGAGAAAGCGATAGACTCGCCGCCTCGTGACCTCACCTTGGCTCAAGAGCTCGGAACGCTACGTATTGAAGGATTTCCCGGGATCGTCCCACCGCGTCCTGGCGAGTTGGATCGGGGAGATGGTCCACGGGAGCCGCTTGCTCGAGCTGGGACCCTTCTCGGCCCATATCGCGCAGCTCGCGCGCCGTCCGGGTCTCGTCTGGGTGGGGCTCGAAGGTGCCCTCGACTGCCTTCCGGCGCTCGCCCGCTGGCTGTCCGCAGCGGCCATCGTCGAGCTCGACACGCTGGAGCGCCTGCCCGCGGGCTGCGACGCCATCCTGGTTGCCGACACGCTCGAGCACCTGGCCGACCCCGAGCGCATCCTCGACCTGGCCTACAAGGCCCTGCCGCCCGGCGGTCTCTTCCTCATCTCGGTTCCCAACGTGGCCAACGTGTCGGTAAGGCTCGCCTTGCTCTGCGGCCGGTTCGACTACCGCGACCGCGGTATCCTCGACCGCACCCACCGGCGCTTCTTCACCCGCGCCTCGCTCGACCGAGCGCTCGAGGGCGCCGGCTTTCAGATCGTGCGCCGGTCGGTGACCACGATCCCCTTGCCGCTGGCCCTGCCGCGGCTGCCGGGGCCGCTGCTCGGACTGGTCTCGGCGATTCTCGGCGGCTGCACACGCCTCTTCCCGACCCTGTTCGGCTACCAGCTCCTGGCCGCGGCACGGCGCCCGCCGGTTCCAGCTCGGTGAGCGGAACCCTCGGCAGGTGAGGACGGGCCGGCGCGGCACCTGCCGGTGCCGCCCGGGAGCGGCGCTACTGGAAGTAGCCGGTCACGTCGATGACCAGCTGGACCGTCCCGGTGCCGCCGAGCCAGACAGCCAGGTCATTGGGTGCGGTGCCCAGCGGCACGATGGCGCCGTTGGCGAGTGCCGAGTCCGCGTTGGTCCAATTGATGGTCGCGACGTTCGGCAGCGCCGAGCCCGCCGGATACAACGTCAGGAAGCCCCCGCCCGAAGGACCGGTCATGTTCGGAGAGACGATGGTGACGTTGATGGTCACCGCCGCGGCGCCGTTGGGCACGCCGCAGAGGCCTTGGATCTGGAACACCCGCGGTCGCGTGCCGGGAAAGGTCAGCGCCGGCCCGCCGTCGGTGCCGGTCGCGTTCCGCGTGTCGATGACGCGGCACGGCGTCAGGGCGTGATACTGAAACGGTCCGGCGGCAAGGGCGGTCCCCGGGAACGACGTTGCCATCGCCACCATCAGCCCCACGAGGACCAGGAGGGCCTTCAGGGCATGGGAACCGCTGGAAGCAGTGAGCCAAGAGATGCTACGAGGACTCAACATGGATATCTCCTTCTGCGCCGGGTCGATTACCGGATGCCTGTAGAAACGGGCCAACCATCACAGCTGGTCACCTTCAAGCTGGGCCAGCCGTAACATTACCCTCCGCTTAAGTGCCTGTCAATGCCCGGTCCTGGCTCGGTAACCCAGAGCTGGCGCCTCGAAACCGCTCCAAGAACCGCCGCCGGACCTTCCCGCGCAAGAGCACCGATGGGCTCAACCCTAGCCGAGATGCGGGCCGCTGTCTGTGACGTCCTCCACACCCGCCATCCGGGGGTCCAGGATTACTCGCAAGCACCCCTTCCGCTGCAAAGCAATCGACGTGCCAGACGGTGCGGCGAGCGCCTGCCATGCAGCATGCCCCCCATCCTGGCGCGGGTCGGCGAGGCGCACGTCCGATTACTGGAAATATCCGTTGATGTCGAGCACGAATTGCACCGTGCCGTTGCCGGGGGCGACCTGGGACTTCACGGTGACGGTGCCGCCGACGTCGAGGGAGAGCACGGCGTTGTTCGCCCGCGTCTCGTTGGCCGCGTCCCAGTTGACGTTGCTGACCTGGGTGACACAGCCGGGCCCGGCGCTCACGAAGCCCGAGCCGCTGCCGCCGGTGACGGTGAGGTTGGCCGAGACGGCCTTGGCCCCGGCCGGGATCCCGCACTGCCCGGCCACGACGAAGCTGCGTTGCACGGCGCTGGTGAGCGCCGGGCTGCCGTAGACGCCGTTCGCCAGGCCGGTGCAACCGCTCACGCCGGAGGAGCAGCGGGTGTCGACGATGC
>Ga0209580_10000730_pt1 | contig 16426 bp, 10 predicted proteins | sample Coa_R1_5_FD_187153 | JGI IMG/M metagenome (GOLD analysis project Ga0209580, IMG submission 187153) | Surface soil microbial communities from Centralia Pennsylvania, which are recovering from an underground coalmine fire - Coalmine... | ecosystem: Environmental > Terrestrial > Soil >... | reverse complement strand
GAGTGAACGTGAGCACTACAGAAGCTTCAGGGGAGATGTTCAAAGGCAGGACTGCACGCACCGTGATCAGGAGGAAGAGCCATGGAATACACAGGAACAAGTCCACCAGCAGCATGATGCAGCGTTCAATCCAACCGCCAAAGTAGCCGGCAAGGCCACCGAGCAAAGCGGCCAGGGCGGTGGCTACGGCCGCAGCCAGCGGCGCCAGGAAGAACGAGACACGCATGCCATACAGCAGGCGGGCGAAACGGTCGCGGCCTAAGTCGTCTGTGCCCAGCGGATGCTGCGCAGATGGAGATGCGTCCGGAGCCTCCCGGAATTGATGCTCATAGCCGGCGGGTGCAATGTAGCTTGCGCCTAAGGCAGCCAGTGCAGCCGCCAGCAGCAATACAACCGCGGTGATGCGGAGGGCCTTCATGCCACAGCAGTCCTCCATCCGTGGGTGAAGCGGCGGCGGGCGGCATCAGAGAGCATGGTGGCGAGCACCGTCACGAAGGCCACCACCAGCGTGAGATTCACCAATAGCGGCAGATCACGCGATTGAGCTGCCTGCCACGCCAGTTGGCCGATCCCAGGCACATCACAGATCACTTCAATGGGAAGCAGCACGCCAATGACAATGCTGATAGACACGCCAACCAGAGCCAGTAATTGCGGCAAAGCGGTAGGGGCTACATGCCAGATGAGGATTCTTGAGCGGCCTGCGCCTTTGGCATGCGCTGTGAGCACATGGGGCAGCCCATAGCTGTGCTGCAAGAGATTCTGGCAATAGCGATAAATCTTGGGAAAAACGAGCAAAGCCGCCGCCCATTCCGGAGGCAGGCGCAAGATCACAAACACCAGCGCAAGCACAGCCGCGGGTGTAGAGATAAAGACGCCGCTCATCGCATCCGTTACAAATGTCAGCCAGGCGGAATTGGCGAGCTGGGCGATGACGGCAAGAATAAGTCCGAGCATCCAGGCGAGAGAAAGCGCAATGCCAATGCCTTTCAGCGTCACGGGAAGGCGTTCCCACAAGAGGTCTTTCACCGGTTGATTCAAAGATTGAGATATGCCCAGGTCGCCGCGAACCAGCGAGATAAGAAATTTGCCGTAGTATCGCGGGACATCGGCGTCAGCAAGCCGGGCCTGGCGAATGGCCTGGATGCTCTGGGCAGAGAGGCTGGTGTTCAGTTCCTGCTCGTCCGAACTGAATCCAGGGGCAATCCGTATGAGAGTTGCTCCCAACAGGCTGGCCAGCAGCATGATGGCGAGCAGGCGCGCCAGGGCGAGGGAAAATGAGCGCAGCACTACGGCACCATTGAGTCCAGCAGTGGCGGAAGAGACGGGGACGGTGAAAGCGGACCCACGCCGTGGCCCTGTTGCTGCTTCTGGATGTACATGCGGCGGTCGGCTTCAGCCAGAAGTTTTTCGGCATCGGCGCCGTCCTCAGGATAGAACGCGCAGCCTACACTGACCGAGAGGAGATCCGCACCGCAGACTTCGCGTCCCGCCAGATTGGCCAGTTCGTTCAGGCAGATTCCGCGAATCTGGGCAGCAGAACTGCTCAGTCCCGGCGCGACCAGCACAAATTCATCGCCACCCATGCGCGCGACATAATCGTACTCGCGGCAGGAGCCTTGCAGGCTCTTGGCAAAGTGGCGCAGGATGCGGTTGCCCTCAAGGTGACCAAAGCGGTCGTTAATCTGCTTGAAACCATCCAGGTCACAAACCATGACGGTGAGCGAAGTATTCAAGCGCCTGCTGCGGGCCAGTTCGCGGTCCAGATGCAGGAACAGGGAACGCGCGTTGGGAAGCTCGGTCAGGTAATCCGTAGTGGCGGAACTCTCAGCTTGCTGGAAGGCCAACGCATTCTCCACAGAGAGAGCCACCTTGGAACTAATGGCAAGCAGGATCCGACGATGATCCACAGTGTAGGCATCGCGCTCGGAATGATAGAGCGTCAGCACGCCGATCACGCCCTGCAATCCCTCCAGGGGTACCGAGATAGCAGAACGCAGGGGAGTGTATTTAACCGGATCATTTACATACCCGGGTTCCACGTAAGGCGGGCCATTGACCAGGGCCTTGCGGTTCTGGGCCACCCAGCCGGATACTCCCTGCCCCATGGGGATGCGCAAAGAAGCGAGCAGGCGGAAATTATCGCCGCTCACAAATTCAGGAACCAGCTCTTCTCCACGCAAAATGTAGGTTGCGATGGCGTCATACGGAACCAGCCGTTTCAGGCGCACGCTCAACACGGAAAGGGTCTCACTCAAGCTGAGAGAATTTCCCAGAGCATGACTCAACTCAAACAATGCCTGAGCTTCCTGGCGCGCGGCGGCAATGGATGAAAGGAACGCGGTTCCAGTATCGGCTTCCTGAGTGGAGGAGACATCGAACCCGGCGGCTGGAGCCTGCCCACGTTTCACCGTGACGCTGGTGGTGAGTTTCTCGTATCCTTGCGTATAGGATCGGGCGATCTCTTCCAACTCGCGATAATGTTTGTGCAGCAATTCAACTACCTGGGGATCATAGGCTTTACCCGACAACAGGACCACGCGCTCCATGGCTTCATCCAGCGGCAGAGCAGGCCGATACTGCCGGTCAGTTGCCATGGCATCCAGGCAGTCCACGGCGGAAAGAATGCGCGCTCCAAGCGGTATCTCCTCTCCCTTGAGCCCATCGGGGTAACCGGAGCCATCCCATTTTTCGTGATGCGCGCGCACAATCGGAACCACCGGATAGGGAAACTGTACGCGCTCCAAGATTTCCGCACCCACGATGGGGTGGATCTTCATTTTTTCAAATTCTTCCGGAGTCAGCTTGCCGGGCTTGGAGATGATGTGTTCAGGCACAGCCAGTTTGCCGATGTCGTGCAGGAGAGCGGCGGCCCGAAGCGCCTCCAACTCATTGGGCGGCAGCTTGAGCCGTTTGGCCAGTTCAATAGCATACACACGCACCCGGCGCAGATGATCATGAGTAGTCTGGTCCTTGGCTTCAATGGCCAGCGCCAGCGCCTCAATGGTACGCAGGTGAAGTCCGGCCATGTCTTCTACATGGCGTTTTTCATTTTGCAGCTTACTTACATAGAGACGATACGAACGATAAATCACGAACATGGCCGGCAGAGCCAGCAGCGTAGTTTGCCAACTGACTTTCTGGTTGACCCATCCAACCAGGCCTGCCACCGCGGCGCCTGCCAGGTAGTAAGGAAGAGACCAGAAGTAACAATCTGACCAGACCGTGCGCAGGGACTTATGTTCGGTAAGACTGATAATGGCTGCAACCGGCAGCGTGTTCAGCAGGAAATAGGTGCATCCCGCCATCATCAGCAGCAGCGCAGGATTCAGGTGGCCCCGTGTGTGTAACGGACCGTGATAGATGTAAAAGGCCCCCCAGATGGCAAAGGCGGCACTGCACAGGTTGAACAGAACCTGTTCCGGACGCGGCCAGCGCCGGCGTTTGGCAAAGCACTGCATGACAATGGCCGCCGAGCCGACAAAAAGGGTTTCACTGAAATTCAGCTCAACAATGCAGATCAGGATAAAAAGAAAGCTTACGGAGATAGTGCCGGTGATTTCCGGCAGGGTGACCCGCAGGCGTGAGGCAAGGAGAGCAATGAGCGAATAGGAGACAAACTTACCGACGTCCAGATCTAGCTTCCACGTCCAATAGCCGTACACACCTACTGCTGCCCCTAGCATGCATACGAAAATCAAGAACAACCAGGCCCGTTTGGACATGAATACACCTTCTCCCGACATCATGCAGCGGCATATGGGATGCCAAAGCCTGGAAGGATAGTGGACAAACGTAACCTATTCATATAACAGTACTTGAATCTAAGCTTTTTCTAATGATAGGTTCGCGGGCTGCGACACTTTGTCACCTCACGAAGTTCAGTGAGTCATATTGTCACAGCCACTGCATCCAGCAAGCTCAAGATGCGTGGCCTTGTATGAGTGATGTCAATCCCGGCGAACTCAGTCATCCGCGTTAGCAGTGCAGTGTGAAGGTTACGAAGGGATAAGCGGAGCGAGGACACGGGGACACCGTGTAACGAAGGTAATGGGACTTTAGTAACGGAACGTTTGTACTCTGTGCTTGCCTGCACACCGGGGCTGCCCTCATCATTGCGGCACCCAGGTTGAGACGCCAGATTCGCAATGTTCCGTGAGGATTGCCGCAGTCCCAAAGGAGCCAGGTTGCCAGCGACACCCCACAATTCGTGGAGTTCGAACGGCCTTATTGCGCACAGTGAAGCGCTCAAGCGAGTACTGAAGCTGGCGGAACAAGTGTCGCGGCATCCCGCCGCTGTCCTGATTGTGGGCGAGACGGGCACCGGGAAGGAAATGATTGCCCGGACCATCCATGCTCACTCCTTGCGCTGCAATTATTCCTGGATTGACGTGAATTGCGCCGCCATCCCGGAACACCTGGTGGAGAGCGAACTTTTCGGCTACGAGAAGGGCGCATTCAGCGGCGCAGACTCCATGAAACCGGGCTTATTTGAGCTGGCGGATAAAGGCACCCTGTTTCTGGATGAGATTGGCGATCTTGACCTGAAAGTCCAGGTGAAGCTTTTGCGCGTGCTGGACGGAGTTCCGTATTACCGCCTGGGCGGTAGCAAAAAGGTTTCAGCAGATGTGCGCATCGTGGCTGCCACCAACCAGGACCTGGAAGAACTGGTGCGCGCCGGCCGCTTCCGTCGTGACTTATATCATCGGCTGGCTCAGTTTAAGCTGGAAATCCCGCCTTTACGGGAGAGGACGGAAGACCTTTTGGGCATTGCCGAGCACTTGCTCCAGCAGCACCATCCGCAGGCCCGTTTCAGCTCCGATGCAGTAAAGGCCATGCTCAGCTATCATTGGCCCGGCAACGTGCGCGAACTGAAAAACGCAATCTTTCATGCCGTGATGTACACCAACGATCCACAGGCGCAAATCACTGCCGCCGATCTGCGGCTGCCGGAGACTGCGCGTGCGAATGGCCATACACCGATGAATGGCGATCTCAACCAGGTTGAGCGCCAGATGATTTTCCAGACCCTGGCAAAATTTGACGGCAACCAGGGCAAGGCGGCCCAGGCGTTAGGGATTTCGCGCCGCACCCTGATTCGCAAGCTCAAGACCTATCGCGAGGATGAGGCGGAAAACCAGGACGAAGCTCTTCGCGCGGAACAGGAACGGTACTATCGCGCCCAGCTGTGCATTCCGGTGAAGGTGAAATGCGCCGGTGAGCAGATTGAGGCTACCTTACTGAATCTCAGCGTGGGTGGCGCAGCCGTTGAAATTGACAAACCACTGAGCTTTGGAATGCCGGCCTCCATTATTTTCTGCATTCCTGATACCGACAAGGAAAGCGAACTCTGTGGCCGGATTGCGTGGTCGAACAGCGAAGGCCAGCACGGAATTCAATTCAGCGATCTCACCCCTGAAGTCCGGGCCGACCTGCGGCAATGGCTTAATTCCCAGCGAAAAAAAGAAGACGCCGTGATCAGCAATTAAGGCCGTTGGGCTGTTGAGTGCTCAATGCTGTCTATACAATGCTAACGGATCGTCATGCTTGCTGGAAAAGTTGACCTGGAATCTATTCTGTCGCTGGCTGAGTTTGAGCCGCTGGCGCAACGTTGCATGACAGAAATGGCCTTCGCCTACGTCACAGGAGGCGCTGCGGACGAACTTACCCTGAGCGCCAATTGCGAAGACTGGAAGCGGCTTCGGATTGCCCCCAGAGTGCTGGTGGATGTCTCGGACCTCAATTTGCGTACGGAAATCCTGGGATCGGAATTTGAATTTCCAATCTTGCTGGCGCCAGCGGCGTTTCACCGGCTTTGCCACCCTGAAGGCGAATTGGAAACGGTGGCGGGAGCCAATCTGGCAGGGGCCGGAATCGTGCTCAGCTCCTTTTCCACGGTAGCAGTGGAGCAGATCACCGCCATTGCCAGGCAGCCTGTATGGTTTCAGTTGTACTTCCAGGAAGACAAAAGATTGACTGAGGAAATGGTGCGCCGTGCCGAAGCCGCAGGCTGCAAAGCTTTGTGCGTGACGGTGGATACGCCAGTGCTGGGTGCGCGACATCGTGAAAGTCGCACGCCGTTTATCCTGCCGCCGGATTTCAAGCTACCCAATCTCAACCTGGGCTCCATCAGCCATCGTCCCAAGCGCAGCGCCATCTACAGCGAGCTATTGAATGCCAGGCTGAATTGGAAAGATATTGAGTGGCTGTCTTCAACGGCCAGGATTCCGGTGATTCTTAAAGGCGTGCTGAACCCGGAGGACGGCGCTCACGCAGCCGAGAATGGAGTTGCAGGATTGATCGTCTCCAATCACGGCGCACGCAACCTGGACACACTGCCCAGCACGGCAGAAGCGCTGCCGCGCGTGGCTGATCGGGTGCAGGGAAAAATCCCGCTGCTGGTGGATGGCGGCATCCGGCGAGGCACAGATGTTCTGAAGGCCCTGGCTCTGGGCGCGAAAGCCGTGCTCATCGGAAGACCTTACCTGTATGCGCTCGCTTATGCGGGAGCAGCAGGGGTGGTGCGGGCCATTGAAATCTTACGCCTGGAATTCATGATGGCCATGGCGCTCACAGGACGCACGACTATCGCGGAAATTGACCGCTCCGTCCTCTGGGGCGCTATTTGACGCCAGGCACAGTCATTTCCTGCGGGAAAACAAAATAGAACAGCAACCCGATCCCTATGAGGTAAACCAGTACGATCAGCGTCCAAGCCATATTGTGGCGGATCACCGCTCCCTCACTGCGAACGAACTTGCTCGTAGAAACACCAACGCTGGCCGTCTGGGGGGCAATAGGCTTACCTACTTCCGCTCCCAGAGAGTTCAACGTAGGAAGGAGCAATACCGGCAAATTCAGCAGCTTGCCGGTTACCGCCTGGACGGGGCCAAACATGGCATTGGTTGAGGTGTTGCTGCCGGAAAGGGCCACACCAATCCACCCTAGAATCGGAGCCAGGATTACGAATGCCCAACCGACCTTGGAGAATCCAAACGCCAGCGAGTTTGCCATTCCGGTGAAGACGAATATGTAGGCGATGGCGAAGATAAAGAACGCCACCAGGAGAGCACCCCACATCTGCTTGAATGTGCGTGCAAATACCTGGCCCAGCACTTTGCCGCTCGGTCGCAGCAACAGGATGATCAAGATCCACGATGCCAGAATGGCCGTCCCGCCGCTTAAGGGATTGAAATTCAAGAGAGAATTAACCGGCTTGCCCGTGACCGAAGAGACGGCCGAAACCTGGAACTTCTGTGAGTACATTCCGGGTAGTTTTGACCACGGTCCCGTCCACAAAACGACGACAATCAGCAGGACGATATAAGGAAGCCATGCGCGAAAGATCGCGCTCGAGGTCATAGGTGCATCGCTGGTTGCGGCAGCTTGCGCTTGAGGGATGATCTGCCCGCCAAATGCGCGGATATTCTTCGGCTTCCAGATCTTCACGAAAACGAAGAGTATCCAGAACGAGACCAGGGCGCCGCTTATGTCTGGCAGATATGGCCCCAGATAATGCGCCGTCGGCCATTGCCCCAGAATGTAGGAGAGGGAACCTACAATTGCCAGCGGCCATGCTTCTTTGAGCCCCTCCTTTCCACTCACCAGATATATAAGAACGAACGGCGGCAGGAGCGCCAACACGGCAACCAGATCGCCGACCGACGCAGAGAGCGCCAGCAACGGCAACCCTGTAACGGTTGCCAAGGCCAGAATGGGGGAGCCAAGCGCGCCATACGATACCGGGGCATTGTTGGCCAAAGCTGCCACTCGGATGGCTTCAAGATCAACAATCCCTAATCCAACCAGTATGGGCACGACCACCGCCCACGGATATCCGAAACCAACCAGCCCTTCCAGCAGCGCGCCAAAGGCCCACGCAAGCATAATGGTCTGGATGCGCACGTCGGCTGTGGCCTGCCTGACCATCCAGCCTTTGAAGAGATCGAAATCGCCGGTCAGAACCAGGGTGTTAAAGATGACCAGCCCCCAGAACGTGATCCAGTCAATGGTCCAGGCACCTTGCAATCCGCCGTAGAGGTAGGAATACATCAGGGGTCCGAAGGGCGCGTGCCAAACCAACATGCCAATCAATAACGTAATCACGCCGGCGATGATGGTGGCCAGCCACGCGGTAATGCGGAGGACAGCAAGCATGAACAACAGCGCCGCAAGTGGCACCAACGCCAGCAAGATCGTAGACCACATGCTTCCCGTGGGAGCCAGAATTTGGTGAAACATTTTTCCGCACCTCAGAAAATAAGATTTGGTCCTACGCTTTTAGAGTGAAACTCGATCCCTGGCCGGCGCGGTGGCATTGCTTGCTCCTCGCCCGCCCACACCATGCAACGGCCTGAAGGAAAACGGAATGCGGCATTACTCTCTACTTAAGCGGCAATTCTGTCAAGGGTTCTGTGTTTTGACCGTTAGGTGGCCCTAAGATGTACCGATGATCCAGCCAGCCGCAAACACCAGCAACCCGCCTATCACCACCTGCACCGTAGCCGAAGTCCATGGGCTGTCCATGTAACGGTGTCGCACCCAGGAAATGGTCAGGAGTTCAGCCAGCACGACTACCACAGCAATTGCAAGAGCCGTGGTGAAGTGAGGAATGAGAAAAGGAAAGGTGTGACCCAGGCCGCCAACGGTTGTCATCAGGCCACAGATGAGGCCGCGCACCCACGGATGGCCGCGGCCCGTAAGACTTCCATCGTCAGAAAGGGCCTCAGCAAATCCCATGCTGATGCCGGCGCCAATGGATGCCGCCAGGCCAACGGTAAATGCGGTGTGGGTATTCTTCGTGGCAAAGGCGGCAGCGAATACCGGCGCCAGAGTCGAAACTGAGCCGTCCATCAGGCCCGCCAGTCCCGGCTGGACGATCTGCAAGACGAACAGGCGGCGATTGGCCTGCTCTTCCTTTTCTATGTTGTCCGGATGCAGCTCGTGCCGTTCCAACTGCTCCGCCCGATGCTCATGCGTGCGCTCCTCCTGGGCCAGATCCACAAGCAGCTTGCGGATGCCGGCATCCTGGGTGCGCGCAGCGGCTCTTTCATAAAAATGCCGGGTCTCGACCTCCAGGGTAGAAGCCTCCTTGCGGATCTTATCCAGCCTGAGAGGCCGGATCAGCCAGATTGCCTTCCGATTCACAAAGCCTTTCACATCCTGGCGGCGAATAAGAGGGATGTGATCGCCGAATTTGCTGCGGTAGAGATCGATCAGCCGGTGGCGGTGCCCGGTTTCTTCCAAGCGCATACCGTCAAACAGCGCCGCCGAGGCCGGGAAATCCTGCCTGAGTCCCTCGGCAAAGTCGGCATAGATACGCTCATCTTCCTCCTCCAGCGAGATGGCCAGAGCAAGGATTTCCTGTTCGGAAAGACTTTCAAAGCTACGCAACATATCTCCTGATCCCCTGAATTGAACGAAGAATTGTACTGTATAAGCAATGCTGCTGAGTTTTATAAGATTGTTGTGGTTGTCTGAACCGCATTCAGCATGAACCTGACGATAGTTCAACTGGGAGCACTGGTGCTGCGCCAGGCAGCAAGGCCGCTTTCATCCACGGAGATTGGCAGCCGGGAGATACAGCAGCTGATCCAGGAGATGAAAGAGACCATGCACGAGGCGCCGGGAGTTGGCCTGGCGGCGCCGCAGGTTGGCCATTCTTTACAGCTTGCGGTAATTGAGGACCGTCCTGAGTACACCAAAGACGCGCCGCGTGAACAACTGGAAGCGCGCGAACGAGTGTCGGTGCCGTTTCACGTGGTCATCAATCCCAAACTGACGCTGCTTACGGAGCCGGCAATCGAATTTTTTGAAGGCTGCCTGAGCCTGCCAGGGTTTATGGCGGTTGTGCCGCGGGCAAGAAAAGTCCGGGTGGAGTGCCTGGACGAAAATGCAAAGCCGCAAGTGATTGAAGCCAGCGGATGGTATGCGCGAATCCTGCAACATGAGATCGACCATCTGCGGGGCACGCTTTACGTAGACAGGATGCATTCCCGCACCTTGACGACACTGGAGAACTATAACGGTTATTGGAAAGAAAAGACGATGGCGGAAGTGAAGAAGATCTTAGCCGCCGATTATCGCAAATGAGCGCTGGTCACAACAGACAGTCCAGCCTGCACTTAACCGAGACCGGGATGATCAAACCCCACCAGAGTTTGACTCTCTTCGTCCCACAGCGCCAGGGAGGCGCAAGAAAAACTTTCTCTCAGAGTCAGCACTTTGACATTTTGCATACATGGATGTTCTTTGAAACATTCTTCCAGCCGGTAATTAGGAATCCTTGAATCCAGGTGATGTATATGGTGAAAGCCGATGTTGGCAGTAAACCATTGCAGGACCCTGGGAAGCGCGTAATACGAGCTACCTTCCCCTCCTGCCGCTGAGTAATTCCATCTTTCCTGGCGTTGCCAGTAGGTTTCATGAAACTGATGCTGCACAAAAAACAACCAGACTCCGGCAGAGGCACTGATAGCCATCAGCGGCAATTGGATCAGCAGCAACGCGCGCAGTCCCACCACGAACGATAAACCGCCAAAAAACAAGACAATGAGTAGGCTGGTGATATGGACATTGATGCGTTCCTTCGTCCAGGTGCGCGCCTCAGCATAGATGAGTCTCTGGCCTATCACGAAGTGCAGCACGGGTGCGAGGCCGAAAAGGAAGACCGGATGCCTGAAGATTCGATAAGCAAAGCGGCGCGATGGCGAAAGCGCGAGATATTCCTTCACGGTCAAGGTGTGTATGTCCCCATGGCCTCGCCGGTCAAGGTTTCCTGAACTGGCATGGTGTAGGGAGTGGCTCCTTCGCCAGTAATAGTAGGGAGTGAAGGTTAGAATTCCCAGGCAAAAGCCCAGGCAATTGTTGGCAGCTCTGGATTTAAAAAATGTCCCGTGCCCACAGTCATGCTGAATCATGAACATGCGCAGCATGAACCCCGAGGCCGGCACAGCCAGAATCAAAGTGAGCACATAGCTGTAGGGAAGCGCAAGCCACATGAGCGCCCACAATGCGAAGAAAGGGGGAATTGAGGTCAGGCATTGTGAGAGACTCTTGGAGAAGCTCGGATTTCGATAGCCCTCCAGCACGGGGCGTAGTGCAGCAAAATCCCCACTCTTTACGGCAGGCTCATTAATCAATAGCGGTTCTTCGACAGAAAGCACAGTAATCCTAATTTTTTATTGGTGTTGCACAGTAACACAATTGTACTCTTACGTTTGTCGGATGGGATGACGTTGTAGTTCTTGTCAGTCATAATGCCTGAAAAAGTTGCACAGAAAACTGGCGATGCTTCGCCCCCCGATTGTCAAGCCGGCTGGTAGTTTGCCTGAAGTGAATGCGCCCGACTACCGCCCTCGGACCGCGCTATCTCCAAAGCGTTCTCCACACGGTTAATCACTTCCGTAACAATGTCTACGGAATCGAAATGCGGCTGCAACACCGCTTCAGCAATGCCCACGGTAATCGGCGGATTGCGATCTGTCCCCGGGATTTTGTTGGGCACGAGCACCTTTTTCATCTTGTCAACCACCAGAAACGCATTCCTGGAGTCAGTATCTGAAAGCAGCAAGGCGATGGATGTTTTGTCGTAACGGACAGCCACATCATTTTGGCGAATGTGCGAGCTGATGGTTTGGCCGATCTGCTGCATCATGCCTTCCAGCGCCGGTTCGCCTACTTCTTTGATCAGGGCAGAAGCTTTCCCAAAATGAAGCAGCATGAGCGTAAGCGGAGTCTGCTGCTGGAGAGAGCGCCGGACTTCCGATAACAGAACGTCAAGATAGGAAGAGCGTTTCAGCAAGCCGGACTTTTCATCCGTCACAGCCAGGGTCTTCATCAGCGTGCGCAGCCGCGCATTGCTGACGGCCAGGACCATTTGTTCGGCGATGGTCCTCAATACGACAACATCCGTTTGCCGCCATTGGCGGGGCTCGCATTGCTCCAGAATCAGCAGGCCGGCCTGCTCTCCGGCATCCAGGAGCGGAACGGCCAGCAGGGACTCGATGTGGAGTGCTTGAATATGCTCCCGCGCCGGATCCAGTTCCTGAGCGCTTCCATGAAGGTTCACCACGCCATTGGTTGCAAGCTGTTGTATCACTCCAATCAACCTGACAATGGCAATTACATCGGATTGCTTGACTCCGGGCGCGCAATATTCCAGCGCGGCAGAGGGCGGCTTACCCAGAGTACACAGTCCAGCCACACAACGGCTGGCATTGAAGTGGCGGCCAATTTCATTCACGGCCGTAAACAGCACGCTCTTGACCGTGGCCTGGCGGTAAATGTTGCGCGTGATCTCCGTCACCAGAGAGAAGTCGTCAACCGTATGCTGGTTGAGCGCCGGAGCGGCGGCGGGGGAATTTGCAGTGGCCAGGCTGCCTGGCGATGATGGAGGCACACCGGCTGTAGCTTTAGCTGCGGAAGCCGCACTTTGGGACTGAGCCGAGAATCCGGCCATGGCATAGAGCTGGCGCAGTTTTTCGTTCTTCTCTTCTTCCTGAGGAAACAACTTCCTCACCCGTTCCAGGCGTTCCACTGCCTTGGAACGCATGCCATATTGCAGATAGATTTCCGCTTGCAGGATGAAATCTTCCAGCACCGTGGGCTCCGACTCCTGAACGCCGCCTTCATTGACGGGCGCGGCTACCACGCTGGAAACGGCCTGGAACCGATTGGCAATAGTATTGAGCTGAATGGGATCAATTTTGCCGCGCAGCATCTCCAGGCGCGTGCCGTGGCCGGGCTCGTAAGGATCAACTTCCGCTGCGCGGTCCAGCGCATCTCCTGCTTTGGCGTATTTCCCTTCGGCAAAGTAGAGTTGGAAAACTTTGATCAGCGTGCGGCAATATTCGTGCTCACGGTTCGCTGAATTGTAGAGATCCACCAGATATTCCAGGAACTCAACCGATGGCAGCCGACTGTCTGCCATCTCATGCATCAAAGAAATAAATTCGCGGCGCCGTCCGGCTTTACTTTCGTGCTGCTCCAGTTTTCTGGTCAGCGCCAAAGCTCCCGGAGTATCTCCCACATCCAGGTAAGAACCAATCAGGGAAATGATCTCGTGCACCTGCTGGGGATCAATCTCAAACAATTCCCAGGCATAGGGTTCCGCATCGGCCGGACGCCCGGCTGCCATGAGCGCGCGAGCATAGAGCTCACGCAACTCGGTTGTGGTCTCCAGATGCGCGACTGCCCGCTCCAACACCGAGATGCACTGGGGAACCGCGGCGTGGGCAAACAGACCGCGAGCATAGAACAGGACTGCCTGATGATTGCCCGGATCAAGATTGTAGGCCTTTTCAAACCATTCATACCCCGAACCCGGCAATGCCTGCTCTTTCAATGTTCCCAGTTCGACAAAATTTGAAGCTGCGGACTGAAGTTGCCCCATGCCGGCGGCTTTTTCTCCTGCGCGTTGCAGATTTTCGACTGTGGGAGCAAGTTCGACCATCCGCTTGGCAGCCGCGAGCGCCTGCTTCTCCTGCCGTTGCAGTTCAAAACCATGCATCGCCTCTGTATAAGCATCCAGCGCTTCCTGTTTGTCCTTCTTGGCGATCAACTGGGCATACTGCAATGTCTGGAAGGGCGAGGGCTTGGTAATTTTGACCAGTTTCTTGTAAGTCACAGTGCCCCGCGGATCAGCGACCGCTACCTGCTCATCCAGCAAGGTACTGAGTAACGTGGCAGCCTCAGAGTTGCGACCGCACCGGAGACAGAGATCGGCCGCGGCCGACCGTACCTGATCGTTGCGAGGATCTTCCTCGAGCGCGGAGAGATATTCTTCCAAGGCGGCTTCCAGCTTTCCCTTTTGCAGATGTTTCTCTGCTTTTTCCAGTCGCTTGGAGATGTCCGGCATTCAATGGTCCTTCAAGGTCAGCTGTGGGGGTTCAGTCTTGCCCACTTCGATTGCTAGAGGGTAAACGTATTTTAACTGATTGCCAAAATTGGGGAAATGCGTGAAGAGAGCGAGAAGACGCTGGCCTTCAGTTTTGCACTCTGGTTTTGCGATTTTCGTAACCTCATGTTGAGCTCCTGCCGGATTCCCACTTTTAGACCGCTGCTGCCGGTTGCGACCTGCGTTTCACTAGCCAAACCACCAAAAAGTACAACACTACGCCCGCAGCGATAAAGATTGCGCCGAGCGTCAAGGTGCTGATATTTCCCAGGCGCTCCTCACGGTTTTTCACAAATGCCGCCACCAGAAGGATGGTGGGCCCCACGCCTGCCAGAATCGCGCCCAGCAGGCCGCCGGGAACCCGGAACGGCCGATGGAGCAGAGGCTCGCGAATCCGCAGTACGACGAGCGCCACAAACTCCAGCAGCAGGCTGGAGCCGTAAAGCAGAATGTCCAGCAAGAGCAGCCGGTCCAGATTGGTACCCAGGGCAAAAACCACGGCGGTCCAGGCGAGTCCACATACCATCACCGAAACCCAGGGAGTGCCGCTTTTCAGCTTGCGCGCAAAGAACCGCGGCAGGTCGCCGTCCTCCGCCATGGCTGCCGGCAGGCGGGAATAAGACATGGTGAGAGAGTTGACAATTCCAAAGGTGCTGATCATGGAGCCGACCACCAGCGCGAATCCCAGCCATGGTCCGCCGAGCAGGGACGCAATCTGGGACCAGCTTCCCTGCGACCAGAAGCCGGACTGAATGTGCGTAGTCCAGATGATTCCGACAGGAATCACATACGAAAGAACGATCGCCACCAGGGCCAGCATCATTACCTTTGGATAAGTTTTTTGCGGATTCTCGACTTCGCCGGCGATGGTGGAAGCATTGTCCCATCCCATATAGTTCCACATGGCAACGATTACCGCCGTAAGCCAGTCCTGGTGAGAGCCGGCAGTCGCGGTGGCTTCATGGAGAGAACCGCGATGAAAGATAGCGAAGCCGATGATGACGACAAACGGGCTCAACAGCAGCGCACCCAGCAAAACGGAACCGTTGCCCACGGCGCGCGCGCCGAACAGGTTCCAGGCCACACAAGCCAGGATCATTCCTGAGGCAATCAATATTCCGTGGTATCCCTGATTGGCAGGCGGCCATAGCTGGGCCAGCGAGAGCACAAAGAGGGCTGGGTAAGAAGCCATATCAAACAAACTGGCAGCCAGGGAGAGCCAGGCTTCCTGAAATCCCCAGAAGCGGCCCATGGCGCGGCGCACCCAGATATAAAAACCGCCCTCGGCGGGGATGGCAGCAGACAGTTCACCTACCATCAGAGATGTCGGCAAGCTCCATATAAGAGGCGTGGCCAGGAAGATGATCATGGCCAGTTTGTAGCCGGAGTCCTGGATGATCTCTTCGATGCCCGAAGGGCCGCCGGAGACCATGAAGTAAGTAGCGGCCACCAGCGGCAGCACCGTCAGCTTGCGGCTAGAGTTGGTGTGGTTCATCTCGATTCATAACTGCGAATATCGCAGACTTGAGCGGCCAACACAATAAAAATTTGCCTATCGCAACGCTGTCGTGTTTCCGAATCGCGCGCGATCATCCGATTGCGTCCACGACGAAAATGCTGCGGGCGGCCAGTAGCTATTGTGTACTGCACTCTCAGAGCAAAACCGTGTTGACCTATGAAAAGCGGTTGCATCATTGTCATCCGTGGTAAGGTTTTGGCAGAATTGAGGGACTTATGCCTGACGATCTGCTTCGCTACCGCGACGAATTTCCCATCCTGCAACGCACTACTTACATGATCAGCAACTCGCTTGGGGCCATGCCTCGCGGTGTTTACGATTCAACGCGGGAGTTCTGCGACATCTGGGCTACGCGCGGCGTGTGTGCCTGGGAAGAAAAATGGTGGGAGATGGCGCGGGAAGTGGGCGACGAGATTGGCGCAATCATGAATGCGCCCTCCGGTTCCGTCAGCCTGCAACTTAACGTGACCGGCTGCCAGGCAGTCATCGCGAGTTGTTTTGACTTCAGCGGGCCGCGCAACAAGATCGTCTACAGCGACATGAATTTTCCCTCAATCATGTATTTCTGGGAGGCCCAGCAAGCACGCGGCGCGCGCGTGCACATGGTGAGGACGGACGACGGCATTCACGTGCCCACGGAACGCCTGCTGGATGCCATTGACGAGCAGACGCTGCTGGTGCCTATCTCGCATGTGGTTTTTCGCAGCGCCTATATCAAGGACGCTAAAGCCATCATCGAGAAGGCCCATCGCGCCGGAGCTTATGTAGTGCTGGACTGTTTCCAGTCTATGGGCACAGTTCCGGTGGACATCCAGGCCTTGAATGCGGACTTTGCGGTTGGCGGCGTGCTCAAGTGGCTCTGTGGCGGTGCGGGCACATCGTACCTTTATGTGCGTCCCGATCTGGGAAAGAAGCTGGAGCCCAGGCTGACCGGATGGTTTGCCCACGAGCATCCTTTCTCATTTGAGATCGGCGCGACGAAATACAGCGATCCGCCGTATCGTTTTATG
>Ga0209580_10000729_pt1 | contig 16427 bp, 7 predicted proteins | sample Coa_R1_5_FD_187153 | JGI IMG/M metagenome (GOLD analysis project Ga0209580, IMG submission 187153) | Surface soil microbial communities from Centralia Pennsylvania, which are recovering from an underground coalmine fire - Coalmine... | ecosystem: Environmental > Terrestrial > Soil > Unclassified... | reverse complement strand
CCTTTAGCCGCGGGTCGTCGAAGTTGCCGGTCTCGGGATTCGCCCAGCCCGGGCCCACCGGGTTGGCGAAGAGTACGTTCCCGACGACGCGCGGGTGGACCTGGTGCTGGCCGTTGAAGTTAATACCCTTCCAGTCAATGAAGCCCTCGCCGCTCCACGCGGCGGCAACACGCATCGTGTCATGGTCGAAGAGCATCCAGTGCCGGCCGCGCGAGATGCCGCCAGGACCGTTATCGAGCCGGACGGCGATGCCTTTGTAAGCGAAGTTGCCCTTGTCGCCGACCTCAAGAGTTGCCATCAGGCTCGGCCCGTAGTTCATGGTCACCCACGGCTCGATGTTCGACGGTTTCGGCCCGCGGCTCTTGCCCTTCGGCAGCGTCGCAAGATAGGCGTCGTCGATGACAGTGTAGCTCTTGGGGTTGTGTGGCTTGAGAAGGGCTTCGCGGATGTAATGAATTACGTCATACTTCTGCTGCGGCACCATCCACGTCTGCGGCGTCATCATGCCGTAACCGAGCGTGAGCGTCTGGTACATTCGCAACGGGTCCGACCCGTTTTTGAACTTGCCTTCCGCGAATCGCAGTGAGGTTGGCATGGAACCGACCTGTTCGCGCGTGCCATGGCAGTTGGCGCAAACGCGCGTGTAGATCGCCTCGCCGCGCTTGTAGCTGTTATCGTCCAGGGCGTGGATCAGTCCGGCGTGGTCGAGGTCGCGCTCGTACTCCGGTAACGGTGGCAGGGCAAACAGCGACGCGGCCGGGCGCAATTGCCGCGCCCGCTCCGGTCCTTTTTCGGCGATCTCGATGAGATAGCGCGCCAGGTCGAGAAACTCCCGCCGGCCGGACAGGACATTCACCAGCCCCTCCGGCATGAGCGACGGCCCGTTGTCGTTGCGCTCTTCGATATCCTTCTTCGCAATCGTGAGGAGTTTACCGATCTCAGCGGCGTCGCGCAGAACGACGGCATCGGCACGCTCCTCCGCGAGTAGGCCGGAGAAGGTCTTGCCGGCCTTCGTAATAATCGTGACCGTCTCGAAACCTTTTTTAATGACCTTGGACGGCAACAAAACCGACTCGACGAGGTAAACGTCGGTGGCCTGTTTGCCGGCTTTCGCGAGGTCGGGGCCAAGTTTACCGGTGTCCTCGCCAGGAGTGTGGCAGCGCGTGCACGCCAAGTCGGGCCGGTGGAACACTACCGCTCCTCGACCTGCATCGCCATGCTCGCGGGCTGCTTTCGCCAGGGCTGTAAGATTCTCTTTTAGCAGTTGTTGGTGCAGCGACGGCGCCGGGTCGGGTTCTTGGCGCGGCGGCGATTCCCAAATGTCCTGGAGCAGCGCGTAAATCTCCGGCTCCGCCTCCTTTAACTCCGCGCGGTTGAATGGAAAAAAATCATTGACGCCGAAATACGACTCGGTCATCTCGGCGAAGAATTCCTTGTGGTCGGTCAGCGCGTAGTGGCGGACGCGGCGGCCGTTGTAGAGCAGCGTCTTGTCACCGTGGCCGTTCTTTTTGTAATTCTCGTACGCCGACCGGATGCGCGGCTCGTCGAAGCCGAGCACTTGATCGTGATAGGCATGGGCCAACTCGTGCAGAATCACCCAGGGCTGTTCGTTGATATTGCGTTTGGTAGGCAGGTCGGCAGCGCGCGGAATATGGACGCATTTTTCGAGATCGGTGGAATAGCCGTTGTTCTTGAGCCAGCCGGCGCTCGGATGATACTGCATCGCAGTGAGTTTGCCATGCGACAGATCAAGGACAATGACGACTCTTTGCAACTGCTTCACTTTGTCGGCAGGGACAACAGCCTTAATGTCCGCGAGCTTGTTTTCCAGGAAGCGCAGGGCTCGTTTGCCGAGCTCTTCGTTTGGGTCCTTCAGCAGGCGGTCATCGACGCGAACGGTCCAGCCTTCCAGGTTGCGCTCGGTATGCGCGGTCGGCTTCGCGGGTTCGCTTGCCCCGCGCTCCGGAAGTGCTTTGGTCAGCAACTGCTTCATTCCCTTGCCCAGCGCGTCGCCGACGAGGAAATATGTTTCGGCATTGCCGAATTCGTGATGGCCGTGGCCTGGGTTGGGCGAGTCCTCGGGATTGCGAACAAAATCGTGCGTCTCGACGAATAATACTGTGCCCTTGAATTCGGGGCGGGCGGCGGCAGCCGCTTGCGCCTGTCGCAGCGTTTTCCAGGCGCCGGGTGCTTCCTGCCACGGCCCTGTCAACTCGCCGATAACAACTGGCAGGTCTGGCGCCTTCAGGTCCTTTCGCAGATCCTTGATTAAGTTCACCAGGTTCTGTTCGTATTCCGGCACGGCGTTCTTCGGATCGACGCCGTCGTTCCATCCCTGATACCAAACAAAGCCGGCCAGCTCGTAGGTGGAATCGCCGTAGGTCGGGAATTCCGTCTTGAGATTCGCCAGGGCCCTGCGGATGTCGGCGAGCATTTTGAGGTAGTAAGGCCCGACCTTCCCACCGGAACTGGGAGGGCGGAAATCCTGGTATAGGCTCTTGCCACCCCAGGCAGTCTTGATGAGCAGCACCTGGCTGCCGCAGTGGTCGCCCAAGACATGGCCTAATTGCAACTCTGGGCCGAAATGGTGCCGGCCGCTGTACGGCGTGTACCCCAGGGTCAGCGGACCGGCCTTCACCGGCCCGTTTTCCGGCTGGTAATGGACCCACACGGACTCGCGCACGGCCCACTCGCCTTTGTCGGTACGCAAGTGCTTGACCAGCGGGGCCTTCGCGGGGTCCTGGAAAACGTGCAATAGCGTGCCCTTGCCGCCGTTGTAATCCTTCCCATCAAGGTCCGCGACCGCTTGGCCCTCCATGTTCGATTGTCCGGCGAGTATGAATACTTGCAATGGCTTCGTACCCCGATCTTGTTTGGGGCGCGGATTTGGTTCATCCGCGGTGCTTATGCGAACCGGAATTGTCGCGAGCAGAGCGCTGATCATTAGAGCGGAAAATGAACGATTCAGGACACTCATGTTTACACCATTTATGCCGCAAAAAACTGAGTCGGTGACCGCGTGCCGACAATTCACAGGTTGTCCCTAGTTCGCTTTTAATCGGAGCATGATGCTACGCGGCACGATTGCTTTTTATCGCGCAGACCCGTCTTTGACCGCTGCGGCGACTATCTCGATAGAGGGTGTTGCCCCACGTGCAGTTTGCTCGAAGGATCAGCTTGTGAAGCTACCCCGCGAGGACGGTGGCGTACTCGCTTGCCAAAGGGGTGGAGGCGGCCATTCTTCGTTGCTGTTCATAATCACATCGACCACCATTGTGCTCGACGGCGCGCTAGTGAACCCAGTCCAAGAATTCCCGAATGTCCTTTCGTTGAAGGAATTCGATCGGCCCACCGTTGCCCCAATCTTGCCATTTTCTGAGTGTCGAGAAGTATTCGTTACGAGTGCCTCGAGATAAGGTTTTCGCAGCAAGATAACCCTCAACCACCGACGTAAGTGACGTTTGCATTGAATTGACCCCCAGCACAGCCGATTTCGTAGGATGCTTGACTCTTAGGAAATGGGCTCGCGCTTCCGGAGATGCCCAAGATCGGAATCAGGCTGTTTGCTGTTATGGATTTTTGCTGGGTGACTTCTCCAAACCTAATTCAGAGAACGATCGATCGAGCCGTGAATAGATCCCCCGTCGATGCGCTTCAATTCAATAACCGTTGGAACAGATGTGAGTGTGAGTGGATCTACCGGCGGTTAGCTACCGAAGTGCGTCGGACCGAAGCAGGCAAATATCGGTTCGCGGAAAACCAAAATTAAGGGTAAACTGGTTGGCAAGATGCGCGCGAAATAATAGAACGGGGACTTTCTAATGTCCCCGTTCACTTCGTCGAACTGCTGCACGTCCGCAACATCCAAGAAAACTTGAATCGTGTGTTCGAGCTCGCTAATGCGAACATCACGTCAACTCAATAAATAGTTGATTCAATATCCCCCGTCTCGGCGCACCCAGCCATCGGCGGGGGTGTAGATCCAGAGGCTGCCGTCGAAGAGTTCGGCGAAGCCGTCGTTGCCGCCGCCCACAAAATTGGTCGGCCGATTGCTCACGTCTTCTTTCAACCAGACCTGGTCGCTGCTTCCCTTGTAGATTCCATAGTATCCGTTGTATGTCGGGCCGAAATCTAAACCGTATTCGACGGAGCTGCCATAAGGATTGCTCGAAGTGGCCCCGGTAAAGCCGACGGTCAGGTAATCGCTTACCTGTCCCGTAAATTGGTATGTTGTGCCGGAACCTATGACTCCGTCGGCATAAAAGGTGCCCCACATTCCGCCCAGGACTTTACCGAAGTTGAAGCCGATGAGCCCTTGCGGCGTCGAGGTATTCGTAGCCGAATATTCCCAGAGCACCTGACTGCCCTGGATGTAGAGGACGTCGTGATTGCTGGCGTCGGTGCCGGCGGAGATGTTTTCAATCCCCCCGCCGAAGCCGGTCACCTGCACTGTTTCGGGACGAAAGAACCTGCCGCCGAGCAAAGAAATGTAGGACTGGCGGGTGTACTCGTAGACGTTTCCATTCTGGACGTACCAGCAATTGCCGTCGATGTAGCTGCCGGTGATCTGCGTAACGTTGCCGCCCGAGGTCAACCTGGTCGGGGCGGCCCCATTAAGGTAGTTAAGGTAAAGGTTGCCGTCGGTCTTGATTTCGTACAGCACGTTGGCGCCGTTCCAGTCGTGACCGGCGTCCATGTGGACCACGTTGTAATCGACGTGCTGGTTTAGCAATCCGTTGGAACTGTACACGCGCACTTCTCCGTACTGGTTGCGGGCGAAGTAGTCGGTCACGCCGTTGTTCCAACTGACCGCGGAGACCAGCGAATCGCCCATGGCGCCGGTGGAAGAAAGCACGATGCGGTCATCGAGCCGCTCGACGGCCAGAGAGACCGATTTCTTCGTGGCGGGAGTTTTCTTACCAAGCAAACGTTGCAGATAGTTCTTCATGGCAGGTTCCTTTGCTGCGAAACGCAGCGTTGGGTCTTTTCAGCTTCGAGGAGTCAACGATTGGCTCCTCTTCGCCGTCTTGTACGGAGGCTGTGACAGGGAACGAAAAAAGGCCGGCATCTTTTGGAGACGCCGGCCTGGAGGATTGCGACTACTGTGGCTACCGTTTCGCTTCCTGTCGGCAGTACTTTAGGTTATTCTCTAGATGTCCGTTCTTGGGCAAGTGCCGCAGTCCTTCTTCATAAACTTCGATCGCCTTGGCCCATTCCTTGGCCTTCATGTGCTTGCCGGCCCAGGCATCGTAAACCACGACCTCGATCTCATTACTCTCTTTGTCGTTCAAGAGCTTTCGGTATCGATTCACGTCATCCAATGCCTCTGAGAATTTGCCAGCTCCGGCTTGCTTTTGAATCATTTGGTGAACGTGATTAATAGCCACCGAGTGGATGTCTTTATCGTCGTGGAAGCGTTGTTGGAGTTTGAGGAGGACGCCGGCCGCTTTTTCGGCGCCACCTTCGCCGTAAGCCGCTTTGGCCCATTCCTGGGCGAGAAAGTATAGGTTTCCGGATCGGCCCCGAACAATTTGGCTGGCGACCAGAGAAACTTCGATTGCCTGCTCGTACTTCCCCGTTTTGGCAAGTTCCAGCGGCCAGTTGTTCAGGGCCGATTCGGCATTGGCCGCGGCCGATGGGCTGTCCGGATCGAGGCTCAAGGCCGCTAAATTCATGGCGATGGCTTCCGGAACGTGTTTCTCGTTGACTGCGGTAACGCCTCGGTTGTAGTAGATGATGGCTGCCAGACCCATGTCGCCGACTTCACGGCCATTGTTCTTTTTGCCATTTAGATCCTTGCCGGTTTGCTTGCCAATCCTTTCCCGTTCCTCTCGCGACGGATCAAAGCCCCTTGAGTTAGTGGTTTGCACTTCGATGCAGCGGTCGCCGTCGTACAAAACCGAATAGACGTGACCCGGAACTTCGATGGCTCGCACATTAAGGCCAAGCCGGCGGCCGATCACGTTGTACAGCGTGGCCGAAGAGACGCAGTTGAACTTGCCGGAGTCGAGCAGCGCGGCCAGGTCGGTTTGTTTGCTCTCGTAGCCCTTGGCCATTGGGCCGGCATGCAGGAACTTGAGGAGTTTTTCACCCTTCTCACTCGGTGTCTTGGCGTCGGTGGTCGCCTTCTTGGCCTCGGTTTCCAGCTCTTCAATGCGGGCCAGATATTGCCTTCGCTTGGCGGCATCGCTCACGCCCGAGGCTAGCAAGGCCGCCTCGGCGAAGGGTTGATTCTTGCCCAAGTTGATGGCCGCGAAGAAATCAGCCTCATCTTTACTGACCAAGACTTTAGAAGAAGTTGATTTTTCCAGGGTCGCCAGGATCTCGAAGGCCTCGGCCGGCCGCACTTGGAATGGGTAGCCGGCCTTGGCTTTGTCCGTGCAAGTACCGCTGCCGGCCTGAACGAAATTCGTCATCCAAAGAGCAGTCAAAGCGAAAAGAATCGCGGTAGTAATTCGGAAGCGACACATGGGAAACCCCTCATTTTTGGTTGTTTCGTGTTTCTCTTCGTCCTCTTCTACGGGGGCTGTGACAATGAATGGGGGTCAAAAATGCCTGTGCTTCGAAGCGGATTTGGAAAATTGGTGATACGAAGGGCGAGAACTGACCTCGTCTAGGCTTTCGGCTCGGATGGATTTGGATTGCGGCGCGACAGGGCCGTCTGGCAGTATTTCAGCAGGTCGAGCTCTTTCAATTCCTTTTCGATCTCCTCTGTAGGCGCATCTTCGAGTGAACTGGCGACCTCGTCTACTAGCAAGTCGGCAAATTTGGCGTGCGCCCGTTCCAGCATCTTCCTTGCGTTGGCGGCAGAGACCGGCTTACCGAGAGCGGAAGTCAGTTGTTCGGCCAACTCGGTGGAGGGAAAATCGGGGTATTCGATGCGCAAGCGCAGGGCCGCATGATATCCGACGTTGACCGTCGCTAGCGCCTGCCAGGTGCGATCCAACAGTTCTTCGCGCCAACTGGCATTGAAATCAACAGCGCTTTCGAGGGTAGCGGCGGCCGGCTCAATGGCCAGTGGCTGTGGCTGGGCCTGCCGGCGCCGGTGGTAATCGGTGACCAGATGAATGAGCGACGTCTTCAGATAATCGCGAAAGCGGCCGCGCGTTGGATCGGCCCGGCGATAATCGCCTCGGACGAAGCGCAGGGCGAATTCCTGAGTCAATTCTTCCGCCACATCGGGGTCGCGGACCGCGCCCAAGACGTAACGATAAACCGCTCCACAATAGCGTTCGAGCAGGCGCTCCACCGCCGCGCGCTTCGCATTGTCGCCTTCCGCATGAGTACGGAACATCATCGTCCACTGCGTGGAAATCCGGCTCAGGCGCTCGTGCAGTTCTTGCGGGAGCATAACTTCACGGCTTCCCATTGGGCAAGAGATAGCGGAGCAGTCGCCCGTCTTCCAGCAGCAGCATGGCGCAGCCGCTGTCGATTACAGTCGCGCTGACGATCGAACCCTTCACTTCGAGACCGACCGAACGCCATTGCTTGCCATCGGTCGTCACAAGAATTTTGGGGAAATTACTCCGATTGAATAGGATGATTCCGAAGCTGCCACCGTGCGGATCAAACGCCATCGAACCGAGTGAACGGTCCTCCGGGTTAAGTTGAGGCTTCCAGGTGTCGCCACCGTCTTCGGTCGCCCAAAGCGACCAGTCGCCAATGACCCAGCCGCGCTTCAAATCAGCAAAATGGAGACCGGTCATCCGGGCTTTGTCAGTCTGCAACACGGTCTTCCATGACTGCCCGCCATCGGCGGTTCGAAGCACACAGCTTTTGGTGGAGAACTGGTCATTACAGGCAACAAACGCCGTTTGCGGGCCAGCTATGGCAATGTGAACCAACGATTTGATCCGTCCTTCGACGTTGGCTCGCTTGTCAAAATCGAGATCTTCCCAATTCGCCTTCGGACCTTGCCTTGAAAGCAGCCGATCCGGGTATCCGCCGGGCTCCAACAGTCCCCCTACCAGCATCCAGCCGTCATTGCCAATGACCAAGTCACGAACGCGGAGCTTGAGATCGACCGGCAGCCAGGTATCACCACCGTCGGTCGTTTCGTATAAGGCGCTGTTAGCCGCCATCCAACCGATTCGCGCGTTCTGGAAGCGAATGAGCCCGATGCGCCCATTTTGGAGGAACGGTGCCTCCAATCCCCGCTTCCATGTCTTCCCGGCGTCTTCGGTCTTGTAGACGGCTCGATTGCTGACCGTGTAACCGATTTCCCGGGTGGGAAACGAGACAACCTCAAATCTCTCACCTGCTCGCGCAGGGGCGATTTGCAATGGTTGCCATCCTGGCGGGCCAAGGAATATCGATTCGGCTTTGGCAGCTTCCTTTGCCGGTTCTTTGAGCTGCGGTTTGTCGGTGCGCCCATTGACCACGGCTTGTTCAGACCGCCCGTCTTTTGTCCCTTTTGTTGCGTTCCAAATAAGCCAGCCGAGCATGATGCACACGAGTGCCGCTCCCAGGGCCGCTATCAAGAGGATTGGCCTACGAGCCGTGGAATTCGGCGGTCGGAGATTAACGATCTCCGAGGTTTTGTCTTCCCGAAAACGGTCGAGGTGGTCGGCGAGTTCGAGTGCGCTGGTATACCGGCGCCGCGGGCTCTTCTCCAGACAGCGCAGACAGATCTTCTCCAATGCCTCTGGAACCTTCGCAAATTCTGAAGGGGGCCGCGGCGGAGTCGCCGCGACTTGGCGAACGGTTTCCAAAGAATTGCCGCCCAGAAACGGCGGTCGGCCAGTTAGCATTTCATACAAGATGGCGCCCAGCGCATAGATGTCTGTGGCCGGGCCGATTTCCTTGCTCTTGCTTTCAACCTGTTCCGGCGCCATGTAGTTGGGTGTACCCATCACCACGCCCGTCTGCGTGAGACTCGCGCCGTCGAGTCGCTTGGCCAGGCCGAAGTCAGTTATTTTTGGTTGGTGAGCGACGAGTGGAGCGTGGGAAGTGGAATCGCCGGACCGGTCACCACTTCCCACTCCAACACTTACCAGTAGGATGTTGGCGGGCTTCAAATCCCGGTGGACGATGCCGGCCTGGTGGGCCAGGTGAATGGCTCGTGCCAGCACGGCGACGAGTTGAGCGGCTTCCGAAGGCGGTTGCGGGCGGCCGGCGAGCTTCGCGGCGAGAGTACCCCCGGCGGCGTATTCCAGGGCTAAGTAGGCGTGGCCATCCGCTTCGCCGATATCGTAGATGTGCACAATATTGGGGTGCTGCAAACGTGCGATCGTCTCCGCTTCGGCGCGGAATCGAGCCATGTCTTCGCCGTCGGCATGTGGGCCGGCCAGGAGCATCTTCAAAGCCACAATGCGATTGAGATTGATCTGCCGGGCCTTGTAGACAACACCCATGCCCCCGCGACCGATCTGCTCCAGGATTTCATAGCCCGGCACGAGCAGCCGATCTTTGTGTTGCGACTGCGGGCGGACCACCGGACGGGGCAAGGGCGGCAATTCGTCGGGAACGGCGTTCAAAGTCGGAGGCGCCACGGCATCGCCACAGACCGGACAAGTTGCTTCGTACGCGTCATCTGCGGAACGCTCGGGAACTTCCCACTGATGCCCGTTCGAACAGATCAGCCGTTTAGCCATGGAGAGAGCCTCCGGCGATTGGATCGCATCATTGTAGCCGGAGCCGAAAACAGAGAAAAGCAAAAGCGTGGACCAAACTTTGTCACAGTCTTCGTACAAGCAAACGAGAGGGCAACAATGGGTGTTTGCCCCAAAACCTAACCATCCAGGCGCTGCTTGACAGCGGGAATTGTTGTAAGTCAATCCCCAAGCCTGGTTTTCAAGGAGATTTCCATGAGAACGAAGCATGTAGTTTTGGGTTCGACGATGTTGGTATTCGCTGTCAGCCTGTCAGGGCTGGCAGCCGACGAAAAAAAATCCGATGCGCCCAAAGAAGAGAGCGTAGTTGCATTCGACAGCAAGACGCGCGGCGCACTGGAAGTCAGGACGGTGAGCGAAAACTCAAACCATTGGTTCCGAGTCGAGCAGAACGGCAAGCAGGCCTATCCGGCCGCTCCGCCGCTCCTGAACAGCACGATTGAATTGGCGCCGGGAGCATACTCAGTATTCGTCAACCGTACCGAGCGCAAAGTCACCCTCGAAGCGGGCAAAAAAACGGTCCTGTGGACCGGCGAATTGATGGTGGAGGCTGCGAAAGGAAGCACCGACTTCTACGCGCCCTTCCAGGGCAAAGATAAGAAGGTCACGACTGCAGAACCGGTGGTCAACAGTCCGATCCCCTTGTTTGCAGGGACGTATACTGTCAAGGTTTTCAGCATTCAGAAGACGCGCGATCTCGGCTCGGCTGAGGTCAAGCCGGGGCAACGCACGGTGCTGAAGGAATGAACTTCGCCAATTAAGAACTCACCAGGTCCATGATGGGTCCGCACGGTGCAGAAACGACCGAGTCGAAGCGCTCCCTCGGCTTATAAAGCCGGGTGGGGCGCCTTGTTATCGAAAACCAATGGAGCGACCCGAATATCGATAAGCCCGCATCTCGACTTCCGCAGGTGGAAATTAGCCTGCTGAAGAGGTCGTGTGCTTGATTCCATTCGCTATCATCAGACAGAACACCAGTCGACCACACACAGTAAGGCAAGTTCGAAATCCATTCCGCCGAGCACAGCCGGGATTGTTTCGCCTGATGAACGGTTCAATCGCAGGTCGACATCAATTCGTTGTACAGGGTAACAATTACGGCTCACAACTTAAATGAACTTGATCGTTTTCACTCAAAATGATCGGCCCGTTCCCAAACAGGACCTCCAGCTTCTCGCGCTGAAAAAACGACGCGCCATTTATCGGCTCGCCGTTGTGGTCGATGACTGAACAAACCTTTCGCGAACGACACAGCCGTAATTGGCCCGTCGGTCCATTTGAATTCGGTGCGTCGGACCGAAGCACCCAAGAACTTGTCGTGTAGGGCTAGAAATCGCTCCCCGGACAGCGCCCGCTTACGAAAGGCCAGAATTCGTGGCTAATGGCACGCTCTCTGCGCCCACTGCTGTCGGACGTATCCGCACGGCCGCGTCGGAGGGAATGATAAACGTATGCTGGATGGCCTCTTTCTGGAAACCGATCACCTCGGGAAAGTGGATGCCGCTCAAGAGCTGTACATCGAAGATTTCCTCGACAGCTGTCTGGAATTCGAGCATGGCAGCGAGTCGCCCGCTTCTCAGGTCCACGACGGCCACCCCACACTTAAGCTCGCTGCGGCGTTCGGCCAATGGCACGCCGTCCATGGCTGAGGTCGCGCGAATCTTCGACAGCCCGATGAAGGCATAAGGGCCGAGCAGCGCGAGGCCACGCGCGAAGCCGGGCAACTCCACGACCATCTGCCCACGCCCGCTGGCCAGGTCCATGAGCAGGAGCCGGCCGGTTCCCGATTCCAAAAGGAACAGCTTGCCCTCGTGCCAGCGCGGCGAGTGCGGCATTGACAAGCTGTGGGCTACAGTTTCGCCGCTCTCGATGTCCATCAATATGCCGCCGTGCGGCTTATGGGCGCGCCAACCATCGCGCGTGTCGGTGTGGCCAAGGGCGGTGACATATTTCGGCTGACTATCGACGATGGCGAGCCCATTCAGATGGCAGCGGTCCTCGGCGGCGAGTCCAGTGATGAACGGCGGCCGCCAGCGCGGCACGAAACTGTAGTCCGGATCGAGCGTGCAAAGGCACGAGAAGCGGGTGTTGACGATCCAGAGTTCCCCCTCACCCCCGTCCCCAGTCCCCCCCGCGGCGAGGGTGGGCTTTGCCCAGGCCATTTCATGTATGGCAATGTCGCCCGTGACGTGGCAGGTGCGTGGCAGAAAGCAGGCGTCGTGTAGGCCGGCCGGTTCAATGCGCGGGGCAATGTCCGGAGCGTTGCGCAAGAACCAGATTTGATCGCGCGTCCCTAGTGCCAGGCGGCGGCCATCGACAGCCAATCCCATAGGCCGCTCGAAAGTTCGCACCAGCGTGGACAGTCCACCCTGTGCGGCGCGCACCACCAGCAGTTTGTTGGCCTGGTAAGTGCTGACCAGCAGCGAAACCCAAAGCTGGCGCAGCAGTGCGACCAAGCTGTCGCTCTGCGTGTAATGGAATTCGACGGCCGTGCTGGCCGGCGGCGCCGGTTCAACCGAGGCGTCTTGATTCGGCTGTGGACGCGGCGCCGAGGTAAGAGCAGACATACGTACCTCGTTTCTCGATAAAGGAACGGTGAGTGATGATTCTTGTGTCCCTCCCATTCGTCACTCACCACTCACCACGTCATCCGACTTACTGCACGTTGATGACCACGTTGTCGGTCAGGGCGCTGTTCAGCGTGTCGGCTATCGTGATGGTTTGTTTGCCTTTCGTCCGGAGCACCAGACCCTTGAAAGTGTGTACCCCGTGGTCCGCTGCGGTGAAGGTGTAATTCGCGGGCAATTTGGCCCTGGGGTCGGTGCTGCTGAAATGGATCGTGCCCGTGAAGTTCGTGACGATGTTGCCGTAGGCGTCCTCCACCTTCACCATGAGGCTGAAGGAGGCACCGGCAGTGACGTTCGTGGGCGCCGTGATGACAAACTGGAACGCGGCAGCCGGGTTCACTGCGATGCCCGCGTCGGTGCCGATGATATTGGCGGTCGCGGTATCTGTGGCGGTAATCGATTGCGTGCCGGCCGTCTTCAAGGTGGCGCTGAAAGTGTGCACGCCGGCGTCACTGGCAGTGAAGGTGTAATTGGCCGGAAGCGATGCCTTGCCGTCGCTACTGGTGAAGTGGACCGTGCCCGAATAGCCGGTGGCGATGTTGCCATAGGCGTCCCGGGCGGTGACAGTGAAGTTGCCGGCCACGCCGGCGATTGCCGGCGAGGGGAAGCCGGCAACACTCAGCGTGCTGGCCGCCGCCGGGTTCACGATGATGCCGTCGTCCGTGCCGCTGACAAGACCGGTCGTGTAATCCGTGGCCGTGATCGACTGCGTGCCGGCCGTATACAAGGTGGCACTGAAGGTGTGCACGCCCGCGTCGGCGGCGGTAAAGGTGTAGGCCGCCGGCAGGACCGCCCGCGGGTCGCTGCTCGTGAAAAGCACGGTACCGTTGAAGTTAGCGTCCGTGGCGCCGTCGGCGTATTTGACGGTGACGGTGAAGGCGCCGGCCGTGCCCGCGGTCGTGGGCGAAGGGAAACCGTTGACGGCGAAGCTGCTTGCCTGCGGCGCAGACCAATCGGCCGCGTTGAGTATTACCGAGACAGTGCTGGTCCCGCCGGGTCCGGCAACTGCCAGGTCCGGGAACCCGTCGCCGCTCAAGTCGCCCACGGCCACGGCCGAGGGGTAGAGGCCGGGATCATAATTCTGGGGGCTCTGAAAGGTACCGTCGCCGTTGCCCAAGAAAACGCTAAGGCCTCCGTTGGCGTTTTCGCTGACAATGTCGAACTTGCCGTCACGGTTGAAGTCGCCCGCCCCGAAAACGGGGCCAATGTTGGAAGCGAGATTCCGCGCCGGCTGGAAAGTGCCGTCCCCGTTGCCCAGGAGTATCGACATGGTCGAGCCCACCCCGCTGGAGTAGTTGCCGGTAACCAGGTCCAGCTTGCCGTCGCCATTGAAGTCGCCGACCACTACGGACTCGGCGCTCCCGCCAGTGGCGAAGGTGGTCGGAGGAGCGAGCGTGCCGTTGCCGTTGTTAAGCAAGAGCGCAACGCCGGTGGTCGCAGTGGTGGCGACGTCCAGCTTGCCATCGCTGTTGAAGTCCCCCAGCGCCACCGGCTGAAGCTCAGATCCCGAAGGAATCTGGACGGTGCTGGCGTCCGAGAAGGTTCCGTCCCCGTTGCCCATCAGCACGTTCACGTAGTTGGCCCCGGGCGGCGTCGCATAAGCATAGGGCCCGAAATAGCTCGTCGTCCCGGTCACAACCAGGTCGAGCTTGCCGTCACCGTTCAGATCGCCCACCGCCACCGATTGAGGTCCTTGCCCTAGCGGCAGGGCAAGGTTTCGGGCGGGCTGGAATGTGCCGTCGCCGTTGCCCAGCAGCACACTCACGCCCGAGTCATTCGTCTCCACAATGTCGAGTTTGCCGTCGCTATTGAAGTCGCCGACCGCCACCGAAGGGAAGGTGTAATTGCCGGTTCCGGTGGCGAAGTTGCGTGCGGGTTGGTAAGTGCCGTCGCCGTTGCCAAGCAGCACGGACACGGAGCCGCTGGCCCAGAAGCTGTTGGAGTAGCTGTTGGCCGTGACCAGGTCGAGCTTGCCGTCGCCGTTGAAATCGCCCACGGCGACGGCCGTGGGGGCGCTGGAGCTGGAATCGACCGCGTAGCTCACCGGCGCGAGAAAACCCGGCAGGGCGCGTTCTTCCAACTGCTCGAAGATCAAAAGGCAAGCGCGTTTTCGATTCGGCTGAGTGCGCCGGGATTGCGAACGCCGCGAAGTGAAGAAATCAGAAAACCACATGGTCGATCTCCCTTGGTGTGTAGTGAGTGATGAATAGCGAGCGGTGAGTGGAGACGAACCACTCACCACTCACCTGCGTTAGCAGATTTCGAGTACGCCGAAGATGTCGTCGTTGCTGGTAGAGGCGGAATTCCCGTCGATGACCGTTGCATCGTCGGCACAGGCGCTGCCGCCCGGGGCGACAAAGAGGCCGCCGCCCTGGCCCTTGCCGTTGTTGAAACCGGCGGCGCCGGCCCCGCCGTCGGCCGTGTTGCCCGTGATCGTGCTGCCCTGAAGGATCAGGACGGCGTGGGCATCCACAAAGACGCCGCCTCCCAGGCCATTGCCGCCGTTGCCCGCGCTGCCGTCGGCGCCCTGGGCCAGGTTGCCGGCGACCAGGGAATCGATCATCGTGGTGCTGATGCCGCCGGTGGTGAGGGTGGGACCTCCTTCGGTGGCAATGCCGCCGCCATGGGCCGCACCGCCGATGGCTCCCGCGCCGCCGATGGCCTCGTTGTTTGTGAGTACACAGTCGCGGAGGGTCAAGGTGCTGGTGTAGCTGTTGGCCGTGATCTGAATGTTGCCGATGGCGCCGCCTTCACCAAGACCGCCAGCGCCGCCGCTACCCGCTGCACCACCAATCGCCTCGTTGCCGGAGAAGAAACAGTCGGTGGCGAGTACGGAGACGCTGCCGTCGCGCGGGCCGAGGCGCAGAGCGCCTGCCCGGCCGGGACCGCCATTGGCGTGCGCCCCACCCGCGCCGCCGATGGCTTCGTTGTCGATAAACGTGCAGTCGTGGAGGACGTTGGCGCCGTGATCGGCCAGGAAGGCCCCGCAAGCGGCCTGGGCGCCGGCGGCCCCGGCGCCGCCTGCCCCACCGAAGGCGCGGTTGTTGACAAAGGTACTGTCGGTAATGGTGGCGCTGGCAGGCGGATCATCGTCCTCGGAACCCGACTTGATCGCCCCGGCGCCGCCGTTGCCCCCAGCGGTGCCGCTCAGCCCGGCCCCGCCGTGCGTCTGATTGCCGACGAAGGTGCTGTCGTGGACGACGAGGGCCGCGTCGTTGTTGATGGCGGCGCCGTCGCCGACGCTAAAGGGATTGCCCGGCGGCAACGCCTTGCCGTGGACCCCGCCGATGGCCTGATTGCCAAGGAAGCTGTCGCCGCGGACCGTGAGCATGCCGCCCACATCGTTGGTGATGCCGCCGCCGAAGCCGCTGCCACCAAAGCCGGTGCTGCTGCCACCAATCGCCTCGTTGCCGCTCAACGTGCTGTCATTCAGGGTGGCGATCCCTTGATTGAACAGGGCGCCGCCATAGGCCGTGCCAGCGCTGCCGCCATTGACGCCATCGCCGCCTTGGGCCACGTCGTTGGCGAAGATACTCTCGTGAACCGTAAGGCTGGCGGCGCTGCCGTTGTAGATGCCGCCGCCCTGGGCGTCCGCGCCGGCGCCGCCGACGGCCTGGTCGTTGGACAGTGTGACGCCTTGCAGGGTCAGGTTATCGGCGGCATTCTCGATGCCGGCCCCCTGCGTTGCTTTGCCGTCGGCAATGGTCAGGCCGCTGATGGCCACGTTCGCCCCGCTGCCGGTGAGATCAAATACCCTGTCGGCGTTATTGCCACTGATTGTCAACTCGTCGGCCCCTGGCCCTCTGATGCGCAGACTCTGGCTGATAACTAATTCGCCGCTGGTCAAGGTGATGATCTGGCCATCGAGACTGGAATCGAAAATGATGGTGTCGCCGCTGTTGGCGGCAGCGACGGTGTCGCGCAGTGATCCCGGCCCGCTGTCGGCGGTACTGGTGACGATCAACGTGCTGGGTACGGTTCGATCCTCCAGGAACTCCAGTCGCGGCACAAAACATGGCCGTCGGAACTGTTTCCGTCGACGCTGATGTCGTGGAGTGCGCGGGGAATGCGCTTGCAGGATTTGAAGCCAAGAAGCAAACCACATCGTGGAACCCTCCATTTTGGAAGTGGTCTGCTCTATAATGGCGACGGCGACCTTCTCAGCGCGCAGACCGTGCGCCGGGGTGGT
>Ga0209580_10000727_pt1 | contig 16475 bp, 14 predicted proteins | sample Coa_R1_5_FD_187153 | JGI IMG/M metagenome (GOLD analysis project Ga0209580, IMG submission 187153) | Surface soil microbial communities from Centralia Pennsylvania, which are recovering from an underground coalmine fire - Coalmine... | ecosystem: Environmental > Terrestrial > Soil >... | reverse complement strand
AAGTTTGGCCAAACCGCCCACGTGTGATCGTGACCGTGAAAGCGCTGGACTTCGCGCAGGAAAACGTCGTCCATCACCTGAGGAGAATTCGCGAGGCGAATCCAAGCCGGCCCATCCTGCTCGTGCTGACGTGCCTTCACGAAGCCTATCCGCAACAGCAGCATCCCCCGTACCCGTTTCGCCTGTTTGCCGCGAACGAGACGATCACTCCCACCAGCGGCCAAAGCCAGGAGAACCTGCAGCGCTGCCTGGAGATGCAACGGCAACGGTTCGCTGACTGGGTGGACTACGTCTTGCCGCTCGACATTACGAAGCCGGAAGAGGGATTCGAGCAACCCAACTACGGCGGCGATTTTTTGCAGGAAGCGCTCGTGAAACTGCTGCCGGAAGCGCAGCGGCAAACGTTGCAGGCCTTCGAGACAGCCGTTAATAGCTTGAAGGAAATCCATGCCCGCCGGGGTTTGCCGATCATTGTCGGGCACACGGTCTTGGCCGCTTCGGCCGGGGCGATTCCCATTCCGTTTGTGTCCCTATTGTTATTGCCAGGGATTCAGCGGCGAATGGTCGTCGATTTGGCTAACGAATATGGCCGGCCGACATCAGGCGAACAGTTTCAAACGACGGCAACGGAACTGGGGCTCGGAATGCTGCGGAAACAAGCGGGCCGGGAATTGCTCAAGTTTATCCCATCGATTGGCATAGTGGCCGGAGCGGCTCATGCCGGCGCGGCGACGTACGCACTCGGGAAGGCATTCTGCTACTTCGACGCCGGCCTCGTTCATGGAACGATTCCCAATCCCGAGGATCTGCGGAATTATTACCGCGAGCAGCTGGAGCGCGCAGATTCGCAATGGAAGAAAAATGAGGCGGCGGCTCGTTTAGCGGAAGTCCCTTCGGGACTTCCGCCAAAGAACAATATTTCGGAGCATCCATGACGCGTTGGCGCTTCATCATCTTGCTCATCTTGTTCGGCGCCCCTCTGGTATTCCTTATGGGCATGGGTGGCTACGCGCTTTGGGAATACCACTGGTCGTTCTACGCCTGGTGGCCGATGATGCTTAGCTTCACGCTGGCCTGTATTCTGGCTCGCTACTGGCAGCAGAAGAAACAACTTCTGCCGACCATGAACTTCGAACGGGTTCCGCACGGCACAGAGCGCGATCAGCAAGCCTGGCAACTCGTGGCGAATCGAGCCAAAGCCGCCGAATCGATTCCTTCCGCTCGCTTCAGCGAGTTGCCTTTCTACTGGCAGACCGGCCAGGATATGGCGTTGGAAATGGCACGCTTCTATAATCCGCGGGCCGACGATCCGTACGGTTCGCTCACGGTACTGGAAATCCTTGCCGTAACCGAATTGGCTTCGCGCGACCTGTCCGAGTTAGTGCAGCGCTATGTGCCCGGCAGCCACATTCTCACCATCAACGACATTCGCCGGGCGCGATCCTTGCTGGATTGGTATCGCAAGGGTCGCTTGGCTTACTGGCTCGTATCGGCCGTCTTTGCACCGGTGGAAACGGGAGTCCGCTACCTGGCATCGCGCTACGGCATGGGCTCGACCTGGGATTTGCTTCAGCAGAACATTCTGCTTTGGTTTTACACGGCTTACATCCACCGCCTCGGCACGCATCTGATTGAACTGCACAGCGGCCGGCTGCGCGTCGGGGTGGATCGCTACCGGGAACTAATGGCGCAGTATCAAGCCGCACAAGAACCGGCGGCAGAATCGACGGTCATAGCGGAAACCATTCCCGCGGCACCACCGGTGCCCCTGGTGACGATATCCATCATCGGGCAAGTGAAGACCGGCAAATCCAGTCTGATCAACGCCCTGTTGGGCGAGCAACGGGCCTTGGTAGATGTGCTACCGGTGGCGACAGAAGTGACGAAATACGAATTGCAACCGGCCAATGTGCCAACGAAGCTTACGCTCTTAGATACGACCGGCTACGGGAATGAGGGCCCGCGCGAGGACCAACTTCGGGCCACCGAAGACGTCTGTCGTGGCGCGGATTTAATTCTGCTCGTGTTACACGCGCGCAACCCGGCCCGGCAGGCAGACGCGCTCATGTTGGAGAAGCTCGCTCGTTGGTTTTCGCAGCATCCGGAACTGCGCATGCCGCCGGTGCTAGGGGTCCTCACGCACATCGACTTGCTCTCGCCGATGATGGAGTGGTCGCCGCCGTATGATTGGCTGAATCCGAAGCGGCCGAAAGAGCAGCAGATCCAACTTGCGCTGAAAACGGCGCAGGAGCAGCTTCCCGGCATGATTGCCGGCGTAGTCCCCGTCTGCACGGCGCTGGGCAAGACCTTTGGCATTCAGGAAGCACTGCTGCCGGCCGTCGCGGGAAAGCTCGGCGAGGCCCGAACGGTCGGCTTGTTGCGCTGCCTGCAAGCGGAGGCGGACGAAGGCAAGATACAAAAGGTCTTCCAGCAACTGCTGGCGGCCGGGAAGGAAGCCGCGCGCGCCGCGTGGGAGCATGCGACGAAATGAATGAAGCCTACGGTGCGTTGGAGCCAGGAGCACATGAATTGAGCCAGGTACGCCAGCGATGGGATCGAGCACGTCGACCCGGTCGCTGGGGCTCCGGGCTCGATTTCTTTTTACTGATTCTCGGGATTCACTGTCCTGGCGCCACCCGTTTTCGGTACGACAGGCTGCGACTCCTTGGCCACTTCCAGCTTCGCCAACCGTTCGCGCAGCGCCTGCAACTCCTTGACAAGGTCCTTCCGGTCGTCGTCCATTTGCTTCAGTTGCTGATCGCGCAAGGCCGCCTTTTCCTGCATCGCGCTGATCGTCTGTTGTAAGCTTTGCAGATCTTTTTGCACGGTGGCCCCGGCCTTCAGCTGCTCCTCCACCAGACCGACGCGGTCCTTCACCTGCTGCAGCGCGATTGTGTCCTTTTGCATTTCCTGAAACTTGTCCCAAATCTTGGTTCGGGCGGAAGTGAACTCGTCATTTTTTACCAACTGCGCGCGAGCCTCGTTGGCTCGGGTCAGATCATTACGCAGGTCGCTAATGCTGTTGCTCTGTGCCTGGTATGCCGTGATCGCGACCAGGGCCGCGATGCTTAGCAGCGTGCCGCCAAACACCCGCCAGAACAAGGAGATTTTTTCCTCGGCGGGCTTGGCGGGTTGGGCAGACTGGGCCGACTCATTCGCACTGCGCACCGTTTCGGCGGCCAGGATCGGAAATACATGTTCGCCGCTGTCATCGCGGCTGGATTGTTCCTGCATGGTGCGGCGGAGCGCCATACTGTCCTCCGGAAATGAGACTCGACGTGATCGCCCAAATCAAGGGCGATCAAATAACGGAACTCTTCCGTTTCCGCAAGGGCAGGAATCCCAAAAAGTGAGCATTGCTCAAGTGCCGGCAGGCGGAGATGATAAACCGAGTTCACTTTGAATGTTTCGAACTTGTTCCAATAGCCGAGAATTGCTTTCTTGCAATTCGGCGAGGATTTGGCGGGCTGCCGTTACCTGTTTCTCCAATTCACCAATGCGGCTTTCCAGCGATTTCACTTCCAAGCCTGGCGGTGTCGGACTGGCAAGAGCAATATCGCTTGAGGGTGCTTGCGCTGCCTGAGCGCGTAGCTGTTCGAGTTCATGGGGATCATGAAACCCGTGCGTTAGCATCGTGCCACGGCGGCCTTCCGGGCCTAAGTAGACAACGAGTCTGTGTTCCGTCAAAGGTTTCAGGATTTCACGCAGATGGTCGACGTCACGAATGTCGTCCATGCGGCTCGCTCGGGCACGCAATTCCCCTTCGGTTTGCGGCCCGCGCAGCAACAATTCCGCCAGCACGGCAAGCTCCACGCTGCTCACATTCCACGCTTCATACAGCTTGTGCTTCCACTTATCGACGCGGCCGCTGATTACTTGCATCACCAAGCCTTTTTGCTGGGCGAGGCGCAAGCCCTCCTCGACGGCTTCATCCTTCAAGTCCAAAAGCGGTTCGCGGTTCGATTTCTGATTGCAGGCGGTGACGATCGAATTCAGCGTCAGCGGATACGTCTCGGTAGTCTTTTGTTTCTCGACCAATACGCCCAGCACTCGTCGTTCCACAATATTCAGGACCGGCCACACGGTAGGCTCTGCCGACATGGGACTTCCTTTCCAAATGGTAATCTAGGCGAGGCGGTGTAGATTATCCCAATTCACCACAACCGATCAAGCGCAAGAGCTTTTTGTAGCTGAGCCGTATAGCGGTATTCTTGCGAATTCTACGCCAGGACTGGGATTGTGCGTTCCGACTGAGCCTATTTAATAAGCAGAAGGGAGTTGCATAAGGTACGGAGGCAGCCCGATGAGTCTTGCAGTACTGGGCATTGGCACCGCGCTGCCGCCTTACCGCTACACCCAAGACGAAATCGTGGCCGTGGCCCGCACCGCCTCCTGCCGCACGGCCGACGAAGCAGAAATTCTCGAAAAGCTCTACCGGCAGACCCACATCGACACGCGCTATCTCGTGCATGCTCCCGTTTTGATCAGCGATATCGCCCACGGGACCAACGATTCGGGCACCGGCTATTTTTCCAAAGGCACCGACGACCGCGGGCCGGGTACGGCCGAGCGCATGGCCATGTACGCGCGCGACGCGCTGCCGCTGGCGCAAGAAGCCGCGCGGAAAGCCCTCGAAGATGCAAGCATTTCGGCGGCGGCGATTACCCACCTGGTGACGGTTTCCTGTACCGGCTTCTCGGCCCCGGGATTCGATGTTGGACTGATCAAGACGTTGGGCTTGCCGGCTGGAGTTGAGCGAACGCATGTGGGCTTCATGGGCTGCCACGGGGCGCTGAATGGCTTGCGCGTGGCACGAAGTTTCGTGGAATCGCAGCCCCAGGCCCGCGTGCTGGTGTGCGCCGTCGAAATCTCGAGCATTCACTACTACTACTGCTGGGACCCGAAGCGGATGGTGGGCAATGCGCTATTCGCCGATGGCGCGGCAGCCCTCGTTGGCGGTCCTGCAGAAGCCGGTGCCAATGACGGCTGGCGAGCCGTCACTAATGGATCCTGTGTTTTTGCAGATTCAGAATACGCCATGACGTGGAGCATCGGCAACCACGGTTTCGACATGACGCTGTCGGCCAAAATCCCCAACCTCATTGCCGCACACTTGCGGCCATGGCTCGAACAATGGTTGGCGTCGCAGCGCCTTACCATCCGCGACATCGGCTCGTGGGCCATACATCCCGGCGGACCGCGCGTGGTCTCGTCGGTGGAAGAAGCACTTGGTTTGCCGGAGAAGACAGCGTGGGCGTCGTACGAAGTGCTGGCGAATTGCGGGAATATGTCTTCGCCCACGGTTCTGTTCATCCTCAATCGGCTGTGCCAAAAGAATGCGCCGCGACCATGCGTAGCGCTCGGCTTTGGACCAGGGCTCACGGTAGAGGCAGCGCTGTTTGACTGAGCGGCTCCGCGTCACATGAATCATTGCCGCCGCTGGAATTCACGTTGGACTGGAACGGCGGATAGGCCGAGCCCACAATCAACACAATCAAGCCGATTAGAATCGGAATCCACATCTGCTGCACCATGGCTGTTCACGTGGATGGTTGCACGTGACGGAAAGAAGCACGTTTCCTAACATTACCCTCGACGAGGCAGGTTGTGACAGCAGGTCAAAACTGCAATCAGCGGAGTCGGAATGTCGTCGGAGAACCGCGATGCCTCTCGACCCCGAACTTGTGCCAACTCTTTGGAAGCGCATTGAAAGCGCCCTCAGTGAAGTGCTTCCCGATCCGAGCAAAATCCGTCTTGCTGCGGCCGCAACCGAGGACGCTATACGCAATCTTGAAACAACGATCGGCATTCAACTTCCCGAGGACCTTCGTGCCTCGTTGCGGGTGCACAACGGCCAGACCGACTGCAACGCGGTGAGTTTTTGCAATGATGGGAGGCTTCTAAGCGTTACCGGAATCGCTGATACTTGGTTTCTGTTTAGGAGAATCATCGAAGAACAACGCGAACAACCAGCCGATCTGAATCCGAGTTTTGCTCTCGAAGAGTGGTGGAATACGAGTTGGGTTCCGTTCGCAGAATGCGATGCAGAGAACCTCTGCGTGAACATGGATCCGACAGTTCGAGGAACTGCGAAGTTCGGCGCTGTAATACGACACCTTCGGTCGGATACTTTCGAAAGCGTGGCCCCAAGTTTCGGAGATTGGCTGGATTGGGTGGCGCGGCGAATTGAGCGCAGCGCTTTCACCGTCGACGAGGACGGCTTCTCTTGGCTTGACCATGAAGCCTTTGAGCCGGCTGAATAGCCACGAGGAGCCAAGCGGGGACCTAGCTGCTCGGCTGAGTAACCAAAGCGTTGCAAGAGCACACGAACGGAAGAACTCGACCTATCGCTTACATTAGTCCCGTGCGCTCGTCGAAGCCGAACATGCGGTTGAAATTCTGCACAGCCACGCCGCTGGCGCCGCGGACCAAGTTATCTTCACAGGCCAGGATCACGATCTTGCCGCGCACAACCTTGACGCAAATGTCAAGGAAGTTAGTGCCGCTGGTGTCCTTGGTGCCCGGCAACGTCTCTCGAATACGAATAAACGGCTCGGCCGAATAATATTCGCGGTACAGTTCATTCAACTGGGCTTCGGTAAACGCTCGCCGAGGCGTCGCGTAGATCGTGGAGAAGATGCCCCGGTCCATTGGCACCAGGTGCGGCGTGAAGATCACCTCGACCGGCTCACCGGCAACGTCGCTTAGTGTTTGCTCGATCTCCGGCGTGTGGCGGTGCTTGCCCACGTTGTAGGCCGAGAAATTCTCATTGCACTCGGGGAAGTGGAAATTCAATTTCGGTGTGCGGCCGGCGCCGCTCACGCCGCTCTTGCTGTCGACGATGATTCCTTGCAACTCGATGTGATGCCCGGCCATGAGCGGAGCTAAACCGAGAATTGCCGTTTGCGGATAACAACCCGGGTTCGCGATAAGCCGGGCCGAGTTAATTTCGTCGCCATATATTTCCGGCAAGCCGTACACCGCCCGGGACAGATGAACCAGATCGTCATGCGATTCACCGTACCACTGGGCATACACATTGGGATCGCGCAACCGATAGTCGGCACTGAGGTCGATTACGCGAATTCCCGCCTGCAGCACGGGCGGAATGGCCGCACGACTGGCCCCGTGGGGCAGGCAACCGAAAGCGCATTGCACGCCGCGCGCCGCCAACTGGCCGGCGTCCAGCGTTTCACAACGCACGTCGCAACGGCCCAACAACGAGGGGTGCAACTCCGATATGCGCGGCGTGCCCTCTTGCCGTGACGTAATGACGGCAATCTCCGCTTGTGGATGCCGGAGTAGAATCTTGATCAATTCCAGGGCCGTGTAGCCCGACCCGCCAAGAATTGCGACACGAATCATCTTGTTCACTTTTTCCTTTCACCGGTGATGCATGTTCCAAGGACTTTTTTAGTTCACCTCGTGCAATTAAGCACGAGCCCACGCGAGTTCGCGCAAAGAATTGCTGGTTCGTTCCGTCATTTCGCTTTGACTTGCTTCGCCAAAATCGCGATACTAACACTAAGCTGCTTCCATGCGCCACGCCTCGGCGCGGTTCCGTCTAACTAGAAGCCAGCCGCGTTCGTTCAACTCTTGCCTGGTTGACCAAAGCTTTCTCGAATCTGGCAACAAGGGCGGTCCATAATCCGCTCCTGTCGATAGTAGGCGTCTGCGCATCCATTCGATGGGCGCCTTGGCAAATGGGGTCCGGAGCAAGCTTCATTATTTGTTGGCCATCCCTGGGCACCCATTCTTCCAAGTTACTTTCAACGCCTGAGGTCCGTTATGTCAAAGTACATGTTGATGGCGCTCTTCCTGGTAGGCAGCGCTTGCATTGCCGGCAGCGCGAGTTTTATGCTCGCGCATCCGCCGATGGCCACGACCGCTCCAAGCAGCTCGAACTTAGATCAACCGTGTGCATCGCAGGACGCCATGGACGATTTATGCGACCACGTGGTTGCAACTATTGATGCCTGCACTCCCTCGGGACACGGCTTTTCGGACCGCGCTGCGGCCCGTGCCAAGCGAGAGAAATAAATCGGCGCTGATACGGTGTACAACAGCCTGGACGTAAGCTCTCCGGCAATGAAGCCCCTGCGAGCGGACGATTTCCAACCTGGGAATCGTCCGCTTTTCGATTCGGCTTGCGGGATTGCAATGCTTGCTTGATTTCGGTCACCCTCGTATAATGATTTCAGCATCAATCTAAGGGTTCGCAGCCGATCATTTACTCCCGTTCGTAATCGTTCACGCAATCTTCCTTATTCCAACTGCTTCCACAATTCCCTCGCATCAAAGGGAGACTCAACGATGACCACTATGGCCACATTGCAAACTCCGACGCCGAAGAACGCTCGGTCCGCTCGCGGGGAAGAGCTTTCATTTCGAGCCAATGCAAGAACGTCGTTGGGCGTAGAGTTGGAACTCATGATCCTCGATCACGAAACCGGGGACCTGGCGCCCGGGGCCGTACCAATCCTGAAAGCTTGCGAAGGCGACGCGGTTCCGGGCGTGACCGCAGAATTAATGCAGTCGATGATCGAAGTAAAGACCGGCGTGTGCCAAAATGTGAGCGAGGTGCGCTCGCAGCTGCTGCCGAGCTTGCGCCGGCTGAGCAACATCGCGCGCTCGCTGGGCTATGATCTCGCCTTCTCCGCTACCCATCCGTTCCACAAGACCAGCGGCAGCGTCATTTTCCCGGCGGAGCGCTATGAGCAGATCATGGAGCGCCTCGCCTGGCTGACGCATCAGCGTGTGGTCTTTGGCTTGCACGTGCATGTGGGCGTGCCCAGCGGCGATTTGGCCATTGCCACGATCAACATGCTGGTGCAGTATCTGCCGCATCTGCTCGCCCTTTCCGCGAATTCGCCATTCTGGAACGGCGTGGACACCGGGCTGGCTTCCACGCGCGCCTGCCTCTATCGCCTGCTGCCGCATGCCGGCGTTCCGCGGTATTTCTCGCATTGGAAGCAATTTCGCCAGTTCTGCCAGACGATGACCGATTGCAAGACCATCCGCTCGTTCAAGGACATCTATTGGGACATTCGGCCGCGGCCTGATTTCGGCACCATTGAATTCCGGATTTGCGATATGCCGGCGAGTTTGAGTACCGTCTTGGCACTGACGGGCCTTACGCGTTGCATGGTGATTCATTGCCTGCGCTTGCTGGAAGATCGACCTCGAACCCGTGCCGGCGACATTCGCAAGCACTGGATTGCCGTCGAGAACAAATGGCTGGCGACCCGCTATGGGCTCAACGGCATGTACATCCGCACGCCGTCCGGCAAGCGCCGGCAGTTGCGTCAGGATGCGGTCGAATTGGTGCGGCGGTTGGAGCCGATCGCCAAAGAAACCGGCGACTGGCCCATGTTGGCAGCGCTGGGCAACGTCGAGAAATTCGAATCCGGCGCTGAGTGGCAGCGGAACCGCTTCCGCGATATCGGCGACTGGAAGGCCGTCATGAACGAAATGAAAGGCCGACTGGCGAAGGAACTAGCGGCCGAGGCGTAAAGAGGAATTGTCGTGGACTGTCCAACTTCGCGGTTGGTTAGCCCGAAGCGCAAGCGAGGAAAAAAAGAAAATGCTAAATAAGGGAGGAACATCATGGACAACATTCTCTGGTTCATCCTGATAGGCCTGATTGCCGGCTGGCTGGCCGGCCTCGTCGTTCGAGGGCGAGGTCTCGGCATACTTGTCAACATCGTGGTGGGGATCGTGGGGGCCATCATTGGCGGATATTTATTTTCCTTGTTGAATGTCAGCATTCCTGTTTCGGGATTTCTGGGTTCACTGATCACTGCAACAATCGGCGCCATCCTATTGCTTTTTGTCTTGAAGTTGGTTCGGCGCGACGCATGATCGGGCATTATTTCCGTAGACGACGCTGCCAGCGTCGTCGCGAATAGCGACGCTGGCAGCGTCGTCTACGGAATCTTCGTCGCTGGTGAAATTCGCCGACTCGTCCGTATATTCATCCTGTCTTCTTCGTTTCCTTACTTACCGTCTGTTCAGACTTCCGGAATCTGCGCCGATGCTCCTTCACGAAGCTGCCGAATTGATTCGCGCTCGGAAAGTCACCCCGCTGCAACTCTTCGATCAATGCCTGCAGCGCATCGATCAGTTGGAAAGCAAGGTTCATGCTTGGGTCTTTTTGGCCCGCGAAGAAGGTCGCGCACAAGCCGAACTGATGACGAAGGAACTGGAGCGCGGCCTGTATCGCGGTCCGCTGCACGGCATTCCGATTGGCGTCAAAGACATCTTCGATGTTTTCGACTGGCCCACGGCGGCCGGGTCGAAATTGTGGGCCAACAGCATCGCACGCAAAGACTGCCCTGTAGTCGAGCGTCTGCGGCAGGCCGGAGCTGTTTTCGTCGGCAAGACGGTAACAACAGCGTATGCGAGCTTCGACCCGCCACCGACGCGCAATCCCTGGAACCTGGAGCGCACGCCGGGCGGCAGCAGCAGCGGTTCCGCTGCGGCCATTGCCTGCGGCATGTGCTTGGGCGCCACCGCATCGCAGACCGGCGGCTCGATCACGCGGCCGGCTTCCTTCTGCGGCGCATGCGGCATCAAGCCGACTTACGGCCGGGTCACTGCAGACGGTGTTGTCCCGCTTGCACCGTCAATGGATCATCCCGGCGTCATGGCCGGTTGTGTGAAAGACCTGGCAATCCTCTTCAGCACCATTGCGGATCCTTATCCCACATTCAACGCGCAGATGGCCACGGCCGACCCCGAGCAACCGCCCTGCCTCGGCCTGTTGGGCGGCATGTTCGCGGAACGCGCCATCCCCGAAATGCAAAATGCAATGGCATTGGCGAAGCGCAAATTGATGAGCGCCGGCGCGAAAATCTTGCCCATCGATCCGCCGGCGCCGTTTTCCGAAGTAGTTCAACAACACGCGGTGATCATGGCCGTGGAAGCGGCCGAAGTGCACGAAATGCGCATTCACAAGCACCCGGAAGATTATCCGCCCAAAATTAGCGGGCTGATTCGCGAAGGCCTGGCGACCTCCGCCACGGCCTACGTTCGCAGTCTCCACCATAAAGACGTGCTCACCGATGCGCTCAGCGAGCAACTGGAACTAAGCGAAGCACACGCCTTCTTGTGCCCGGCCACGCTCGGGGCCGCTCCGCCTGCTGCAACGACTGGCGACCCGATCTTCAATTCGCCGTGGAGTTACACCGGGCTGCCGGTGATTTCGTTTCCCATCGCCTGGACGCAAGACGGCATGCCGCTGTGTGCGCAGCTTGTCGGCGATAAATTCAGCGAAGAAGAACTCTTCCGCTGGGCCATGTGGTGCGAGCGCGCCGTGGGATTCGAGCGCCGGGCAATTCCCTCCTAGTCAGCTGATCGACGGCTAAGAAACTGAACGTTCATTTTGGCGCGCCGGAACCGTCAGCGCCCGGAGTTTTCGGCTCAAGCGTGTCGAAGTCGGATGCAATCTTGCAAGTTGGCAGCGCCTTTTGCAGCTTGGCCACGCCGGGCGCGGTCCCCTTCGTTTTGTGCAGATAGAGCCGTTGCAGCGACGACAGGCCCTGTAGATCCAACAAGCCGGCATCGCTGATCGACGTGTTATTCAGCCAGAGCCCCTCCAAGTGCGTTAGGGGTTGCAAGTGCTTCAGACCATCATCGCCTACGCGAGTACCGGTTAGAACCAGATCAGTGAGCTTCTTCATCCCCTTGAGATGCGCCAGCCCGGCACCCGTGACCGCGGTGTTTTCCAAATTGAGCCAGACGATCCCGGTTGCCGGGGCGATTTGCGCCAGTCCATCGTCGCTTAGTTGTCTTCGATAGAAACTGACGCGCATCAACTCGACGGGACCGGCGGGAAGCGTGGGCGTCAGAATGACTTCGCCCGCGCCCCATGCTGAATTCCCGGAAGGCGGCTTCCGAACATCAGCTGACTGACTTTTGTCGACGACATACCACGCGTTTTTCTCGTTCATGAAGTTCGGGCGAACCACGACAAACCCGCCGGCGGAGACCACCCATTCGGCGACGCGACGATCGGGGTCGGCAGACTGCTTTGGCTCTATCAAGCGGTCATCGAGGATGATCTTGCATTGAGGGATGTCCTTGGCGAACGCCTCGACGGCCGCTGGGCTGACATTGGTCTTCTGCAATTTGAGTTCGCTGAGAAGTTTGCAGTCTTTGAAGTAGGCGAGCCCCCTGTCGGTCACTTGCGTCATGTTCAAATTCAGGTGAACTAAATGCTTGCAATCCTTGAAGTAAGCCAGGCCAGTATCGGTCACTGCCGTGCTTTGAAGGGCCAATCTCTCCAGCTTCTTGCAGTCCTTGAAATTAGCCAAGCCCTTGTCGGTCACGTCCGTGGTGCTCAAATCCAAATGCGTAATTCTTCGGAAGTCCTGGAAGTTCGCCATTCCTTCGTCGCCGACGCGCGTGCTGTACAAGTTGAGATGCGCCAGATCCTTGCAATTCTTCAAATACGCCAGCCCGGCATCGGTAATTTGCGTGTCGCCGAATTGCACGTAGGTCAATTTCTTGTAATCCTTCAGATGCGCCAACCCGGCATCGCCGATCCGGGTGTCGTGCAAATCGAGGACCATCAAATTGGTGCAATCTTTCAGCCTGACCAGGTCGGTGTCGGTCACCGACTTGTTTGCACCAAGCTCTACCGATGTGAGATTGAATTTGGCCGCGGGTAACTGTGTTGCGGATCGGTAGATTTCCGCCGTGCTATTGACTTGTACGGTGCCGCCGAGCGACAGCACCCATTCCGCTGCGCGACGATCCGGATTTTTATCTTCCTTCTTGGTCATCACGGCTGCTGACTGATCTACTGATACGTGCACCGTCATTCCGGCCCTTGTCATCTCGAAACGATCGGTGTCGAGTTTCAGCCCGTCCGGGCCGGTGACGCGGATCACGTACTTGCCGGGCGGCAGCGTCTTGTTGCGGTCACTCGGTTGAAGTTGGTATTTCAGAATGGTTCCGGACTCGTCATAGATTTCGATCTTGTCATTCTTGAAGCGCACATCGGCATCGCCATCGACTTGCACTACCAGGGTGCCGTCCTTAGTTTTGAACGTCATCCAGTAGCCTGCCAGGCTGACGCCGACTATGAAAAACAGCAAAACCGCGATCGCCATGCCGATGATCCAGCGTTTCCGCTGCGAGAGGCGTTGCTTACTCGCAAGCGCCAGCCGGCTCTTTTCGACTGCCGTGGACTTCGGCTCATAACGATTGATTTCCTTCCAAGGGTTCATGGAAGCTGTCCCTGCAGTAATCGTCGGCTTTAGCTCCGCTTGGATTGCAGCTAGCGCTCGCATGGCTTCCGCAGCATTTTGCGTGCGCTGCTCCGGTTCTTTGGCCAGCAGTTGCTGAATGAGTGCCGACAGTGCCAGCGGAACCTGCGGGTCTACCTCGTGCGGCAACGGCGGCTCGTCGAGCGCCAGGCTGGAAAGAATGGACAATGGGTCGTCGCCTTGGAATGGCCGCCGGCCAATGCTCATCTCGTACAGCACGCAACCGAGGCTAAAAAGATCGGCTCGGGCATCCACTGGCTTGCCGCGCGCCTGCTCGGGGGCCATGTACGCCGGGGTGCCGAGGATCGCGCCGGTCTGCGTCAATTGGCCCTTCTCGCTGGAGATGCGTGCGATGCCGAAATCGAGGATTTTCACGCGGCCAGCACCCCACGGACTACCGTCCGTGGGCTTTGGGTCTTCGAGCCAAATGTTGGCGGGCTTGATGTCGCGGTGAATCAAGCCCCGATTGTGCGCAGCGGCCAAACCAGAAGCAATTTCCTGGCCGATGCGAACGACTTCCACTATGGGCAAGCGCTCGCGCTTGAGTCGGTCGGCCAGCGATTCGCCGGTGAGGAATTGCAACGCGATGAACGGTACACCGTTGTCTTCGCCCACTTGGTAAATGGTGACGATATGGTCGTGACTGAGCTTTGCAGCCGCTTGGGCTTCGCGCAGAAAGCGGTCCTTGGCGGTCGGTCTGGCCGCCATTTCCGGCCGCATGACTTTAAGGGCCACGGGCCGATTGAGCTTTATATCCTCGGCTTCCAGCACCATACCCATACCGCCGGCGCCGAGTAGGCGCAGCACGCGGTACCCGTTCAGCCGGCCGATCTCATCGCCCTGTTGCGGCGGCGAAAGGAAACTTAAGTCGATGCCGTCTGGAGATTCGTTTTCTGCCGGCGGTGTCGTGTCGGAATCGGCATTCGTGTCGGGCTGACTAATGGTTCGGTCGAATAGACATCTGGAAATCAGCCGCTCGATGCGCGCCGGATACCCGGTAACTTTGCCGGAACCGCTGCGTAAGGCCCGAACCAAAGTGTCGTCTCCGAGACTTTGAAGCGTTTCCGGGCAGCGCGCGCAGCTTTCCAAATGCTGCGCGATGGCATCGACATCGGCAGCGGATAGCTCACCGGAAAGCAATTTGCGGAACTCTTCGGCCGACGGGCAGACATCGACGGGCATGATTCACATCTCCAACCCGCAACCGCTTGCTTATCGCGCACGCCGACTCTTGCCGGCGTGCGCGAAACGCAAGCGGAGTATGATTTTCTTACTGTACGATCAATGGAACGATTTCTTACGCGAAAAAGTTTATCCGGTCCAAAGTCCGGCGAGTTCTTGCCGCAAACGGGCCAGCACGCGGCATTTCGCCGCGTAAACGGCCCCTAGTGAGACCCCATAGTTTTTCGCCACTTCCGCGGCAGGCCGGCCTTCCAGGACCAGCGCCTGGAACACGCGCACGGTCTGCGGTTCGAAATCGGTTTTCAGGATGCTCCAGGCGTGATGAGCAAGTCGATCTCGGTATTCGCGTTCGATGAACGAATCCAGGTCGTCGGGCACGGGCACATCGAGCTTCGCCCGGGCTTCGGCGAGTTGTACCAGCGGCTTGCGCTTGACCCGGTCACGCCACAAGTTCAGCGTGACGGCATACAACCAGCGATGGAAACTCTGGCTGCGATCATATTGAAACTCCGCTAGCCGCTTCACGAGTACGAGCAGGACTTCTTGCACCAGGTCGGCCGCATCGTCTTCCGAGATACTGGTGCGCCGCAGCCAGTGAAATAACAGCGGCGTGTACAGGCGCACGAAGCGCGCCCAGGCAGCATCGTCGCCGGTCTGGCGCAAGCGCTCCAGAAGGCTGACCGGAGTCGAATCCATGCAAGCAGTGTATGGACGGACAAGATGCAGGCTCGCAAGCGAGTCGCCCCGACACTATCATGACGGAAAACGGAGCTCGCCGTGTCATTGGCCGAGTCGCTCGACATCCTGTACGAAGACAACCATTGCCTGGCGCTGAACAAGCCCGCCGGCTGGCCGACCACGCATTTTCAGGGCGACGAAGAAACGGTGGATCGCCTCGCAAAGGCATATCTGAAAGAGAAATATCAAAAGCCGGGAAAAGTCTTTTTGGGCGTGGTGCATCGGCTGGATAAACCGGTCTCCGGCGTGCTGCTCTTCGCCCGAACCAGCAAGTCCGCGGCGCGACTTTCGCAGCAATTCCGTGATGGCATGATCGAAAAAGTCTACTGGGCGGTCGTCAACGGGTTAGCCACGACGCGACCGATGGGAGCGGAGCGCCTGCCCTCAGCCGGCACACTCGAAGACTGGCTTCAGAAAAACGATGTGGCTGCCAAGATTGAGGTGGTTCCCCCGGACACCTTCGGCGCCCAGCACGCTGTCACGTATTACATGATTCGCGCCGAGCACGAGGACATGACGTTGCTCGAACTTCGCCCGCAGACCGGCCGCAAGCATCAGTTGCGCGTGCAATTAGCGAGCCGCGGCTGGCCCATCCACGGCGACCGCAAGTACGGCTCGCCGCATAAGTTCGGCCCCGCCATCGCCCTGCACGCGCGCTCGCTAACGTTCCTGCACCCGACGAAGAATGAGCCGATCACGCTGATAGCGGAGGTGCCAAAGTTCTGGCGTGGGCGATTTGCGCATTTGCTGGCGCGATAACGTAGAACGGAATTCATTCCGTTCGAGGCACGGCGAACGGAATAAATTCCGTTCTACGGAAACTTGAATATGAACATCGATCAAAAACTCACTGCCATCCGCGACCTCATTCAGCAAGACGTGGGCGACCGCGGCTTGGCGCGCGATCCGAAGGATAATCTGATTACGTCATGCCCGGATGATTTTGCGAAAGCGTGTCGGAGTATTGCCGAGCATCCCAACGCAGTTCTCGCTGTGGTCACGGGGTTTTACATACCTAAGGCGAACCCGCCTGCGGGCGAAACGGATGGCCCGCTGGGAGCGGTTTTCCTAGCCCGGGCCATGCGGGCGCTCGGCATCCCATGTGCAGTTGTCACCGACGAGTTTTGCCGGAAGGCAATTCGCCAAGCAAGTGATTTCGCCATTGCGCGGATTTGTACGGCCAGCATCATCGACGGGGGAAGACATGGTATTCTTTGGGGTTTCCCGTCCGACACGGAATACGACGGGACTCGCCTAACACACAGTGTGGCTCTGGAACGTGTT
>Ga0209580_10000725_pt1 | contig 16532 bp, 21 predicted proteins | sample Coa_R1_5_FD_187153 | JGI IMG/M metagenome (GOLD analysis project Ga0209580, IMG submission 187153) | Surface soil microbial communities from Centralia Pennsylvania, which are recovering from an underground coalmine fire - Coalmine... | ecosystem: Environmental > Terrestrial > Soil >... | reverse complement strand
AACAAGTATTATGTAAAGTCAATTGAATACGACAAGTCTGACTTTGTTTATCTAGTAATCAGCTCGACGCTGCCACTTGCTGCCCATGCCGCAATGCCCCGGTCGAGCGTTGCCAGTTTGCCTTTGTGCTGAACCGCCAGACCGACCAGATACGCATCCGTGATTTGCTGGTGGCCGCTAAGGTTCTTTGCCGCCTTGTTCAAGGCCGTGACCAAGTCCAGGTCAGCCGGCCAGAAAGTGTGTGCGGGATGTCGAAGACTTGTGCTGAGGACGGCCAAAGCTTCACGCGGACTCAGGGCGTGAGGAGAAAAGGCTGGGTTTGAAATTACACGCACAAACCCGCATTGTGTCAGCGGGCACGTAGCCCACCCCTGCCTTGCGTTCTTTGCGAACCAGTGTTGCGCGATAGCATGAGCGCTGTGAGTGGGCCACGTCAGCGCGACGAGCACATTGGTATCAAGCAAGAAACTGCCCACTACTCCTCGTCCTCGAGAAGCGACTGTACGCGGGCGGAATCAATTTGAGGTGAACCTTCAGGCAGTACAACGACTTGAATACCGTTTATGGTCTGGGTTTGAACCGGACTGCTAAGTCCGCGGCGGATCAGGTCCGAAGCGGCCCTGCCCAGAGCCACACTGCGACTATCGGCATAGCGCTTCAGTTCTTGTAAGATGTCATCATCGAGGTTTAGCGTCGACCTCATACAACACATGATGCCATACTTTAGATCATGATGTCAAGCTGTTTACTATGACATCACACGCAGAGGAGTGCGACTGCGCCTACATCCGATACTTCCCTAAATCCTCGTCGCTCAGGCCTTCCAGCCACTTACGCAGTTCTTCGCTGGTAGCAGGATCTGAGGCGCTGGCCGCCTTTTTGGAGTTCTTGAGGACCTCATCGTCCACATAAATCGGGCAATCTACCCGCAGCGCCAGCGCCAAAGCGTCTGACGGCCGGGAGTCCACGCTGATCACGCGCCCCTCGCGCTCCATCCAGATCACCGCGTAAAACGTGTCTTCTTTCAGCTCGGTCACTACGACCTTATGCACATGCGCGTCCAGGCCGGTGAGGACGTTCTTGATGAGGTCATGCGTCATGGGCCGCGGCGTACTGACTTTCTCGATTTCCAGCGCAATCGCGTTGGCCTCATAAATACCCACCCAGATCGGTAGAACCGTATCGCTCTTAGCGTCCTTCAGAATCACAATGGGTGTGTTGGTTACCGGATCCATCAAAAGTCCGCGAATTCTCATTTCAACTTCCATCGTGACTCCTCGGGCTTATTCGTGAGATTTCGTATCCTTCGTAGTTCAACCTGCCGCGCTGTAGGATGCGTACTGCGCGAATCAACAGCTTCAAACCACAATTTCACCCAACAAGCTATTTGGGAATGCCGTGGTGACCAGCACCGGAACATATCCACCCGATTCGAGATTACACCCCTCAGGCACTGTGAAATTGAGGGTCTTGTTTTGCGTCGTCCGGCCGACCCACTGCTTCCGGGCATCGTTCTTTCCTTCAACCATTACTTCAACTTGCTCGCCTAAATGCTTCTGATAACGCTTTCGCTGGATTGCCCGCTGCTTCTCTAGCAGGACCGCGAGCCGACGCGATTTCTCCGTGTCCGGAATCGCGTCTTCCAGCTTGATCGCGGGCGTGTTCGGTCTCGGTGAATACTTGAACGCGAAGACGCCGTCGTATCCGACTTCATCGAGCAAAGACAACGTTTCCTCGAAATCTGCTTCAGTCTCTCCCGGAAAGCCAACGATCACATCCGTGGTAATGGAAATTTCGCGGCGCGCAGACTTGATCCACGAAATGCGCTCCAGATACTGCTCGCGGTCATAGAGCCGCTGCATGGCATCGAGCAAACGGCTGGATCCGCTCTGCACCGGCAAATGCACGTGATCGCACAGTGTCGGAGTCGAGTCGATAGCCCCCACAATGTCGCTGCCAAAATCACGGGGGTGCGACGTCGTAAATCGAACCCTACGAATACCGGGAACTTCACCGACAGCAACCAGCAATTCCGCGAACGTCCGCTTGCCTGCCGAATCGTGATACGAATTTACGTTTTGACCGAGCAGCTGAATTTCGGTATACCCGAGGTCCGCCATGTGACGGGCCTCGGCGAGCACCGAGTCTGACGTCCGGCTGCGCTCTTTTCCGCGAGTAAACGGCACTACGCAATACGAACAAAACTTGTCGCATCCCTCGATGATCGTGATGTACCCGCGATGAGGATTGGTGCGCGCGGTGAATTCGGTCTCAAAGCATTCGTCTGTCTCGCGGTCGTCGAGTCCGGTAATACGGACGAGCGTGCCGGATGCTCCTCGCGAAATTCCCCGCCCCGCGGCTGAAAGCGCGGCGATCGAGAATGATGCAGCGTCTGTAGGGTCCGCAACATGTAGAAGTTCTTCGTCGGCGGCCTTCAGCTGCGCCAGCATCTGCGGCAGGTTGCGATACGATGCCGATCCGCAGACCAAAGAAACATGCGGCGCGCGCTCGAAAATTTTCTCGCCCTCTTGCTGGGCCACGCAGCCGAGCACGCCGAATCTCTTGCCATGCGACTGCAGCTTCTTGTAGTCCGCTAGGCGATGAAAAACCTTCTGCTCGGCCTTGTCACGGATGGAACAGGTGTTGTAGAGCACCAGGCCGGCTTCTTCAACCGTGGAAACCTGGCGGTATCCCTGGGAAATCAGCGTGCCCACGACCTTCTCTGAGTCGTGCGCGTTCATCTGACAGCCGAAGGTTTCGAGGTAGAAAGTCTTTTCCTGCTCCGCCATGAAACCCAAGTATAGCGCAGGGAGTGAGCACAATTGTGCCGGGTCACAAGCATGGGGTTCACGTATTCATGCGCGCGTGCGTTCACGGGAGAGGCGGGACTTTTATTTGGCTTTGCAGGATGTTTGTCGGCGCGTGTACCAAATAAACAAAGGCCCAGTTCCCTGCCGAAGCAGCGACCCTGGGCCTCGCCTACCAGACTAGGTCAATTACGGATTTAACGAGATTGAACCGAAAATCCCCTGTGTGTTATTGGCTGGACCAGCAGTGAAGAACAGTTCGTTGGTCGCGCCATTGTCGCCGTCTCCTCCGCCAAAATCGATCGCCCAAAGCTGATCGATCTGGATCGGCGCGCCGTTTGCGTCGCTGACCGTGCCCACAAACGCGCCAGTGAGAGCATCGAACGCATTGATTGTCCCGGTGTTGTTAACGTTGTTCGACACCAGCAGCGTGTTGCTCAATGGACCAAAGTTCGCGGGAGCAGCAGCGAATCCCCAAGGCTGGTTCAAGGGACTCCCTGACGTCAGGTGCTTCACAAATCTTCCGCGCTCGGTGAAGATGTCGATGACTCCGCCTGGCCCTCCCGCGCTGTCAGCGAACGAAACATACAACAGACCTCCGATGTCACGAATGCCGAACACGGTGAATCCTTGCGGCACAGATCGATCCGTGAAGAAGCCCATCGGCTCGAAATGATCATCGAAAATATCAACCTTATTGTTGGCGGTGTCTGCCGCGAACAAGAAATTAGGTCCGTTTGTGTTGTTCGTAATCGCAAGCGCGGTGTAAGACGCCTTCAACTTCGACTTGTTTACCTGCAGGATCGCATGATGCAGATCCACTTGCGGCGCCCAGCCACTAATTGTGCCATCGAGCGTGGCGAAGATGAAAAATGCCGACCAACCCTGAACTTTGAACTGTCCTGTGCCATTGAACACGATGCCGGTCGGCGAGCCAGTTGCTCCGGGTACCGCAGCCGGAACGATGACGTTCAGCGGCACCTTGACTCCCGAGCCGGTGTAGAGCGTGGACCATCCTGATCCGTTGTCAGCGACCCAGAATGGAAGGCCCGGGCCCTTGGTTAGCCCCCAGGCATTGATCAGGAATGGATCCGGGAGGTTAGCTGTAGTTGCGGTATTTGTGCTATCGGCGACAAGAATTGTTTCCGTATATTGGGCGAATGCTGCGCTGGAGCTGCACACCAGCGCCAGCCCAAGCAGGGCGAGGAAAGCGAACAGGCGACGCGCCATTTTGTTTATCTCCTTACAGAACTGGCTGGGATGAATCCCGAGACTCGACGCAGGCTCTCGCCCGGTCCGTTCTGAATGGTAAGTTCCCAAGGCGTGCCGGTTGTCAGCGCAGTGTCACAGGGATGTCATTTGTTCTTGAAGAATCGTAATGTGCGCAGCAAGCCTGTCATGCTGCAAACATTTTTCATCTCCCAGACCTAGCGCACTAGAGTGTGCCCTAGCGCCTGCACATACGTGGAAGAGCGGCCCTTCAGGGCCGCGTATAAGAACGAGATCTCCGCCACGATCGCGTCCTGGTCCGGTGTGATGCTTGCGGTAGCCATTCAGTCTCTGCTATCTACAGTCTCGTTTACGCCTTCGGCTTCCACAGCGCCAAGTGCGCGCCCGTCGGATCGGCAATGATGCTGAACCAACCCGTACCCGGGATTTCGGTAACATCCCTCATCACAGAAGCGCCCAGAGACTTCGCTTTCTTGGTGGAAGCCTCGATGTCATTCACCAGCACGTAAGCCAGCCAGAATGACGGAGCGCCGTGAATAGGATTTTTCATCATGCCTCCGCCGGTGCCTTCGCCAACCTTAATCATGGTGTAACCGCCGCCCGGCGACTCCATATCTTCGAACTTCCAGTCGAAGAGCTTTCCGTAAAAATCCTTGGCTTGCTTCACATCGGTAGTGTTCAGCTCGACATGACAAAATGGATTGGCCACAATAGTCTCCTTCCGCATTCGTAAGCTTGCGATGGTTTCACTCTACGCACCGCTTCCCTTCTGTGCGAATTTCTTCAGTGTCCAGCCACTACTGTAATCCTTCATTTCTCCTTCTTAGGAGTTTGTTGTGCTGCTAAGCCGCGGGTTTCTTTTTCGTATTCCCCTTCGACAAACGACTTCAAACGTTCGAGATTCGCGGTCCAGAAGTTGCGATATTCCTCCAGCCACGAATCAACCGACTTCAGCGGTTCAAGATTGAGCTGGTATAGGCGATGCCGCCCTTCCCTGCGCTCTTCCACCAAGTGCGCGTGGCGGAGAATCCGGAGGTGCTTCGAAATGGCAGGCCGAGAAACAGTAAACGAGCGTGCGATTTCACCGGCCGGCCGCATCCCGGCCCGCAGCAGGTCCAGCACGGCGCGGCGAGTAGGATCTGCCAGTGCCGCAAACGCGGCGTCACGCATTGCGGCCGCGCGCGGGACCGGCGTTCCGGTTGCGCGATGTGTAACCATTCGGTGACTCATTATGCGTAACCATACAGTTACACAAATTACTTGTCAAGGGATCAGCAAATATTTTTCTGGGAAGAATAAAGAGGCTCTAGCCGCGTCTGTTGCCTACCAGCTCGAGGAACGCGCGGTGCACACGGGGATCGTCGGTCAGCTCGGGATGAAACGTGGCAGCCATAGCTTTACCCTGACGAACGACCACGGGATCGCCGCCTTCGGTGGCCAGAACTTCGACATCGCTGCCCAAGCGGGAGATTTTTGGCGCACGAATGAACACCATCTCGATTGGCGTTCCTCGAAAAAGACCTTCGCGAATCGAACTATCAATCTGGCGCCCGTAGGCATTGCGGCGAATGCTGATGTCGAGAGCGCCGAGGCCTGTCTGCTTGGGGTTCTCTACTTCGTTTGCGAGGAGGATCGCGCCCGCACAGGTACCGAACGTCGGTTTTTCGCGCACGAATCCTTTCAGCTTTTCGAATCCTGTTTTGCCGAGAAGTTTAAGAAAAGTGCTGGATTCTCCACCCGGAATAACCAGTCCGTCAACTTCGTCGAACTGCTCGGGTTTCTTGACGAGCACAACTTTGGCGCCGAGTTCTTCGAGCCGCCTGCGGTGAGCGTCGAAGTCCCCTTGCAAGGCCAGGACGCCGATTTTTATATCGGCTGTTGACAGCTGGTCGTTGGTCGTCGGCAAAGGCCAATCCCCCAAAAACAAATTCTAGCGGATTACAAGACACTACAGCTGACGGGGTCCGGAGTCGTGGATATTCCAGAAGACTGCAGGCTGGGTAAGTCACGTGATCATCCGGTACAGGTTGTCACCTTCGCAGGAATTTCCTCGCCGACGCACGCGCGGTCACCGGGCCCTCATTGCGGTGTCACGTTGAAATCGAGAGTGTTGGAATTCACGCCGCCCGTTCGCACAAAGACATGCGTTAAGCCGGTGAACATCAGGTCGGTCTCAGTGACCGTAACCAGCAACTGACTTGAGTTAACGAATGTTGTCTGCTGCGCGGTCCCGTTCCAGAAAGCAACAGCGTCTGCGCCGAAGTTACTCCCCTGAATGGTCATGGTAAAAGGCGTGCTGTTGACCGGGCTGTTATTTGGGGTCAAGGCGTTGATCGAGGGCGGAGAAAATCCGAAACCCGCGCGGGGACCAAGGGTCGCACTGCGTTTTCCATTTCCGCAGGCAACACCGAAAGCGACGAGCAGGATGAGGCTGATGAAACGCATAACTGTCTCCTGGGTTCTTCGTGTTGATGCTGGTTCCCAGGCGAGAGTTGCTACGAGGGTTTTGAGGCGATACGCACGTTCCGTCAAAGCAACGAAACACTCACCGACTTTGGTTCCTTGACAATTCTTTACGCGTAAACCCCTGTCGTAGAACGGCTTGGCACAACTTTCTGCGCGGACACGTGTTTCCAATAATGTGGCTTGGAGGTGATGAGATGAAGAAGACAAGCTTACTTCTGGTGTTGGGTGTGGCTTTGGTTCTGGCGTCTGCGGCTGCTCCGAAAGCCAATGCCGGAGTCGTAGTCGGAGTTGCAGTCGGGGCCCCCGGCTATGTTTACCCAGTGCATCGTTACGGCTACGTTGCGCCCGGATATGTGCCGGGGCCTTACGGTTATGTGGCGCCAGCTTATCCGCAGGTGTATGTGGGGCCGGGTTATTACAGACAGTGGTATCCGCGGCACTATGTTGCGCGACGCGATTACTACCGCGGCGACCGACGAGGTTTCTATCGCGACCGAGATGACTTTTACCGCGGCCGCCGGTAACACAAAGCCCGAACGTGCGACTGAGAAAGACTATCGCCGCGAAATAGAAGTCGAAACAAATTGGAATCAAGAAAGGGTTGAACATGAAAGCACGAACGTTAGTTTTATTGGTTGGAATGGCATCTGCGTTTTCGTTCTCGGCGCAAAATGCTATGGCGTCTGAAGGGGGAACGGACCGAATTACCAAATCGGTTAGACACGAGCTGAACATGATTCCATACGTGAACGCGTTTGATTATCTTGCGTTCACCGTGGATGACAATACGGTCACACTACAAGGCGATGTGACAAATCCTGTAGTCAGGAGTGAAGCGGCAAATGTGGTCAAGAGAATCGAAGGGGTCGAGCACGTGAACAATCAGATTCAGGTGCTCCCAGTGTCTTTCTTCGATCACGACTTACGCGTACGGCTGTATCGCACCATCTACGGATATCCTGCGCTGCAGAAATATTCGCTGGGCGTGAATAAGCCGATCCGAATTATTGTGGACAACGGGCACGTCACCTTGATGGGGGTGGTTGACAACCAAACCGACAAGAACATCGCCGGGCTCCGCGCCAATAGCGTCCCGGGGATCTTCTCGGTCGATAACCAACTGAAAGTCGTGAAAGGCTGAGCTGCGGGCGCCGCCCTTGGCCTAGCTAACGCGGATCATCCGCGAGAGTGACCCCGTTCAAGAAGTTATTGGACGGGGTTCTCACGCTTTAACGCATTTTCATCAATCCATAACAACCCGCCTGGTGCGCCACTCATCGTAGCCGGCCAGAATGCTTTGTCGAATACAGAAACCCGCTCTGGCCTTGCTCACTCTTTTCTTCCTCGGAACATCTTCGTTGCTCGCGCAGAAGCGCGTCGAAGCCGGGGCCTTCCTTGACTACCTGAGCGTCTCCCAAACCAACACCAGCAACTTCGGACTGGGCGGGCGCTTCGGTTATCGAGTTCATCACGACGTGATGCTGGAAGGCGAACTGGCCTACGACTACGGCGTCAACTTCGACGAAGCCTATCGTAATTTTGCCAACGGAAATCTGGCTGCGATCGAGCGTACCTCAATCGGCGTGACTCATGGACTGTTCGGACCGAAGCTGCAGCCGTCGGGTAGCGGATTTCGTCCATTCGTCACGTTGAAGACCGGCTTCGTGGACTTTCGCCTTAGCCCCAGCCTGATCGGCACACTGATTCCGAATGGCGGAATTGTGAGCACGATTCTGGGCCTGCGAACCTCGAGCTTGAACGCGGCCATTTATCCAGGGGCTGGGATTGAGGCGGCGCTCGGACCGGTAGGCCTGCGCTTTGAACTCGGCGACGAAGTTTATTTCAACAATGGCGCGCACAATAACTTGCGACTGACGTTCGGCCCAATTCTTAGATTCTGAAGTTAAGAGCCGCCAAAGAACCGCCCGACAGCTCGTCGTGAAACTGAGCGAAGGTATGGAATCCGAGGTAGCTGGAGGGGTAATATTGGCGGGTACGGCTAATTGATCTGCCAATGCCCAGGAATAAAAGAGACGCTACATGCATCTAACCTCGGGTAGGAGGAAACCACAATGAGTCGCGCTGCGTTGCTGAGAATGTTTTTGATTCTGGCGGTGGCTGTCGTGCTTGGCGCACCGCAATCAAGTTTTGCCCAGCGTGGTGGTTTCCATGGTGGTGGCGGTTTCCACGGGGGCGGCGGTAGCTTCGGCCGCGGAGGTTCAAGTGGATTTCGCGGCGGCAATTTTGGTGGCTTCCGAGGAGGAAGCTTCGGCGGTTTCGGCGGCCGAGGCTTTGGTGATTTCCGTGGCGGCTTCGGTGGTTTTCGCGGCGACAGATTCTTCGGCTTTGGTGGCTTTCCCGGTTGGGGCTGGGGATTCGATGTAGATTTCGGCTTCTGGCCTTATTGGGGCGGATATCCCTACTTCTATGGCTATGGCCCAGGGTGGGGACCTTACGCCTATTACTCTCCGTACGACCCTTATTACTACCCAGAGGATGGTTACTCTCGCAATGATCGCGACTATCGTGATTGTGATGGATGCAATCGCTGCGATGGATGTGAGCCTGATTATCGTCACTCGCCCGACGACCGGCGCACTCCGCGGTCGCCGAACGATTCCAAACCAAACAGCAACAGCGCTCCGACAAGGCCTTCGAATTCAGCTGTCCCGCAAAACGCTCCTGATCCGAATGTTGGGATGATGAGCCTGATAGGTTATCGGACTGCCGTATTGAAGAGTGGAACTCCGACGCTTCCGGCCGCTAAATCCGGCCTCGCAAGTTCAGCTAAGCAGGATGTTCCTGCAGGGCTGCGCCCGGTTGTCAGGAACGCAATTCAAACTCTTCGCGCCATGCCGCCCGAGGCCCGGCAGCGACGGATCGCCTCTGGACGGTACGACAACTTCTCGCCAGAAGAACGGGAAGTGCTGATGAGCGCGACGCAGCGTCCTTAGGCGCACACACGAGGTTGGCGGAATTCAGGTCAAGGGCAATTTCGCCACGCGTTCCGCTTTCCTTTTATTTTCGGCGACTCTCGATACCTGTCTCTGTTAACAAACCCGTCACTTCCGCTCCGCATCCTTCCTTGGCTGAACATTACGCAATGTTGCAGAACTCTTAGTTGAAAACCGGAGATCAAGAATGAGCAAGAAAAACGGGATGGCGGATCCCACGCGGCTCAAGCCTCGAGACAGTGAAGACAAAGAACTCTTGCGGGTTGTCATCGAGACGCCCAAGGGCAGCCGAAACAAGTTTGCCTTCAATCCTGACGAGCACTTTTTTGAGCTGAAGAAAGTTCTGCCGGCCGGCATGGCTTTCCCCTACGACTTCGGGTTCATCCCCTCGACCGAGGCCGATGACGGTGATCCCATTGACGTATTGGTGCTGATGGATGAGCCAGCATTCGCCGGGTGCGTTCTCAAGTGCCGCGTGATCGGGGTGATCGAAGGCGAGCAGTTCGATAAGAAAAGCAAAGAACGCAATGACAGGATTGTTGCCATCGAAAAAGACGCGCACAGTTGGGCGGACATAAAAGCCATTGACGACCTGGGCAAAGAATTCACGCGGGAGTTGGAGGAATTTTTCGTGAACTACCACAAGCTCTCGGGGGAACAGTATCGCGTGCTGGGAGTGAAGGGGCCGGATCAAGCGCGAAAGCTGGTGAAAAACGGAATGCAATGAAGAAGCGCTCCGGTTGATCTGCTCGGGGTGGAACCTGCCTTCCTCCGCTGTAATCCATCCGGGCTTCATGAGGACTGGCGTTTCCACAACTGCCTCCAGACCTGCACCAATTCCTGGATCGAGCGCGCGCTGGGCGCGTGTCCGTTTACCATGCGGCACCGCGCATAAGCGGTGTTATAGGCGTAACGCAGCGCTTCCACGCCAGAACGGGCCAGAGTCTCGCGCATTTGGTTTAAATCCTCACGGCTCATGATTTCGAGCTTGCGCATGTCGGGACGCCGCGCCATATCCAGATCGTAGCAGATTCGCTTTTTATTCGCCAACACATCTGGCGCACGATGGACTGTGGGAGTATGATTTTCGGGAGCGCAAAGCAAGTGGCGCGCTCATTAGCCGCCTCGCCCTCCCCCAAGAGATTGGAAGGAACCGGGGCGGCTTCTTCTTGCTGATTCAAAATCCCAGGTTCTGTGTATTCCGTTCAGGATTCTGAACCGCGGCTTCCCCGGCGTACAATGTTTTTGCGTCGCTCCCACTTCTTTTCGCGAGGAGTCGTATGAGCAAAAGCGAATCGCCAGAGTCATCCCGCAATAATCGTCGTAACTTTCTCAAGATCAGTAGTGCTGCCGTGCTCGGTTCGGCTGCGCTTCCAAAGATCACGAGCGCACAGGCTGCCGCGGCTGAGAACTCGCCAAGTGTGGAGGTGCGCAGCAACCGCGCGTCCGCCATGCCCACGCGCAACCTCGGCAAGACCGGTTATAAGGTTGGCATCTTCAGCCTGGGTGGGCAGGCTGCGCTGGAGAAACCGAACAACGAAGCCGCAGCCGTGCCTATCATCGAGCGCGCTCTCGACCTCGGCGTGAACTACATCGACACTTCGTCAATCTACGGCGGCCCGGCGCGATGGAGCGAACAATACGTCGGCGAAGTGATGAATCATCGGCGCCGTGACGCCTTCCTCGCCACCAAAACCAAAGAGCGCACGCGCGAAGGTTCCGTGCGCATGCTTGAGACTTCGCTGAAGCTCTTGCAGACCGACCACATCGATCTATGGCAGCTGCACGACATCGGCACCATGAAAGACATCAACGCAATCTTCGCCAAGGGCGGCGCCATGGAAGCGCTGCTCGAAGCGCATGATCAAAAGATTGTGCGCTACCTCGGTATTACCGGGCACTATCGTCCCGATGCTCTGATCGAAGCCATTCATCGTTATCCTTTCGACACGATCCTAATGGCCGTGAACGCTGCCGACCCGCACCACTACAGCTTTTCCGAGCAATTGCTGCCGCTGGCAGTCGAAAAGCAGATGGGCATCATCGGAATGAAAGTTCCGGCGCGCGGGCGCATTCTTTCCTCCTGGACGCCGCCGCCAATCGAGCAACAGAAGCACATGTGGGAGGGCATGGTCCTCGCGCCCACCCCCGGCACGCTCGACATGCGGCAGGCGATGTATTACTCGCTTTCGCTGCCGGTCAGCACCGTGATTATCGGTTGCGACTCGATTGCCCAGCTCCAAGAGAATGTGCAACTGGCGCGGGATTTCACGCCGCTCAACCAGCAGCAAATGGCGGAGCTGACTGCCAAGGCCGAGCCGGTGTCAAAGCAATCGCTGTTCTTCCGCTTTTACGACCACGACAACGCATAGAAGAGACCCGGCCAGCGTGAAGCTTGCGCGTTCTGAGGCCGTGTGGCGCGGACACTCTTGTCCGCGATGAGCTCCAGCACACACTCCATCCGCCCGACGCAAGTATTACTCGTTCCAAATTGGGAGAGCACCGTGCGTTCTTGACTTTGGGTGGCGCAGCGCTTTCTAGCGCTGCGATCAGGCCTAATAAATCAATCCGGGCTTTATCCCGGAGGTAGAGCAGCCTGTTGTATCACTGAGCTTCCCCCAGCGGCTAAAGCCGACCATATTCTGATCTCAATCGCAGCGCTAGAAGCGCCGCGCCACCCAAAACCTGGTTGTGAAGGTATCTGAGGTTCCCACGCTTTGGAAACCGCGAAGGCTGGGGCATCCAACCGAGCATCAACCCCGAAGGGGCGGCATAGGATAGCCCGGCACCCTTCGACTTCGCTCAGGGGGCTGTGAGTGCCGGGTCAAGTCCAGTTCACGACGAACGCGAAGGGCGAACAGTCTTGGTTCCCACCTTCGAAAACCGCGAAGGGTGGGGCACCCCTCAGTTGTGGTGGTGCAAAAGTGTGGGGCACCCGGCGGATCAGTTTCGGACCGACAAACCGAGCTTCATCGAAGGAGCGATGGAGCCAAGAATATACTGGAACTCACTATGCTCATCATCCTTGGCGGCCTGCCAGGCACTGGAAAGACGGCCATTGCGCGAGAACTTGCCCGCCAGCTAGGTGCAGTTCATGTGCGTATCGATTCTATCGAAGAGGCGATTTTGGATTCAGGGGTACTCAGCTCACCAATCAACGATGCTGGCTATCGTGTGGGCAACGCAGTCGCCGCCGACAATCTCCGTATCGGCAGGACAGTGATTGCAGACTCCGTGAATCCTATTCCGCTCTCCCGCGATGCGTGGGTCGAAGTCGCGAACCGTGCCCAGGTATCTGCCATTGAAATCGAGGTCACCTGTTCAGACACTAAAGAACATCAGCATCGGGTGGAAACGCGCATATCCGACTTTCCCAGATCGCAGTCCCTTACTTGGCAAGACGTAGTCTCACGAGACTACCGCCCATGGAACCGCGAGCATATTGTGATTGATACCGCCAACCGGACCGTCGAGCAGGTCGTCACGATACTTCGCGGAGCGATTCCTAAACAGTAGTCACAATCGCTGCCCGCGGTGTGCAGGCGTTACTGGTTCCCACCCTTCCCAGAACCAAGAAGAATGGGGCACCCCGCAGTTGTGGTGGTGCAAAAGCGTGGGGCACCAGGCGCTATTGCATTACCGCAAACTTACGCGTATAAGGTTGGCGCACCAAAATCAAAATTGGAAATTCGCGTTTGGCGATTTTCCTGCGCATGAAAATGCCGAACTGCGTTTGCACGCGGCGGACCCGAATTTCCCACTGAGGAGGAGAAGATGAGAACCAAGATTCTGTGTGCGTGCGCGTTGTTTCTGGTCACGGTGGCGGTAGCGTCGGCCCAGACCAAATACTCGTTTTCCGGGAAGTGCGGGAAGCCAGACAATCCCCAGAGCATTCCCGCAGGCGATAAAGACGGCCACGTGTTTATGGTTCAGCAGGGAAAATGCACGACCGACAAGGGAGAGATCGGTGACGCTAAGAGCAAGGAAGGGACGTTCTCGGAGCATGATGAAGTGATAGGGAATCACCTCAAAGCCTGGGGCGTTTACGTCGAGACCTACGACAACGGTGACAAGATTTTCTATAGCTATCAGGGCGCCTCGACGATGAAAGATGCGGCCCTTGCCAGTGGTACCAATACCTGGCGACTGACGGGTGGGACTGGAAAGATGAAAGGCATTAAGGGCACGGGTGGCTGCAAACTAACGCCCGGTGAAGGCGGAGGGTTGAACTACGACTGCACCGGCGAATACACGTTGGCCGCAGCGAAGCCCTAAGCTTCAGCGCAGAACTAGATGGTGACCTGGCACCCTTTTAGCTGCGTCATTCCGAAGCTCAGCGTTTTTACCAGCCGAGCGAGAGCCTGCCCTGAGCGACTGACGCGAAGCGGAAGGAGTCGAATGGGAATCTCGCGCGGATAGTTATCGGCTTGTCTGTAGCACGCCGGGTGCCCCATAGCCTGCCCTGAGCGAAGTCGAACGGGTCTCGCCGCTCCTGCGAGACATGGGGATATTGACGCTCTCTCAACACTTTCCGGTGCCCAATCCTAGCCCCGCAGGGGCGACATAGCAGATAGCCCGGCACCCTTCGACTTCGCTCAGGGCGGGCTGTAAATACTAAGGTCAAGTCCAGTTCACGACGAACGCGAAGGGCGTCAGCCCCGAGCAAATCGCGATCCGTTCGGATCATCACAAGAAGACCCTCGCCCAAAGCAAATTTTGGACGGACACCCGGCGGCGGCGTGCGAATTCCTATTGCACCTGGCGAGCACCTGCACGAGAATCTACGCATGAACGGCGAGGAAAGCCCACAGCAAAAAGCGATCAGGCTGCTCAACCGCCAGCTCGGCCAGCTGCAGACCATCCGGAGCCTGAACTACAAGCACGCAGAGTTCAAGGCTTGGCATGACGCGACTTTGAGCATCCTGGAAAGGTCTTTGGGGCCGGCATCACAACACACAATCAGGTTCAGGGACACGAGATTCTCCGGACCAAGCTCTAGAAAGCCGTGGGGGTCGCGACGACCGCCGCTTGATTATGTCTCGCCGCAGGATGGCGCCGCGTTTCAAAAGGGTTGCGGCACGACCGAGGCGTCGCTCAGGGCCGCCATTGATGAAGTCACGGAGTTCGGAGTCTACACCGGAGAGGCTAAACCCATGCCGGCGGGCAGGGGCGGCGGCGTGAGCCAGACGTTCCACGCGCCCGTGACGATGAACCAAGCCATCGCCACCGACAGCGCAGTCCAGAGGATCGGACGAATCGGGGACAAGAACGGAGCAGACCTGAAGGAGATCTCGAACCTGCTGCAGCAGAGCCAGGACCTCTCGCCCAACCAGGTGAGGCAGGGCGTCGCCGACATCGAGGCCTTGGCCGCCGAGGTCGAGCAGCCCGAGGAGAAGAGGAACTGGAAGGTGGTGCTCGACTACGGCCAGAAGGTCTTGGATCTGGCCGGGAAGGCGACCGACCTCGGGACAAAGCTCTGGCCCTACACCCCCACGATAGTCGCGCTGGTGGGCAAGGCGAAGCACTTCGTCCAGTGAGAGCCTAACGGCACGTTTTGTGCCACGTTAGGGTGGGAATTTTGAACTTCAAATCACCACGAGAAGCCCCGCCCAAGCGCAGGTTGGACGGGGCACCCCGGCCGGAGGTTATGGATTAATGCCCTTGTCTTTCATAAGCTGGACGTACCGCTGGTCATACAACTCTTTCACGTCGAACGAGGGCATTAGTGCATTCCACATTTTGTGAATTCTCTCGTTGATACTTGCTCCGTCGAAGTGGAAGTGCGCCTGTAGCTCTGTAATGATGCACAAGAGCATCAGTGCTGCGCGTGCGATGTGGGCCGATAGCAGCCTCGGATAGGACTCTTCGATTTGCGGTCTGTCCTCGTGAGGCATTGAATCAGCGATAAAGTACATTCCTACCTTTAGCAGGCCCTCAAATCCCCCATGGGCAATCGCGGAATACTCGCGCCAGTGGCCATATGTAAATGTTCTAAGGAACCCTTGGTGCTCCGAAAACCCGCCGCCCAGTTGTTCACTGCGGATGTACTGTCCCAATGTCGGCCACGGCTTTGCCGCAAGGACGTCGGCCTTCTTGATGCCGTTCGCCCGGATTTGAAGATCCAATCCATCGCGGCCTTTCGCGATCCAATCGTCCCATTCGCTTTGACCACCGTATCTCACCTCATCCTCGTCGAAGGCCTGCAGCGTCTTCTTGAACCCACTCAAACGAAACCATACGCCGTTCACAGGCGGGTCCTGCAAAATCGTCGTAATGTTGTAGAGGCTATCGATCATGTTGCGAACCAGAGGCAGAACTACCACTCCGTATTCATTTTTCCAGTAGCAGTCACTTTCCCGTCGCTCGTCTGCGTTCAGATAAAAGAGAAGATCGTAGGTGTACATCGTCTGCCGAATCATTACGTGGAGATCGACAGCAACAAAACTTGGCGCTCGCATGATGCTGGGCGCCTCTCGCTTGATCTTTTGCGCTAATACTTCAGCGAGCTGCCTCAGCGGCTTCTGGAACGTGGCCGCATCAACGTGAACGTCGGCACCCTGGTCGTGATGTACCGCTGTAAAAGCCACTCCTCGTTCTCACCAACCCCTGGTTTGCAACATCTGTGCCTCATCCATTGCGCTCACAGCCAGGCCTTTCATCGCTCCGGTAAGGTCTTCGCTGACTTCAAGTAACACTTTAGGGTCGTTGTAGTGGGTAGTTGCCTTCACGATGGCGCGAGCACGGCGCTCCGCTTCATCCGGAGGAGCGAAGGCACAACTGTTGTCGTAGGGATGGGTGGTTAGGGAATGCGAACACGAGGTGCGATCGCCCATGAAAATGCCTGAGCCGACGAAGACGGCTTCGGCGCCAAGCTGCATCACGAGCGACGCGTCGGCAGGAGTGGCGATGCCTCCGGCGGAAAAATTCGGCACCGGCAACTTCCCTTCCTTCGCGACCAGCTTCACCAGCTCATACGGCGCCTGCAGCTCTTTGGCTTTGCCGTAAAGTTCTTCTTCGCTGAGCACGGTGAGAATTTTCATCTCCTGCACGATCTGGCGCATATGCTTGACGGCGT
>Ga0209580_10000723_pt1 | contig 16544 bp, 16 predicted proteins | sample Coa_R1_5_FD_187153 | JGI IMG/M metagenome (GOLD analysis project Ga0209580, IMG submission 187153) | Surface soil microbial communities from Centralia Pennsylvania, which are recovering from an underground coalmine fire - Coalmine... | ecosystem: Environmental > Terrestrial > Soil >... | reverse complement strand
CGTCCCCGCCGCCGAAATCGTCCCCGCCGCCGTAGTCATCGCCCCCGCCGCCGAAGTCGTCATCACCGCCGAGGTCGCCGGCGCTGTCGCCATCGCCCGAGCTGACCGTGGCGAACGTCGAGACCAGGCGGCGCAGCGCGTGCTTGCCGCAGTGCGGGCACGCTGGGTCGGGCGACGCGAAGCTCGACAGCAGGGTCGACGACCGCTTGCCACATTCGTCGCACCGGTACTCGTAAATCGGCATCCCTACGATTATCGACGTTGATCGAGATCCAGCGGATACGTGCCGCGGCGGAGCGCGCCCGGCCGCACGTGATGCGAACGCCGATGGTGCAGGTGGAGGGCGCTCTGCTCAAGCTCGAGTGCCTCCAGCCGACCGGGAGCTTCAAGGTCCGCGGCTTTTTCGCGGCCGCCCTGGCCCACGCGCCGGACGAGCTGCGCCGGGGCCTGATCACCGTCAGCGCCGGCAACGCTGCGCAGGCATGCGCGTACGTGGCCAGGCAGCTCGGCGTCCCGTGCAGGGTCGTGATGTACGACACGGCGCCGGCGCCCAAGGTCGAAGGCGTCAGGCGCTGGGGCGGCACGCCGCTGCCGATGCCGCGTGAGCGGATGCTGGCGTGGATGGCGAACGAGGAGTGGAGGCACGAGCCGGAGGTCTTCATCCATCCGTTCGCCGAGCCCGAGGTGATGGCGGGGCATGGTGGGCTGGGCCTCGAGCTGCTCGAGGACGTGCCCGACCTCGAGCGCGTGCTCGTCCCGGTCGGCGGCGGGGGCTTGATCACAGGGGTGGCCTCGGCGCTCAAGGCGCTGCGTCCCGAGGTCGAGGTGATCGGCGTGCAGTCGGACGGCTACCCGCTGTGGACCCGCGTGTTCGAGGCGGGCGGTCCGGTACCGATCAAGCCGGACACGATCGCCGACGGCACGACCGCGCCATTCGACCAGCGCATGTTCGACTTGCTGAAAACCTGCGTCGACCGCTGGCTTTTGGTGCCGGAGCCTCGCCTCCGTGCCGCGATACCGCAGCTCGCCTCCGCGGCCAAGGTGGTGGCGGAGGGCGCGGGGGCGCTCACCTACGCGGCGCTGGAGCAGCTCGAGCCCCGCCCATCGACCGTCGCGGTCGTCAGCGGGGGCAACATCGACCCCAAGCTGCTCGCCTCGCTGCTGGCCTAGGGTTCGACTCGCTTCATCGCCCACGGCCCGTACCTGACGATGGCGACGAGCATCCAGACGAAGAGCCCGACGTTGAGCAGGCCCGCGGCGATGCCCACGAGGTAGATCCACACAGGCAGGCTGAAGCCGGCGTAGATGTTGGAGAAGGTGGAGCTGGCGACCAGCTGCGCCACGTCGGCTACCACCCCCAGGATGCCCAGCCCTAACAGCACCATGATCACGTAGTACGCCCAGACCCACCGCTTCAGGGCGGCGATGATGGCGACCACGGCGATCGCAAAGCTGAACAGGGCGACAAAACCGAGCATGAACGCGAACATCGTGCTCAGCGTGTCGGCGAACCCCGCGGGCGGCGGGCTGACCTGCGGGTAGAGGCTCTGCTGGTGCTGGATGCTCTGGTTGACGACCTGGGTCACGACCCCACCCATCGTGAACGGCAGTGTGACGGCGTACAGCCCGGCCAGCGCGTAGTAGGCGGCGATGACGTACTGCAGGGGACGGGTCCACGACGTCGGCCGCCGCGACGTCCGGTGCCCGGCCGCCGGCGCGTACCCGACCCCCTGGAGCGGAACCCAACGCTGGCCGTCCCACCGCGAGCGGCCGTCGTGCGAGATGGTGCTGACCCACTGCGCCCCGTCCCAGTAGTAGAGACCGTCGGGCGACAGCCTCGCGCTCACGCCGTGAGCACCTCTTCGCAGATCTTCAGCGCGGCCTGGATGTCCTGCGCGTCGATGCCGTAATGCGTGACGAACCGCATCCGCTTCGGCCCTGTCCCTTCGCTGAGCAGGCCGCGTTTCTTGCATTCGGCGGTAAAAGGGGCGGCGTCGATGCCGCCGAGGTCGAAGTAGACGAGGTTGGTCTGGACCCGCGTCAGGTCGCACGTCACGCCTGGCATCTCCGAGAGTCCTTCCGCCAGCGTTCGGGCGTTGGCGTGGTCCTCGGCGAGGCGGTCGACCATCTGGTCGAGCGCGATCACGCCGCAGGCGGCGAGCACCCCGGCCTGCCGCATTCCGCCGCCCAGCCGCTTGCGCCATCGCCGCGCGTCGTCCACCGCCTCGCGCGGTCCGCAGAAGACGCTTCCCGCTGGGCAGGCCAGGCCCTTGGAGAGGCAGAACGTCACGGTGTCGGAGCACGCCGCGATGTCGGCGACGCCGACGCCGAGCGCGACCGCGGCGTTGAACATGCGGGCGCCGTCGAGGTGCACGCGCAGCCGGTGGGCGTGGGCAGACTCGAACGCCGCTCGGAGCGACTCGAGCGGCCAGACCACGCCTCCGTGGCGGTTGTGGGTGTCCTCGAACGTGATGGCGGCGCTGATGGGCTGGTGGGGGTCATCGCGCGGCCGGATCACCTCCGCGATCTGCTCGGGCGACATGACGCCACCCTCCGTGACCACCGGCCGGATCTGCACCCCGGCGACGACCGCGGCGCCCGCTGACTCGTACTGGAAGACATGTGAGTCGGCGTCGGCGATCAGCTCCTCGCCCGTCCTTGCGTTGACCGCCACGCCGACCAGGTTGCCCATCGTGCCGCTGGCGACGAAGACCGCGGCCTCCTTGCCCAGGCGCTCCGCCGCCATCTCCTCGAGCCGGTTGACCATGGGGTCGTCGCCGAACACGTCGTCGCCCAGGGGCGCCGTCGCCATGGCCCGCCGCATGTCGGGAGTGGGCATCGTCACCGTGTCCGACCGGAAATCGATGACAGTCACCCGCTTAATCTAACCGCGGCCTTGCACGAAAAAAGGGGTCCCCGAGAACTCATGGCGAGCCGCTTCGCGACTCGCTCCGCGAATCGCGGCGCGGGTCCTCCGAGTTCGTGGGGTAAGGCGAGCCTGATCCTGGCCAGGGGCCGCGTCCTGACGCTGGGCCGGGCCGGCCTGCAGCCCCACAGCCACCTGGCGATCGCGGGCGGGCGGGTGGTCGCCGCCGGGGGCCGTGAGGTGATGGGGCTGCGCGGTCCGAAGACGCGGGTGGTCGACCTGGATGGACGCCTGGTGCTGCCGGGTTTCAACGACGCGCACGCGCACGTCGTCTATTACGGCCTGACCCGATTCGCCGCCGACCTGGGCGGCGCGCGCGGCATCGACGACATCCTCGAACGCCTGCAGGCCCACGCCAGGACGCTCAAGCCGGGCGAGTGGCTGCAGGGCATGGGCTACCGCACCGACGAGCTGACCGAGCGGCGGCAGCCGCACCGCCGCGAGCTCGACCGGGTGACGGGCGAGAGGCCGTGCTACATCGACGAGCGGGGCGGCCATTCGCGAGTCGCCAATTCGGCCGCCCTCGCCGCCGCGGACGTCACCGCCGAGACTCCCAACCCGCCCGGAGGCCGCATCGGCCGCGACCTCGACCGCATGCCGAACGGGCTGCTGCTCGAGTCGGCGATGAGGCTGGTCGCAGACGTCCAGCCGAGGCCCAGCCTGCAGCGCCGCATCGAAGGCGTCGAGAAGGCGCAGGAGCTGCTCGTCTCGCGCGGCATCACCTCGGTGGGGGCGGCGGTCAACCGTGGCTTCGCCGACGACCTCCGCGGGTACCAGCGGCTTCACGACTCGGGCCGGCTGCGGATGCGGGTCAACGAGTTCCTTTCGTGGGAGCTTCTGGAGGCCGCGACCGAGCTCGGCGTGCGCGCCGGGTTCGGCGGCTCGATGGTTCGGGCGGGGCCGATCAAGGTGTTCGTCGACGGTGGCGCCGAGCGCGTGGCGACCCGCTCGGGGGGAGGCGTGTGGCGGACCACGCGGGAAGAGCTCGAGGACCTGGTCGCGCGGGCGAGCGCCGCCGGCCTGCAGGTCGCCGCCCACGCGATCGGCGACGCCGCGATCGCGGCCATGTGCGACGCGGTCGAGGCGGCGGGTGCGGAGCACATGCGGCATCGCGTGGAGCACTGCACGATCTGCCCACCCGACCTGCAGGCGCGATTGGCGCGCCTGCGGATGGTGGCCGTGATGCAGCCGATGGCCGCGCGGTTCAGCCGCGTGGCCTCGACGATCTTCTTTCCGGTGCGCGACCGAGCCGACCTCGCACCGCACGGCCCTCTGCTCAAGGCCGGTGTGCGCCTCGCGTTCAGCTCAGACCTGCCCGTCTCGCCTGACCCAAACCCGTGGCCCGGCATCCGCGTCGCGGTCGAAGACCAGGTCAACGGCATAAGCCTGCTGGCGGCGCTGCGCGCCTACACCGCGGGCGGTGCCTACGCCAGCTTCGAGGAGGAGGACAAGGGGACTCTGGAGCCGGGGATGCTGGCCGACCTGCAGGTCTACAAGAGCGATCCGCTCAGCGACCCGCAGACCAGGTGGGAGGAGCTCCGCCCGGGAGCGGTCCTCCTGGGCGGAGTTCGAGTCTTCGGTTCGCTCTAGGTGTTCGGCTCTCCCGTTTCCACGGCGATCGGGAGCGGGCCAGGCTCGGGCGTCGAGGGGACGGTTCGCACGCCGGCCGTCCCGCCCCCGCCGGCGCGAGAACGCCGCGTGGTGCTGCGACGCCGTGGCGCCCTTGGGCTCGTCGTGCTCGTGGACGCCGGAGCGCTCGCGGCCGGGCGCCGCGTCGAAGCTCGTCGCGTCGAGGTCTTGCGGGTGGTTGTCGATGCCCTGCGGCGCGTGCCGCCCGCCGCCTTACGGGTCCGCGTCGCGGCCCGCCGCTTCGTCGACGCAGCCGCTCGTCGGGTCTTGCCCGCGGCTCGCCGAGTGGGCGACGCTCCGCGCGACGAGACATTGCGGGCCACCTGCTGCACCTGCTTGCTGATGCCGTCGAGCCGCTTGAGCGCCTTGTCCACGTCGGCCTGCTTGGCCGCGCGCTGCACCTGCGTCGAGACCTGTTTGATCGCCGCGCGCAAGGTCTTCTCGCTGTTCGCGATCCTGCGCTCGAGCTGCCGGCGCAGGTCGCTCGGCACGCGGCTTTCGGCCTCACGCAGCGCGCGCCGGCCGGCCTTGACCGCGCGCCCGACGATGCCGGATCGCCTGGATCGGGCGGACGTGCGCTTTCTCTTCGCCATCCTGCAACCTCCAATTACAACCGTCGGCGGAGCGCTTGACGCACCGCATTAGAATGGGCCCGCCCTACATGGCGAGATGACGACAGCCCCTGCAAGACACCTTATCAAGAAGTACGCAAACCGCAAGCTCTACGACACCCGCACGAGCCGTTACATCACGCTGGAGGGAATCGCGCAGCTCGTCCGCGACGGACACGAGATCAAAGTCGTCGACCGCGACAATGGCCAGGACCTCACGCAGGTGACGCTGTCGCAGATCGTGCTGTCAGAGGAGAAGCGAGGGCCCGCGCGCCTCGTCGACGCGGGCGGTGAGGTCTTGCACGACCGCGGTCAGGCTCTGCTGGACTACGTGCGCAAGACGCTCAACGTCCCGGCCGACCTGCGCAGCAAGGTCGAGCAGCGCCGCGGCGACCTCGAAGGCATGGCGGACGAGGCCATCGAGCGCGCGCTGCGCCGGCTGCGCATCCCGACGCACCACGACATCGAGCGCATCAACGACCGGCTGGACCGGATCTCGACCCAGCTGAAAAGACTGGGCGTGCCGGAGCCCTCTAGGCGGGAACCGCGTAGACGAAAGGTCGCTGCGAAACGGTAGAGCGGATCACGACTTCGGGCGAGGTCGTGTAGCTCGCGGCTCGCACGCGGCGGTCGGCGTGCAGCTGCTGCGTCATCAGGTCCGCCACCTCGGCCAGCCGCGCGGGGTCGCCGATGACCGAAATGGTCCATGGCGGCCCGACCACCACGCCGTCGACGGCGACGCCCTGGCTGGTCTGGTCGATGGGCACCCCGACCACGATCCGCCTGTCGTTGACGTCGATCGCCTCGGCTCCGCCGGCCGAGAGGTTGTTGACCGCGTCCTGGAGGTCGAGCGCGGTCAACCCGGAGGCATCGATCACGATCACGACACCCGGCCCCTGCACCGGGGTCAGGCCTTCGAGCTCGCGGAGGCGGGCCGCCTCGTCGGTGAGCACCTGATCGGCCGCGCTGCTGCCGCCGGACTGAAGCGTCGCCTGGCGCTGGGCCAGGTCTGCCGTCTCGGCGTTGAGCGCGTCATTGGCCCGGTGGAGGTCGTCGATCAGGAACGCGAGCGAGGTCGCATCCAGGCCGACCAGGCTGCGCTCGACCTCCGCCTGGCTGCGGATCTGGATGGTCGCCACGAGCGCCACGACGAGAGCCAGCAGCCAGACGCTGACGACCTGCCAGCGCACCGGCGTGCGCCGCGGGGGGTCAGGCCGGCGAGACATGAGGCGTCAACAGGCTGGAGTCGTAAGCGGGAAGAAAGAGGTCGGGGCTGCCGGTGATGCCGAGCTGGAGGTCGAACTGGACCTGGCGCGCGTGGATGTCGGGCAGCGCGGCGGGGTCGTCGAGCGCCGCCAGCATGCGGTTGCGGTCGCCGACGGCGAGGATCTTGATCGGGGACGAGAGCGGCGGGCCCTGGTCGATCACGACCTCGCCTTCCGAGCCCGAGTAGGCGGTCAGCGGCGTGATGCGGCGGCCGTTGACCGCGATCGCCTCGGCGCCCTCGTCGAACAGCAGGTTGACCACGTCCTGCACGTCCTGGAAGTTGACCAGGTAGCCGCTCTGCCCCGTGGTGTTCGGTCCCGGCACGCCGTTCGCCAGGTCCACCTCGACGCCGGGCCCGTGCATCGCCACCAGCCCGGCGTGGGCGCGCAGGTCGGAGACCTGGTTCTGGAGGGCCTGGGTCCCGGCCGACCGCTGCGCCGCCGCGGCCTCCAGGGCGTCGATCTGGTCGCGGAGCGACGCGATCCGGCCCCGCTCCGAGGCGTTGGTGGCCTCCAGGTCCTGCACCGAACGGACGAGCGCCTGGTACCGGGCGACCTGGTTGGAGGGCGTCAGGAGCTGGGCCTTGACCTGCCCGACCAGGACGAAGCCGGTGGCCAGCGCCACCAGGGCCACCACGAAAAGGCTCGCCACCTGCCGGGTCGACATGCTCGGAGGCAATTCTGAGTGAACGAACGCGCAGCCTTCGCGTCCGCGGGGGTACTATCGAAATCCCGATATGGCGGTCGAAACAAGAGCCTCGGCCTTCCAGACCGCTCAGCGCCGATTCGACGCCGCGGCCGACGTGATCGGACTCTCGGACGACGCGCGCGGGGGCCTCCGCGAGGTCAAGCGGGAACTGACAGTTCACTTTCCCGTGCGCATGGACGACGGCTCGGTGCACGTCTTCACCGGCTGGCGCGTGCAGCACAACATCAGCCGCGGACCCGCCAAGGGCGGCATCCGCTTCCACCCGGACATCAACCTGGACCTGGTCAAGGCCCTCGCCATGCTGATGACGTGGAAGTGCGCTGCGGTCGGACTGCCGTACGGCGGCTCGAAGGGCGCCGTCGCGTGCGACCCCAACAAGCTCTCGCTCACCGAGCTGGAGCACCTGACCCGGCGCTACGCGACCGAGATCGCGATCCTCATCGGGCCCGAGAAGGACATCCCGGCGCCGGATATGGGGACCAACCCCCAGGTCATGGCCTGGATCATGGACACGATCTCCATGCATTCGGGGCACTCAGTGACGGCGTCGGTCACTGGCAAGCCCGTGGACGTGGGCGGCTCGGAGGGGCGCGTGGACGCGCCGGGTCGCGGGGCGACCTACCTGACGCTGGAGGCGCTCAAGTACCTCCACGTCGACGACGAAACGCCGACCGTCGCCGTGCAGGGCTATGGGCAGGTCGGCCGCTCGGCGGCGCGGCTCCTCTCCGAGGCCGGGCTGAAGGTGGTCGCGGTCAGCGACTCGAAGGGCGGCGTCTACAACCCAAGGGGCCTGGACCTCGCCGCGCTCGAGGAGCACCGCCAGGTGCGCGGCGGCGTGAGTGGGTTCAAGAAGGCCGACACCGTCACCAACCCTGAGCTGCTCGAGCTTCCGGTCACGGTGCTGGTGCCCGCCGCGGTGCAGGACCAGATCACCGACGAGAACGCGGGACGCATCCGGGCGAGGCTCATCACAGAGGGCGCCAACGCGGCGATCGCGCCCGAGGCGGACCCCATCCTCCACGAGCGCGGCATCTTCCTGGTCCCCGACATCATCGCCAACGCGGGCGGTGTGATCGTCTCCTACTTCGAGTGGGTGCAGGACCTGCAGGCCTTCTTCTGGGAGGAGGAGGAGATCAACACCAAGCTGCACCACGTGATCACGCGCGCCTTCTACGAGATCCTCCACACGTCGGTCAACAAGCGGATCGACATGAGGCTCGCCGCCTATGCGCTGGCCGTGCAGCGCGTCGCCAACGCCACGACGGTCCGAGGCATCTATCCATAAGAGCGCGGGGGGATCAGGATCCCCCCTGCGGTACCCCCCTTTTGACATAGAGCGAATCTGGCGTCCCGGCCGAGGAGCCTGGGGACGCCCGGAATGAATCCGGGCTTCAGCTCCACTGCTTTATCCATAAGAGCGCGGGGGGATCAGGATCCCCCCTGCGATACCCCCCTTTTGACATAGAGCGAATCTGGCGTCCCGGCCGAGGAGCCCGGGGACGCCCGGAATGAATCCGGGCTTCAGCTCCACTGCTCTAGATTGGTGGGTCTGATGACCCCGAACCGCGTCCTCGTCACCGGTGTGTCGAATCCGCTCGGCGCCGAGGTCGCGCGCCGCCTCGCCGGGCAGGTGCCGCACCTCTTCGGCTGCGACGTGGCCGACCCGGTGAGCGCCCTGGAGGAGATGGATTTCGTCCACGCCGACACGCGCCACGCGGTGATCGGCAAGCTCATCCGCCAGCTGCGCATCGACACGGTCGTGCACCTCGCGGTGATGATCGACTCGCCCCACGACGAGCGATCGATCCACGAGACCGACGTGATCGGGACCATGAACGTGCTGGCGGGCTGCGCGGCGCCGACGAGCGCCGTGCGCAAGCTCATCGTCAAGTCGAGCCAGTCCGTCTACGGCGCGGGACCGGCTGATCCGTCCTTCTTCTCCGAAGAGATGACGAGCCATGAGCGCGCCACCTCTTCGATCACGCGCGACCTGCTCGAGATGGAGCAGCTGGTCAGCGAGTTCGCGCTGCGCAACGAGGCCTGCACATCCACCGTGCTGCGGCTCGGGTTTCGCGTCAGCGACGACACGACGCTCGGTCGCTATCTCTCGCTTCCGATCGTGCCGACCTTCGCCGGGTTCGACCCTCGCCTGCAGCTGCTGCACGAGGACGACGCCGCGGAGGCCATCGTGCGCGCGACGCTGGGCGAGCATCCGGGGGTCTTCAACGTCGCGGCGGGCGGCGTCGTCCTGCTGAGCCAGGCGATCGCGATCATGGGCGGCCGCGCGGCTCCGGTGCTGCCGCCTTACGGCCGCTGGTTGGGCCGCATGGCGCTTCGCGCGACTGTTCGCATCGACCTGCCGGCGCACCTCGCGGACGTGATCGCCTTCGGCTCGGTGACGGATTGCGCGCGCCTCGAGTCGGAGTTTCGCTGGAAGCCCGCGCACAGCTCGCGCGGCGTCATGGACGCGCTGGCCCGCGGCAAGGAGGTCGAGCTCATCGAGTCGCCCTCGCCGCCGCAGGAATACGAGCTCCAGGTCTACCTCCAGCGCCGGCGCCGCGAGGGCCGCAACGGCGCGAATCGACTGGCGGCCCACCGGTGATCCAGCCGACCGCGCGGGCGCGCAGGCGCAGCAGCAAGAAGGCGGAGATCGTGCGGCCGGCGGGTGGGTTCCGGCTGCCGAAGCCCGTGCGCCGGCTGCAGCGCCAGGCGCCGCTCTACGCGCTGCAGGGCCTGGGCGAGCTTTCGCTTCGCCTGAGGCAGATGACGGGGCGCGAGGTGATCGACCTCAACCGGATCATGGAGCTGGTCCAGTTCATCTACAAGCAGCAGGAGCTGGCCAGGCGCGGGCCCAACTACACGGTCGACGAGTTCGGTTTCGACCCGGAGTGGACCGAGTCGTTCCTGCCGGCGTTCAAGCTTCTCTATCGCGACTACTGGCGGGTCGAGACGACTGGCGTCGAGAACGTGCCCGCAGCGGGCCGCGCGCTGCTGGTCGCGAACCACGCGGGCGTCCTGCCGTGGGACGGCACCATGATCAAGACCGCGCTTTTCGCCGACCATCCGCACCCTCGCCACGTCCGCGCGCTGGTGGCGAGCCTCTTCATGGGCATGCCGATGCTCAGCTGGTTCCTCCGCCGCACCGGCCAGACGGTCGGCCACCCGGACGACACGCTGCGGCTGCTCGAGCGCGACGAGCTGGTGCTCGTGTTTCCGGAAGGGGTGCGCGGCACCGGGAAGACCTTCAAGGACCGCTACCGGCTGCGGCGTTTCGGGCGCGGCGGCTTCGTGTCCACCGCCATCCGGGCAAGGGCGCCCATCATCCCGATCTCGGTCGTCGGCTCTGAGGAGATCTACCCCATGGTCGGCGACCTTCCGCCGGTGGCGCGGCTGCTCGGGCTGCCCTACTTCCCGGTGACGCCGTTCTGGCCGTGGCTCGGACCGCTCGGCATGATCCCGCTGCCGAGCAAGTGGCGGATCCAGTTCCACGCGCCCGTCCACGTCGAGGACCACCCGCCTCATGCGGCCGACGACCAGCACCTCGTGATGGCGCTGTCCGACGAGGTGAGGGACACGATCCAGCAGGGGATCTACGACAACCTGAAGCTGCGCCGAGGCGTGTTCCTCTAGGCGATGGCCTGGCCGAGAATCAAGCCCTCGTGAGCGCAGACGAACAGCTCACCGAGATGATCGTTCAGGTCATGCGCGGACGCCGGGCGATGACCCACAGGGAGATCGTGCGGGCGGTCCAACGGCGGACGGGCGTCAAGCCGGATGCGCCCAGGGTGCGGAAAGTTCTCCGAACCAACTCCCTCCGGTTCGCGATCTCGGGTTCGCGCTCCCCCATCTTTGGGTGGGGCCCGCGTTGGAGCCTGATCGAGGCCGGGCCGTCAGGCCAACCGGGCGACGCGGGCGCCCCCGTCCCCGCTCGACCGCGCCGGCCGACGCTCTCGGGAGCCGCAGCAGCCGAGCTCAGCTTTCGGGAGGACGAACCCCCGGCGGAAGCGATCGGGCCGGCCACCTGAGCGAGGCCACCACGGCACCTCCGCCGGCGGAGGGTGTCCGCGTCGATTGGGAGGACCTTCCGCGTCAAGTGCGCGCGGCGCTGGAGGAGAGGCTCGGCGCGCGGGTCGTCGAGGCGGTGACTCAGCCAGGCGGGTTCTCGCCGGGCCTGGCGGCGCGCCTGCTGCTCGCGGACGGCCGCCGCGTCTTCGTCAAGGCGGTCAGCGAGGCGGCGAATCCTGACTCGCCTCGCATGCACCGGCGGGAGGCGCGGATCGTCGCGGCGCTGCCTCCGGCGGCGCCGGTTCCGCGACTCCTCTGGCTCCACGACCGGGACGGCTGGGTGGCGCTCTGCTTCGAGGACCTCGACGGCAGGCACCCGACGCTGCCGTGGACGGAGCCCGACCTGGCTCTGGTCGTCGCCGCGTTGAAGCGGCTCGCGGTGGAGCTCACGCCGTCGCCCATCCAGGTCGACGAGACGGCCCCAGACGTGCTGGTGCGCGAGATCAACGGCTGGCAGCGGGCGTTCCGCCGGGGCGAGGCCAGGCTCGATCCATGGTGCGTCAGGCACCTGGCGCGCCTGGCAGAACTGGAAGCCAAAGCGCCCGCGGCGGCGCATGGCGAGACGCTGCTCCAGTTCGACCAGCGGGCCGACAACATCCTCATCGCCGGCGATCGCGTCTACCTGGTGGATTGGCCGGCGGCTCGGATCGGCGCCTCGTGGGTCGACTGGGTCGCCATGGCCCCGAGCGTGACGATGCAGGGTGGGCCGCAACCGGAGGACTTCCTGGCCCGCTTCGGACTGCGCGGCGTTCGAGACGCTGACATCGACGCCGTGCTCTGCAGCATCGCGGGTTACTTCACCGTGCGAGCCCTCGACCCTCCTCCGCCGGGCATTCCCACGGTGCGCGCGTTCCAGGCGGCACAGGGAGTCGTGGCTGTGGCGTGGCTGAGGCGGCGCCTCGGCTGGGACTAGTCGATGACGCGGACGGGCTCGACGGGCTCCGGCTCTTCGATGATGTCCAGAGCGGTGGCCTGGCTGATCCAGTACTCGACGTCGGTGAGCCGCGGCGCCCCGGCCAGGCCGATGGCCTCGAGGAGCCCGCCGTGCAATCGCCTGGCGTCCTGCGCGCGAAGATCCTTCATCGAGTTGATCCCCAGGCGGCGGATCAGTGGGAGCCAGCGGTCCATGCCCGAGACCTCGAGCATCGTGCATTGATTGGCGAACTCGAGCAGGCGGTCGGGGCTGATCCCTGTCTTCTTCGAAAGACGGCGCCGGTCGATGTCGAGCGACGTGCGGTGCAGGAGCTGGTTCGTGTGCCGGATGCCTCGCGACCGCAGGCGGCCCACGTCGTCGTCGGAGATGCCGGGCAGATATTCGAGGGTTCGGTACATCGACTTGCCCTAGAGGATATCCGTATAATCGACCGAACCCCGCCAGCCATTGGAGTAAACACACCCTGAATCAGAGCCGGCTCGAAACCCGTGAAGCAACATCATGGGAGCAGTCTGGCCTCGAGATCGGGATCGGCCGGCGAGCGCGCCGGGCTTACGGATTCGACGAGGTCGCGCTCGTGCCGGGAGGCGTGACCCTCAACCCCGAAGAGGTCGACATCTCCTTTTCCATGGGCGAGCGCTTCGCGCTGCCGCTGCCCATCTGGGGTTCGGCTATGGACGGGGTCGTCGACGTCGACTTCGCGGTCGCGATGGGCAAGCTCGGGGGCGTCGCGGTGCTCAACCTCGACGGAGTCCACACGCGCTACGAGGATTCCGCACCCGTCATCGCGAGGATCGCGGCCGCCGACAAGGCCTCCGTCAACGCCCTGCTCAAGGATGTGTATCGCGAACCTGTCAAGCCGAAGCTGATCGCCGAGCGCATCAAGGCAATCAAGGCGTCGGGCGTGCCCTGCGCGGTCTCCACGGTCCCGGCGCGAGCCGAGGAACGAGCGTCGGTCGTGCAGCAGGCGGGAGCTGACGTGCTCGTGGTGCAGGGCACCGTGCTCACCGCGCGCCACTCGTCGCGCTCCTACCACCAACTTTCGTTCGAGGACCTGGTCCGGGCCTGCGACATCCCTGTCGTGGTCGGCAACTGCGTGCACTACGAGACAGCGCTCGAGCTGATGGAGACCGGGATCGCCGGCATCCTCGTCGGCGTGGGGCCGGGCGCCGCCTGCACCACGCGCGGTGTGCTCGGCGTCGGCGTGCCGCAGGTCACGGCCACCGCCGACGTCGCCGCTGCGCGCGACGAGCACATGCGCCGCGGAGGCATGCGGGTCGCGGTCATCACCGACGGCGGCATGCGCATCGGCGCCGACGTGTGCAAGGCGTTCGCGACCGGCGCCGACGCGGTCATGATCGGCACGCCGCTCGCGGGCGCCGAGGAGTCCGCCTCGAAGGGGTTCAACTGGGGCATGGCGACGCCGGACCCGAACCTGCCGCGCGGCACGCGGATCCACGTCGGAACCAAGGCCACGCTCCGCGAGATACTGCTCGGCCCGGCGCGGGTCGACGACGGAACGCAGAACTTCGCCGGCGCGCTGCGCTCCGCTCTCGGCGTGTGCGGTGCGCGCGACATCGCGGAGTTCCAGCACACGGAGATGGTGATCGCTCCGTCGATCACGTCGGAAGGCAAGGTGTTCCAGCAGGCGCAGCACGTCGGCATGGGGAAGGCCTGAGCTGAGCACCGCTGCCGCGGCCGCACGGGACCGCGATGCAGTGAAGGGCGGCGGCTTGCGGCATCAGACGATCCTCGTGCTCGACTTCGGTTCGCAGTTCAGCCAGCTGATCGCGCGCCGCGTGCGCGAGGCGAACGTCTACTGCGAGCTGGTCCCTGGGACGACGCCGTGGTCCGAGCTGAAGCTGCGCGAGCCGGCGGGCCTCATCCTCAGCGGCGGGCCGGCCTCCGTCTACGAGCCGGGGGCACCACAGGTCGACCCCGAGGCCCTGCGCGCGGGCGTGCCCGTGCTCGGCATCTGCTACGGCATGCAGCTGATCGCCCACCACCTCGGCGGCAAGGTCGACCCCGGCCACGCACGCGAGTACGGCCCCGCCCTGCTGGCGGTGGGCGAGTCCGGCGGCCTCTTCGAGGGGCTCAACGGCGAGCTGCCGGTCTGGATGAGCCACGGCGACCACGTCAGCGAGCTTCCGCCGGGATTTCACTCCCTGGCCTCGAGCGGGAACTCGCCGGTGGCGGCCTTCACCGACGGCCGCGGCATCTTCGGCATCCAGTTTCACCCCGAGGTCGTTCACACGCCGAGCGGTCGCGAGGTGCTGCGCAACTTCCTGTATCGCGTCTGCCGCTGCGAGCCTTCGTGGACGGCGGGCTCGTTCGTCGCCGGCGCGGTCGAGAGCATCCGCGTCCAGGTCGGCGGCGGTCGAGTGATCTGCGCGCTGTCCGGCGGAGTCGACTCCGCGGTTGCCGCGACGCTCGTGCATCGCGCGGTCGGCGACCAGCTCACCTGCGTGTTCGTCAACAACGGCCTGCTGCGCAAGGAGGAGCCGGAGCGCGTGCTGGACGTCATGCACGGCAACCTCGACATGAACATCCGCTACGTCGACGCCACGGATCGCTTCCTGGAGGCGCTGCGCGGGGTGATCGACCCGGAGCAGAAAAGGCGAATCGTCGGACGCGAGTTCATCTCGGTCTTCGAGGCCGAGGCGAAGAGCCTGGGCCGGATCGACTTCCTCGCGCAGGGCACGCTCTACCCCGACGTCATCGAGTCGACGGCCCCGGACGTGGCCGCCACCGCGGTGAAGATCAAGACCCACCACAACGTCGGCGGCCTGCCGCCCGGCCTCCGTTTCCAGCTGATCGAGCCGCTCCGCTACCTCTTCAAGGACGAGGTGCGGGCGGTCGGTCTCGAGCTCGGCATGCCCGAGGAGATGGTCTATCGCCAGCCGTTCCCGGGACCCGGCTTGTCGATCCGCTGCCTGGGCGAGGTAACTGCCGAGCGGCTCGAGATCCTGCGCAACGCGGACTGGGTCGTGATCGACGAGATCAAACGCAACGGGCTCTACCGCCAGGTGTGGCAGTCGTTCGCCGTGCTCACGCCGCTCGAGACGGTCGGTGTGATGGGCGACTACCGCACCTACGCCAACGTGGTCGCGGTGCGCGTGGTGACGAGCGAGGACGCCATGACCGCCGACTGGGCGCGGGTGCCGTACGAGGTGCTGGCGCGGATCAGCAACCGCATCGTCAACGAGGTGAAGGGTGTGAACCGCGTCGTTTTCGACATCACGTCGAAGCCGCCCGGCACGATCGAGTGGGAGTAGGTTCGGACTAAGGCCGGGCGACCTGCGCCAACTCCCGAATCCGCGCGTTGCTCCACCAGTAGAGGTCGGTGGTCGGAATCGAGGCATGGTCACCCACGATTTCCACAGTCGCCTCATCGGGCTCGTCGCCAAGCACCGTTTTGGCCCAGCTGCCTGCCCGCAGGTTGACGGACCTGAGCCCCGCCCGGGGCACGGCCGCGACCTGGCTTCCCCGCCAGCTCCGCCTGCCCACCATTTCGCGATTGACGAAAAAGCATGAGTTCTTCCTCACCATGACCAGCCCCACCACCCCAAGCACGGGCAGCAGGATGGAGCCCGCCAGGAAGAGGTAGCCACCGACCGCCGGGTTGATGGACAGACCGCTCAGCGTGGCCGGCACGAAGATTGCGAACAGGAGCACGCACAGGGCGATTGCCATTCCCGCACGATCGGGCCGGCACCTGTACTCGGCGCCGGCATCGACCGCGGCGCGATGAGCCGCCACGCGGATGCTCTCGACTGGTGTCATCGCCCTGGCTGCTGCGATCGCCGCTTCGGCGGCGACGTTTGCGGCCGCGAGGTCGGGGTACTGGGCAGCGGCCCATTTCCGCCACGACGTCTCGTAATCGGACAAGTGCAGCCTGCTCGCGCAAGGATAGCCACGTAGAAGCGAAATGGCCCCCGTGGTCAAATATCGCCCGATGAGTGCGCTCGCCGCCGGGTTGGCCGCGCGCGCACCCAGGCTCGATCCCGCATGGCGGAGGTCGATGATCGCCGGGCTTCTCGCGGGCCAGCAGGCCGGCGGCGGCTTCGGCGTCGGCCCCTACTCGAAGTGGACGGGGGCGCACTGGCGGCTCGTCTCGCTGGTCGAGCTTGGCGTTCCAGCTCGCAACGCCGCGGCGCGCGTCGCGGCGAAGGCGGTGGTCGACTGGATCGCCAGCCCACGCCACACCGCGCCCGTCATCAACGGGCTCGAGCGGCGGCATGCGTCGATCGAAGGCAACGCGCTCGCCGTGAGCTGCCGCCTGGGCATGGCCGGCAGCGCGCAGGCCGCGTACCTTGCGGGCGTGCTCCTGCGGACGCAGTGGCCGGACGGAGGATGGAACTGCGACCGCGACCCGGACGCGCACCGCTCGTCGTTTCACGAATCG
>Ga0209580_10000720_pt1 | contig 16552 bp, 27 predicted proteins | sample Coa_R1_5_FD_187153 | JGI IMG/M metagenome (GOLD analysis project Ga0209580, IMG submission 187153) | Surface soil microbial communities from Centralia Pennsylvania, which are recovering from an underground coalmine fire - Coalmine... | ecosystem: Environmental > Terrestrial > Soil >... | reverse complement strand
TCGAAACGGCGCGCACCGATCCGGCTTGCGCCGATCCCACATCACCGAACTGCATCGCCCGCGCGAAAGCGTCGGCGATTGCCGCCGGTCAACGAGTCATGGCCGGCGAAGGTGAGCTTGGTTTGCCGAAGAAGGTTCTCGCGTGGCTCGCCATCGCCGCGGTGCTAGTCGTGATCTTCGGTCATCTGAGATAGGGCGCACGGTCAACGCTGACAGCCGATCCGCGCCTTTGGCGGCCACCGTGATCCCCCGGTGGCCGTTTCTTTTGTTGCCTATTCGACGAGGAAGCGCCCGCCGCACAACGGCTTCCTGCCGTTTGGGGCAACCGCGTGGTGAAATAACTACCGGGTTGAAAGCCACCCGAGCTTTCGATAAACCGATCAAGCTGAAAGTCGGGCGCGGCGTGATGCCGTGCCGATGGCCGCATGGTCGGCGATCAACGACATTCGGAGTCCCCAAAACCACATCAACAACTGGCGCACCCGTGCGCAGTTGATTGCTCGACTCGATCAACGATGGAGCGCGCCGTCATGCGTCGCCGAAAGAAATCTCTGTTCCCGGTAGCGGTGTCGATCCCGACCGCTTGCGACGTGATGGAGCGCGGTATCAGTCCCGCGCAACTAAAAACCGCGATCATGGACGGGAAAATTCCGTACTTCCGCAGCCCGACCGGACGCAAGCGTTTGCTTGTCGAAGATTTGGTCCGGTTCGTCCGACAGAATTGGGCGCGCACAACGGTCACCGAATAAGGATGGAGAGTGTCATGCCGACGAAACTTGATCTTGAAATCGCGGAAGCCGGTCGCAACGAACTCTTGTTGCAAAGCATCGACCGCATGGTCCTTGCGGGCAAGATGCGAATTGAAGCCGCGAAAGATTGCTACGATCTGTACTCGACGAAGTGCGTCGTCGATCCGCAGACCTGTCAGGTGACTTTGGAAAATCGCCCGCTCGACGAGGCGCTGACGAAGATCATCGCCGAGCGTCCTTTGTGGGTGCCCCAAGGCCCGGACCCGAAAGTCGAAGCACAAAAGGAATTGGAGAGTGCGGCGCTTGCCGGATCGGTTAGCGCACACGGCGCTCTATTCAAGAGCATGGGCCGCGAAGGCTACGAGGCGTGGTGCAAGAAGAATTCCGCGAAGCCCGGCACGCCGGCCGCGGGCGATAAGACGAACGCCGACGACTCCGACCGAAAGAACCCGTGGTTGGCCGGCCAGTGGTCGCTTCAAGAACAGGGTCGGATCGTGAAGGCACTCGGCTTGCCGGCTGCACAGCGGCTTGCACAAGCCGCGGGCGTGCACGTTGGCGCCGTCCGTCCAGTGAAGGCAGCGTGACATGAAGAACAGAAAACCCGGAGAAGTGCGCGAGGGTCGCATTCCAATTCTAAAAGACGGCCATGTGGTCGGCAATGTCGGGCGCACCGCGACCGATGCCACGGTGCGCCGCTTCACACACCGACCGGGAAGCAAGCTCAGCCGCGTGAAGGGGCGTCCCGTTTGGATCGCACCATCGGCATCGAAGCCGACGCTCGCCGACACAAGCGCGTCGGGCACGACAGCCGGCGCACCGGCACCGGAAACGGCGAACCACAAATCAGCACGCGGAAGCGTCAAGGCGAAATGAAGGGGGATAAGCGAGCGGTGTGCAGTCTTTCGCGTTTAATCGCTGAGGCCAGTTGATCCAGCTAAGGGGACCGGCCCACTGGACTGCACACCGCCCGCCTATTTCCTACCGAACTGAAATTAAAAGGGGATGAATAATGAGCAACGATCAATTGAAGCCGGCTCGCTCACTGAGCCGATCACATGGCTTCGCGGCCGAACAGCCGCACCGACTCGACAAGCCGAACATCGCGCGTGATGCCGGCCGCGGCAAAGTAGTTTACGACGTGCCGATCCACGGCGGCATGAATACGCGGTCGAAGTCAGGCGTCGTCGCTTATGGCGGCGATCATAAATCGGCGCTCGACTCACTCAGTGGTCAAGACGTTGTTCCCGGCAAGCCTGGATCAGCGGCGACCGCACATCCGTTGACGAAGCCGCCCGTCGCGAAAGGCTACCAGCCGGCGAAGCCCGTCATTGGACAGCGTAGCCGGCACGGTGAAGTTGGCCCGATGAAGCCGGGCGAAGCTCATGCGAACCGCGGCCTTGCATACGATCCGCACGAACTTGGCGCGCGCATCTTCGACGAGGCGTGCGCGGTCGGCACCGCGGCGGACAGCGTTGCGCATCCATACAAACGGTAACGGGGAGGCGGTCATGGCAAGAGACGCAAAAGGCAGCATGGCACCGATGGCGCCACAAGCACCGACGGCATCACAAGCGAAGATGGCGCCGATGGCGAAGATGGCGGGCGAACAGCCGCGCGACAGTCGCGGCCGTTGGGCCAATGGTGGCGCCGCGGTCGGCGATCACCAAGCCGAGCAACCGGCGAACACCGCACTACGCAACGTTCCAGGACACGGCATCTTGCCGGCGAGCGCGCCGGTAGCGATGCACAACGGAACGCCATCGGTCGGTGTTTCGCCGCGACTGACCCGCAATGCGCGCGAGCGCGTCGCCATCGGTCGAGAATTGGATGCACGTCATCGCAACCGATAATCGGTTCGATCAATTGGAGGATACTCACATGGCTGTTCAAGTAGGCAACAAGCAAGGTCCGGCAAGCTCGTCTTTGCAGCCGACACCGGCACCAACGAAGGCTGTGAAGTCACCCGAGCAAACGCGCTCGACTTCATGGGGGCGCGAGTCGTATGGCGCCAACGGATACAACGGGCGCTCCGACAACGATCCGGGACAGCGCACGCGCTCCGACCTGACGGTGAACAATGACGACACCGATCCGGTGCTCGCCGCTATCCGTCGAGACGGTCACAAAATCCCGAACGATCAAACTCGTCCGATGGACACCAAGCAACACGTCCCTACGGCGTGGGGCAACCGCAATCGCAACAGTGAGAAGTAACATGGCCGAGCAACCGAACGGCATCGAGCTTTTCGACGGTCGAGGCGCGATGCTTCCGCTGTCGCAAATCGAGCCGCAGATCAAAGACGAGGCGACGCGCCAACGGTTCGAGAAAGTGCGCGCCGCTTACCTCGCATCCATGGAAGCCGACGCCGAGCTTGAGCAGTCAATCTCGACCGTCGAAACTTGCATGAGCCAATACGATGCCGCGAAGGAATATCTCGCACATCACTTCCGCCAGCCGACGCGGATGGAGGAAGTCAAACGCATGATCGCGTTTCAGGCCGCGGAGCGCGCACGGCAACGAGGCGAGTGAACCGAATTCGCGTGTCGGTTCGCGGCGCGGAATTTACACACCCTCGTCGAGCGCAAGACGCGAATAATCGGCCGGTGCGGTGTTTGCATTACCGCCGCACCGGCCAACCAATCAGATGTGGCGGCAGGTGTCCTTTCCCGTCGCCATTAGCCCGACTGACACCGACTGTGGGGTCAAGGACGGTCGGGCGCCCATCAACGAGAGAAGTCCCCATGTCTGATGACGACAAAGATTATTTGGACGAGTTTTTTGTCCGACCGCCGAAGCCGGTCAACTCCGAAACCAAACGGTTCGTTGGCATCGTGGTCGGCCGACGTGCGACTCCGCATGGCGGCATCGCTCAGAACGCCACCGAAGCCGAAGCCGCCGGCAAGATCATGGAAGAACGCGAGCGTCGCGGCGCCGATACGAGCGGCATCATGGGGCGGGACAGCCGATGGCCCATGCCGTTCTACAACATGGACGGAACGCTCGACAACGTGCCGCGCCCTCGACGCGATGGCACCTATTCACCACTCACACCGCAGGAAGAACGACACCTGATGGAAGTGTGGGGCATCACTCCCGCCGAGTACGTCGAACTTATGAAAAGAGGGCCGATCAAATGAGCAACGAAACCACGATCAAGTTCGATCCGAACAGCGTCACCGGAAACGCCGGCCGCGATATGTACCTAGTCAACGCAATCCAAACGCTGCACAACCGCGGCGACGATCCGTCAGTCCTGCCGAGCGTGCAACTCGAATTGCCAAAGGACTTCGACCTGGACGCTGACGAGCTTGCGGCCATGATCGAACATCTTGGCATCACCGCTCCGGTCGAAGCTGCGGTCGCCGACGATATTAGCCCGGCTAATAAATCAGCCGACGAGTCGGTCGAGGAAGTGCCGGTCGAAGCACCGCCCGAACTTACATCCGATCAAGCGCGTGACGCTGTGGTCGATTGGGAGAAGCGATTGGCGCACGCCCGCGGTGCGCGGATTGGCGCCGAACAGAAAGCCCGTGACATGCGCGGCAAACTCGCAAAGGCCGTGCAGGAATTCGTAACCGGCTTTTCGCAACTGACACCCGAGCAAAACGTCCGGCAGATGATCGCCAGCGAACAAGCCCGCAAGGCCGCTGGCATCCCGCTCGGCCGGCCGCAACACCGCGGCGGACCCTCAGTGGTCGATATGGCCGCTGGTAATGCGAATGGGAATAGCGCGAACCGCGCATACGCGCCGAAATTCCGTCGCGGTGCATCGACGCAAAAGGGCGCACTGAACTTCGATCCGCGGAAGGGGCCAGTCGCGAAGCTGCCGTCGCAACGGTGAAGCCATGTCAAATAAGAAGTGGTCCAAAGAGAACGGCGTTCTCGTCGTCGATAGTCTCGCCGAAAATCCGAACCTCACCCTAGCCGCGAAGCTGGTCGCGGGCGGTCAGAAGTTAATCTTCGCATGGATGAAGGCGAGTAGCATCGAAGAAGCGTCCGACCTCGCGCCAGAGAACGCCGAGCACGGCATCGAATGGCCCGAGCCGGGCGAATGGATTTTCTTCCATCGCGCCGTCATTCAATCGCAGAAGCGTTTTCTCGCGGTCGCTGCATCACAGGTCCGCTCATTGCTTGCGTCACCCGAGTCGGGCGGCGGTGGCCATGAACGGATCGTCACAGGTGCAGATGGCAAGCCGGCATTCACCGTTGACAATCTGATCGCTGCGCACGCGCTCGAATACGATGATGAAATGTGGGAACTGGTCTATGGCAAGCGCAAACGTTCGGACGTGTACGCGCGCGACGAGCACGGTGCACTGATCCCATGGAAGGTGCGCGATCCGATCCCGTCGCAAACGCTGATCCATCTGATCCGCAGTCTGTTCCCGGATATGTTCGATCCGATCCAGCGCACGCAAGCAGACGTGCATCACAGCGGCGCCGTCCTCGTTCTCGGCGATCAACCGAAGCCGGCGATCAATAAGGAAAGCACGCCGCTGCGCGACGATCTACAAGCTCGACTCGCCGAAATTCGTGCACGGAATGCGAAGCTCCCGCCAGCGGCGAAGAAGCCCGAAGGCGAAGTCGAAGTGTTCCGCGACATGCGATCACAAGATCAAGCCGACGACGTTCCAGATCGAGCACCGCGGCAACTGCCGGCACCGCAGACGATCAATGACCATCCTCGCAAGTACGAAGTCCCGAAGCCGCCGGACCCGAAGCCAATGAACTACGGGAAACCAAGCAAGGGCGGCATCAACAAGGCCGGTTATGGACATGGAGTCGTCCCCGCGGGCGGTTTCAAGACAGCGTGACGTGTTGTGAGCGCGGCAACAATCGCACTGCGCAAGCAGATCGGCGTTCACGTCAACGCGTTGTGGCGAGCGCGCTTCAAGCGCAACACGCTCAAAATGGAAAAGCAGAAGCGAAAGATCGCCGAGCTTAAACGAACGTTGGCCGAATTCGAGGAAGCGGAGTGTCGGGCCTACGAAGAAAAAACAGCCGGGAACTAGATCATGGGTCGGAACGGTGCCGGATTGAAATTCGAGGGCAAGCCTTGCCGCACGTGCGGCTCGACGTTGCGCTATGTGTCAAACACGCAATGCGTCCGGTGCTGTAACAGCCGCGACCGCCGAGCCTACATGCAGAATTATTTGAAGGGCGATCACTCGTCGCCGACGCCAACGGCTTCGGGGCGCACCCACGCTTACAAAACACAAATCCGAAGGGCGCACTACCGGACCAAAGGTGAGTCGGAATTGGGTGACAGCGTTCTTGCCGCACTGTCGCGGGATGCGGCCGACGCCGTGCAGCGTCAAAGCCAAATGTATCTCGGCTTACCGAAACGCATGGAGGCCGAAGCCGCCGCGAAGCCGATGACCGCGGGCGATGTGTGGCGGGCGATGCTTCCTGTCGGTGTCCCGCAGAAGGTCGCCATCGTCGAGCCGTATGAGAAAACAAAATCAGAGCGCATGAAGGATTATAAGGCGCTCGCCGCGGCCGTCGCTGCGCTGTTGCCGAAGATGCCCGACGTGATCCTCGTCAACGACATTTTGCCGTTGCTCGATCCGACCCTCGTCGAAACGATGGGCGCACGAATGAACGTCAATCTGGCGCGAGCACTCGTTGCCGCGGGCGCTCGACGGCAGAAGATGACTGGCGTTGGCGCCAAGAGTTGTTACTTCGTTCGCCGCGGCATCAGCTATTCCCATATGTCGGCGCGGGCAATCATGGAGCACTACGCGGACATGACCCACACCAAGGTCGGCGATCCGGCGCCGACCGGAGAAGCGCGATCCGCCGGCCGGCGCAAGAAGGGCACGCCGAAAGCGACCGCGACCGAATTGGCGCGGCGGAAGCGCGACCGATCCCGAGCCGCCCGCGTCGCCCGAGCCGCCGCCAAGGCCGTTAACGCTGCCCCGGCCGACATGGTTAACGAGTCCCTGGCCCCGGACGCGGGTGTTATGGCCGCCGAGCGGGACGCGCACCACGGGGCTTCTCTGGCCGATTGTGAGGGTGTCCTAGCTGAAATCGAAAAAGGTTAATTGGTTAAAGGGGTTAGTCGGGGGTCCAACCCCCCTTTTGCCAAAAAAGGCTTCTCGGAGGCGCCGAAATGTGCAATGCAATAGGTGCCCCGATAAGAGGGCGGCACGCCAAGCCCGGACTAAACCGGCACGGCCGCGTCGGACAGCACTCCCCGCGACCATCACGAAATCGGAACCACCGGCACTTCGCCGGCCGCGAGGCTATTGCTGTGAACAGTGCGCGCGTTCTCGATCTGCCCGAATTCGATTTGCCGGCGCCGAAGCCGGCGAAGTCGAAGAAGTCGAAGCCGCGCGGATCGGTAAGGGCGGCAAGTCGAGGAAGATGCCGGTGAAGCCGACGCGAGCGAAGGCGACTGTGAATTCTGATCGCGCCCTTCGCGACTTCATGGCCGTTTGCGAGGCGAACCTACCGGAGATGAATTTGGATGGCCTCGAAGCGGCCCGCAAAAACCTTTTGGGCGATCTACAAGAAGTGCAGGAGGGCGTTCCGGTGAGCGCGACCCGCGAGGAACTTGAAGTCCGATATTTGCGCGCGTTGATGATCCGCGACGCCGCGGTGTGGGCCGACGTGATGGACGCGCGCGACACCATCACGAGTCGCGGCGAAGTCGAGCGCGAGCGCGCCGAGCGGCGCCACATAACGCCGGTCGAGTCCCCAAACATTTTTGAAGATGCAGTATCACTAGGGAGTCTCACATGAGCAAGCCAACGTCACTAGCCGTCCGTCGCCAACGCTACGCTGCGCAACGAATGCCAGTTCTCATTAAAGAGAACCGCGAACTGCGAAAAGAAGTAGAGCGCGTGCGCGCAGAAGTGTACGTCCGCGCCTCGTCCGAAACGCTGGTCGCTGTGTACGACTCGATCCGCGATCTTGGTGGCTTGGCCGGCGCTCAGTGGCTCAGTCAACGATTGATGGCCGCACGCGAGAAGCGCAAACCGACTCGACTCGATCCGCAGATCGAACGCCTCGTCATCCATGAGATTGCCGAGCATCTGAAAAAGTGCGGACAGCGATCCTACTTGCGCGAGCTTCAAAGATCACATGGCGCTCGACTCGGAGTAGTGCTGTGAACCTCGAAGCCTCAAAGCGCCTCTTAGATCAAGTCAACCACTGCCCCGAAATCCGCGACATTGTGCAAGAGCTTCGGCACTTCGCTGAAATCGAGTCCCTACGCGACAAGATCGCGCCACCCGTCGCCATCTTCTATGGCGTTCTCACTGACGCGGCGGCGACCGACCTGTGGCAGACTGACAAGCGCAAGGCAATCGACGCGGTGTGGCGGAAGGCGTTTGGTTATTCGATTGATCTAAGAGGCGACGCATGAGCCGCTTAATCCTCGACCACGAACTGTTAGGACTCGGCATCGCTCAGCCGGTGCTCGGCGACGACGGCGAGCCTGTGCAGTCGTCTTACGGTGGATTTGGGAAGTGGGGACGAACCGGCACGCCGCACAGCGGGTGGGAACACGCGAAGGACAAGTACGGCAATCCCGTGATCTTCAACTATGAGGATGATACTGTCTCGCTGTACTTCAAAGACGGACGAGACGACGTACCGATTTGCGAAATGTGCGAGAAGGCCCCGCTTCTTTTCGTGCATACGCTAGTGCATCCCGACTACCACAAGCCGCTCTATTGCGGCGCTCGCTGTGCCGGCCACATGATCGGCAATCCAGCCTTGGCCGCCGAATTGGAAAAGGCAGCGAAGTGGATACGCAAGGCGCGCATGAACTGCCGCGCCGAGTGGCGCTTGCACCCTAACGGCAACATGGTCGCGAACGTGTGGGGATTTGTTATGGCTGTGAAGCTGGTCGGTCGCGGCTATGTCGGATGGTTCAAACACAAGCCGAGCGGCTACAGCCGGCAATCGAAAGCGACATATGCGACTCTCGACGAGGCCAAGCGTGTGACCGTCAACGCCATGCTCAAAGCTCGATACAACAAACCCTGGAAGCCCAAGGTCACCTGAAATGCGAAACGCCGACCGCAGCGAACGGCCGGCGCTTCATTGAACTATGCCCGGTAGGAGGGCAGTGCCATGACAGATAGCAAAAACTTCGACAGGTCGCAAGCGGCCGACTTCCTGAGCTTCCTCGATCCCGATGCCGTGATCTTTGGCGAGCCGTTCGCGTTCCAGACATATGACGACAACAAGACCCGCAAAGGTCCCGGCCGCACGCTGATCGGCACCCTCGACGCTCACATTGCTACGCTCGCCGATGCCAACCGCAACGGCTATGCAGTGCATGTCACCATCAACGACACCGCCGGCCAACCTCGTCGAGCCACTAACGTCGTCAAGGTGCGGAAGCACTTTGTCGAGATTGACGGCACGATGCGCCGCGACCGGATATTGAAGCTCGCCGAGGCAACCGGCATCAAGGCTGCATGGATCAATGAGTCATCCCCCGGCAAGTACCATGTCTATTTCAACGTCGCCGACGATGTGCGCGACGATCTTGCCGGCTTCACGCTGCGCCAGAAGAAGCTCGCCAAGGTATTCGATGGCGGCAGGGAAAGCGTTGATCTGCCGCGCGTGCTTAGACTGCCGGGCTTCCTTCATCAAAAGGGCAAGCCGTTCCAGGTCCGCGCCGTCTATAAGGACGCGAGCGCGCCCGCGTACACCGCCGCCGACTTCGACCGCGCATTGGCCGGCATCGAGATTGACGAAACACCGGCACCGACTGAGCGCGGAGTCGAGCGCGAAGAAGATCAAGCGGCCATTGATCGCGTGATCGAGCACTTCAAGACATTCCCGGAAGCGGTATCTGATACGCCTAACGGTCCCATGGGCAAGAAGGGCAACAATCAAACATTCGATGCGATGGTCTTTGCGAAGGACTTTGGCGTCGGTGAAGTCACATGCCTTGACCTTGCATGGGTGCACTACAATCCCCGATGCAATCCGCCGTGGGACTTCGATGCGCTCAAGACGATAGTGAGCAACGCCTATAAGTACGGACGCAACGCTCAAGGATCGAAGCACCCGGACGTTGAAGCGGCCAAGTCGTTTGCATCTGATCCGTTCACCGACGCCGACGAACTTGCGTTCGCGCGCCGCATCATGGCCGAAGCCGCCGCGCCGAAGCCGCGGCCGGCGGACGAACCGGGCATCGGACACAACAGCCGAAATGGAATTGTGTTCATCGACGCCGACAAGGTGACACTGCACAACGTCGATTATGTTTGGAAGGGACGACTCGCACGCGGCAAGCATTCGCTGATCGCTGGCGAGGCCGGTGAAGGCAAGTCGCAAATCTCATGCGATATTGTTGCGCGCGTCACGACTGGCGCCGCGTGGCCCGACAAGGAAGCGGGCAAAGCGCCGAAGGGCATCTGCATCATGCTCACCGCAGAAGATGATCCCGAGGACACACTGGTCCCGCGGTTGATCGCGGCGGGCGCTGATCTAAACAACGTCAAAATCTTGAAGATGGTCAAAGACGACAAAGGCGGGACTCGAAAATTCAGTTTAGAGACGGACATGGCGAAGCTCATGGCCGCGTGCAAGTCGCTCGGCAACGTCGTGCTGATCGTGATCGACCCGGTGTCGTCTTACATGGGCGGCACGATCCAGGGCGGCGCCAACGTCCAGGTGCGCCACGTGCTCGACCCGCTCAGTGATCTTGCCGCTGAGCTTCGCTGCGCAATCTTGTCGATCACCCACTTCCGCAAAGGCGCGGAAGGACCCAAGGCTGTGCATCGCATCATGGATAGCATCGCCTTCGGTGCCGCGCCGCGTGCGACGTTCGGCATCTATGCAAATCCAATTGACGTTGGCGACGGCTTCACCGATCCGCGCGTCATGCTGTTGTTCAAGACGAACCTGCCCGACAAGGCGAAGGGCTTGAAGTATCACATCGTCGAGACGACCGGCGGCATCGACAGCCGCACCAAGAAGCCGATCAAGGCATTGCGCATCCAATGGGACGGCGAGACGGACATGACTGCCGACTCGGTGCAGCGCATGGAGAACGAGAAAGGATCACCGCGACTCGACGAGGCCGTGATGTTTGCACAAAGCACGCTGGCCGATGAAGCGCGGCCAGTGACCGAAGTGCGAGCGGAAGCGGAGAAGGTCGGCATCAAGCAGGACACATTCAATCGAGCACTGCGCAAGCTCGGCATCAAGGCGCGGATCAAGGAAGGTTCGTCCGGCGGTCCAGGTCAGCCGGGCGTGTGGGAATATCCGAGCATCGGTGAGGCCGACAATGGCGAAGGCTGAGCGGTCTTTTTCAGATGATGTGCAAGCGGTCGCCGAACCGTGGGAGCGGCGCGGATGGTTGTTCACATGGCGCGACGAGGCCGCCCGCGAAATGTGGGAACTGACGCCGCTGGGGCATCGGATGCTGCGCACTGAGAAAGCGCCGACGATCAACTGACGAGGTTGACCTGTGAGCGACGACGGCTACGAGATTTTGAGGCGTGCAGCCGCGGCGGCATCGGATCGAGTCGCCGACGACATTGTAGCGGCACGCGGCGCCGACGAACTACAGCGCGCCCATGGCGTCGCGAGCGTGGCGCGGGGATTGCAGCGGGCCATTGATAGCGCGGTCGCCGAGCTTCATGCCGCCGGCTTTTCAGGCGTCGAAGCCGAGGCCGTTGTCGTGATCCTGGCGCGGCGACTGTACCCGTCCGACTATCTGTGAGCCGGCCGGATCGGTGCACCGAGGCGTTTGGCCGCGCCGACAGACCCGCTCTCATGCCCGTCATCAATACGAGGGATTTTTGCTCGCTCGTCTTGGGTATCAGGTAGTGCAAGAAGTCCTTATAAACACTCGTATTGATGATAAGGGTGAGAACGGGAAACGACCCTTCCTGTGGCCCGAAATCGACTGTTAGGCTGATCCCCAAGACGAGGGCGAAATCGAACTGACCGAACGCCGGATCGGAGCTTCGCCGACCGCCTCGACGCCAAATCGGTCCGTGTTAACCATACGCTCTCATTTAATGGTTTTGGACCCTTGACAGCGCAGCGCCGGACAAGCGGGCATTAATCTTAATTTTTCATCCTACCTGATCGTCAACGTGATCGCCGAAACGCAGTGTAATATCGACGAGCGCGCGCACCCGCTACCGGCTGTAGGTCGAGGCGACGCTCCGATAACGGGATTTATGGAATGTCTCGCACTGCCACATCGAATTTGCGAGCATCGTCAGCGTGATCGTTGGTTAAGCGAAATTCACCATGCGACTGGCTATCTAGTATGGAATTTTGTTCTTTCATCGAGCGCGTCAACGATTTGGTATCGTTCCTTTTTAAGATTAATGCGCCCTTGCTGCCACCGCGGGCGAGGCTCTTGAGCAACCGTTTACCTTAATCGTTCACCGAGCTTGGGGGTCTGTTAACCATGGTGGGCAGCGTCCAAATCCTTGATGTGCCCCTAGCTCGCCGCGCTCTTATGGATCGCTTCGACTTTTAGATTAAAAAGAAAAAAGTTTTGACGAGTCGAAGCTGAGCAAATACAAAGAGGGCGCACCACCTGGACAGTGAGCGCGCCCTCTAAAGTCTCTGCCCGAACATGCCGGCCGCCGAAGCGCCGGACACGATGACCGCCGGGGAGTGGCGCAAGCTGTAGCGCACAACCTCCTAACAAATTATACTCGGCTCACTATGCCGAAGATCATCACTCGCAAAGCCGCGGAGGGCATCCGCCAATGAGACGATTGGTGATCGGCGCCGTGATCGTGCTTGGCGTCGCCACGGCGCACGCCGCTACGGGCGAGTGGGACGGTCCGTGGCATGATAAAGACTATGTTGCTGTCGGCTTCAGCCACGATGACGGCGGCGCGTTGGTCGTGGTTTGCGATACCAAGGCCAAGCTAATGTCTATCGGCATAACAGAGCCGCGCGCGAGTTGGACGGTGGGAACGCCAATGGAAGTCACCACGAAAGCAGACACCGGACTAACGAATGGTCCTTCGCATGGTGTCGTCACTGCGCCGACGCGAGTAATCGTAAAAGATGACTCGACTTGGGATATAAACACCATGGGCGATGCGAAAGTGTTCTTCGCCATCGGCGTCGGCGGCTATGCGCGCATTTATCCGACCGCAAATTTCAGGAAGTTCGTTGATCCGGTGCTGGCCGCGTGCGGCGACCACTTTTGAGCATGATCCCCAAATAACGGCGCGACGCAAGACGCGGCTAATTGCGGTCGCGCAAAGCCCTTGATCGACTCCTAACGCGGCGGCTTCTCGCTATTGGTTGCACCGATTTCAGGTGTTCGCTAAGATCGCGCCTCCAACAAGGAGCGCGGCGGCATGAAAAAGCTCAAGAGCAAGAAGCAAGGTGCGGGTCTTGAGATAAATGCGGGTATTGAGATAAAAACGTTCAAGGGCGTTTCGTCGGGCAAAACCTATGTTGTCTATCGCACACCCGCGCGGAGCAGCAATCGCCATCGCTACCACGTCTTTTCTGAAGTGGAGGCCAAAGCAGCGGGGGAAGATTGCGGCGGGAACGGCAAGACGACGCACCACGTTTGGAGATCAATTTGGGACCAAAAGTAAGCTTGCTTGTAGCTTTGACGCTTGGCGCTCAAATTTGTCAGGTCGGTGCGCAGCAATCCGATGCTCCATTTCGCGCAGGGATGCCCCGCCGCGTGCAATGCGTCGATATTCTTGAACTTGAGAGATTGAGGATTGATCCGAAAAATGGAAACGTCACCTTCTACCCGCAGGACTCAGAACTGTATATTGACTACACCGCTGACATTTGGTGGTTGCAAGGTTTCCTTGCAGGACGGCAAGCAGATAACCCATATTACCCACCCCAACTAGCGACTTGGCTTTTCAGCTATTGCCGAGCAAATCCGACAAAGACTTTATATGACGCCGCGCTCGGATTGTCGGGTTCGCTAAATCAGCATTGAGCTTGATTGAGCAGTTCCACAATGCGCTTACTGATCTTCGCTTGGGCGGCTCGCAATCCTGGACCGCCCTCCAACACAGCGCGCGTGACGTAGCGTTGATTGATGCCGACCAGCGAGTGACCAAGCAAAAGCCGGCTTTGCAGTTCATCTATGCCAAGGTCAGCGGCCACGCTCCGGTACGTGTGACGAAGTGTATGGCCTTTGAAATCGAGCGCGTCATTCCAGTTTTTGACGTTGGGAAAGATCACGCCATCGTCGCGAGCGCGAGCACCATCGACCGCAGCAAGGCGCACGCCGCTACGTCGAGCGCGTTTCAGTTCGCGCCAAATCGCGCTCGACATTGGCACGACAATATCGGCACCGGCCTTTGCGTTGCGGATCGTGATCGTGCGGGCGCGCACATCCACGTCGGACCACTTCAACCTTGACGCCTCACCGCTGCGCATCCCTGTTAGGAGGACGAGCTTATAGAAAGCGGCGCGGATCGGCGGCAGCGACTCGACGGCGCGCGACCATGCCGCGAACTTAGCGAAGGGCATGGCCGACTGCGCAGGTTCTTCATCGTTCAAGCGCACGGCGCTGATCGGATTGAACGGCGGCAATGATCGGTCGAGCTTGGCGGCGAAGCGATAGGCGGCAGACAACAGCGTGGCGCATCGGTTCGCCGACACGCGCGATTTGATCTTGCGATGCCAATCGCGGACAGCCACGGGCGCCGCGGCAAGCTCAGCAAGCGTCCATGGACCGAGCACGGGCAACAGATGGATGCGCGTCAACGATCCGGCGAGTCGCGCCCATGTAGCCGGCTTGCCACGCTTCGCGGCTTGCGCCTTTAGGTGCTCGATATATTCCGCCATCGCCACGTCGAGCGTCATGGCGGCTTTCTTACCGGGCTTGATATGGCCGGCGGCAATGCGGCCGGCGATGACCAGCGCAGCCTTGCGCGCATCGGCGACATTCATTGCCGGCCAAAAGCCGATCCGCTCGAATGACACGGTGCGCAGCGGCTTCTTACCGGGGCGCGAGCGCGAGTGTTCCTGTAGGAATTGGAACGTCACCCGGCGCTTGCCGATCCGAACTTGCAAGCCCCTGACTTCACTGTCCCACACGATGCCGCGTGGCTCGCCTTCCGCGTGATCGAACACCGTTTCAATATAGCCATCGGTAAGCCGCTCATAGACACGCTTGCGTGGTCGCTCGCCTTTCGGCATCGCGGCGACGCGGTGCATGTCCGCGGGTGTCGTCTTAAAGCCTCTGCCCTTGGCCTTGCGGACCATCGGAAATTTACTCGTCAACTACTCGTCCAGATCGGCTTTCGGATGTGCCGATGGTGCAAGGCTAATCCAGCAAAATCAAGGTTTTCTTAACCATCGCCCACAACAAAAGGCCGCTCAATTTGGTAACAAAGCATCTTCTGACGAGTCGTAAGTCGTTGATCCATTGACATTCGCGAAGTGAATTGCACGTTATCTATACGCGCAAAATGCGCGCCGTAGGGCACTTAGAGCGCATACATTGTGCGCAGCCGGACGAGGCGCCAACCCCGTCCGGCCACTTGGATCGCTGCCGTCCAAGGGTGCAGTGAGCAACACCTTTCCAGCACCGATCCCGGCATCATCCTAGTGGCCCGCCAAGGCCACGCAACAGTGAGCAACCGTCGTGTGGAAGGTACAGTACCGCGCCGACGTGCGGCAGGCGAAAGCCGTCACGCATCTGCGCAATCCCTCTAACGTCTGGATCACGGTGTCGCCGAAGCCGGTGCGCCGTGTCATCGCCGAGCGCATCCTTCTCTCGTTCAAGGTGGCGCAGCCGGACGCCCTCGTTCGCTTGGTGCCGGTATCATGAGCACCCGCACCAAGTTTCAACGCAGACACTACACGGCTATCGCGAAGGTCATCGCCCGCGCGCGTGCGCGTGCACGCTACAATGACTGCCCCGTCGAAGCCGTCGCCGACTTGGAACAGGAATTCGTTGACCTGTTCCGCGCCGACAATCCCCGCTTTTCCCCGTCGAGGTTCATCGCCGCGGCCAACAAGAGCGAGGGCGCGCAATGACCGGGATGTTCTTCTTGATCTTGCTACTTGCTTGCGCGCGTCTATTCGAGCGGGCCATCAATCGTTCGATCATCCCCTTCGATCCGCACAACCGCATCACGGATTGGCGGCTACCACTTGATCGTAGCCGTGATCGACAGCCGCGCGATGTGGTCGGCAAAGACGTGACCGACTACGACGCTATCGCCGATGCACAGTTGAAACGACTACGCGACCACCGCAGGAAGCTCATTCTTGATAATGGTCAAAGGCGAAGGGCGGCCGACCATGGCCGATAAGCGTTCGATGACCTACGAGGAACTGATAGCGGCGATGCGCGACACGGTGCTGGACCCGGCAACGCTTGACGATGACACCATCGTCCGTGCGCAGCACCTAGCACGCTTCTTTGTCGCCCTCTCGAAAGCCGCGCCACACTCCGGGATGAAAGTCGGCGACGTGCTCACCGCCGACGAGGTAGCGAAGATATGGCTCGACACCGCCGATCCGAACTATGACCCCGGCCCGTGCCCGGTGCTGCAATGAGGTACATCGGCAAAGCGATGAAGGATCATCCCGTCATTACGACGGCGGCGGGAGCAACAATCGGCTACGGCGCCGCGTCGGGCAATCCATGGATGATGTTACTCGCGCTCGGCTCATGGGGAGCGTATCTGAGCGCGAAGCGGATGGCCGCGGCGAAGGAAGCCGCGCGGGCGGCTGCAATCGAAACGGCGCGCACCGATCCGGCTTGCGCCGATCCCACATCACCGAACTGCATCGCCCGCGCGAAAGCGTCGGCGATTGCCGCCGGTCAACGAGTCATGGCCGGCGAAGGTGAGCTTGGTTTGCC
>Ga0209580_10000719_pt1 | contig 16569 bp, 12 predicted proteins | sample Coa_R1_5_FD_187153 | JGI IMG/M metagenome (GOLD analysis project Ga0209580, IMG submission 187153) | Surface soil microbial communities from Centralia Pennsylvania, which are recovering from an underground coalmine fire - Coalmine... | ecosystem: Environmental > Terrestrial > Soil >... | reverse complement strand
CTTCGCCCTCTCACTTACATTGACGCAAGTGAGATAACCACCGGTTCCTGACTCGCATCCATAAATCTCAATCACTTGGAGGGGAGACTTCTCAGAGCAGAGCACAGCCGTCCCCACCCCCTCTTCGATTGAATAGACTTGGATGGTTTCCAAACGCAGCTCAGTTGTCCGGGGTGGCTGACCAGAGTAGCTGAAGTATTGACCGGGGGTGCGGAGTTGAAACGGATAGAATCGGGCCGTAAAGGACTGAATTAGCGGTTCCTGGTGTCGAGATGGGGCGTTCCAGCTACGCCGTAGAACCTGCGTCCTGATCGCCCTCATGTGCACGTTTTTCGGGTCTTAGCAGCGGGAACAGAATCACATCGCGGATCGACTGCGAGTCGGTCAGTAGCATGGTCAGCCGATCGATTCCCATTCCTATGCCTCCCGCTGGCGGCATGCCGTAGGAGAGCGCGCGGATGTAATCTTCGTCCATCTGGTGGGCTTCTTCGTCGCCGCGCTCTCGTTCTTGAAGTTGCTGCTCGAAACGCCGCCGCTGATCTTCGGGATCGTTAAGCTCGCTGAAACCGTTGGCAATCTCCGTTTGCCCGATGAAGATCTCCCAGCGCTCGGTCCAATCCGGCTCGTCAGCCTTTTGTTTTGACAGCGGTGAGATGGCCGTAGGGTACTCATAGATGATCGTGGGCTGGACCAGGTGCTCTTCCGCAACCGCCTCGAAAAGATTCGCGATCGTCTTACCCGCGGGCTCATTCGGATCGTAAGCCATGTGCGAGTGCGCCGCGTTGAATCGCTCGACCAGGGCCTTCACGGAATCATGCGACGCGAAGTCTGCCATTGACGGCTTCTCTCCCGCCCGTTCCGGCCAATACTCGATGATTGCCTCACGCATGGTCATGCGCCGCCAGTTTGCTTCCGACCAGTCAATCTCCTGCTCGCCCCATTTTGTTCTTGTCCCGCCGGCCACGTCTTTCGCTGCCTGGATGATCAGCTGCTGCATCAGGTCCATCACGCCGCGGTAGTCGGTGTAGGCCTGGTAAAACTCCAGCATGGTGAATTCGGGATTGTGCCGTGTCGAGATGCCTTCATTACGAAAGTTGCGATTGATTTCGTACACCCGGTCGAATCCGCCCACCGTCAGCCGCTTCAGATAAAGCTCCGGCGCAATACGCAGATAAAGATCCATGTCGAGCGTGTTGTGGTGGGTGATGAACGGCTTGGCGACCGCCCCGCCTGCAATCGGCTGCATCATCGGAGTTTCGACTTCGACGAACCCACGATCATTGAGGAATTTCCGTATCGACTGGATCAGCTTTGCGCGCTTGAGAAACACCTCGCGCACCTCTGGATTCATAAACAGATCGACATAGCGCTGGCGATAGCGCAGTTCGACGTCGGTGAGGCCATGCCATTTTTCCGGCAAGGGAAGAAGATCTTTCGAAAGGAAAGTGATGTCCTCGACGTGGACCGTCAACTCGCCGGTCTTGGTGCGAAACAAATATCCGCTGACACCGATGTGGTCGCCGAGGTCGAGCAGCTTATAGAGCTCGAATCCCTTTTCGCCCACGGCATCTTTCTTTACGTAAATCTGCAGGCGCTGGCCATCCTGTTGCAGGTGGGCAAATCCCGCTTTGCCCATCAGGCGGATGGCCATGATTCGTCCCGCTACGCAAACGTTGACCCGCGATGACTCCAGCTGTTCGCCGGACTTGGGAGAATACTCGGCCAAAATTTGCGGGAGCGTATACGTGAATTCGTACTTCGTCGGATACGCGCGCTGGCCTAGCGCCTCGATCTGCTTCAGCTTGTCGAGACGCAATTTGTAAATGTTTTCGTCGAGTGCCAAGGTTTTTCCTGTAAAAGCAAGTGCGATTATAACTGCATGAAGCGGTTGACTGCGGGACGGGATCGGCTTGCAAAGACCTATTCGCCGAAGGCGATCTTCACGGTCTCGACCGTATCTTTAGTGGTGGGTTGGTAGCGCCATTTCATGACCGCCTGCTCAGCGGCAGCGGCCAGCATCGGATGGCCTCCGACCACGTGCACTTCCTTCACCGTGCCGTCGGCTCTGACCACCGCCTGAAGTTGCACGGTCCCTTTCAGGTTCATACTCTTGGCAATCTCTGGATAGGCGGGAGACGCGTGGTTCTTCACCGGCCGTGCCCCGGCACTCTCCACGACGGAATTGCTCTCCGGCGCTGACGGCGCGCGAGTTGTGCCATAGCGAACCCCATTGCGCTCCATTGCGTCCGGGTTCACCTCAAACGTGACTCTCCCGCTGCGCAATACGAGATTGATCATCCCGCCCTGTGCCAGAAAGTTTGCGTCTTCGCCCACCAGCAGCACACTGGCGCCGGCAACGCCGGCAACGGCTGCGCCGGTATTCGGTTCAGACGCGCGAAAGAAAACCACATGACAGGACCTCAGTTCGTCGGGCGACCGAAGATGTTTGACCCCGACGGGGTACCCATTGATCATCTTTGACCCAAGTGTGCTGCGAAGCAGGCGCACGAAATCGTCGTCTCCTCCGAACACGCATATGACCAGCGTGGAATCCGGGCGGGGCAGGACTTCAGTCGGCCACTCCGTGGCTTTGGCGAAGTTGTAGAGATATGCCGCTTTGATCTGATATTCGCTGGCTGACTCGGCTCGCGCGAGCAAGCAAACGCCCAGCGCTACTGCCGCCGCGCAAACCCGCAGCCAACGGCTGTCACCTCGCTGCCGATTTGCAAGAGCCGTTCGCTTCGCGACTATGCCCAAGGGCGCCATGGCTTATTTGCTTTCCGGTTTGGACTGCCACATTAGCTTGAACACTGCCGACCGCGGCACTTCTCCAGATCCATCCCGGAACAGCGAATCGCGAGTCTCCACATGCCTGGGTGACAGCAGATTCTGCCCCCAAATCCCCAGGGTCCACTGCGGGAGCAAGTGCCACGAGCCGCCCACGTCGAGTCGGTCAAACTCGGGAACCGACTGGAAGGGCACGACCACGTAGCTGGCGATTCGTCCCAGCGGTATTGTGCTGTAGTGATATAGGGCAGTGTGGAAATCTATTTTCTTCGTCACGTTGAAGTGGGACTGCAGGTCGAACAAATGCTTGGGCGTGGCCTGCAGCGCATTCGGGCTGCCTCGGGTTTCCGTGACTCCGCCGGAAAGCGTCCAGCGGCGTACCGGATGCCATTGCACGCCCGCTTCAGCCCCATGGGTTTGCGCTCCGCCGCCGTTCCCGTAGTGGTAAGTCATCAGGATCTCGCCCGAAACCAGAGTCATTGCCGGCACCGTGCCAATCAGATTGCTGTATTGGTTGTAGTACGTAGCCAGATCAAATGAGAAGGATCGGTGTTCGAATCGGTAACCGGCTTCGTAGGCTCTGAGGCGTTCTGATTGCAAATCGGTGTTGCCGGTGATTTCCAGGGCAATGCCTGTCCCGCCGGGGCCTACGCCAGGAATGGTTTGCTCCAGCAACGCGTCGCTTTCACCTCGAGAGGGCACGCGCACGGCGCGCGAAAAAGCCGTCCAAAAAGTATGCGCTGTTGAAGGCGTCCAGACCAGCCGGGCTTGCGGCTGATATTCGGCGCCGGTGTAGTCATTGTGCTCCAGCTTGGATCCCGCAATGACGCGCAGGCGGTTGGGCACCAATACCAGGCCGTATTGCGCGAATCCGCTCACGACATCATTTCGGCGCTGGATGGGCGATAAGAAGAGCGCATCCTGGGGCAGATCGTCTGCCGTGGTGTCGAAGGATCCACCCCAAATCAGCGAATTGCGCGCATTGATTTCGAAGTCATGCTGCATTTCGACGTCGCAGGAAGTGCGCGAGTCAGCCGGGAAACTGTTGCGCGTGGACCAGTCGCAATAGGCAAGAGTTTCTGTGCTCGAGCGACTTGAAAACGTGTGCTTCCACTGCAACTCGACGTTGTTTCCTTTCAAGAGGAACGTGGTCGGAGTGTTTTCGAGATACGGCGTGCTAAGGATCCGTCCGTCGTAAGCGCCTCCCTCGATGGTCAGCGAGTCTTTTTCTGAAGCCGTCCAATCCAGCCGCATGCCGGCCTGCGGCAGCATGAGCCGGTTGGGCAAGTATCCTCCGCTACGGGATTGATAAGGCTCCCAGTACGCTGCCCGGCCATATGCGTAATAGCTCAGGTTCTGGCCGATCTTGCCGCCCTGTCGCACGGTGGTGGTGTAGCCTGTATCTTCGTCAATCGACGCGGAAACCATGCTGCCCTGCGCCTCATCGGCGCTTTTGGTCACAATGTTGATCACCCCATTAACGGCGTTTGCTCCCCACAACGTTCCGCCGGGACCGCGAATCACCTCCACGCGTTCGATGTTCTCCAGGGGAATGTCGAGCGCGTCCCAATACACTCCGCCGTAAAGAGGCGTGTAGACGCTGCGGCCATCGACCAGCACCAGCATTTTGTCGTTGAAAAGGTCGCTGAAACCACGCGCGCTGATCTGCCAGATGTGATCGTCGGTCTGGGCCACGTATAGCCCCGGCACAGTTCGCAAAGCATCCGGCAGCGAGCTGAAGCCACCCTCTCGGATAGCGTCGTTCGTCAGCACATAGATGGCTGCCGGCGCTCCCGATAAATTCTCCGATTTTCTCGATGCCGAAGTGACCTGGACTTTCGCCAAATCGTCAAGGCTAAGTTCGGTGAGGTCGGTTGACTGGGCGCAACAGCACATCCCCAGCCCTATGCACACTAGGAACTGCCGGGTTGCAGAGGAAAACATGGCTTGCTCCTTATGCGCTGTTCTTCGGCTAGACTGAAGCGTTGCATTAGCGATATGCCGGATTCTCCCAAGGAACCGAAGGACACGGGCGGTTGGGGTCAGATGGCGGGCTATGCTCAGTTAGCCATGCTGCTTCCCGCCGCAACTGTTGTCGGCTGGCTAATCGGAGTCGCGCTTGACCATTGGCTGCACACCACCTGGCTCTATATTCTGGGGCTGATCCTCGGGATTGTTGCGGGGTTCGTGGAGTTGATCCGAACCGTGGTGAAGGATAGTAAGAACGATTAGATCGTTAGGGCGCGGCTTCAGCCGTGCCGGCTGTTTTTGACTTTCGGTGTGGCGTAAGTCGCACCCTTTCATAGCTCGAATTGCCAATTAACCTGCTGAAGGAGTTCCGCAGGTTAAAATCCCCTTAGTGAATTCCGACGCAGCGCTCTCCAGGGACGATTTCTACTTCCGCACGCTCCATCGCATTCAGCGGCTCATGATGGTGCTGGGGATCGCGGCGTTAAGCACTGCTTGGGCGATCTTTGGATGGCGCCTTGGGCTGGGCTTTGCCCTGGGCGGCGCCATTGCATTCTTGAATTTTTACTGGCTGCAGAAAGTTGTGGGCGGAATTGGCGACCTCACGGCGAACTCGGGGTCGCCGGTTTCCAGCCGCGGAATCGTCGTCCGTTTTCTTCTGCGCTACTTCCTCATGGCTATCGTGGCGTTTGTTATACTTACTGTTTCCCGCGAGAGCCTTTACGGACTGTTTGCGGGCCTGTTTCTGCCCGTGGCAGCTATGCTGTGCGAAGCGGTGTACGAAGCGTACGCGGCTTTGGTACGGGGAGTATGACGAGCGGAATACGAGTACAGCTCTTAGCCAAAATGCCGCACTTCTCGCTAAGAGCTAACAGCTAATAGCTGATTTTTCAATGCCTGAACAACTCTGGATTACCAAAATTCTGAATCACGCCTTCGCCGGCCCAGTGGACGCGCTCCTGCGCGCGTTGCACATCGAGCCGCAGTATTCGCAGGCTCCGATCACCAATGCGGTCGCAATGGAAGTGATCGTGTTCGGCTTCCTGCTGGTGCTCTTTATTCTGGTGCGCTCGCGGCTTTCGGTGGAGAATCCTGGAAGCCTACAACACATCTTCGAAGGTTTTAACGGATTTGTTGAAGGCCAGAGCCATGACGTGGTCGGGGATCACAGTGAGCGCTTCACGCCATTTCTGGTAACGCTGGGCCTATTCGTCCTCGTCTCAAATTTGCTGGGATTGATCCCCGGCCTGGAATCGCCCACTGGATCGCCGGTTGTGCCGCTGGGCTGTGCGCTCTGCACTTTTGTTTACTACCAGGCGCATGGATTTCGTCACGCAGGCCCCAAGTACATTGCGCATTTCTTCGGCCCGCCGCTTGAAGGCATGAATCCGCTCATGCGATTTGCCATGGCGCTACTGATGTTTCCTATTGAAATCATTAGCCACCTGGCCCGAGTCCTTTCGCTGACTGTTCGTCTTTACGGAAATATGTTTGCCGGAGATATGGTGATTCTGGTTTTCCTTTCATTGATCCCAATTGCTGTGCCCGTGATTTTTGTTGGATTACATATTGGAGTCGCATTCATTCAGGCCTATGTGTTTGTGCTACTCGCAACGGTGTATCTGGCCGGAGCAGTGGCCGAAGGGCATTAAGTCGCTGGTATCCCCGGCGACGGGATTTCAGCCGTTCAGCGTGAGGGCGTTTGCACGGTAACGTCAACCACCCACTGGCGGCATTTCATAGGAGAAAAAACGATGCGTATTTTGAGCAAAGTGTTTATGGGCCTTTCAGCGTTGTGCTTGGCCGTTCCGGCATTTGCGCAAGGCGGCGCAGCGGCCGGGACCAACTGGGTTGCGGTCTTTGCGGGTATTTCGATGGCGATTGCCTCTGCAGGCTGCGGACTTGGCCAGGGCCGGGCAGCAGCTTCGGCTACGGAAGGGATCGCGCGAAATCCTTCGGCGCGCGCTGGCATTCAGATCGCGCTGATCATCGGTCTGGCGTTTATTGAATCGCTGGCGATTTACACACTGCTGGTAGTGTTCGTCAAAATGAAATAGCAGACGTTCGGTGCAGGGCGGGCGTCAACGCCCGCCTAATTCACGACTTCCGGTCGTAGTTCCACTTGCCGGTGCGGCCTTCAGGCGCGTGGGCCAGCGAATCCATCAGCAAATGGCGCAGACGGTGCCGGCTTTCCAGGTCGATATTCACGAACTCGAATCCGACTTCGTTCACCCGAGCGCGCCGCAGTAGCACTTGCGCGCGAATGTGCCTCATGCCAACCTGAATATCGAGATCAGCCTCGGATCCGACGCGCAGCGAATCTTCCTTCGTCCCCATTCCTCCGCCTAGGCTGAGCTCGCGAACTGCCAAATTCGATTTGCCCCATGTGCTGCTGATGGTGGCGGGCACCGACTTCCTAAGCACAATTCGTTCGTAGCGCCGCTGCCGCACCCACGGACACGCCGGTGCGGAATCCAGCGGGCCGATTGCCAACTCGCCGGGCTCCAGGCCGCTCTCGGACATGATCTGAGTGGAGTAGCGCGGATCGATTTTTGCCAGCGCCTGCGCGGCGGCAATGCGCAGCTCGCGATGCTGCTGCCACTTAAACATCTTTTTCCCTTCGCATAAAGAACGGAGCACGGGCGCCGCATCTGGCTCACGCAGCCGTCCTAAAGCTTCAATGGCCTTAAGCTGCAACAGAGGCGACCTACTCTCGGTCTCGCCCACCTCAGCCATAACGATCAGCGGAGGCGCTGCGCTGCGGTCACCGCTCATGCCAATTTCATCTAGCGCCTGCGGAACCACCGCTGGATCCAGGATTTCAATGATCTCCAGCAGCGTGCGCCCGCGGTCAGCGGCGGCGCCATACGCTATCTGCCGTACGATGACGTCGTGATAAAAGCGGTTCCACTCCGGCAGCCGCGTCGGGAGGAATTCCAGTAGTCCCGGTACATCCAGCCGGCTCAGTAGTCCTACCGAAGACACCGCCTGCCGTTGCGCCCCGGCGCGCAGCATCTCACGCAAGTAACCATTCGCAGATCCGCCGAGTTCGTGCACCAGGTCCACGATGCGGTCGCACTCCTCGCGCCGCATGGAACGGAAGAAGCATTCGGCTAGATGCTCGGCCGCCGCCTGCACATTCCGGTGGAGCACCGCCAACAAATCGGCGGGCACGCGTTGCTGTCGCAATGCGTCCTCGAGGAACTCAGGCAGCCGGCTGTCAACGCCGATGCGCGGGCGCAACTCTTTTTCGAGCACCGGGCGCCGGTTCGCCAGATGGTCCATGGTCTCGCAAATCTGGGCCAGAGCGTGATATTGCTTGCGCTGGCTCGCCTCCGTGCCTAAACGAACGAATCCCGCGCTCAACAGAGACTCTACTTCGGGATTCGATTCGTTTATCAGCGCATCGCCCACCTTCTGCGCGGTCTCGCCGAGTACATTGCCGCCAACCACTGCCAGCATGTCCGCAAGCTGCGTGAGTCCGTTGGCCACCTTGGCGCGATAGTCCCGGTCCCGAGAGTTCACTTGGCTGGCGTAATTCTCGAGCACGGCCGTGGCCGTCTCGCGGTCTCCGCGCTGCAGCAGCACCTCTATATATTGGCGCACGTTGCGCGCGGGAATGCAGGCGGCATCCTCGCATAGCAAAGCCTTCTTCTTGCTCTGCTCAGGCAGGCCTGCCCAGAACATGCGGTCCAGCAGATCGGCATGCGACTCAACCAGGATCCCCGCCTTGCTCATCTTTTCTTCTTGCAGCGAAAGAATCTTGCGCAGATTGTCCATCTGCCGGCCCATGTCTTCGAGCATCTGATGGACCGCGTTGATCTGCAGGTCGCCCGACTGGAAGCGCTCGAGCGCGTAGCGGATAGCCAGCTGTTCGGCCGCTCGCATCAAGGCCGGCTTATCGCCTGGTTGCTGCGTATTCGAAAGCTCGTCTAGAAGCCCGAGCACCGTCTTGCGGATCTTTTCTTCTGAGCGGTGGAGTTCAAGTCCAATGAGTTCAGGCCGAGGTACGGGGCCCGTGCTGAGTTCACCAAAACGCGTCAGCAGCCGCAGCGCCTCGAGTGTTTCCTTGTCGCTGAGAGGGAACGGGTTGTCGTTTGCCGGACGCTGCGCGGCTAAAGATTCTAAAGTTCCAACCGAAACCTGGCCATCTCCGCTTCCCGAGCCCGAACTGGGATCTTTGGCGCCCTCAGCGGCTGTAATCAGCTGCACCAGTTTGGCAGGCTCGCTGAGCCATTCTTTGACCTCAGGCGACAACGATTGTGCCGCAATCTGTGCTGCGGCGCTGACATTGGCGTTTGCCGGATCCGTAGCGATAAATTTCACCGAATTAATGCGAATGTTGCCCTTGTTTTCAGGGAATGCACTTTTGATCAGAGTTGCGAAATCCTGCGCTTTCGAGCCACCAAGAGCAAAGACGCGCACCAGATTATCGAATTCTTCCACGGAGACGTCGCTCGAGAACTGAATGCTCGCCACTCCTGCGGCGTTGAGCAGTTGCGCAAAGCTGCGCTCCGCCTGCCCGGTTTCTACTGGCACACCGTCGAGCAGGAGGTGATCCTCAAAAACCCCAAGCACCACGGAGCCTTTCAGCAGTGGCACCGCTTCTCTGAGCTCGCGCCACGCGACTTCAAATTGCCCGCGCGTTCTGCGATGGTCGAAGCCATAGAGGCGCACGTACTTCACCAGGATGTTCAGACTATGGAGAAACGGACGGGCGGACGCCTGCGTCGCCTTGCTTGTGCCGGTGCTCGGAATAAGCGGCTCCCTTGCGAAACTGATGCCTGCCTTAGCCTAAGACGAACGGCACCTCAGCGCATGTTACGGAGGTCATTGGACGGACGGAGATACTGCCTCTACGCCGCTGAAACATAGGGCCCAGGCATGAAGGGCTACGTCCTTTCGCAAGGAGCTCTAAGCTACCAGCCTTGTTCACAAGGCATACGGAGTGGCCAGTACCAAAACTAAAGCCGGTAGGCACCATCGCGCGGTAGGCTTCAATTATCTTCAGGCAATCTTTTTGACCAGTCCAATTCTGGACGCCCGCTTCGGCCAATGGTGTAGGTTTATGTTTAGCTTTTAGGTTTCCCAGAAGCTCGGAGGCATCGGAACTGTGAACTATGGAGCTCTGTTTCGATCTGCTTTGGTGGCGCTGCTCAGGAACAAGATGCGAAGTGTCCTGACGGTTCTCGGAATCACGATCGGAATTGCGGCTGTAATCTGTGTGGTGGCTATCGGCAAAGCGGGTCAGGCGAGAGTCCAGCAACAACTCAACAACCTTGGGGACAATTTCGTCTGGGTTGAAGCTGGAGGCCGGGCGGTCAATGGCGTCCGCACCGGGACGCATGACACGACAACGCTCGTCATGGCCGATGCGGTGGCCATCAAAAATCAGATTTCCCTTATCAAAAGCGTTTCGCCAAATGTCGATGATCCGGCTCAGGTCATTTATGGCAATCAGAATTGGCACACGTCCTACCGCGGGGTTTCACCCGAATACTTCGATATAAAGCGCTGGTACGTGGATCAGGGAGCGATTTTTTCGCAAGATGATGTTGATCGAGCGGCGGACGTCTGCGTGATAGGGCGAACCGTACAGGAGCAACTTTTCGGGGTCGAAAGTCCCATTGGAAAAGTGATGCGAGTGAACAACCTTCCATGCAAGGTGGTGGCGACCCTTCATCCCAAGGGACTTTCTCTTTCCGGGCAGGACCAGGACGATACCATCATCCTGCCTTACACTACGGCTCAAAAGAAGATCAAAGGAATTACGTGGCTGGACGACATCCTGTGCTCGGCAGTATCACAAGACGTCGTCAAGATGGCCGGACAGGAGGCAACGGCTGTGCTGCGAGATCGCCATCATCTGCGTCCCGAAGAGGAGGACGATTTCAACATCCGAAATCCTGAAGACATCATTCAGGCGCAGCTCGACGCCAGCAAGACTCTAACTATCCTGCTGATCGCAATCGCGTCGGTTTCCCTGATCGTCGGAGGCATCGGGATCATGAACGTGATGCTGGTTTCTGTAACGGAGCGTACCCGTGAGATCGGAGTCCGAGTTGCGGTTGGCGCGACCGAAGCGGCCATTCAGCTTCAGTTCCTCGGAGAATCCATCATGCTCAGTTTAGTCGGCGGGGCCGCGGGCGTACTTGCTGGAATCTTTGGTTCCTATTTGGTTGGACAAACGTTGGGCTGGCCTATAGAGATGTCTATCGAGGCGGTCGTCGTGGCCGCCATGTTTTCGATCGCTGTCGGAGTCTTCTTCGGATACTACCCCGCCCGCAAGGCATCTCTGCTCGATCCCATCGAGGCATTACGATACGAGTGAAGGCTTTTTGATTTTCGGAACTACACATCATGACAAAACGGAAGTGGCTCATCTTAACGGTGGTTTTGGCCGTGGCTGGATTGTTTGTTGCCTTGGGGCTGAACCGCGATACTCAGACACAGCACTTTACCGCGAAGGTAGAACGAGGTGATATCCACGATGTCGTAGAAGCTACTGGAACAATCAATTCGGTGATCGCCGTTCAAGTGGGATCGCAAGTTTCCGGGACCATCGCAAAACTTAATGCGGATTTTAATTCTCGCGTACACAAAGGAGATGTTGTCGCCCTCATCGATCCAGCATTGTTCAAGGGTGCTCTGCTGCAGGCGACGGCTGATTTGAAAAACGCACGGGCTACTCTGGAAGGCGCCCGAGCCAATCTCGAGAAAGCCAAGGCAGCATCAGAGCAGACTAAGGCTGATTACGATCGTGCTGTCGGCTTGACTAGGGATGGCGTGATGAGCCAGCAGCAGCTTGACCTTGCCAAGTCGAACTATGAGGCGGCTAAAGCATCCGAGGATGCCGCAGCCGCCAGTATCACGCAGGCTGAAGCGCAAATTAGTCTCAAAGAAGCTGCTGTCGCTGTAGCCCAAACCAATCTTGACTACACTGTGATTCGGTCTCCGATCGACGGCACCGTCGTCGCGCGAAATGTGGACGTTGGTCAAACGGTCGCGGCATCCCTGCAAGCGCCGACAATCTTTACGATCGCGCAGGATCTTACCAAAATGTGGGTGTATGCCAAGACTGACGAATCGGACGTGGACAACATCAAGGTGGGCAAGGCGGTCACTTTTAAGGTGGACGCCCTCCCCAAGCAGACGTTTCAGGGAGCCGTCAGCCAAATCCGGATGAACGCGACAATGGTGCAAAGCGTGGTCACTTACGACACCATCATAGAGTTTGCCAACCCTGAACTGAAATTGTTCCCAGGTATGACGGCATACGTGACGATTCCGGTGGATACGGTACAGAATGCATTAAAACTCCCGAACACTGGTTTACGTTATAAGCCACCAATGGCTCCCGAGGAGGTTTTAGCACTGTACAAGCAATATGGGATTCAAGGAGTTCAGGACGAACAAGCCGGTGACCACTCTGCTGCGGGGGAGGATGGGACGCTGGCCAGCACTGGTGCCCAGAATCTGCCCCATGCGCCGAAAGCCGAGACTGCCGTGATTTGGAAGCTCCATTCGGATAATTCAATGGAACCGGTAAAGGTATCTCTCGGAATTACCGACCATGCGTATACGGAAATCAGGGCCGTCCTCAAAGGGGAACTGAAAGAAGGGGACGACGTGATTATTCGATCAGTGGCGCCAAAACCCCAAGCTCTGGCCGCAATACGACGGTAGGGGCTAACGTTCGCGAAACCATTCAATGGAAATGATACCTGCCACCAATCAACTCCCAGCTGCACCAGTCGCCTCTCCGAAAAGCGCCGTCATCCGGGTAGAAGATGCACACAAGTATTACGAACTGGGTGAGACACGGGTGCACGCTCTCCGCGGAGTGAGCATTGAGATTCAGCAAGGCGAGTTCGTGGCGATCATGGGGGCGAGCGGCAGTGGCAAATCAACTTTCATGAACATCCTTGGGTGCTTGGACCGCCTCAGTTCGGGACGATATTTCCTCGAAGCGACGGATGTCGCAGGACACGATAAAAAGGCTCTGGCACTGATTCGGAACCAGAAGATCGGCTTCGTTTTTCAGGGATTTAATTTGCTGGCTCGAACCACGGCGCTGGAAAACACAGAACTGCCCACGCTCTATTCGAGGCTCGACAAAACACAGCGCAAAAAACGTGCCACGGATGCCCTGGCAATGGTGGGTCTTGCCGAACGCGCACATCATTTCCCGTCTCAGATGTCAGGAGGACAGCAACAGCGGGTTGCCATCGCACGCGCGCTGGTGAATCGTCCTTCTATCCTGCTAGCCGACGAGCCCACCGGCAATCTCGACAGTCGCACGTCAGTCGAGATCATGGAGATCTTTCAGGACTTAAACGATAAAGGGCTCACGATTGTTCTCGTCACTCACGAGCACGATATCTCACAGTTCGCCAAACGTGTGCTCGTCTTCCGGGACGGAAAAATTCGTAAGGACGATCTGATTGTCAGTCGACCTAGAGCCAGTGAAGTGATCAAAACGTTGCCGACGCTCGAAGACTGAGACGCTAACCGATAACCGCTAGTCCGCCTGGCTTCCGGCGGGCGATATCTGTCCCGCCACCGGCCTTCGCTTACGACTGAACCACCAGCGCAGGCGATCCATATAGAGGTAAACCACTGGAGTCGTAAACAGTGTTAAAGCTTGGCTAAGAATCAGCCCGCCCACGATAGTAATACCAAGCGGTTGCCGCAATTCCGATCCGGTTCCGGTGCCCAGCGCCAGGGGCAATCCGCCAAGTAGCGCCGCCATCGTTGTCATCATGATCGGACGGAAGCGCAACATGCAGGCTTCGAAGATTGCGTCCCGAGGCGATTTGCCTTCCCGACGTTCAGCATCGAGTGCGAAATCGATCATCATGATGGCGTTCTTCTTCACGATGCCGATCAGCAGAATGATGCCGATGAATCCCATCACGTTGAGCTCATTGTGCGTGAGCAGCAGCGCCAGCAGAGCGCCCACGCCGGCGGACGGCAAAGTCGAAAGAATTGTGATCGGGTGAATATAGCTCTCATACAGAATTCCCAGCACGATGTAAACCGTGAGCAATGCCGTCGCTATCAGAATCGGCTGGTTTGCCAGGGCTTGTTGGTAAGCCGCCGCCGTGCCTTGAAAGCTGGGATGAATCGTCGCTGGAAACTGGATTTCGCGCTCGGCGGCATCTATTGCTTGGGTGGCTTGTCCCAGCGAAACATTTGGCGCCAGATTGAACGAAATGGTGATGGCAGGGAATTGCCCCTGGTGATTCACGGCGAGCGAAGTGTTCGCCAGACCAAAATGCGCAATCGCCGCCAGCGGGACCGTCTGCCCGTTCGAAGAGTGCACGTAAACTGACTGCAACGCCTCGGGGCTGGTTTGATATTGCGGATCGACTTCCAACACCACGTGATACTGATTCAGTTGGCGGTAAATAGTCGAGACCTGCCGTTGGCCGAATGCGTCGTAGAGCGCGTTATCAATGTCTTGCGGCGAAATACCCAACCGGGAAGCGGTGTCGCGATCGATGATGACCTCCGAGTCCAGACCTCGGTCTTGCTGATCGGTGTTCACGTCGCGCAGTTCTTTCAGCGTGCGCAGTTTCTGAAGCAGTCGCGGCGCCCAAGTGCTCAGTTCCTTGAGATCCTCTCCTTGCAGTGTGTACTGATATTGCGCCTGGCTCTGCCTGCCACCGATAGTCAGGTCCTGCGCCGACTGCATAAAAAGGGTCGCGCCCGGCACCGCAACCAGCTTGCGACGCATTTCGCCGATAACCTGGTCGGCGGTCAGCTTGCGCTCGTTCCCTTTGGGCTTCAGCGTGATAAACATCCGTCCCTGGTTCTTAGCAGTGTTTCCTCCAGCAAAGCCGACGATGGTCTGGACGTTCTTGTCATGCATCACAATGTTGACGAACTGTTCCATTTTCTGCTTCATCGCAGCAAACGAAATGTCCTGATCGGCTTGCACGGAGCCTACAACCCGGCCGGTGTCCTGCTGCGGGAAAAATCCTTTGGGAACTTTCGCGTACAGATAGACCGTGAGGCATGCAGTCGCGATGGTGATTCCCAAAGTGAGTGGCTGGTGCCGCAGCACCCACAGGAGCGCTTCGCGATAAACTTTCAGCATGCCATCAAAAATGCTCTGCCAGAACCCGTAGAGTCTCCCGTGTTTTTCTTCGTGCAGCGGCTTCAGAATCTGCGCGCACATCATCGGCGTCGTGGAGAGCGAAACCAGCAACGACACGGCAATCGCAGCGCTCAGAGTTACGGCAAACTCGCGGAATATCCTTCCCACCAGCCCGCCCATCATCAGAATAGGAATGAAAACCGCGATCAGTGATGTGCTCATCGAGAGCACGGTGAAACCAATCTCTCTCGCGCCTCGGAACGCCGCCGCAATCGGCGTCATGCCTTGCTCCAGGTAACGCGTGATGTTCTCGAGCACGACGATGGCGTCATCTACGACAAAGCCTGTCGAAATCGCGAGCGCCATAAGCGACAGGTTATCGAGGCTGTAGCCGAACGCGTACATGATCGCGAACGTGCCAATCAGAGACAGCGGAACCGCGATGCTGGGAATGATTGTGGCGCGGACCGTCCTCAGGAAAACGAAAACTACAAGAATCACCAGCACGACCGAAATCAACAGTGTGATTTCAATGTCGCGTACGGAGGCGCGAATCGTAGTGGTGCGGTCCATCACTACGTCAACATTAATTGCTGGGGAAATCGATGACTTCAGTTGCGGCAGCAGCGCATAGACGTTATCGACGGTCTGGATGATGTTCGCGCCCGGCTGCCGGAAGATGATGATCAATACCGCGGGCTTGCCTCGCGCAGACGGATCTGTAGTGAAGTGACCCGCCAGTCCGATGACGCGGGCGTCCTCGACGGAGTCTTGAACATCCGCCACATCGCCCAGTCGAACCGGCGCGCCATTTTGATAAGCAACTATGAGCGGCCGGTACTTGTCAGCTTGCTTGATTTGATCGTTGTCCGTGATCGCCCAGGCATTGATCGCATTCGCGACTTCGCCCTTGGGCCGGTTAGCGTTGGCCGCTCCCAGAGCGGTGCGCACCGCATCCAGTCCAATGCCGAGCTTGTTCAGCAGGTTGGGATTCGCTTCCGCGCGTACCGCCGGCCGGGCCGCGCCTCCGACAAAGGACTGGCCCACACCACTGACCTGCGACAGTTTTTGCGACAACACTGAATCGGCTGCGTCATACATCTGCGGCAGCGTGATGGTGTCGGAAGTCAGCGCAAGAATCAGGATAGGCGCGTCTGCCGGATTCGACTTGTGATATGTAGGGTTCCCCGGGATGTATGACGGCAACTGGCTGCGCGCCGCATTGATGGCAGCTTGCACATCGCGCGCGGCCGCATCAATATTGCGGTCGAGATCGAATTGCAGAGCAATGCTGGTCGAGCCGATCTGGCTCGTGGAGGTCATCTGGTTCACGCCGGCGATGCGGCCGAATTGACGCTCCAGGGGTGTGGCCACCGCTGAGGCCATGGTTTCCGGACTGGCTCCGGGAAGCGAAGCGCCCACCTGAATGACTGGGAATTCCACTTGCGGCAGCGGCGCCACCGGCAGGAACTGGAAAGCCAGAATTCCCGCGAGCAGCACGCCAACCGTCAACAGCGAAGTGCCGACTGGCCGCTTAATGAATGGAGACGAAACGCTCAACTAATCTCCTGTCGCCGGCTGCTCGGTGAAATGGCGGAAGCCGAAGCGCGCGAAACGGGTTGCCAAACGGTCGAACCACAGATAAACCACGGGCGTGGTGTAGAGCGTCAGCAACTGGCTGAGCAGCAGACCACCCACAATCGTGATGCCCA
>Ga0209580_10000717_pt1 | contig 16590 bp, 11 predicted proteins | sample Coa_R1_5_FD_187153 | JGI IMG/M metagenome (GOLD analysis project Ga0209580, IMG submission 187153) | Surface soil microbial communities from Centralia Pennsylvania, which are recovering from an underground coalmine fire - Coalmine... | ecosystem: Environmental > Terrestrial > Soil >... | reverse complement strand
GTCCCCGGTGCATTCCGCGACTTCGCCATTCATATTCAGCATGATCGCTTCCAGGCAGCCGGCCCGGATCGCTTCGATCTTCGCGAGAATGTTGTTCAGGTAATTCAGCGACTTGATGCGCGGGTTCACCGCATTCGGGTGGTTGCGAATCGTGGACGCGGTGATGATTTCCAAGCCGCTCTCATAGACTTCGGCCGGGTAAAGCGAAATGTCATCGACGATAATGATGACTTGCGGCTCGCACTTGCGCGGGTCCAGCCCAAGCGAGCCAGGGCCGCGCGAAATGACCAGGCGAATGTAGCCGTCCTTCTTGCCGCTGGCCTTCACGGTCTTTTCGACCGCTTCGATCATGGCTTCGCGCGTCATCGGGATTTCGAGCGCGATGGCTCGGGCCGAGTCATAGAGCCGGTCGATGTGTTCGCGATGCCGAAAGACCTTGCCGCTGTAAACGCGGATACCTTCGAACACCCCGTCGCCGTAGAGAAAACCGTGATCGTAAACGCTGACTTTCGCTTCGGATTTGTCGACGATCTTGCCGTTAATGTACACGCTGGCCATGGGGAGACTCTGTGTGTGTCAATCAGTCACGGTTAAATTCTGCCTACCTTTTCTTCCAAATTGTCTCGGGGAAAATGACTGTCACCGTTACATATTGCGAGTCGTCATATTTTCGAATCTCGATAGTAGGCCGGTAACCGTATCTGAGGTCAAATTCTTTGCGGTATCTCATCCAAAGTTTCAACTCCGTAAGCTGGAGTTCTTTCTTTGTGGGCAAATACTGTCCCGGATAGAGTTGAAGTGCTTCGAGTATATCGCCGTCAGGAGTCCGTTCGTTCCCAATAACGCAAATATCTCCAACGCAATAAACCTTGTTCGTCCTAGCTTGTTGTTGGTAGTTGGGGGTTGGCCCTTGAGCAAGCAGTAGACACGATGCTATTATCAGCGCATTCATGGAATTATTCCCGGGCGCTCGGATTCAATTCACTGCGGCACGGTTGCAAGCGGCTTCACCGACTCAGTCGCGTGGGTATCCGTCTCCACGCGGCCGCTGACCATGCGGACAACACGGTCGGTGCTGGCGGCCATTTCCTGATTGTGCGTCACCATGATGATAGTCAGCCCGTCGCGGTGGTTCAAGTCGCGGAGGATGCCGAGGATTTCGTGTCCTGTTTCGGCATCGAGGTTTCCGGTGGGCTCGTCGGCCAGTAAGACGCGCGGCTGGCAGATCAGGGCCCGAGCGATAGCGGTGCGCTGCATCTCGCCGCCGGAAAGCTCGCGCGGCCGGTGCTTGAGCCGGTGACCCAGGCCGAAACGCTCCAAGAGCTCCACCGCGCGCTTGCGATACGTTTTCCGTTCGCCCAACCAGCGCCAGGCTGAGGCATGAACCATGGTCGGCACCAACACGTTCTCCAGCATGCTGAGTTCGGGCAGCAGGTGGTAGAACTGAAAGATAAAGCCGAACGTCTGGCTGCGCAACTGGTCGCGCTCGCGCTGAGGCAGATTGTCGATGCGCTGGCCGTGCAAATAGATTTCGCCCGCGTCGGGGTGGTCGAGCGTGCCGAGCAGGTGCAGCAGCGTGCTCTTGCCGGAGCCGGAAGCCCCAACGATGCTCAGGAACTCCCCGTCCATCACCTCCAGGCTCAGGCCGTGGAGGACCTGCACCTGGTTGGCGTTTCGGCGAAAGGTCTTTTGCAGATTGCAGGCGACAAGCATGAGGTAAACTCCTAAAAACCTAACCCCCCGGCCCCCTTCCCTAAAGGGAAGGGGGAGAACTCAGTTCTCCCTTCCCTTGAGGGAAGGGGGCTAAGGGGTTAAGTTGTTCTCGTCATTCATATCGCAACGCACTCACTGGTTGAAGCCGGGCGGCTCGCCAGGCCGGGAGGATGCTGAAGAACACGGCTATCAAGACCGCTCCGACGTTGATCCAAAAGATGTTGGCCGGCTGCACGTCGGTCGGAATCTTGTCAAAATAATACACGCTTTTGGAAAAGACTTCGTGACCCGTCATGCGCGAGATGAAGTCTTCAATCTCGTTGATGTATCTTGTGAACAGCAGGCCGCCCATCGTACCGAGGATCGACCCCACCACGCCCAGCAGCAGGCCATACCAGAGGAAGATCGACATCACGCCGCGATGCGACGCGCCGAGCGATTTCAGAATCCCAATGTCGCGGGTTTTTTCGGTCACGATCATGGAAAAGATCGCCAGGATGCCGAAGCCGGCCACACCGATGATCATGAACAACAGCACATTCAATATGCCGCGTTCAATCGCAATCGCCGACAGCAATGCGCCTTGTTTGTCTTCCCAGGTGGCCACGTGATACGTGTGTTGCGGGAACAACTTTTGCAATTCCGCCTTCACGAACGGAGCCGATTTGTAGTCCTTCAAGCGAATTTGCAAGGAATTGACTCGGCCGTCCATCGTGCGCAAGTGCTGCAAATAATCGAGCGGCACATAGACGTAGGTCGAGTCGTATTCGCTCATCTCCGATTTGGCATAGTCGGTCACCACAAAATGCCCTGAAACCGGCAATACTTCGCCGTGCTCATTCGGCGTGCCGACCGTGTAAAGCGTCACGTCGTCGCCGGGCTTGAGAAGGCAGATGTCCTGGGCCGGCCCTCCATTCGGCGGATCGTAGCGGTAGAAAGCAATGGCATGCCCCACAATGATGGCGTGCGGCTGAAAGGGCGTGCTCGGCGGCTTCTCGATGGGCGGTAGGTCTTTGGGCGCTTGCTGGAATTTGGCCTCGAGCGGCGCCAGCGGCGGTGGTTCTTCGCCCTGCGCTTTCTTCGCCTCAGGCTTGTTCGGCTGCATCCAAAGGGGATCATCGGGCACGGGCGGATGCATGAGATTGAACCAACGCATCGCTTCAGGATCGATTTCGAAATTCGGATTCTTCCGGCGCTTCGGATCGACAATGTAATCGGTGATGCCGCCCAGCTCTTTCTGATAGTTCATGTCGATGCCGACGAGCACCACCCGGCGGGTAATGTTCTTGTCATTAAAGCGGAATTGCATGATGGCGAAGATCTCGACGGTGGGCGACATGGCGTAGACGTGCGGGCCGGCCGGCGATTCCTTGATCCGCTTCATCATCTCTTCCGACGACATCGGGAAACCGTCGATCGGGTCCATCGACTCGACCACCATGTCGGAAAGCAGGCCGTGTAGCCGGTCTTTCAGCTTCGTGCTGAAGCCGTTCATCACGCTGTTGACCGTGATCAGCGTACCCACGCCCAGCGTCACGCTGATGATGCAGATGAAGGCCAGGTAGCGCGAGCAGAGATAGCGCCAGCAGAGGAGAAGCTTATACATCCATGTCCTCTCTTATCAAAGCCCACGGACGGAAGTCCGTGGGCTTTATTTCTTCGCTTCCGGGCGAAGTAACGGGAACAAAATCACGTCGCCGATTATCGGCGTATCGGTCAACAGCATGCAGAGCCGGTCGATGCCGATGCCCAGCCCGCCGGCCGGCGGCATCCCATGGCGCAAAGCTCGAACAAAGTCGTCGTCCATCTTCGCCATCGATTCTTCTTCCGGCAGGCCGGCCAGTTGTTGCCGGAAGGTCGCTTCCTGCGTGATCGGGTCGTTCAACTCGGTGTAGGCATTTGCCAGTTCCATGCCGTGGATGTACAGCTCGAAGCGCTCCGCCAGGGCCGGGTTCCCTATCTTCCGCTTCGTCAACGGGCAAAGCGCGGCGGGGTAGTCGTACACGAACACCGGACCGGTCAGCTTGTCCTCCACACAATGCTCAAACAAATGATGCACCAACACGTCGTGATGCTTTCCCGCGACCGGAATCTGGTTCGCCGTCGCCGCGTTCCGCACGCCGGCCTCATCATCCATGCCCACGCCCACATGTTGCTGGAACAACTCGCCGTAAGTCTTGCGTTGCCAAGGCGGCGTGAAGTCGATCTCCTTCTCGCCAAACTTTCGCTGCCGCCCGCTGCCCAGGGCATCCACACAGGCCACGATCACGCCTTCGGTCAGGTCCATCATGCTGCGGTAGTCGCTGTAGGCCTGGTACAACTCCAGCATCGTGAATTCCGGGTTGTGCTTGCGGTCGATGCCCTCGTTGCGAAACACCCGGCCAATTTCGTACACCCGCTCCATGCCGCCCACCAGGAGCCGCTTCAAATGTAACTCCAAGGCGATGCGTAAATAAAGCTCAATGTCGAGGGCATTATGGTGGGTAATGAAGGGCCGGGCTGCGGCGCCGCCGGCAATCGATTGCAACACCGGCGTCTCGACTTCGTAAAAGCCCTGGCCATCGAGATAGTTCCTGATCGTGCGAATGATCTTCACCCGTTGCTTGGCCCGTTCCAGCGTCTCGGGGTGATAGATCAGGTCGAGGTAGCGTAGTCGTTGCCGCAGTTCAACATCTTGCAAGCCCTTGTGTTTGTCCGGGTGCGGCTCCAACGACTTGCCAAGGAAGGTCAAGTTCTCGGCAAAGACGGTCAACTCGCCGGTCTTGGTTGGGCCGAAACTTCCATCCACTCCCAGCAGGTCGCCGAGGTCGAGGCATTGCGCCAGCTTCCAGTTCAAGTCGCCGACCTGCTTCTTGCCAACCGCAATCTGCACCTGGCCCGTCTGGTCCCACAACTGCAAAAAATGCAGATTGCCCTGACCGCGGCGCAGGCGAATCCGCCCTGCCACGCGAACCTTCGGCTGCTTTTCCTTATCGTCCGTAACCGGCAGGCCGCGAACCTGGCCAATGGGGATAACACCGTCGAAACGGCCGCCCCAGGGGTCGAGGCCCAACGCCTCGATCTGCCGCAACTTTTCCAGCCGGCTAGCTTCCAAATCGTCGGGTGCATTCGCCACGGTGCTTCAGCCTTGCTAAGCGAGATTCGCAAAAGGTGCAGATTTCCAAGGTGCGGGAAGATTGTAACTTCCGCGCAGATTGTGTCAACGCTGAGTTTGGGTGCCCCCAGGGACTTCCGTCCCTGGGCTTTAAATGAGCAAAGCCCAGGGACGGAAGTCCCTGGGCACTCGTCCCCTACTTCCCCACCGGTTTCAACTCGATCTTGCGGAACAAGATTTCGGCCCCCTCCGATTGAAAGAGAAGCTTCCCCTTGCGCGGGTTCACATTCGTCACTTTGTTCACCAGCGTGCCGTTAAGGACATTGGTGATCGTGTCGCCGGCACAGATGCATTCGATCATGTTCCACTCGCCGGCTGGTTTCTCCACGTCGTTCTTGCCCCGGAATCCGAGCGCGTCCTTCCAATTCGGATCGTGGGCGAGCCAGTTGACCATGCCGCCGTTGAATTCGTGCAGTTCGGCCTTGGGATCGTAGTACCACTTGTTGCCTTCCTTGCGGGCCGTGGCCGTGAATTTGAGGCCCTTCTCTTTGCCACCCACCTGGATGAGATCGCCCGTGGCTCCTTCCATGACCTGGTGCTCGATCCCGGCCAGCCAGAGGCCGCCGACCGCCCCGTCAGGCCCGCTACAATGAACGAAGACGCCGCTATCGCGACCCTTGGTTTCGCGCGGCGCAAAGGTCTTGGTTCCCCACTTGAATTCGACCACGAGGTGGAAGTTCTCATATTCCTTTTCGGTGGCGAAGAAGCCGAAGACTTCGCCGGAGACGCGAATGGCCGGCTTGCCTTCTTCTTCGACCACCGTAAAGACCTTGAGCGGATCGTTGTTCTTGCCGAGCGGCTCCTTTTTGCCTTGCTGCGGACCGAGGTAGGTGTAGAAGTTGGCCAGGTCTTTGCCGTTGAAGAGGACGATCGGCGCGTCTTTCGGCGACAACACCGGGGCATCGTCGGCCATTACTGTGGAGCCGACCAGCGCTAACGCCAATGCGGAGAGGAGCCAGCGGAGCATGAGGTAGTTCCTTTCTGGATGCGCGAAATTCGGGGAAACACTTGGGAATTGTATAAATTGATGGGGAATCTGCATTTCGGGACGGGCATAGGGATGGAACGTAGAACGGAATTTATTCCGTTCGAGTCAACTTGGAACGGAATAAATTCCGTTCTACGTTTGAAGGTTGTGGAAGTTGAGATTCAGCATTTCCGTTACCGATGGCACTGCCCGACTCGGCCGGCTCGATACGCCACATGGCGTCGTAGAAACTCCGGTCTTCATGCCGGTCGGCACTCGGGCTACGGTGAAGGGCATCACGCCGGACCAGCTTGCCGCGGCCGGCGCGACGATGATACTCGGCAATACTTATCACCTGGCACTGCGGCCCGGCGATGAGATCATTGCCGAACTGGGCGGGCTACATCGCTTCATGGGCTGGAACGGCCCGATTCTGACCGACTCCGGCGGCTTCCAGGTCTTCAGCCTCACCGACCTGCGCAAAATCACCGACGATGGGGCCGTTTTTCGCTCACACATCGACGGCCAAATTTTCGAATTGACACCGGCCAAGGCCATGGCGATCCAAGAAAACCTAGGTTCCGACATCGCCATGTGTCTAGATGAATGCCCCGGCAGCGATGCGACACCGGAAAAAGTGACCGACGCGGTTCGCCGCTCGATCCTGTGGGCCAAAATTTGCCGCGACAGCCATCGGCGCGATGATCAGGCCGTGTTCGCCATTGTGCAGGGGGGCCTGGACTTGCGGTTGCGGCAGGAATGTGCGGAAGCCATGGCGCAGCTGGACTTCCCAGGGTACGCGCTGGGCGGCTTCAGTGTCGGCGAGTCGCCGGAACAGATGCACGCGCTGTTGCCGGCCTGTGCCTCGTTCCTGCCAACCGAAAAACCGCGTTACCTGATGGGCGTGGGCCGGCCGGAAGACATCCTCGCGGCCGTCGCCGCCGGCATCGACATGTTCGATTGCGTCTTGCCCACCCGCAACGGCCGCAACGCTTCGGCCTTCACTCGCACTGGTTCACTGCGCCTGCGCAACGCGTGCCACCGGCGAGATTCGCGGCCGCTCGAGTCCGATTGTGGTTGTTACACGTGTGCTCATTTTAGCCGGGCGTACTTGCATCATTTGTTCCAGGTGGACGAAATGCTCGGCCCGACGCTGTTGTCCATCCACAATGTGGCGTTTTACACGCGGCTCATGCGCGAGATTCGCGACGCGATTCGGGAGGGGCGATTTGCAGAATACCGGGTTAGCCGCGCGGCGCAGCGCAGCGCAGCCGAGCGCGGCAGCGTAGACGCGCTCGGCTCCGAAGACTCCGCCTCGCGGCTAACCGAAACCTAACCCGTCTTGCCCCGTTCTCGTAGAATCCTTAGGATGGATGGTTTGAAACGATTATATCGAATATTCCGGTCGTAAGGGGTCGGACCGGGAAAGGTTTACGCTAATGTGGTCGCTCTTGTTGTTGCTGGCCCAGGCGCAGGATGGCGGGCAGTCCGCGCCCGCGGGCGGGGGCAGTGTGTCGCCGTTCGGCTCGCCGCTCATGCTGCTGCTCATCGGGGCCGCCTTCTTCTTTATCCTGATTCTCCCCATGCGGCGACAAAGGAAGCAGCAAGAGCAGCTTCTGTCCGGCGTGAAGAAGAACGACCGGATCATCACCAGCGGCGGCGTCATCGGGGTGGTCGTTGATGTCCCCGACAAGAAAGATGACGACATCAAGGAAGATGAACTCGTGATTCAAAGCTCAAACTCGCGATTAAGAATTCTGAAAACCAGTATCGCCCGGGTAATCCCGGCTCAAACCGGCGCCCCGGCAACCACAACAACGGAAAAGAAATAGTTCTATGGCCGCTCGCGGCTTCGCGCTCGGAGTGAATGAAGAAAATGCCCGCTATTTGGGCGCGAGCGTAAAGCCGCAAGCGGCAAATCGATGATTCCCAATTCGCCGCTCGTGTCGCTAGGACGAGACCGGGCGGCGCGGCTTTTTGTCCTTTGGAAGTGAGCGCGTTTCCCCATGTCGCAATCGATCGTCTTCTACCTTTGGATCGCCCTTGCCATCGTCACCGCGGCGGCGGTGGTTTACGGCTTCATGCGAAACGTTGGAAACTTGTACTGGAAGGTGTTCATTTGCGTCTTGCCGGTGCTCGTCTCCGGCATCGTCGTCGGCTCGGCGGCGGCCAAATACCGGGCCGGCGAAGGCGGTTTCAAGCTCGGCGTCGACCTCGTCGGCGGCACGATTCTGGTGTACGAGATCGATCCCGACAAGAAGCCCAAGGATTTCAAGCCGGAACAGCTGGCGGCGGCCCTGAAGCGGCGCATTGACCCGGCCGACCTTTACAACGTCACCATCCGGCCGGTCGGCGACACGCGCGTGGAAATCATCCTGCCCACCGGCGGCGCCTACCAGTCGCAGGTGGCCGAAAACGCCTGGAAAGAGGTCGTGTCCAAGGTCAAAGAGAAATTCAAAAATCAACTTCCGCAGGAAGCAGCTCTCGATGCACCGCGGGGCGACACCGCGGGGCTGGTTCGGCAGACGTCGAGCTTGATTGAGAAAAATCAATGGGACAAATTGTTGGCGGCCCTGCCCGGTAAGTTTCCGAAGCTGAAAGAAAAGGAAAAAGAAATCAACCTCGCCGCAATTCCGGTCGGCCATACCGATGAGTTGCTGGCCAAGGTCAAAGACCCGGCCGGTGCCCCCGAAGCCGATGTCAAGAGTTTCATTAATTCGACCTATCAACCCACCAAGATTGACGAGATCAATAACTACGTTGCGGAGATTTACACGCCAAGTTTGCAGCGCAAGGACGTGAGCGGCGAAGAAGTGCAGCGCATCAAAGACAAGATTGCCGTTGTGGGCAGCCTGGAATTCCGGATTCTTGCGAATCAGCTCGATGATAAAGAAGTTTTGGATGCTGAGGAGAAATACTTTGCCGACGCGGCCACTAGTGCCGACATCAAGCGCGAACTGGACAAGGCCGCCAAGAACGGCGAGCCGCCGCCTGTGCCGAAGAATCCTGATGGCGATAAAGACTGGAAGCTCGGCCCGAATGTCGGTCGCGAGCAAACACGCGCCAATTACGCCTGGGTAGAGGTCGGTCGCCAGGAGCGCTGGCTGCTCGGCCTTGACAACGCTTCGGAAACCGGCGCAACCTCCAAATCGGCCAACGAAGAGGAGGAAAAGAAGCGGCAACACCTCTGGCCGCAAGCCGCTATGTCCCGCGAACAGGGCAAGCCTTTAGTTTTGTACACCTATGGTCAGACCATGCTGTACAGCCGCAAGTGCGAGAACATTAACCTCAGCCCCGAAGAACGAACCAACAAGAAATACGAGTACTTTCTGCTCACGCGCTTGCCGGAGCGCGACGAAAGCACTGGTGAAGTTTTGGCCGTTACCGGCCAGGATTTGACGGATGCAAGAGAGGAACCAGATCAGACTTCGGGCAAGCTCGAGGTTGGATTCCGGTTCAACAGTCACGGCGCCTATCGGATGGGCAAGCTAACGGGGCAGAACACGCCCGGCTCGGAAGACAACAAATTCCCGCGCCACATGGCGATCATTCTCGATGGGCAGATTGTCTCGGCCCCGACGATTCAGAGTGCAATCCACGACGCGGGCCGCATTACGGGTGAGTTCAGCAAGCGCGAAATCGACACACTGGTCGGCGTGCTTCGGGCTGGCGCCTTGCCGGCCACGTTGAAGCCCGAACCGGTAAGCGAACGCACCATGGGCGCCACGCTGGGCGAAGACACGATCAAAAAAGGCTTGTGGGCCATCTTTTACGCATTCCTGGCCGTGCTCATTTTCATGCTGTTATATTACCGCTTTGCCGGCTTCGTGGCGTGCATCGCCCTACTGGCGAATTTGCTCCTTACCGTGGCTTTCATGGTGTTCGTCAACGCGACGTTCACGTTGCCCGGCCTCGCCGGCCTCGTGCTAACGCTCGGTATGGCCGTGGACGCCAACGTGCTGATCTACGAACGGCTTCGCGAGGAACGGGACAAGGGCGCGAATATCCTCCTGGCCCTGCGCAACGGCTATGATCGTGCGTTGCCGACGATTATCGACACGCATCTAACCAGTATCTTCACTGCTATCGTGCTGTACGTGGTGGGCAATGACCAGTTGAAGGGCTTTGGCGTCAGCCTCACCGTGGGCCTTGCCATCAGCCTCTTCACCTCGCTGTTCGTGACCCGGACCATATTCAACTTGTGGACGCGCTTCGATTTGCTCAAGAAGCTCAGCATGGTTCGCTTCCTCACGCGGCCCAGCATCGACTTCATGAAGATCCGCTACTACTGGTTCACCGCCACGATTGTCCTCACGGTTGTCGGCCTGGCTGTGTTCCTGTGGCGCGGCGAAGGCAGCCTCGATATCGACTTCGTCGGCGGCACCGCGTACGGCGGTCAGCTCACCGAGGCCAGAGCGCTGAGCAATTCCAGTTCTTCGAGTGGTCCGCTCGGCCTTCGGCAGTTGCTTGACACGGACCGGCAAAAGCAGTTGCTGAAAGTCACCGACGTCAAGCAGGTAGGCGACGATCAATATCGCTACCAAATCACGTATGCCGGGGAAACCAGCCCGACCACGGTGACATTCCGCAACATTCCGCCGGGGGCGACTCCGAAAGAGCGTGCGGACAATGTTGCCGCGCGGGCCAGTGTTTTGCCGGACGTGAAGGTTACGCAAATCATCCCGCTTGATGAACCGAGCGAGGGTGGCCGCAGCAAGCACTTCGACATTCGCACTACCGAGCGCGAGCCCGAATTGGTGCAAGTGGTGATCGACCGGCTGCTGAGCAAGGAAGAAAACGGCAAGCTCGTACCGCTCCAACAAAGCGCGAAGCTGGACCAATTCTCGCCGCCGACGGAAGGCCGGTCGAAACTGAAGTTCAGCGCGCCGGCCTCGCGCGGCTACCTGAAAACGCTCATTGCACGCCAGTTGAAGGACATGGGCATCGGCGAAATGGCATTCAACGTCAACGGCCTCGGCACGGCGAAAGCCGAACTCTACGACGAAATGTTAGTTGAGTTTGGTTCCGACAAAATGGCGTCGCTGGCGGCCGAGAACTTGAAATCGATCCTCGACCAATCGGCCGCCAAGATGCCGGCGCCGGTGGCGAAATCCGAGTTCCGTTACGACGAAACGCGCGGCGCGCAGATCGTGGAGTTGACCTTTGCGCAGCCGATCACCAAAGACGAGTTGAAGAAAGCCGTGGACGCCGACGTTGCTGCCGCGCTGGGCAAGCAAGGAATAAGCCTCGACGTCACGCCCATGGATGACATCGTCAACGGCAAGAACGCAGTGTTCACGGTTGCGCCCGCCGCGAATGACGTGAAGACGCAAGACGCTCTCGGCGAAAACGTCCTGGCCCGCGTGTTGAAGCAGGTACAGGATGAATTCGCGCGCCGGCCTCAGCCGGAACGCCTCGAAAACTTCGACGCTCAGCTAGCAAAGGAAACGCAGCGCAAGGCCATGTATGCGATCATCGCTAGCTGGCTGGCGATTCTCGCTTACCTCTGGTTCCGCTTCGGCAGTTGGACTTTCGGCGCGGCGACGGTGCTCTGCCTGATGCACGACCTGTTCTTCACGCTCGGCATCATCGCCTTCTGCCATTACCTGGTGATCTGGGCGCCCGGTTTCGCCGGCTTGCTTGGGCTGGAAGACTTCAAGATCGATCTGACGGCCATCGCTGCCCTGCTCACGCTGGTCGGTTACTCCGTGAGCGATACGATCGTCGTCTTCGACCGCATTCGGGAAGTGCGGGGCAAGAATCCGCTGCTGACGGCCCAGACGATCAACGACAGCGTCAACCAGACGTTGAGCCGAACGCTGTTGTCCTCGACAACGGTGTTCCTGGTTGTCTTTGTATTGTATGTAGCGGGTGGTGAAGGCGTGCACCTGTTCGCCTTTGTGATGGTGATTGGCGTGATCGTGGGCACGTATAGCTCGATCTACATCGCCAGCCCGCTGCTGCTGATCTTCGGCGAAGGCGCTCCGCCGAAGAAGGTGGTGGCCGCTCCGAAGACGCCGGCCCCGACGGGCGCAGCGGTGTAATAAACCCGAATTTCGAAATGCGAAATTCGAAACAAGTCCGAAATTCGAAATCCGAATGACCGGAACTATTCGGTTTGGGATTTCGGATTATTGATTTGTTTCGAATTTGGTGCTTCGGATTTCGAATTTGAGAGGGCTCATTTCTTAAACGGAATCACCGTATTGTCCGGAATCTCCGCGCTGCGCGGCACGCAGATGATCCCCTCGCGAATGTGATATATTCCGGGGTGATCTTCGTTTGAAATATTCGACAAGTTTTCGATCCGCACGTTTTTGCCGATCCGGCAATCCTTGTCTAAAATCGCGCCCTTGATGAAGCAGCCCGGGCCAATCCCCAGGTCCGGCTGGCCTCTGCGGGCATTTGCTTCACGCTCTGCGTCCGATTCGATCTGGTCGGCGCCAATGAACACCGTATCAATCATGGTCACGTTCCGGCTGATGCGGCCACGGTTGCCCACAATGCAATGCTGAATCGTGCTGCCATCTTGAATCAAGCAGCCATCGGCAATTCGCACCCGGTCAAGCCGAGCGGCACCGATGCGCGAGGGCGGCAAATTACGCATGCGCGTGTAAATCGTGCTGTTCGGCACATGAAATTCGAACGGCGGGTTGTCTTCCGCGAGCTGCAAGCTCACCTGGTGGTACGATTTGATGGTGCCCAGATCTTCCCAAAAGTCATCGAACAGGTGTGCCTGCAAGTGGTATTTGTTCACAATCTTCGGGAAGATGTCTTTGCCGAAATCGGCCGCGTTCGGCATCTCCTCTTCCAGCAGTTTCACCAGCACCGATTGCTGAAAGATATAGATGCCCATGTTGGCCAGGTATTTCCGGCCGGCGGGCTCGACGCGGTTATCCGCGAGCCACTTGGCCGGGGCCTCCAGGGCGCTCAAGTCCACGTCGGGCTTGGGTTTTTCCACAAAGCCTTGAATATGCCCGGCCCCATTCACCTGGACGACACCCAGCCCTTCGGCCTGGCTGCGCGTTATCGGCAGCACGGCCATAGTCACGTCGGCTTCCGTAGTGTGGTGCGTGGCGAGCAGATCGCGGTAATCCATGCGGTAGAGCTGGTCGCCGGAGAGAATAACCACATCCTGGAAGTTGTCGCGCTTGATGTAGCGCATGTTTTGCCGCACGGCATCGGCCGTGCCCTGGTACCAGTCGGTGCGCTCGTTGGTTTGCTGGGCGGCGAGGATCTCGACGAACCCGCGGTCGAACATGTCGAACTTGTACGTGTTGCCGATGTGCTGGTGCAGGCTCACGCTCAGAAATTGTGTGAGCACGTAAATCTGGTTGAAGCTGCTGTTGATGCAATTGCTAATGGGGATGTCGATGAGTCGATACTTCCCCGCCACCGGCATGGCCGGCTTGCTCCGGCTCTGAGTTAAGGGAAACAACCGCGTGCCCCGCCCGCCGCCGAGAATCAAACTCAAGACCGTGCGCATGTGGGCCTCATGTTAGGTAAAGCGCCCGCGGATGAACACGGATTTCATATCACGGATGAACGCGGATTTGAGGAAACAGTATTCCTGCCCTCGTCGATCCACCCAGTCAAAAAGTACTGTTGTTCGAATCCGTGCTTATCTGTGTTACGAAGTCCGTGCTCATCCGTGGCCTTTTCTTGCATTTCTGTCAGTCTATCCTTTGCCGCCTCGGTTCGCCAGAAACCCTCCGATTCGGCCGGCGAGAATCTCGGCCTGCTCGGTGCAATCATTCATGGCCACGCCATGATAGGCGTTGCCGCCCAGAAATAATCCCGGATAATATTTCAGCCTTTCTTCAATTCGATTCAGACGCAGTTGGTGCCCGAGATGATACTGCGGAATACCAACTGGCCAACGCTGAATGTAATGGAAAACCGGGTCCGCGGTGACGCCCAGCGCTAGCCGCAATTCCTCGCGCACGGCCCCCAGCAGTCGTTCGTTGTCCCAATCGACCACGTCTGCCCGTTGCCAGCCACCGCACAAAGCACGCCAAAGCACGTGCCCTTGCGGCGCCCGGTCCGGAAAAATGGCCGAACACCACTGCACGCCGAGCAAATCGCGCTGGGTGCGCTGCGGGGCGATGTAGCCAAAGCCCTCGGGAACATTGGGCACATCGGTTCGCTTGTATCCAACGGCAACCACAGCGATGCGATTGTACGGAATCGCGGAAATCTCTTGCGCGAGCGCCTCATCAAGATCCGAAACGATGGGAGCCTGCTGGGGCGCCGGACAGGTCAAAACCACGGCATCGGCATTCCAAGTGTCCTTCCCTTCGCCACGGACGAGCCAGCCTTCGCGGTGCTCAATCCGACGAACGCCGGCGCCAAAAACGGGTGGCGTGGTCAGATTTGCCGTTAACGCCTCCAGCAGGCGCCGCAAACCGCTCCGAAAAGACCACATTCGCCCAGGTTGTAGCGTTTCTCCTTTGGCGCGCGCTTCTTTACGGCGCTGCCGAGCAGCCGCCAGAAATCCGCGAATGACACTGCCGTGCTTCGCTTCCAGCTCCGCCACGCGCGGAAAGGCCGCGGCGATGCTGAGGAGCTCCGGGTCGCCGCCGTGGATGCCGGTGGTCATGGCGTCGGCAAAAACCTCGGCGACCTCCTTGCCGGCACGCCGGCGGGCAAATTCCGCGACCGATTCTTCGGCTAGGTTGGCCGATCGCGAACGAAAGAATTCGGTGAGCAAGCGGTACTTCCCGCGCCAACTCAAGAGCGGAGTCGTGAGCAAAGCAATCGGCCGCGCAGGTAGCGCTTGCAAGCGCCCATTCCAAAACAAAAACCGGTTGCGGCGCGACGTTTCACTAGCCGGGATGAGTTCATTCCCTAGCCCAAGGTCCCGGCAGAGCTGCAGGGTGGAAGACTTGGTGTCGAGAAACCCATTCGGGCCGATTTCGACTTGAAAGCCGTCGCTTCGTTCCGTCCAAATCTTGCCGCCGGACCGCACGCCAGATTCGAGAACCGTGACCTCGGCATCCGGCGCTGCCCGGCGCAGGCGATACGCCAGCGCCAGGCCGCTGATGCCTGCCCCTACAATGATAATTCGCGCCATGAAAAAGATTATAATCGGCGAAAGCCCAGGGACGGCAGTCCCTGGGCTTTGCTGCTAATACAAAAGAAGCATGACGAACCCCACCGAAGCATCGGCTATCAAGATCTTTCGCGAGCCGGTTGTATATTTGCTGGGCCGGCAAACTGTGGACGAAGCGGAATTGAATCGCTTCCTTTCCGACCACGGCGTGACCTGGCAAACCGACACGGAAATCGCCGCCGAGGTCCTCACCGAGACAGCCGGCCGCACCTGCTATATGAGCTTCGCCAAGCCCCGGCCGGGTGGGAATGCGACGTATTTGAGTCACATCATTGACGTCGGCCACGGCAGCGTCCTGGAACATGCCGTGTGGAACTTCCTGGTCACCGGCGTGAGCCGCACGCTGACTCATGAATTGATCCGCCACCGAGCCGGCATGGGTTATTCGCAGCTCAGCCAGCGCTATGTGGACGAAAGCGTGGCCGAATATGTCGAACCCGACGTCATCGCCCGCGACCCGGAACTCCATCAGCTTTGGCTGAATTCCGTTTCCCAAAGCCATCAGGCCTATCTGCAACTGGCCGAAAAGCTTCAATCAAAATACTCCGACGAACCCGATCGCACCGCTCGGCGAAAACTCGCTCGGCAAGCGGCCCGCAGCGTGCTGCCCAATGCCACCGAGACGAAAATCTTCATGACCGCGAACTCCCGGGCTGTCCGCAACTTCCTCGAACAGCGCGGCAGCCGCTTTGCCGAACCGGAGATCCGGAAACTGGCAAATGTTCTACTGAAGATCATGCAGCGCGAGGCGCCGAATATCTTCCAGGACTACCGCGAGGTGCCCCTGCCGGATGGCACCTTCGAGATCGTGACGGAGCACCGGAAGGTATGATTTCGGAGACGACGCTGCCAGCGTCGTCTCCGAGCATGACGACGCTGGCAGCGTCGTCTCCGAAATTCTTTCCAAGAAGCGCTTGACGAAAGGAGCATTTGAGTTTACGATTTCACCAGAAGCTTCCACTGCCGTCGGATGCTTACTTGACGGCGAACCTATAATACAGTAAAAGAGCTGCATGCCGTTCGGTCGGCCCGGTGGGCCGGTTTTCCGCATACGATCCCGATAATTTCCGGTTCCTCGTCCGCCATGCACCCTGGCTTTCGTGCCGGGGAGAGTTTGTTCTTGCTTTCACTCCCTTTGTTGCCACTTCCAAGACTTTTCCGTTCCATCGGATCAGGTTGGCAATGTTTTCCGAGACTGCTTTATGACAACTGAGAAATCGAATTCGACCCAAGGTGTGTTGGAATTGCACCCCAAGGGCTTTGGCTTCCTGCGCAACCCAGCCCGGCATTACACCGCCCAACCGGGTGATGCTTATGTGCCGGCCCCTCTCATCCAACGTTTCCGCTTGCAAGAGGGTTTGCTGCTCGGCGGCCCGGTCGAGGCGGCGCATCGTGGTAACGGGCCCCGCTTGGCGAACCTCGAATCCATTGAGGGCGCCCAGCCCGACCAGTATCGCCGCCGCAATTTTGACGAACTCACCCCGATCGACCCCCGCGAACAAATCGTCCTGGAAACCACGCAGGATCGGCTCACCACCCGCGTGATGGACATGCTTACGCCCATCGGCAAGGGCCAGCGCGGGCTGATCGTCGCCCCGCCGCGCACCGGCAAGACCATCCTGTTGCAGCACATTGCCGAAGCCG
>Ga0209580_10000714_pt1 | contig 16646 bp, 12 predicted proteins | sample Coa_R1_5_FD_187153 | JGI IMG/M metagenome (GOLD analysis project Ga0209580, IMG submission 187153) | Surface soil microbial communities from Centralia Pennsylvania, which are recovering from an underground coalmine fire - Coalmine... | ecosystem: Environmental > Terrestrial > Soil >... | reverse complement strand
CCGGACGGCTCGTCCAGCACGAGGATCGGTCCGGGGGACGGCCGAAAGCCGTCGGCGGGATCCTCCGCGCACACCCGGCACTCGATGGCGTGCCCCCACGGCGACGGCGGGACGTCGCGCGCGCCCCGCGGACCGGCGCCCCGCGCCCCAATCGCGGCCGCCTCGAGCGTGTCGCCCGCGGCCAGCCTGAACTGCGCCTTGACGAGATCAACGCCGGTCGTGAGCTCCGTCACCGGATGCTCGACCTGCAGGCGCGTGTTGACCTCCAGAAAATAGAAACGCCCGTCCGGCGCCAGCAAGAATTCCACCGTGCCGGCGTTGACGTAGCCGGCCGCGCGCGCCACCGCGATCGCCGCGCCGGCCAGCTCGCGCCGCAGCGCGGCCTCGACGCGCGGCGAGGGCGCCTCTTCGATGAGTTTCTGGTGGCGCCGCTGGATGCTGCACTCGCGCTCGCCGAGCGCTGCGATATGTCCGGCGGCGTCGGCGAGGATTTGGACTTCGACGTGCCGGACGTCGTCGAGCCGGCGCTCCAGAAACAGCCGGCCGTCCCCGAAGGCGGCGCGCGCTTCGCGCTCTCCGGACGCAAGCGCCGCGGGGAGATCGGCGGCGCGCTCGACCAGACGCATCCCGCGGCCGCCGCCGCCGGCCGCGGCCTTGACCAGGAGCGGGAACCCGACTCCGCCGGCGGCGGCGGCCAAGGCGGCCGGATCTCCGGGCGCCCCCGCGGCCACGGCCCCGGGAACCGGGGACACGCCCGCCTGTTCCGCCAGCGTTCGAGCCGAGGTCTTGTCGCCGAGCCGCGCGATAACGCTCGCGGGCGGTCCGACAAACCGCAGCCCCGCGGCGGCCGCGGCCTCCGCGAACGCGGCGGATTCAGCGAGAAAGCCGTAGCCGGGATGGATCGTGTCCGCGCCGGATCGCCGTGCCGCGTCGATCACGCGGCCCTGATGCAGGTAGCTCTCCGCGGGGTCCGCCGGACCGAGCCGCTCGAGCCTGTCCGCCAGACGCGCATGCCGCGACTCGAGATCCGCGTCGCTCGCGACGGCCACGGTCTCGAAACCGAGTTCGCGGCACGCCCGGATGATCCGCACCGCGATCTCGCCGCGATTGGCCACGAGCACGCGGTGGATGCCGTCGCGGACACGGGCCCCCCCGGCCGGCGCAGGCACGCGGCTACATCCGGAAGACGCCGGGATGCATGGGCTGAATCGGTGCGTTGAGCAGGGCCGACAGCCCCAGCGCGAGCACGGTGCGCGTGTCGGCCGGGTCGATGATGCCGTCGTCCCACAGGCGCGCCGTGCTGTAGTACGGGTCGCCCTCGGTCTCGTACTTGGCGAGGATGGGCTCGACCAGAGCCTCCTCCTCGCTCCGAGACAACTCGCGGCCCTCGCGCCGCAATTGATCGCGCTTCACCGTGAGCAGCACCGTCGCGGCCTGCTCGCCGCCCATCACCGAGATCCGCGCGTTGGGCCACATCCAGAGAAACCGCGGGTCGTAGGCGCGGCCGCACATCGCATAATTCCCGGCGCCGTACGACCCGCCGATGATGACGGTGAGGCGCGGGACGCCGCTGGTGGCCACGGCGTGCACCATCTTCGCGCCGGCCCGCGCGATGCCCGCGGCCTCGTACTGGCGGCCGACGATAAAGCCCGTGATGTTTTGCAGAAAGACGATGGGCACCCGGCGCTGCCCGCAGAGCTCAATGAAGTGGGCGCCCTTCTCCGCGCTCTCGACGAACAGCACGCCGTTGTTCGCGACGATGCCAACGGGGATGCCGTGGATGTGCGCGAACCCGGTCACGAGCGTCGTCCCGTAGAGCGCCTTGAACTCCTGGAAGCGGCTGCCGTCGACCACGCGCGCGATCACCTCGCGCGCATCGAACTGCCGCCGCAGGTCGCGGGGCAGAATGCCGTAGATCTCGCGCGGATCGTAGCGGGGCGCCTCCGGCGGGACGAGGTCGAGCGCCGGGCGCTTCACGCGGTTGAGCGTGCCCACGATGCCCCGGACGATCTCCATGGCGTCGCCGTCATCCTCCGCCATGTGATCCGCGACCCCGCTGCGGCGCGTGTGCACGTCGGCGCCGCCGAGCTCTTCCGCGGAGACCTCTTCGCCGGTGGCCGCGCGAACGAGCGGCGGACCGCCGAGGAAGATGGTGCCGCTTCCGCGGACGATCACCGCCTCGTCCGCCATCGCGGGCACGTACGCCCCGCCGGCCGTGCAGGACCCCAGCACCGCGGCGATCTGCGGAATTCCTTCCGCGGACAGCACGGCCTGATGGTAGAAGATGCGGCCGAAATGCTCGCGGTCGGGAAACACATCCGCCTGCAGCGGCAGGAACGCGCCGCCGGAATCGACCAGGTAGATGCACGGCAGATGGTTCTCGCGCGCGATCCGCTGCGCGCGCAGATGCTTTTTCACGGTGAGGGGATAGTAGGTGCCGCCCTTCACCGTCGGGTCGTTCGCGACGATCATGCACTCGAGGCCGCGGACCCGTCCGATGCCGGTGACGAGCCCCGCCGCCGGCGCCTCGCCGCCGTACATGTCCCACGCGGCGAGCGGCGCGAGCTCCAGCAGCGGAGACCCGGGATCGAGGAGCCGATCGATGCGTTCACGGACGTTCAACTTGCCCTGCTCGCGAAGGCGGCGCTGCGCCCGCTCGCCCCCGCCCGCCTTGACCTGTGCGAGCCGCTCCGCCAGGCGCCGCGCCAGCCCTTCATGGTACTCGCGATTGCTCTGACACTCGGCCGAATCGAGGTCGATGCGGGATTCGAGGACGCTCATCGCCGCGACCTATTCCGCCCGGCGGTAAAGCCCCCCTCCAGCGTGCCGTGCGCCCGTCCCCGGCGGGCGTCCCCGCCTGCTGCGGCGCCGTTGCGACGGGCATAACGTTGAGGGCGCCGGAACGGCCGGCGCCGGTGTCGCGTCACCCGTGTGGGGAGGCGGCCGCGACGCCGGGGGGTTGGAATGGCGTCGCACGCGCGTGTTGGCCCGCGCCGGCGGCCGAAAGGCGCCGGGGCGGAGGTCCAGGACGCACCACGACGGTTCACCGTACGCTGGGCCCACCTATTCAGCCGACGTTCGCTCCGCACGATGGTGCTGTGGGGTTTGATCGCGCTCATCGTGCTCACCGCCGGCGGCACCGCGCTCATCTATCGGGCCATCACGGTCACCAGCCAGACGAGCGAAGGGATGGCGCGCACCAGCGAGATCCGCACGCAGGCCGCCACGATGATCCGGGCGATCGGCGACGCACAGGCCGGCGAGCGCGGGTTCCTGCTGACCGGCAACGAGCGATTTCTCGATGCGTATACGGACGCGCTAACCACTGTCCCGCGGGCCGCCGCCAACCTCGTCGCGCTGCTCGCGGACGATCCTGCGCAGATCGAGCGCGTCCGCCTTCTCGAGCGGCTCTTTCTCCGCTGGCGGTACGACGTCGCGCAGGAAGAAATCGCGGCGCGGCGCGGCGCGCCGGTCGGCTACGCCGCGGCGAGCCGGGCCGCGGCCGGCGAAGCCGCGCGTCTTCGCGCCACCGTCGCCGGATACGCGACCTCGCGCGGCGCCGATACGCTGCGCGGGTCGCACGACGAGGCCGTAGCGCTGCGAGACCACCTCACGGCCGTCCTGCGGATGACGCCGCCGGCGCTCGTGTCGGCCGATGCGTCCCAGGCGGCCGCGCTGCTCGACACGCTCGCGGCCGCCGAGGCGGGCACGCCACCCGCTGAGCTCGTTGCGGCCAGCGTGGCCGTCGAACGAATCGCCCGGCAGCATGCGCTCGCGGCCGAGGCCGCGGAATCGACGGTGGTGACGTTCATCACCGGGCGCAAATCGCAGGCCGCCGCGGACACGATCCGCCGCGCCTACGACGCGCTCGCCGGCGCGGAGGACGACCGTCTGGCATCCGAGGTGGCGCAGGGCCGGGCGGCGACACGACTCGCCGAGGGCGTGGCGGTGACCATCCCGCTGATCCTGGTGCTGGTGCTGCTGCTCGGCTTTTATCAGGCCACCGGGGCAACCGGCGCCCTCGAAGGAATCATCGATGCCTCGAGGGGCCTCGCGGCCGGAGACCTCGGCCGCCGCGTTACGGTGCGGCGGGCGGACGAGATCGGCCAGTTGGGGCTCGCCTTCAACGACATGGCCGAGCAGATCGCGACCCGGGACCGGCGGTCGGCGCTGCTGCGGCAAATGAGCGAGATGCTCGAGGCCAGCGCGTCGGTCGAGGACGCGCTGAGCGTTGTCAGCCGCTACATGCACGAAATGCTTCCGTGCGCTTTCGGGGCAGTTTACCTCGTCGGCGCCTCGCCGGACGCCGTGGAGATGGCGGCCTCCTGGGGCAAAGACAGGCGTCATCCGCTGCCGACCGGTTTCGCCACGGACGACTGCTGGGCGCTGCGGCGCAACCAGGCGCACCCGGTGGACGTGCGGCACGGCGGCGTGCCGTGCCGCCACACGGCCTTCCCGCCCCCGGCTGCGACGCTGTGCCTGCCGCTCACGGCCCAGGGCGAAACGTTGGGTGCGGTGCTGCTTGCCGCGGATGCCGCCGGACCGAACGGCGGGGCCGAGACGGAAGCCCCGTTGTCGGGCGAGCCGATCGTCGCTTTGGCGAGGGCGGCGGGAGACCGTGCCGCGCTCGCGATCGCGAACCTGCGTTTGCGCGAGTCGCTGCGCGCACAGTCCATCCGGGATCCGCTCACCGGTGTGTTCAATCGCCGGTACCTGGAAGAGACGCTCGAGCGGGAGATCCGGCGCGCGGAACGCGCGCATCATCCGCTCGGCCTCATCATGTTCGATATCGACGGCTTTAAGCGGCTCAACGATACCTTCGGCCACGAAACGGGCGACGCGTACCTCCGCGAACTAGGCGTGCTGCTGCGCGAGCGGTTCCGCCGCGACGATGTGGTCTGCCGCTACGGCGGCGATGAATTCGTCGTGGTCCTTCCCGAGGCGACGCTCGAGTCGACGCTGGAGCGGGCCCGCCTGCTGGGGGAGTCGGTCGAGGCATTGAGCGTGACGCACCGGGGCCAGCCCCTCGGCACCAGCACCCTCTCCGTGGGCGTGGCCGGTTTCCCGCCGCACGGGACCACCGGCGAGGCGCTCCTGCGGAGTGCGGATGCCGCGCTGTACCGGGCCAAGCAGAACGGGCGGGCCCGCGCGGAGGTCGCCGCGCTCTAAGAACGCACGGCCGTCCGGCTCCCCGTAATCCCGGAGCGCTCGCAGGGCTCGGATCGCGCACAGCGAATGTTTTGCCGGCGGGTCATTTTATCCGCTCCAGCCGCATGGTCATGCCGCCGACAACCGTGTTGAGGGGGTCACGATGCGCGCATTGACGTCAGTGTTCAGGATCGCGTCCTGCGTCATGCTCGTGCTCGCAACATCGGCGATCAGTTCGGCCGCCACGACACAGAAATCCCTGTACGAGCGGCTCGGAGGCAAGACCGCGATCACCGCGGTCATCGACGAGTTCGTGGCCCGTGTAGGGGCGGATAAGCGGATCAACCGCTTCTTCGCCGCGGCCGTGGCCGACCCGGCCCGGATGGCCCGGCTCAAGACGAATCTCGTGACCCTCGTGTGTCAGGCCAGCGGCGGTCCCTGCAAGTACACGGGGAAGGACATGAAGACGGCGCACAAGGGCATGGCGATCACCAACGCGGACTTCGATGCCCTGGTCCAGGATCTTGTCGGGGCGCTCAACAAGTTCAAGGTGCCCGCCAAAGAGAAAAGCGATCTGCTGGCGCTGCTGGGTCCCATGAGGCCGCAGATCGTCGGCCAGTAGGCCGCTTCGCCCATCGCGGCGGCGGCCGCCGCGCCCTATCGGGCGTGATCGAGAATGACCTTGATCGACTCCCCGGCCTCCGCGACGAGCCGGAAGCCTGTCGCCGCCTCCGACAGTCCCAGGCGGTGTGTGATCATGTCCTCGACCTGAATGCGGCGGCGGCTGATCAGGTCCACGGCCTCCGCGTAGTCCGCGGGGGCCGCGCCGTATGAGGTTGTCACCGTCAGATCCGTGCGGAAAAACGTCTCGTTGAAGGCGACGGCCGGAAAACTCGCGTCCGGGCCCGCGGGCGCGAAGAGCATCACCGTTCCCCCCGGCTCCGCGCAGGCGAGGGACGCGGCGATGGCGGAAGCCGCGCCCGTGCAGACGATGACGAGGTCGGCCAACCGTCCGGCGTTCGCCTCGCGTACCTGCGTTGCGAGGCCGGCGTCGGGCCGGAAGACGGCGTCCGCGCCGAACCGAGCCGCGGCGGCCAGCCGGTAGTCAGACAGGTCGGTGGCGAGAATCCGGCGGGCGCCCGCCGCCCGAGCCGCCTTCACGTGCAGCAGTCCGATGATGCCGCTGCCGACCACGAAGACCGTGTCGTCGTCCCGGACGGGCGCGGCATGCTGCGCGCGGACGACACACGCAAGGGGTTCGACGAACACCGCCTGCTCCGCCGTCACGTCGTTCGGGAGCGGAACGACGCCGCGGTCGACGTGGATCGCGGAGAGGCGCGCGTACTCCGCGAAGCCGCCGGGGTCGAAATTCGTGGTGTGCAGCGTGTGGCACATCGTGTGGTGGCCGCGCCGGCAGTACCGGCACGTGTTGCACGGCACGTGATGCGCGGCCGTGACGCGGTCCCCGGCGCGGTAGCGGCGGACGTTCACGCCGCAGGCGGCCACGGTCCCGGCGACTTCATGGCCGAGCACGAGCGGTGCGCGCCGGCGGCGGTACCATTCCATGACGTCGCTGCCGCAGATGCCGCTGCGCTCGATGCGAAGCAGCAGTTCGTCGGGGCCGATGGCCGGGACCGGCCGGTCTTCGAGACGGACGTCGCGGTTCGAGTAGTAGACCGCGGCCCGCATCACCGCGGGCTCGCGGATCCCGCGAGAGTGTCCCGCGGTACTGTCACCGTTTCCCCGCGCGGTGCGCCTCGCCGGCCCGCGTCCGGTGGAACAGGCCCAGGGCGTCCTCCGGCGACGCGCCGTCGTGCACGATCGCGCGGACCGCCTTGATCATCGCGACCGGGGCGGGGTGCTGCCAGATGTTGCGGCCCATGTCCACGCCGGCGGCCCCCTGCCGGAGCGCGCGCGACGTCAACTCAAAGACGTCTATCTCGGTGTCGAGTTTCGGTCCGCCGGCGACGACAAGAGGCACGGGGCAGCCTTCCACGACCTTGTCGAACCCCTCACAGTAGTAGGTTTTGACGAGGTGTGCCCCCGCCTCCGCGGCGATCCGGCAGCACAGCGCGAGGTAGCGGGCGTCGCGTTTCTCCAACTCCTTGCCGACCGCCGTCACGGCAAGCACCGGCATCCCGCATTCCTGCCCCTCACTCACCAGCGCGCCCAGATTGAGCAGGCTCTCGCGCTCATGCGGCGTCCCGATGAAGATCGACAGGGCCACCGCCGCGGCGTTCAGCCGGAGCGCGTCTTTCATCGTTGTCATGACGCCTTCGTTGGACAGGTCCTCGGCGAGAATGCTCGTGCCGCCGGACACCCGCAGAACGATCGGCACGGGGGACCCCGGGTCGACAGATGACCGGACGACGCCGCGCGTCGCCATGAGGGAATCGGCGAAGGGGAGGAGCGGTTCAATGGTCTTCCGGGGAACCTCAAGTTTGGTGGTCGGGCCCATGAAGTATCCGTGGTCCACCGCCAACATAACCGTGCGGCCCGTTTCGGGCCGCACGATGCGGTTCAGCCGGTTGCGCATCCCCCATTCCATGGGGTGCACGTTTCGCCCCCGGGCGCGGGGGGCCTGCCCCTACGACGTGCGCCGCGGGGACCTTCGGCCTTGGACCGCAGACCGAGGACGCCGAGCGCCTACAGGGGCACCTGCACTAAGTTAATGTTCACGCTCGCAGGTTGCGGCGGACACGCCCCGCACGGTCCGGTGTTCGGTGGCGGACAGCTGCTGCACACCGCCCCGGATCCCGGCGCCGTGATCGGCGTCACGGTGGGTGAGGCCTGGCTGATCTCCACAGATCTGAGCGGCGGCGCGGGCGAATGGTCGATCCTCAGGTGGCGCACCACCGGCAGCGCGGGTGGTTGGACGGTGACGACCGCACCCGCCACGAGGCAGGCCGCCAATACCGCTGCAACAACATGTCGCATGAGTCGGCCCTCTGCATCGATGTCGTCAATTCATTTTCCCTAATAATCGGGGGGATTCCGCGCGACAAATAAGCGCCGACGCCGCTCCAGCACTATATCGGCCGGTAGCGCATGACCACAACACCGGTCGGCAAGCTAGTAGCGTCGAGTAGTCGTGACTTTGTGGTACCGCCCTCCCCGAAGAACAACTGCCCCCTGCCCACAAAGAGCGGAAAGACCGAAAGTCGGATCTCATCGAGCAGGCCGTGTTTCAATAACGTCCGGGCGAGGAGACCGTGACCGTAGACGGCGAGGCTCGCGCCGGCTTGTTCTTTGAGCTTGCGCACCTCGCCAACAGCGTCACCCTTGATGATGGTCGAGTTGTTCCAGTCGGCCCGGGCCAAGGTGGACGAGAAGACGTACTTGCGGATGCTGTTGATTCGGTGGGCAAAGTCGCCGGTTTGGGCGGCCAAATCTCGCGCGAGCAGCGCGTATGTCCGCCTTCCCAGCAACATCGCGTCACTCTCCATCAGTCGTTCCAGCGCACCCTTTTGGAAGTCGGCATCCAAGTAGTCTCCGACCCACGTCGCCGGATCCTCAATGACGCCGTCGAGCGACAATAACGTAGACTCGATGATTCTTCGCAATGGGCGTCTGCCTTTCACGTGAATTCAGCCGGCCGTCTCGCCATAATGGTCGGGCCGCTACCGCGTTCCAGACGCCGGTTTATGGGCACGTGCCTTGCTCGCCTATGCCGGTGTTTACTGAAAAGATCGGGCCGGCAAAGAGCGCCGGCCCGCGAGATTAATGCTCTCTGTGTGCGGCGATCAGCCGAGCAGCGTCCCGAAGATCGTCAGAATCTTCCACACGTAGTTCTGCGTCTCCGGGTACGGCGGGATGCCTCCGTAAGTTCGCACCGCGCCGTCACCCGCGTTGTATGCGGCAAGCATAAGCGGCAGCGAATGGAATTGCGCCTCATTTTGCCGCAAGAGACGCGCGGCTCCGACGAGGTTCTGCCACGGGTCCCGAGGATTCACGCCCAGTTCGGCCGCGGTCTCCGGCATGAGCTGGCCGAGCCCCTGCGCTCCGACGGGCGAGACCGCGCCCGGATCGAAGCGGCTTTCGACGAAGACGAGGGCCGTCATGAGGCGTTGATCGACGCCTTCCTGCGCGGCCGCTTTCTGAATGGCAACGCCTTCCCAGGCGGCGAACGACGGAGAAATCGCCGGGTTGGACGTACGAATAAAGCGCGTGATCCCCTCGGCCGTTGTGGCTTCGACACGTTGAGGCGTAGCCTTGGTGGGATTGATCGCCGCCGCACCGGCCAGTGCGACAGATTGGCCCAGACGCGCCAACCATGCCAAAACGTAGTGCGTCTGCGAGGTGGTTGGGTTCAGGAGTAGCGCGAGGCGGAACCAGTGGCCTGCGTGGAGCTGATCACCCTGCGCCATCAGGACGGCGCCCATCCACACGGCCGGCGTGGCCGAACCGGGTGCTGTGGCGGCAGCCCTTGCAAACGCATTGGCCGCCTGCCCCATTTGACCGGCCTGATACGCCTGCCAGCCGGCCTGCAGCCACGTTTGGGCACTGGCCGGCCCATCGAAGCCGGCCGCCGGGACGACGACGAGGATCGCGACGAGCAGACCGGCGTACAGCAGAAGCCGATGGAACGGGCGAAGAACGCCCGTCGGGTGTGGCATGCCCTCTCCCCCCGGGAGTGTGTGGAAATGCGCTTAAAACGCTAACACGGGCTCCTGGAGGCTAACAATACTGCGATAACCTGACTTTCCCGCCCCCGCGAGGATCTTTCGCCGTTGATTATACGAACATATGTTTTGCCATACTTACACGTGCAGCCCGGAGCTGATATCCGGTACCAGCCCTTGGCCTCCGATCGCGGACGCCTGAGGCCGCCTCCGCGCGGGGGCGTCTCGCTACTTAGTCTCTTTACTTAAAGACGGAAAACTCGATCTCTCGCGCCGTCATGAACTCGAGGAGCGCCGGTGTGCCTTCGTGTGTTTTCGCAACAGCCCGCTTGATCGCCGGCACGATGTCGGCCGGACGTTCGACACGTTCCCCATACCCTCCCAGGGCCTGGGCGAACGCCGCGTAATTCCCGGAGATGTCGGTGCTGCGGTACTTCTGAGTGGAGACCGGCATCACCGGTAGTTCGATCGCCATGCAGGCGTTGTTGAGCAGGACGGACAGGATCGGAATGCGTTCCCGCACCGCCGTCTCGAAGTCCATGCCGGTGAAGCCGATCGCGGCGTCGCCCCACACGTTGATGCAGAGTTTCTCGGGCGCGGCGAGCTTGGCGCCCATGGCGAGGCCGAGGCCGTAGCCGAGCTGTGTTGTCTTGCCCCAGCCGATGTACGACAGCGGCGCTTCGGCCTGCCAGAACGGCGAGAGCTGGTCGCGCGGGCTGCCGGCGTCGTGGGTGATGACCGTGTTGGGCACGTCCACGGTCCGCAGCAGATCGCGGATCACCCGGTACGGCGACAGCGGCACTTCGTCGGAGGCGAGTTTGGGCGTCCACTGCCCGAGCCAGGCCGCATGTCCGGCGCGGATTTCGGCCGCCGTGGCCGCGGCGCGGTCCTGGCGCGCCGCGGCCACGCGGTCCTTTACCGCCGCCAACAGCGCCTCCAGCACCAGCCCCGCGTCCCCGACCACGACGTAGTCGGCCCGGATATCCTTGTTCAGATCGCCCGGATCGAGGGTCGCCTGGATGATCGTCTTGCCCTCCGGCATCGCGACGCCGAAGTTCGTCGCCGCGAAACTGCAGCCGACGCCGAAGATCACGTCGCTGCCGGCGAGAAAGTCGTGCACCGGCTTCGGCATCGAGCGTCCGGCGCACCCGAGCGACAGCGGATGCGTCTCCGGAAAGGCACTCTTGCCCTGGAGGGTCGTGGTGACCGGCACCCCCAGCCACTCCGCGAGGTCCTTGAGCTGCGTCCAGGCCCGCGCATAATGCACGCCTTGCCCGGCGTAGATGACCGGCCGGCGCGCTTCGACCAGGACCCCCGCGATGGTCTCGATCGCCTTCGGATCGGGCCCGGTCCGCACCGCGGCCGGCGGGTGGTAGTCGAGGGGTTCCGGAATGTCGGCGGCCAGCACGTCCGTGGGAAACTCGATCAGGACGGGCCGCGGCCGGCCGTTGCGTACCTGCGAGAACGCCCGCCGCATCGCGGCCGGCGCCTCCGCCGGGAGCAGCACCTGTTCGGCCCACTTGGTGACGTGGCGGTAGTTGAGCGCGGAGTTGAAGTTGGGGGCGACGTTGGTCAACCGCCGCGGGTAGCCGGCCGGCAGGACCACGATCGGCGACGAATCGCCGTAGGCCTGCGCGACGCCGCCGAACGCGTTTTCCGCGCCGGGGCCGTGCTGCATCGCGAACACGCCGATGCGCCGGCCGGAGGAGAGGCGGCTGACGGCGTCGGCCATGTGGAGGCCGGTGCGTTCCTGCCGGACGATGATTGTCCGGATGTCCGCCACCGCGGCGGCCTCGATGATCGGGTTTACCGGATAGCCGATGAGAAACTCAACGCCCTCGCGCTTGAGGATCTCCGCGACGGCCGCCGCGACTTTCACGCCGCATCCCCCCAATCAGGTACGCGGAGGCAGTTCTGGGATGCGGGGCCCTCTTCCTCGGTCCGCCGGAGGAACCGCGGCGGGGGGGCGGGCCGGCGTATCGTGTCAGGACGCGGGGGTGATGTGGCGCAGCGCGGGTGTCGCGGGTTCCGCCTCGCTCTCCGTCACGTTGATGACGCGCAGCAGTTCGTTCACCGAGGTGATCCCGGCCGCCACCTTGCGGGCGCCGTCCGCCAGCAGCGCCTGCGTCCCGTCCTCGGCGGCGAGCTTGCGGAGTTCCTGTTCATGGATCCGGTTCGCGATTCCAGCGCCCATCTTGTCCGTGACGCGCATGATTTCGAAGATCCCGGTCCGGCCCCAATAGCCGCTGTCCTGACAGGTCGAGCAGCCGTGCGCGCGGTAGATTTTCTGCGGCAGGCCGTCCGCGGACTCGCCGAGCCAGGCGGCCGTTTCCGGCTCTACCGCGACCGCCTCGCGGCATTCCGGGCACAGGACACGGACGAGGCGCTGCGCGCCCGCGCCGAGCAGCGTCGACGCGATGAGGTACGGTTCGACCCCCATGTCGACGAGACGCGTCACCACGCCGGTCGCGTCGTTCGTGTGCAGGGTCGACAGGACCAGGTGGCCGGTCAGCGCGGCCTGGACCGCGATCATCGCGGTCTCCTTGTCCCGGATCTCGCCGACCATGATGATGTCCGGGTCGTGGCGCAGGAAGGCCCGGAGGCCCGCCGCGAACGTGAGGCCGGTCTTTGGATTCACCTGGACCTGCATGAGGCCCGGCAAATTGTACTCGACAGGGTCTTCGATCGCGAGGATCTTGCGGTCCGGCGTATTCAGCACGTTGAGCAGCGCGTACAGCGTATTCGTCTTGCCGCTGCCGGTGGGGCCGGTCATCAGGAAGACGCCGTGGGGCCGCTTCACGATGTCGTCGATCCGGCCGCGGTCGTGCGCCGACAGCCCCAGTTCGTTGAGGGTCATGGTGCGCTGGCGCGTCAGCAGGCGCATGACGACGTTCTCGCCGTGCACGCTGGGAATCGTGCTGACGCGGATGTCCACATCCTGCGATCCGGACCGGATGCGGATGCGCCCGTCCTGCGGGACGCGGTGTTCGGCGATGTCCATGCTGGCCAGAATCTTGAGCCGCGAGATCACCGCGGGGTGCAGGTGTTTGGGAACGCTCATCGCGTTGGCGAGCACGCCGTCGACGCGGTATCGGACCCGGACGTCACGCTCCTGGGCCTCGATATGAATGTCGCTGGAGCGCTGGCCGATCGCCTGGCCGATAATCTGTGACACGAGGCGGACGATGGGCGCTTCCCTGCCCATCTGCAGCAGCGTATCAGGCGCGGGCTCGTTGTCCTCGATCAGCGCGGCGGTCCCCCCGTCCTCGCCGCGCGGGTCGGAGTCGAAGGCCAGATACCGGCTGATCGCGGCGTCGAAATCTTCCGCCGGCGTGACGACGACATCGACCTCCCGCCCCGTCAGGCGGCGGATATCGTCGATGACGATCACGTCGAAGGGATCGACGAGCGCGACGGTGATGCGGGAGTCGGTGGCGTTGATCGGCAGGGCCTGGTGGCGGCGCGCCAGGTGCTCCGGGATCATCCGGACGACGGCTTCGTCGAGATCGGCCTTGTAGAGCCGGACCAGCGGCACGCCGAGCTGCTCGCTGAGGGCGTCGGCGATGTACCGCGAAGCCACGCCCATGGAGCGCAGGACCTCGCCGAGCCGCATGCCGTTGCCGCGCTGCGCATCGAGCGCCCGGTTTAATTGATCCCGTGTGATCGCGCCGCGGGAGACGAGAATTTCACCCCACGGCTGGCGGGCTCCGCCGTTGTCGCGCCCGTTGCGCGACGGTGCGTTGCCGTTGCGTCCGGGCGCGCCGCCGTTGCGGGCGGCTACGTCGCCCTGAGGGGCGGCCGTGTCGCCGTTGCGTGCCGGCGTCTCCGGGGGACTCGAAACCTTGCCGGCCGGTCCTGTCGGGCGAGCGCTCTGCACCCGTCGCCACCCCGCGCATAAGTATCCGGTCAGCACGCCGGACGCTTCGCCCTATTATGAACCGCCACCACGGCTCTCACACATCCGTATTGCTACGGTGGACCATCCGTATCCGTACGGATGCCCGCGTCGCTATCCCGCCGCGGCGCAACAATCACGGCAGTCGGATGGAAATTGCGCCGCGCTTTACGCGATGTTTCTTGCGCCGCGCGTCGGAGAAATCGGTGGGACGACCCCGGGTCAGTCGATCACGACGAGCCGCTTGGCGGCGAGGCGGCGCGCGTCCTCGGGCCGGGGCACGTGCTCGCGGTCGGCCGCCGGCGCGGCGGGCTCGGAGGACGCGCCGGTAAGCTCGGTCGTGAGGTAGCGCAGGCCGTTGTCGTTGATCATGGTCACGATCGTCTTCAGGTCAGGGTAGCGCCGGCTGAGCTTTACGCACGCCGCCACGTTGCATCCCGACGAAATGCCGCAGAAGATGCCTTCCTCGCGCGCGAGCCGGCGGGCCATCGCGAGCGCCTCGTCCGACGAGACGGTCACGACACCGTCAACCCAGCGCAGATCCAGCACGTCCGGGATGAAGCCGTCGCCGATGCCCTCGATGCGGTGCGCGCCCCAGCCGCGGCCCGCCAGAATGGCGCATTCGGCCGGCTCCACGGCAAAGCACAGGACGTCCGGACGGCGCCCCTTGAGGTAGGCGCCGGCGCCGGTCAGCGTGCCCCCGGTGCCCTGGGCCGCGACGAAGGCGTCGATGGCACCGCCGGTTTGCTCCCAGATCTCAGGCCCGGTGGTCTCGCGGTGGGCGCGCACGTTGTCGGCATTGCTGAACTGGCCCACTTCGAAGATGCCGTCGCCGTGGGCCGCCTTGAGCTCGCGGACTTTGTCGAGCACGAGGTCGACGTCGCTCTCACCGCCCGGCGTCAGCACGAGCTCGGCCCCGTAGGCGCGGATCACCTGCTGGCGCTCCCGGCTCATCCCTTCCGGCATCACGATGATGACCCGGTACCCTTTGGCCGCCCCCACCATCGCGGTCGCGATGCCGGTGTTGCCCGTGGTGCCTTCCATGAGAATCATCCCCGGCCGCAACTCACCCCGCCGTTCGGCTTCCGCCACGATGTACGGCAGGATGCGGTCCTTGACGCTGCCGCTGGGGCCGAAGTATTCCAGCTTGCCGAACACCGCGGCCGCCGCCGGCGCGGTCACGCGGCGGATCCGCACGAGCGGCGTCAGCCCCGCCGTGTCGAGAATGCTGTCTGCCGGGCGCCGCCGGCGGTCCCACTCCATTTCCGGCAACTCCTCTTGGACGAGGTGCTCCGAACCGCTGCCTACCTGGTTCCCCTGGAAATGAGTAGCACAATTCCCCGCGCGTGGGACGCTTACATCTATGGCACGTTGAGTCTTACGGCCGGCGCGGGCCATCAAGCCCCCGCGCATGACACGGCCGGCCGTCAAAAGGCCCGGCCGGCCGTGCCGAGGGACGTCGTGTTCCTTAGAGTGCTGTCTGTGCGGGCGGTATGTTCTGGTTCACATGGAAGAAGTTTGTGGGATCGTATTTCGCCTTCAGCGCCGCCAGCCTCTCATACTTCCTTCCGTAGGCCGTACGGACGCCCGCGTCATCCACATCGCCGAGGTAGTTGACATACGCCGCATCCGCGAGGAAGGGCTTCATCGCATCCCAAAACTCCCGCGTCCACCGAACGTTGGCGTCTGTGTCTTTGGGATCAGTCCAGGCGGTGATGCAGACGAGATTATACGGCCAGTTCCGGTGACCGAACGCCGTCGCACCGTCGGGCACCCGATTCCATGCGCTGTCCCCATCGTGCTCGACGACGACGGTGCGAATCGACGGGGTGTCCGCATAGAAATCGAGGATGGTGTCGATGGCGCCATCGCTGAACGATTTTAGAAAACCCGACTTCCAGTAATTGTGCCTGCCCTCGGGCCAGAGGAAATCCGCCATGGTCTGCGCGGCACTGTACGGCATCGGCTGATAAATGTCCGCGGCGGGAGGCCCAAACTGACGCAGCGGCTGCAACGCGCGCGCGCCGGCATCAAGCGGGCCGACCCACACACCGCCGATACCCACCATGGGGCCGCTTCGGAGCGCATCGGGCAGCGGCAGCTCCGGTGCGTGGAATAGAAGCGCGCTGTTGCTCATTTCCTCGGGCGCCGTCGATTCGTATTCCCGCCAGAACCGCAGGACCTTGGCGCCCTCGGAAGCGGGATGCAGTACCAGCCCGGCCAATACGGTCCCGGCCGGGCACCTGAAATTCAAACGATGTCACAATGCCGAAGTTGCCGCCGCCGCCCCGGATACCCCAAAATAGATCTGAATGCTCGGTCGAACTGGCGCGGATGACCCGGCCGTCCGCCGTGACGACGTCCGCGGAGAGCAAATTGTCCAGGGCGCAGCCGTGCTTCCGGACCATCCAGCCGAGCCCGCCGCCGAGTGTGAGCCCGGCTACGCCGGTCGTCCCCACGAAGCCACCGGTCGCCGCCAGATCGAAGAGCTGCAGCTCGTGATTGAGTTCCGCCCACGTAACGCCGGGCTCGACGCGCGCCGTGCGGTGCTCAGGATTCACATGAATGCCCTTCATCGCCGAAAGGTCAATGACCATGCCCCCGTTGCACAGGCTGAGCCCTGCCACATTGTGGCCCGTCGCGCGCACCGCGACTTCGATGTCGTGCCGCCGGGCAAATTTGACGGCCGCGCTTACGTCGGCAACGCCGGCGCACCGCACAATCATGGCAGGATGCCGGTCGATCATCGCGTTGTGAATCCTGCGCGCTCCTCGTACGCCGGATCCTGGGGAAGGATGACGGGTCCTCGGAGCGAGCTGCGCAGCGCGTGCAGATCAGTATCTGCCAGCATCATGACGCCTCCCCCCTCTTATGTCACAGTGCCTGTGGTCAGTGTCGAACGATGGCAACTGAGGGATGCCACTCTCGGGGAGAAGATCAATCCCTCCTTGCGGCTCGACCGCCTTGACAAGACTATCTCT
>Ga0209580_10000712_pt1 | contig 16702 bp, 11 predicted proteins | sample Coa_R1_5_FD_187153 | JGI IMG/M metagenome (GOLD analysis project Ga0209580, IMG submission 187153) | Surface soil microbial communities from Centralia Pennsylvania, which are recovering from an underground coalmine fire - Coalmine... | ecosystem: Environmental > Terrestrial > Soil >... | reverse complement strand
TCCCGGCTCTCTGTTTCCCTGAACCAGTGGGCAGACATCGTAAGAGTCTTGCTGACGCTACTTGCCATCACCTTTGCAGTCATCGTTTTGATTGCGTTGCTGATTGGCATCCGGCTTACCCGCACGGTCACACGCTCAGTGGCGAATCTTTACCAGGCAACGGAACGGGTGAATCGTGGGGACTTCAGCCATCGTATTGAAGTCAAGGAGCACGACCAGTTGGCCACGCTGCAGGTGTCGTTCAATTCCATGACTGAATCGCTGGAAAAGCTGATTGCCGAACAGAAAGAAAAAGAACGCCTGCAGAGCGAATTAGCGATTGCGCAGGAGGTCCAGGCGCAGCTCTTTCCCAAATTACTATCGGGTACGGAGACGCTGGAGCTTCATGGGGTGTGCCGTCCGGCACGGATTGTGAGCGGCGATTACTATGATTTTCTCCCGTACGGCAGCGAGCAGATCGGGATTGCCGTGGGCGACATCAGCGGCAAAGGCATCTCCGCCGCCCTGCTCATGGCCACCATCCATTCTGCGGTGCGGGCCTATGAGCAGGACCAGTTGATTGCCGTGAGCACCGCGCGCCCCTCGATCCGTGAAGTGCAGTCGTCGGGTTCGGTGGGCATTGCCATCCGCCATGCTCCTCCGCAGTCTCCTTCCCAGGTGCTCTGGCTGCTGAATCGGCAACTGTATAAAACCACGCAGCCGGAAAAATACGCAACTCTCTTCCTGGGCTTCTACGATGGCCAGGCGCACCAACTCACCTATTCCAATGCTGGTCATCTTCCCCCGCTGATTCTGGGCAGCAATGGATCCATCCGACGCCTGGAGACAGGCGGTACCGTTGTGGGACTCTTCGAAAGCACCGAATATGACGAAAGCACAGTTCAGCTCTATCCGGGCGACATCTTTGTCGCATTCAGCGACGGCATCACAGAGCCCGAAAATGAATTCGGCGAATTTGGCGAAGAGCGCCTGATTGAAACTATCCGCACCAATCGCCACCTGCCGTTGGAACGCATTACAGACGGTGTGATTGCGGCAGTCCAGGACTGGATTGGATCAGCGGAGCAGCCAGATGACATCACGCTGGTGTTGGCGCGTCCGCGGTAGTGGATTGACAAAAAATTGCATTGTCTTAATTAAATCTGTAGATTCCCAAAAACTTCCTAATAAATTCAGGCGTAGGCCGGTTATTAGCATATTTATCAACACGTTATTTTAGTACCCTTGCTGTATTCCATTACTCTGCTCGAAACTTAGAAAACTTTAAGATTGTCCAGGTAGTTACAGGTATTTCGGTAGTTGTTGTCCAGGTATAAGGAGCCGGGGTGTCATGGCCGAGACCCTAGTTGTTGAAGAGGTACTGGAACGGATTAAACAGCTTACAAGTGACTTAGAGAAGATCCGAAAAGGATACTCGAACAAAATCGGGCCAGTGGACAAGTCGCTTAGCGCCAACAGCTTGTTTGAGGTCAAGAATTCACAATTGATCGCGGAATTGGATGCGGCGATTGATGACCTTCAGCATGTTGTGTGGTTATACACGGAGACGGCAAACGCACGCGGGGCGCTCAACGCGCCTTCATCAAGCAAACTCTTGTCGCGGGCAACAGACATTCTGAGCGCCCTCTCCGCGCGGCCTCCTTTGCCCAAGGGTGAACCTGGGGCAAATGGAGCTTCCTTTGTGGAACGACTGATCAAGCTCATGGAGGGTCCACCGGACTCGGTGACCCAGCCAGACTCTGTAGGGAGGAAAATCATCGCCTCTGCAGAAATCCGGCGTTGAACATTCTTGAGCTTGGACAGGTAAACGGACGCACGGCAATCCACGCGGCAGCATGTCATGGTGGGCCCAGCGGGAGTCCCGAGGATTGTCCGGAACGGTTTCGCCCTGTGGAGACGTGGTTAAAGAACCACCAGCAGGTAGCGTTTGTCAATTCGTGTCCCGCGCCAGACGGTGGTCCAGATTTGCCAGGCGCCACCCCGTCTCAAACACCAGTCTTGCCACTCGAGTCATCTTGTTGAAATCAATTTTGTCAATGGTATCTGTGGTTTTGTGATAGTCCACGTGAATGCCGTCAAAATAGAAGATCACCGGGATGCCATGCTTTGCATAATTCCAGTGGTCAGAACGGTAGTAAATGCGTTCCGGATTGGTGGGATCGTTGTAGTAATAATCCAATTTGAGTTTTTGATAGTCGGAGTTGGTTTGTTCGCTGATCGTATGCAGTTCCTTGCTGATGCGGTTTGATCCGACTAGGTAAATGGTGTTGGCGTCCGTCAGATGTGAATCCAGCCGTTCTTCATCTCCCGGCGGCTTGGATCTGCCAATCATGTCAATGTTCAGGTCAGCCAGCACCGAGTCCAGCGGGACCACGGGTGAAAAATCAGTGTTGTATTGCGAACCCAGCAGCCCAAGCTCCTCTCCCGCATGGAAAATCACTAAGACTGAGCGTTTGGGCGGGTCCAGCGCTATGGCATGGGCAATGGCCAGCACGGAAGCCGTTCCGGAACCATCGTCATCAGCACCCGGATAAATCTCGCCTTTGTCGTTTGTTTGCAGATGATCGTAGTGCGCGCTGAAAATTACATATTCCTTTTTCAGTTCCGGGTCAGTGCCTTCCAGGCGGCCGACCACATTCTGCGTGGTGACCTGGCGCTGGTGATACACCACGTTCATGCTGACCGAGATGTTCGTGATCTTGGGAGCCATCGCCGTATGCTCCCTTTCCGCGTCCTGCACTTTTTTCAGGCTCAGCCCAATCGCGGCGAGCAGCTTGTCGGCCGCGGTCGAAGAGAGTGCCAGGACCGGTATGTGGCCGTCAGACTCCTGGGCCAGATGAACGTCTTCGCGGCCGGCAACCCGATCTTTGAAGGCCGGCGATTTCATGAATTCGATAAGGCGTTGAGGAGGAATACGCAGCACTCCTGCAGCTCCATGGGCCACCGCAGCCCTGTCTCCGGATTCATTTCGCTGCAATCGTGACGGATCAATCCCCTCGGGCATGATATTTGCCACCAGGACGATCTTACCTTTCACATCGAGGTTGGCGTAGTCGTCATGATGCTGAGACGGGGAAGAAATGCCGCCGCCTACAAATACCAGTTGGCCTTCCGCTTTGCCGTCACTGCCCCCTGCCGAGGTATAAAAATCGCCGAAACCGTAGTTTGTGGTTTGGTCCTTGTCAGTAATGGAAAGAGTGGTCTTTTCCAGGTCCGGCTTGGAAGATATGACTGCGAAGCGCTGGAGAAAATCGCCATGATCGCCGGCGCCGTGAAACCCATAGGATTCCAGTTGCGATGCCAGATAGCGCGCAGCGATGGCAAAGCTGGGAGAAAGCGTGTAACGTCCACCAAGCTCCTCCGAGGTCAGAAATTCCAGATGCATGCGCAGCTCCGTGGGAGTAATGGAGTCCACGGAAGTAGTGGGCACTGCCGCCAGATTCGCAGGCGGCGCTCCCGCAGCCAAACTGGCCAGGAAGAGGACAAGAACTGTAATGAAAGATTTGTAGCAAGGTTGGCGGTAAGTCACACGTTAATCATAGCATTCAAGCCCCACCGGTAATTCACGTCGCGGCGGACGCAAACCGGCGGAAATACGAACAAGGCTGGCCAAAGGGCCAGCCCTGAAGTCAAATCCAAATCCAATGGATGCCTGCTGTCGAGCTATTGGCCTCGCTCTTTGTCTTTGTCGGACCGTACTGCATTAAAGTATTTGCGGACTGCATCAACAAACGGGTCCGCTGCTGCCGGTGGTTTCACATTGCCGGACACCAGTTCGTGCCAGTTGACATTGGGGCCATAGAACGCATTGTCCGAATCGTTATCAGGTTTTACCGCGGCGCCGTTCAATTCGACTCCGGCAAAGAGGCCCTTGGCCCGCGAGTAGGCCAGGATCTCGGCATTCAGTTTAGCGTCTGTTGCCGCTTCTGCATGCCGTCCCAGGGGGCCGGCTGCCACGGAAGCGTCTGCGCCCAGCTTGAAATTATCTTTCAGCAGGCTGTTCACTCCTTTGTCGTTCATGAATACCAGCACCAAATCAACCTTCTCCACGCCGATCTGCGCTCCCCAGCTTCCGCCAGTCAGAGAAATAAAAGCCGGCGCCGACCAGTGGCCCTCAGATGTCCGGCATGTAACTGCGCCACGCCCATGACGCCCGCCGATAATGAACCCGCCTTTGACCATGGACGGAATCACGGCCACACATTTTGCCCGCCCCAGAACTGTGTCGGGAATGCTGTTATCCGGCGTGCCCATCAGTTCATCCAGCACCTTGGCCGCGTCATTGAGCCGGTCAGTTGCATCCGTACGATCTTCTTTAGGGAATGCGAATACAGACAAGGAGAAAAGCAGAAAACCCAGCAGAATTTTTTTCATGTTAGTTGCCCAGGGCCTCGCAAATGAGACCGCCTCCATTGGGTAGTGAGATTGCGGAACTCAGCCAGAGGTTGGAACACTTTTCAGCAGCAGCTCGCGATTTTTAAAGATAGAATCAGCAATTCATGTCTGCCCGCCCCCCAGGTTTTGAATATCGCAAGGGAGAGCTCTATTGCGAGCAAATCCCTCTGCGCCGCCTCGCCGATGAATACGGCACCCCGTTGTACGTCTATTCCTCGAAGGCCATCCGGGAGCGCTACACGATTTTTGGCAAAGCTTTCCGGGACATCCCGCATACCATTTGCTATGCGGTAAAAGCGAACTCCAACCTGAGTATCCTGCGCCTGCTGGCCCGGTTGGGCGCGGGTTTCGATATTGTTTCCGGCGGCGAGCTGGAACGCGTTCGCATCGCCGGCCAAAGAGCGCTGAAGAAGATTGTTTTTTCAGGCGTAGGCAAGACCGTGGACGAACTGACGCTCGCGGTGAAAGCCGGCATCCTTCTCTTCAACCTGGAAAGCGAAAGTGAGTTGGAGTTGCTGGCGGAATGCGCAAGCAAGCTGCGCAAGACTGCCCAGGTCGCTTTCCGGGTGAATCCTGACGTCTTCGCGCAAACGCATCCTTACATTTCCACCGGATTGCGCGAGCACAAATTTGGCGTGCCCATCGGCGAAGCCGGCCGCCTGTACAAGCGAGCTCATGCACACAAATACCTGCGCGTGGCGGGAGTGAGCTTGCACATTGGCTCTCAGATCACGGATGCCTCGCCGTTTGCGGTGGCGGTGCAGCGCGCGGCGGAGCTTGTGCGGCAGCTTGCCGCTGACGGTCACGAGATCAAGTTTCTGGATGCCGGAGGCGGAGTCGGCATCTCTTACAACAGCTCATCTCCAGGCAGCTTCCCGGATTTTGTGCGGCAATACGCGCAGAGTATCACCAGTCCGCTACGGCAATTGGGCAAGTTGCGGCCCCATCTTCTGCTGGAGCCAGGACGCTCCATCATCGCCCCCGCAGGCGTCTTGCTGACCCGCTTTCTATATGCCAAGCACAATGGAAACAAAAGCTTTACCATAGTAGATGCCGCGATGAACGACTTGCTGCGACCGGCGCTTTATCATGCCGCTCATGAGATTTCTCCGCTGCTGACGCATCCGGATGAAGAGCGAGCAGCTTCCGATGTGGTTGGCCCGGTCTGCGAAACCGGCGACTTCCTGGCACGAGATGCAGCATTGCCGCCTTTAGAAAGAGGCGAGTATTTGTGCATTTTTGACGCAGGAGCTTATGGCATGGCATTGGCGTCCAACTACAACACGCGCCCCCGCGCGGCCGAGCTCCTGGTGGATGGCGGGAAAGCGCGCATCATCCGCCGTCGGGAATCGTTGAAAGAATTGGTGCAGCAAGAGGTTGCCTGTTTATGACTGGTTGTGCAGTTTATCCTGGCTCGTACGCATGTATGGTTCAATTCGGGTTTTCCGATCACGCGTGATCACGGCGATCACGTGCGATCACGGCGATTGTCGACCTGCCAAAGCCTTTGCCGACGGGTCACAGCCTATTCAATCCGGTGAAACCGGTGGAGGCGCTGACCTATGACTCACCACCCACGGCCGAGAAAAGACTCCACGCATTCGGGGACAGACCTCAAGTCCCTGGCCTACGAGCTTTTGCGAGAAGCCCAGCAGCAGTTGCAGGATGAAGGCCATCTCACTCCTACGGCAGTTGTAATCACTCCCCGCGAGAACCTGATTCTTGAGATTGAATACGCGGACGAAGACGAGCGCGAGGAAATTTATGCCGAGTTGGCGGACGTTGCGCGAGAACACAATGCGCTCGCTGTTATTGCCGTCAATGACATCTATCTCGACAATGCAGGACCTCTGGTGGCGCTGGAAGCGGTTGGAGCAGGTGAGTTGAGCCAACCGGCTCGCGAAGCAATCATCATTACCGTATCCGGTGGGGGTTTTGAAAGCTGGATCCTGATCAGCCCCTACGTTCATCGTGGAGAGCAAATCATCTTTCAGCCGGCTCAGGAGAAACGGGAACCCGGAGCAGAGGTGGAATTGCTGGGCGATTGGACCGGTCGTGGCGGGGTGGCCTAAAAGTTTGCTTTAGCCGCTCGCCAGTTGCTTCTGAATGGTATCGGCGGCCCATAGCGCCAGTGCTGTGATGGTGAGTGTTGGATTTCCGGTAGCGTAACTAGGCCAGTTGCCAGAGCCAACGATGTACAGGTTCGGATGACCGTGTGTCTTCTGTGTGCCATCCACCACTGAGGTCTTGGGGTCTGCGCCCATACGGTGAGTGCCCATCAAGTGACCGGCTCCGGCCCAGCCTTCGCGAACAAAGATATTTGCATTTGTATCGCTTCCCGGATCACTCCGGGCCTCATCTATCACCAGGTTGCCATTATTGGTCCAATCCGCATAGTTGTATTGGACCACCGGCTTGGCAATCATCCTTTTGAATATCTGCACGGACGCGGCCACTGCGGCACTGAGGCTGTACCGGCCATAAGGATCGATGCCATAAGTGAGCGTCGGCCGGGGGATATTCAAGCCGTCCACCTGCGAAGAAAGCGTCACTCGGAAGTTGGGATTCGGGAGTTGCTCTGCCAGGCATCCAATGCGTGTCTGCCTTATCAGGTTGTAGCCTACCGTGTTTGCCAGGGCCTGGCCGTATAGGCCTTGATTCATCATCAATGCGCCCGGCGTGGTATAAGGATCACCGGTGGGCCACGACCAGCCGTCGTTGCCAATTTCCATCCGAAATGCTCCGCGATAGGTACGGAATGAACCGTCCCGGAGACTTTCAACGCCAGATGTGCTCAGCGGCCCGCGATAACCATAGAGCGGCTGGTCCGTCTGGGCATAGACCAGCGAGACTGGATGATCCGCGAGGTTGCGTCCAACCTGATCGCTTTGATTTGCCACCGTAATCGTGCCACACGGAGAAAGCAGCAGCAGCTTGGCGTTTTCCACCGCGTGAGAGGCGAGAATATAGATCTTCCCGGCAACCGTGTGACTCATACCATCCCAGGTCTTGTATTGAATGCCGGTGATCGGGAGCGCCGGATTTGTCGTATCTACAAGGACCTGGCATGCGACGGATTGCGTCCGGAATTGCACATTTTGCATCTGGCTGGCCAGGGCAATGTGCTGCGTAGCGTCATACTTCGCCTGGATGGGGCAAATCGGAATGCAGCTTGTACTGCCTTGACACTGTGGACGCCCGCCATAACCGGGCGCGGAGTTCCGGGCCTGGGGCGTCGGAGACACCAGCATGGAAAAGTTCTGATTCACCCAGAGATCGTTGAACTGCTGTCCCTGCAGCGCGGCAATGAATTGCTGGTCCAGATAACTTTGCGGAATGCCTGGCATTGGATAGTTGCTGCTACGGGTTATGCCCAGATAATCTTCACCGGTATCCGGTCCGGAGACCCCGATGGTCGTTTCAGCCCGGCCGTACCACGGCTCCAGGTCGTTGTAGGTAATCGGCCAGTTGTAGGCCTTAAGCCCATTAATGCAAGGGTTATAAACGGATTGCAATTGGAAGTCGTTTGGCAACAAGCGTAGCGACGTTCCCAGCCAATGCCAGGTGCTCCCTCCGGATTGCCGCTCGTAGTTGGATTGAAACCAATCGCCGGCTGCGGTTTGACTATTGATGATGCTGTATTGCCCGAACTTATCGGAAGGGTCGGTATTGACCGGTCCTTGCAGAGGACGTGTGGGCGGCGCCTCCACGTAGTAATTCGTCATATCGGTGAAAAAATCCTCCTGCTTGGGCGCCTGCGGGTTGATCGGATAAGGCCCGCCAAAAGTAGGTGGATTCGGGTTGGCTGCCTTGAAGTTGTTGACGAATCCTTGCCGGTTGGCGAGAGCCAATGGACCCGGTCCCGCTTCCAGCACAATCACTTTTGCGCCCGCGGAACCGAGCTTCCAGGCCAATATAGCGCCGGAAATTCCCGCGCCCACAATCACAACATCGCAATCGAGTTGTTCACTCATTGATTCGCTCCCGGCGGCAGATATTGCCAGTAACCAAAGCCCAGCGGAACGCCCATGGGATGTGCTTGCGCGAGCACCCAGACGAGCGTTTGCTCATAGTACGCAGGATCGCGCGGCACAGTCCCGCAAACTCCCGTGTACCAGGCCAGCACAACCTGCTGCGCCACCGGCCACAAAGTGGCGCTTCCCTTGATCTGGGCGTCGAACAGCGTTGGCCATTGCGACTGCGGCTGCTGCGCGATGGTGTGCCATGTGGCGAGAAGATTCGAGAGATCCACGCCGCCTTGCCCAAGGTTTGTCATGTAGACCTGTGCCAGTCCCTGGTCCAGATCCTGCACCTGAGGCAGCGGAATGCCCAGAACGAAGTTCGAGAAGCTGATAAAGTCGGCAAGACTGCTCATTGGCTGCTACTCCTGTTGTAAATGCCCTGGATTTTCTGCCGCTCCGGCAACTGCGAGGGTGGCGGCGCTGCCGGTGGGCAACTCACTCCCTGCGCCTCGGCAAAGCAGGCAGAACCTATATCCATGGTCCAGTTTGTAGATACCAAATTGGGAAGGTTCTGCTGTTGTGGAATGGTGTTGTTGATGGTGGTATCCAGGTGGCTGCTGGCGTAGAGCAAACGTTCTGTGGCCGCGCCCAACCCAACCACGCCGCCTTCGCTTGCAGGTTTGGAATATGTCTGGCCATCGTAGTAACGGTCGCGCAGGAAATAGGGTGGAAGCGCCTGGTAGTGCATCACCACCTGCACCTTGGCAACGGTGCCTCCGTTGAGCGCCGACAGTGGAATTTGGTATAGCACGTGATCCACGCCCGCAATGCCGGATGGCTGGCCACCTGCGACGCCGCCGGGCGTGCAGTAGTCGGGATCGGAGAATGCGCCGTCCGGGCTGATCATCACATGGTTGGGATCCTGGTCATTGATGCCTTCCGGCGCGGTGACTCGGGAGAGGGAGAACTGATTGAGCCCATTGACCGTAAGTTTGGGATCGGCAGTGCCGGGCACGACTTGCCCGTTGCAATCGTAAGGCGGAATCCATCCCGCCGGAGGAATGCGATTATCCTTGGCGCCTCCGAACAGGCGAGTGGTGGCCGTAGTGAGTTGGCCGAATTCGTTAGTGGCCCGCACTTCGTAGATCTGCACCTGGTTCTGGCGCGTAATCGCGGGATTGGCCACGCTGCCAAAATGAGGTTGAAGGAATTTAGGATCGTACTTCACGTCACCCGGGGGGAATTCCGTGTTCAGGACTTTGCCTGCTCCGTCCACAATCGCGCCAAAAGGGTTTACTGCGCCCGACACCCATAAAGTGTTATTGGAGGAGTCGAGCAGGCGAAACTCGATGAATCCACGCCGAAAGCCGGCGCCGGTGGGAAAGCGATGCCCGCTGAAATTTTGCACCGTCACTTCATACGTGAGCGTGTTCGGGGCAGATTGCAAATTGGCACAAGGCGTGTTCGCCGTTCCCGGTTTGCACACGGAAAGCGAAATGGTAGTGGGCGCATGGGTGAGGATGGTCTCTTCAGCATTCTGAAGATTCTTGATAGTTTCCGGCGGCACGGCCAATGTGTCGCTGGCTACTCCCAGGATGCCGTTGAACTGCTGAAACATTTCGTGCACAAACAGGTTGATCGCCATCAGACGGTGGCGCGGATAACTGCCATTGGCGGAAATCTGTACCTTATCGTCGGCGCGGTACTGCGGTTTCGGAAAAGCGTCATTGACGTTGCCGTTTCCGTCTACCACTCCCGAGGTATCAATGTTCGCGATTGCCACCATCTGTCCCTGAGCGCTCGGCATGTGGCAGAACGTGCACGAGGTTTCCTGGTTCGTGCCGCTGGATTTCCCCGGACCTTGCGGATTCACTCCGCCGAAGCTCGCCGATGCCGCCCATTCTAGGTAAGTCGCCTGCTCGAAAGACTGAGTGACACAGGGATCGGTGGTGGGATCATATTTACCGTTAATTGCTGGTTTCACCGGCGGACACGGTTTGTCCGTAGGGCCATAAGGTCCCGGATACATTGCCGGCAAATACGGACCGTTGGGTTTGCCAGGTTGGATTTGATACTTGTTGCGGACCTTTGGGTAGTCAATGGGAATTTCCGGCGCGATCACTACGTGGCACCCACCGCAGAATTCGCCCTTCGGCATATAGTCTCGGGTAACGGTGGGGGTGCTGTTGAAGTTTTGCTGATGTCCGAAAACCTGTGCCTGCTGCGGCTTCGACCCTGTCAAAACCGCCGCGCCCAAGAAACTCTGCAGGGGATCGGGTTCCGGCGCCGCGAACTTTCCCAGGTTGTACAGCATGGATCCGGCAAACGGATAGGGGAAGCCCAGCGGGGACTCGAGACCGGCAATGGCCTTGTCGCGGAATCCGTAGAACACGTCCCAGGGGTCGGCGGAAGGCGGACCGTCATGCGGTCCCATGTGATGGCACATGCTGCAGGAGATTCCGTCACGCGCCAGCGCGCCGTACTTGGCAAAGATAGGCTGGGCCCCCAGCTTGTCACAGGGAAACCCGTGATACATGCAACCACCGGGCGTGGAGTAAGTCATGAAATGGCTGAAGTTGGGCTCCGGCTTGAGCGGCTTTCCCGGCGGGACCTGAGTGGGATCGCCGCCATGATCAATGTGAAATTGACGTTGTCCCATGGGTCCGTGACAGCGATAGCAGAAGTTGTCAACGGACGTTGGCTCCACGTCGGCGTGAATCACGCGTTCCGTTTCCACCTGGGAAAGAAAAGCGGGATCCCGCGAGGCTAAGGCCATGATGGAAACAGACCATTCGCCATACTGAGAAATGTTGAACTGATCGCCTCCTTTGGGCGCAGAGCCCGGGCCCTGCACGCTGTACTTGTAGGACATATTGACCGGAGTCCACTGGCGTCCGCCGCCCGGCTGGGCTTGTTCCATTGAAAGCAAAGCGTTCGTATCGTGGCAGCCCTGGCATTGATTGGAAGTCAGAAATCCCTGCTGATGCGGCCTGAGATAGACATCGTCCGTGGCTTCAGGAGGAATAACCAGCACTTCCGATGCGGGAAGGCTGGAAACCGGCGGTAGTGGTTTCTTCTGAAATTCCTTCACGGCAGAGTTGAAGAAATCTATGAACTGCTGGGCCGGACCATCCGGGAGCGGCTGCCGCAGTCGCGGGCTCGGTGGCGGAGTAAGTGCAGAGAGCAAGGAACTGGTTCCCTGCGTGAGAAAAAACGGTGAGTATGCCGGAGGTGCGGGTGGTTTGGACAGATTAGCGGCACTGGCAAACGTGAGATTATTCACCGCTGAGCTGTGACAGGCTACGCACAGTCCCATGGAATAATCCCCCTGCGACGTGGTGATTCTGGTTCCACCGTACGCGGCTGGAATGGAAACAATTTGGCTGAAGAACCATCCGCTGGCTGGGTCGGTGGCCCGTTGTCCGGCCTGGCGGATCATCACCAGGTATCCACTGGGACTTGCGATGGCAGAGGGCGATGGCAAAACCGGGTACACCTCGGCAACCATAGCGGCAAGATCTGGAATTTGCGTGAACGATGCGGGAACGGTTGTCCCATTTGGGCGGTTCACCTTCATCCAGGCCGCCATCGCCGGCGAGTAGTAGACGCGGAACTTATCGTGGACGGTGTAAGTGGCGCCGTCGCTGCCAACGGCCCCGGAAATACGAGGACTGGCGTCCGCCGGCCAGGCCTTAAAGCATCCACTCCGAATCCATGCCTGAATGGCTTGCTGATACTTCGCAGTGACACCGGGAGGCGGGGCCGGAGCGGTGCAGGGTGCGGCAAAAACCTGGGCCGCAATCACCATCACGGCCAGCAGTTTCAGGCAGCGGAACATGAATTCCTCCTGAAGAACCATTTTCTTGAATGTGAAGTGCGTGGCTCACACTACGACAATCCGCAACCACATTCAATAAAATTCATGAATTCAAAATGGGAAGTGTATTTCCGTAGTAACGGCAACAATGAAATACAGAGGGGAACTGTTTCATTTCAGGATGTCTGGTGGAAAATCCGAAATTGCAGGAAAAACTAGCCCAGCCGTGGACCTTGCTTGTCCAGCCAGCTTGAGAGCGCCTGCTTGTTCTGCTCTCCCAGCAAATAAAACTTGATGCCCATGAAACCTTCCGTATTCGCCCAGGCGACCTCGCCGCGTCCCTGGATTTCGGCCCCGGGTACATCGAAAGTGAACTGAATCGGCGAACCCGGCTCATAGACATGATGGCAGCGTACTGCCATGCCGCCGCGGCTCACATTGGCGGTAATCGCCTTCTGCTCCTCTTCGCGCAACTTAATCATGACCGGCACCATGAGCTGATACCGCAGGTACCGTTTTCTTTCCGCGGTAATCAGGGGCGAGGCAGAATTCAGGGCGTCCAGAACGGCGTTGGGTAACAGTGGTTTATAAAGGACGAAGTTAACCCCTGCGTTGAGAAGGCGGGATGCCTCCTCCGCCGGGTGGACGCAGGCGAATACGACCGAATTGCGGTTGGAACCGCCCTGGCGGATGCCCTTGACCAGATCCAAAGCTCCTTCCAACTCCATGTCCAGGAAAATTCCGTCAATCTTGCGGCGTTCGATAAAGGCCTTTGCCGTGGCTATGCCTGAGGTGTAGTCAACAACCGGATTATTTTTCCCCAGAGATCGGGTAATGGTCTTGTAAGCAGCTATGTCGCTGCTAACCACCAGGAACTCCCAGCGTGCCGGCTCCATCGTGGAAAAGCCTCCCTTTCCTCACAAACATCAATGCTATTCAGCAGTCACTAACCGACCCTCTCCCCGGGGGTTAGCAGAATGAGGAAATAGCCGCGGCAGTATGGCGCCTGCCCCTTGCTGGTTGCCCATTCCCAATAAGACACAACTTCAGATTATTGTCACCGCTAATTGTATTAGGGTGAAAGCCTCACGCGCGATTACCTAAGTACCCGGCCGGCAAAACTGCTTTTGGGCCCGAAATTAACGCGAAATCGGTGCTTCTGGAATTTCCTGCTTTATTTTCACACGCGCTTGAACCAGAGAAATGGCTTGCAGCCGCATGGATACTGGAGTTGTGTAGAGGCCTGCACAAATTTCATGGCAGGGGCCTGTGGATGGGCTACAAGCTATTGATTTTAAAATAGTTACAGCCGAATAAATTTCGTTGACATCACTACGGAAGAGAGTAAATTCACACTCGTTCTTTGACATCTTAAAGGTTTTTCCGGTTGGCGGTGAGTCCGGGATTCAAGCCAGGTCGCCATGCACAGCGCAAGCTGAAAGCTATGGAAGGTCGGTAAGAATCTATTTAGCGATCTGCTGGTCGAGAAGAACGTAAGGTGTTCGAAGGCAAAGATAGAAGCCCCGAGTTGTTGACCGATTTACCCGGTTGACGGTAAGCCCGGAGCCCAAGCTTCAGCAATAGCTGATTAAAGATCGCACTTTAGAAAGTTTCGCAAGGAACTGGACAGAGAAAGCAGGTCGGCAAGGGTCTATAGCGAGCCGTTGGTTGAGGCGAATGGGTCAACACCAAACTCGGGGCTTCTTAATTTCGATCCGCACTCAGCTTCGCCTTTTTGAGCATTTCTTCATATGTGATTCCTGGAGTGGGTTGAAATCTGGTAATCGGGTCAGCGGGTCAACGGAAATCATTGAGAATCTTCTTGGCGGCTCACGACTTAGCCGTTTTTCGCGATGCTACAAAGATTGCTACCAGTGCCTTCGCCTCCGCCCTCAAGCCATCTAATCGGGCAGCCTTTATGACGCCTATTTCCATGAGAAATTCGAGCCAAAACAAGGTTTCGTCTGCCTCTTCTACCACAACGCCAAGCTTGGAAATGAATTCTGCTTCGAACGCGCCAATCCTACGGCGCGATAGTTAGCGGCCATGCCCGTTGCCGATCGAATGATCTGATTGCTGATGATATTTGCCTCCCGATTGTTAGGCAGCGCACGCGACATTCGCACAACTCTTATGGCAAACTTCTTTGTTCTTTCCCGCAGTTCGAGATGCTTGTCCAAACTCACACTTCCCTCCTATTTAAGAAAGGAATGGGCCGATGATCCGAGGACCCGACGATCCGAGGACCCGATTACTCGAGTCCCCCATACACAACCTTCCCACCCACAAACGTAGCCTCAACCTTTACATCCTTGATCGCGGTAATGGGGATCTTGAAGATGTCATCGCTCAACACGACGAAGTCTGCCAGCTTGCCGGCGGTGATGGAGCCTTTTTCTTTGTCCTGAAATTCGGCGTAGGCGGAACCCATGGTGTAGGCCTCCACCGATTCAGCCACGCTAAGTTTTTCTTCAGGCACCCAGCCGTTAGGATTCTTGCCATCCAGGGTTGCCCGGGTCACCGCCGCATAAATGCCCCACATAGGGTTAAGCGGAGCAACTGACCAGTCCGTCCCAAACGCCAGTTTTACGCCATGATCCAGAAATGTCCTGAAGGCATATGTGCGCTTGATGCGGTCTGGCCCGATTCTCTTCTCTGCCCAGCGTCCATCATCGATTGCATGGTAGGGCTGAACGGAGGCGATCACCCCCAGCCGCGCATAGCGGGCAAAATCCTTGGCGGCCAGGTGCTGCGAATGCTCGATCCTCCAACGGCGGTCGCGCTTTCCATTGGCTTTCTCGATCTGCTCAAACATATCGAGAGTCATGGAGATGGCGCGATCGCCAATGGCATGTACGCAGAGTTGCAATCCCGCCGCATCCGCGCCTTGCAACCGCTGCCGCATGGCCGCAGGAGGATGCATCTCGTCACTCAACAATCCGTGCGTCTGCGGAGAATCGGTGTAAGGATCAAAGAAGTAGGCGGTCTCCGAACCAAGCGAACCATCCGCGTATCCTTTCACCGCTCCCATGCGCAGAAAGGTTGTGCCGAAGGCATGGCGGATGCCGATCCTTGCCTGGTCTTTCCATACCGTCTCCATGGGCGCCACATAGATGCGCGTGGTCAGGGCGTTTTGCTCCGCAAGCTCGGAATAGACCTTCACATCATCATAGGAAGGATTCATGTCCTGCACGCTGGTCACTCCCAGCGAGGCAGCTTGTTCCAGCGCGCGGCGAATGGACCTGATGCGATGTTCGCGGGACATGGGCGGCATGATTTTCAAAACCAGGTCCTGCGCGGCATCGCGGAGAATACCTGTGGGATTTCCCTGGGCATCGCGGACGATCTCGCCACCAGGAGGATCCGGAGTTTTAGAAGTGATATTCGCCAACCGCAAGGTCACTGAATTGGCTAACGATTCATGGCCGTCGTAGCGGTTCACCCAGACAGGCGTCTCCGGTGTGACCGGATCAACCAGTTCCTTGGTAGGCAGGTTGGGAGGCGACCATTTTTGCTCGTCCCAATCGCCGCCGGTGATCCACTCTCCCTTGGGCGTGATTTTTGCCCGCTCCTCAATCTTGCGCACAAATTCCTGCGGCGAAGCCGCTTCTCTCAGTTGCACCGCCTGAAGATGGTCCCCGCCATCCACGAAGTGAACATGAGCGTCATTAAAACCGGGAAGCAGTAATTTTCCCTGGGCATCAATCACCTTTGTCTGCGGGCCGTGCCAGGCATCCACCTCGGTTGAGCTGCCCACGGCCACGATCCGGTCTCCCAGCACAGCCAGCGACTCTGCTTGTGGACGTGTCTTGTCCACAGTCCAGATTTTGGCATTGGTAATGATGAGATCAGCGGCCGGCTTGGTCTGGGCCTGCGCATAAAGTGCTGCGCAGAATAAAACAAGAGGAATGAGCCGCCAATCAACACCAATGGACGCGAATGAGTGGGACAGCCTGAGACCGGTCCCCCGATCGCGGCGGTCGCGCCCGTTCTTCATCGCTCGCCCCACTTCAGCTTGGTACGCAACACGTCAAAGTAGGACCTCTCCTTCAGCTTGAACAGTTTCACTTTGAATTCCGATTTAAGGCACACTACCACATCGCCATCAGCGAGAGACCGGCCCTGCTGGCCATCCACGGTCAGCAGAACTGAATTGCCACTGTCTTTGATGAAGATTTCGATAGTAGCTGTGTCCTGGACCACCAGCGGCCGGTTCGTCAGGGCATGCGAGGCCACCGGGGTAATCACAAATCCAGGCAGATCAGGCGCCAGGATGGGACCCCCGGCAGCCAGAGAATAGGCCGTGGAACCTGTGGGAGTTGCAACGATCAGGCCATCTGCCGTGTAGTTGGCGACAAACTTCTCGTTCACCCGCACATCAAAGACCGCCAGTCGCGCCAGCGCGCTCTGGTGGACTACCACATCATTTAATGCTTCGTAGCTGGCCAGACATTTCCTCTCCCGCTGCAGTTGGCAATGGACCAAGGCACGCGCGCTCACGTCGCACCGTCCCGCGTCAATGGCCTCC